>QWCJ01000004.1_pt1 | contig 165094 bp, 148 predicted proteins | sample 1972501 | NCBI WGS metagenome assembly QWCJ01 (sample SAMN09866711, study PRJNA288562) | Human vaginal metagenome isolate term2_vaginal, whole genome shotgun... | isolation source: vagina | host: Homo sapiens | place: USA: California
TGGCTGGATTTATCTCCTCCGGCCAGCAGGAAAACCGTTACTGCACCTAGTTGGGTGTAGTACACCCGGTAGCCGGGCCCGAAATGAAATCTCATCTCGCTCACTTTCTCGCCAACGGGTTTGATGTCTCCAATCATTGTTCCGTGCGCTTCGCATCGAGCTATCGCGTACAAAATGCGCCGCTGAGCCTGTTTGTCTTTCAGCTCACCTAACCAAGCGTCAAACAAGCTACTGGAAATAATCTGCACACACCCAAGTGTAGCCTACAAGCTACAAAGGTCAAGGGGAGAAACCCCTCTCATGGCTGACTCCTCTTTCGGTTTGAGGGCTGGTTTGGAGGGTGAGTGGGAGTTTAAGCGAGCTATCACCGACATCAACCGCGAGATGCGGGTACTTGGGCCGACTCGCTCATGGTCAATAGCGCCCAACTCGCCCCACCCCAGATACACTGACCCCCTCGATCCCCCGAAAACCGGAGTCCGCCCATGCCAAACGCAGACGACCTCGAGGCTCGCGTGCAGCTCCTGGAGCGTGCGCTCGCGAAGCTCCTTGGCACCGATGTTTTCGAGGCATTCCTGACCGAAACCGAGACCAAGCAGATCCCGTCCCCACCGTCCACACCCGCCACGCCACCGCAAGCATCACATGCACCAGCGCCCGAAGAACTCACCAAAGTCACCAACGCTTCTTCCCCCGACGCAAAGCTGCGACTGTTCGCCGACTACTTCCGCGGCCGCAAGGACGTGTACGCGGTCGCATGGCATAACGGCGAGAAGAAGGGCTGGTCACCCGCATCTTATGGCCGCTACGACCGCAACAATCCAAACCTGAAGCCGTTCACTCCGCAGGTCCTCGAGCAGCATCTGCGCCGCGACAACAACTTTCACGTTGGGCTCTACCCGCTATGCAAGGGCGACACCTGCTTCCTCCTCGCCTGCGATTTCGATGACACCGACTTCCGCACCGCCGCCCGCCTGTATGCCGAGACCTGTCGCGAGTACGGCCTCGACCCGCTTATCGAACTCTCCCGTTCCGGCACGGGTGCTCACGTGTGGCTCTTCTTCAGCGAGCCCGTCCCGGCTGCCCTCGCACGCGCCGTAGGTACTGGCCTGCTCGCTAAGGCCAGCCCGAAGCAGTTCTTCACCAGCTTCGACCGCTTCTTTCCCGCCCAAGACACGCTGCCCGGCAAACGCCGCGGCTTCGGCAACCTCATTGCGCTCCCACTCGCGGGCCAACATCGCGCCCACCAGCGCACCATCTTTGTCGACGCCTCCTTCGAGCCCACCGAGGATCAATTCGCCACGCTCGCCTCCACTACCAAAGCGTCTAAGTCCCAGCTCAAAAAGATTGCCGCTTGCCTGCAACCAGACCCGGAGACCCAACTTCCCCAACCGCCAACCAAGGCAGAGCTCAAAGCGCTCAAACAAACCGGTAAAGTACTCGTCACCCACGATTCCCGAGTACACATCTCGCTCGAAAGCGTCGACGGCACCACAGCCACCGCACTTCGCCACCTCGGCGCAATCCCAAACCCACAGTTCTACATCCGCCAGGCCCAGCGCCTCTCCACCTTCCAAACGCCTCGCCTCATCATCCGCTTCGACGAGCACGACAACACCCTCACCCTAGATCGCGGCGTGCTCGATCAAGCCATCGCTATCCTTAAAACCGCCGGTTACACCGTGACCCGCCGTGGCAAAACACCAAAGCCACGCACAATGCAGGTCACATTTACCGGCGAACTGTACCCTAAGCAGCGTAAAACTGTAGCAACCATGCGTAAACACCCTACTGGTGTACTCGTCGCGCCACCGGGTGCGGGCAAAACCGTGATGGCCTGCGCGCTGATCGCACACCGCCAAGTACCGACCGCAATCATCGTTCCCAATGTAGAACTCGCCACACAGTGGAGCGAAGCACTCACAAAGTTTCTCGACGGCCCCACCATCGGCCAGTACGGTGGCAACTCCAAGAAACTCAGCGGAGACATCGACATCGTCACCGCCCAGTCCATCAGCCGAGCCGACTCACGCACCGACTTCCTCTCGGACTACGGCTACATCATCATCGACGAATGCCACCGCGTCGGCGCCGCCGGCCTCACCCGCGTCCTCGCAGACCTCAACGTCCGCTTCATCAACGGTCTTACCGCCACCCCGTACCGCTCTGACGGACTCGACGCCCTCCTACCCTTGATCTGTGGTCCTATCCGCCACACGATGGAGCTCGAGCACGCCGGCCCCAAGCATTACGTTGTACAGACCACGGAGTTCACCTACGACGAACCCCACCTCTACTGGCCCGACCTCGACAATGCCCTCGCCGCCGATAGCGCCCGCAACGCGCTCATCGCCGAGACCATCGCCCGCGCCACCGCCGATGGAAGCAACGTCCTTGTGTTGGTCAAGCGCCGCGAGCACATCAGCGCCCTCGAAACCCTGCTTACGCGCGATCACCCCGACCTCCCCGTGCCGGTATTTACGCTCCACGGCGCACAGTCTTCCGAGGACCGCAAAGCCACCCGAAAAGCCCTCGACAGCACACCACAGTTCATCCTTATCGCCATGTCTCAGATCGCAGGCGAAGGAGTGGACCTTCCTACTCTCGACGTCCTCGTCCTCGCAGCCCCAGTCGCGTTCAAAGGAAACGTCATCCAACAGATCGGCCGCGTTACCCGCGGTGCGGAAAGCGCTGCCACGGTCTTTGACTTCCACGACCATCACGTCGCTGCGCTCACCGCCGCATTCCGCAAACGCAGCTCAGTCATCCGCAAGCAGGGGTTTGTGTAATTCGACGCGCCAACTTCTCGACGCGTCCCGGCTCTTAAACTCTTGTGGGGCCAGCGGGGCTCGAACCCGCGACCAGCGGATTATGAGTCCGCGGCTCTAACCGACTGAGCTATAGCCCCTTCTTTGAACAGGGCTGAATTGCACCAGTTCCGGAAACACATTACAACATGCCCAAAGCAATTTGAAACGGCCCCTACAGTTGCTACCATCAAACAGTTAAGGTATCAGCAAATTCAGCAGTTTCTAGAGCCAGATAAGGAATCCAGATGACCCCTGCAAAGATCATGGTTGTCTACGGTACACGCCCGGAGGCCATCAAGCTTGCACCGGTCATCAAGGAACTGCGCTCTCGTGATGAGTTTGAGTCACTGGTCGTCTCCACTGGGCAGCACCGCGAAATGCTCGCCCAAGTGACAGAGCTTTTCGGTTTTCAGCCGGACATCGATCTCGGCCTCATGCACAGAAAACAACCGCTGAACCGGATTATGTCGCGAGCACTCAAGCGCCTCGATAAGGTTTTGAAAGAATTTAAACCTGACGCACTTATCGTTCAGGGAGACACTTCAACCGCAGCATCAGCCGCAATCGCTGGTTTTAACCGCGAAGCCAAGATCGTTCACATCGAAGCAGGTCTCCGCTCATTCGACTTGGGCTCTCCATTCCCGGAGGAGGCGAATCGCAAGATCATTTCCGCAATCGCATCACTGCATCTCACTCCGACCAACCGCGCGAAAAACAATCTCATCGCCGAGGGCATTTCTGAAGATGCAATTGTTGTCACCGGGAACACCGTTATTGACGCTTTACTTGAGACTGCAGCGAAAGAAAGCCACTTTTCTAGCACTTCTGTTGAAAATACACTTCGGAGCTTCGATCGACGAGTCATCTTCACTTCTCACAGGCGGGAAAACCTTGATTCCCTTGCAAAAATCGGAGTTGCCCTCGGTAACCTCGCAGAACGGTACAGCGACACGGTGTTCTTCGTACCCATGCATTTGAATCCTCGCATTCGGGAACGCCTCCTTCCGGGCGTTGAGCACCTCCCAAATGTGGTGGCCACCGGCCCACTCCCCTACGACGAATTCATCCACCTGATGAAGCAGTCTGACCTCATCATCACCGATTCTGGCGGAGTGCAGGAAGAGGCTCCAGCACTGGGACTTCCGGCGCTCCTAATCCGAGACACAACAGAGCGTCCAGAGGCCATTGAAGCCGGCGTAGTGAAGATGATTGGGCCAGACCCGGACACCATCATTTCGGAAGCCACAGAGCTTCTCGACAACCCCGACGCTCACGCTGCCATGAGAAACGCAGTAAACCCTTACGGTGACGGCCACGCAGCTGAGCGCACCGTGAAGGCTCTCGGCAACCTTTTCAATCTTGCAATCGATACTCAGGCACCGGCGCTTCATCCAAGGTTCTAGCCTGTTGTAGGGGTCGGCAGTCGAACGCGCTAGACTGTCAACGGCATTACCCCACAATTCCGCTGAGGAGCACCATGACCGCTGATCGACGCGACCACTTCGACATTGCTGTGATTGGTCTCGGCTATATCGGACTCCCTACAGCAGCATTCTTCGCGTCTACAGGACTACAGGTCTTCGGCTACGACATCAACGCGGACCGAGTAGCGACAATCGCGAAGGGACAAGTTCCGTTCGTTGAGCCTGGATTCGACAAGCTGCTTCAAAACGTAGTCGAGTCTGAATCTCTTACCGTAGGAACATCGCTTCAGTCAGCTGATGTGTACATCATTTCGGTCCCCACACCGCTTTCACCTAACAAGTCGGTCGACCCTTCCTATGTTTTCGAAGCAACGAAGTCAATTGCGCCACAGCTCCGGGGAGACGAACTTGTCATTCTCGAATCAACAAGCCCTCCCGGTTTATCAGAACAAGTGGCGGAGGTTCTGGTCTCTGAACGCAGCGATCTGACGTTGACACCGGGCCAAGCAAAAAGCATTTACGTTGCACACGCCCCAGAACGGGTCCTACCAGGCAAGATCATGGAAGAAATGACAACCAACGCGCGCATCGTAGGTGGCATTAATCCTGAATCGGCAACGCGGGCAAAAGCACTCTATAAGCGATTTTGCAAAAGTGATGTACTTGTAACTGATGCCCGAACTGCGGAGATGGCAAAACTTACCGAAAACGCCTTTCGGGACGTCAACATCGCATTCGCCAATGAGCTTTCTATAATCTGCGATGACTTAGATATTGATGTTTGGGAACTTATCTCTTTAGCGAATCGACACCCTCGTGTAAATATTCTGCAACCAGGACCAGGTGTGGGAGGTCACTGTATCGCAGTTGACCCATGGTTCATCGTTGATTCATCACCAGATCACGCACGACTGATAAAAACCAGCAGGCTAGTGAACGATTCAAAGTCGGCCTACGTTTTATCCAAGATTAACGACGCATTGACTGAGGTCGACCATAAATCAGAACACCCTCGTATCGGCATACTTGGGATTACGTTCAAACCAGACATTGACGACCTCCGAGAATCGCCGGCACTAAGCATTACTAGACAAATTGCCCTGAAACACCCTCAAGTCCATGTGCACGTCGTAGAGCCGAACTTGACCCAATTGCCGCGATCACTTGCTGAATTGCCGAATATTAATCTTCGCGACCTCGCGCCTACCGTGGAAAATTCAGATATTCTCGTGATTTTAGTCGACCACTACCAATTCCGGCTTAAAGCTAAAGAAATTTCTCAATCCCCCTGTACCATTGACACAAGAGGATTAATTGCGAATTACAATTAGGTTTTTACAGTTGCTCCCTATCAGAAAATCCAGACTGCTTTTCTTCTCATCCTCTCGAGCACATTCCAACGCACTTTTTGAACGCCGGATTTTTAACTGTCTTCTCACAACGGGAAGCGCGGGTGCTGCGACCGGCTATTTGGTAGCAGTTTCATGACTATCCGTGTTATACCCATAGGGCTTTTGGACACGGAGTCCGGTGGCTTCTTGGACACTGGGTCCATGGTGTTCTTGGGCACTTTTAGCAGCTTACGGTTGCAGCCCGCGTTTCGGCCGGGGTTTGGATAGTTCCGAGTTCATCCGCGGTGGTTGGCGATATTACATTCCTTCGACGAGATTGATGTTGATCTGACCACCTGGCGGCCTGTGGCTCAACGTGATCTGCAGGGGCACACTGAAGAGGAATTCACCGTCATGGGCCGTGCAGAACTCCGTAACGTTATCGACTGTGACTGTGCAGTAGAGAGCCTGTGGTTTTTAAACCTCAGACCGATGCAGAGACCGAAGCCGGATACGCGTACAACGCCATCGTTGCTCACGCAGAGCTGGTCTAAGATACTCCAATAGTTTGTTGATTGTGGCGTCGGTGCCGTTAGTGCGGGGTATCTGTGGGAGGCATGCCTTGCTGAGCTGCCATGTCATCGGTGTTGGCCTCGCGTGAAGTTGTCGCTTCCGCGGGGCCGTTTGACATTTTGGATATAGCCGCTTTCTAGACGCAAGTAATTGTTCCATATACCTGGCTAAAAACGGGCTGCTACCACTATGAAACGTGTTCGTGCCAACTATCTAAACGATTTGTTGCTGCTGCACGAATGGGATTCATCGGGCCTGTTCAAGGAACAGTTTAATTTGTCCCTCTACTAAACTAGCATCGGATAACCAGAATCCACGGAACACCACGAACAATTATTGCTTTATAGCTGTGAAAATTTGCCGGGAGTGCTAATGAAGCTTTCTAAATTCAAGCCAGCAGTACAGTATGTTCATGACCTCAGAAGATGGGCTCGACAAACGCGATATGCTCAGTCTTGGTTGAATCTGACTCCTCCGAAGGACAATCCGACACTCTCGATAGTCATCCCCTGCTATAACGCTTCCAGATGGATATTGACACTTGTTCACAGTATCCAGGCACAGGGAATTGACGACTTAGAGATATTAGTAATCGACGACAACTCCACCGATCAATCAGCCACCATCCTAAAGTACTTAGCGCTGTTGGACCGACGGATACGCGTGATCCCCGGCGAAGGGCGCGGCCCTGGGGCTGCTCGTAATCTTGGGGTTTCCCTGGCAAAGGGAAATTATTTAGCATTTGCCGATGCAGACGATTTGGTGTTGCCAGGTGCTTATAAGGCGATGCTTGCGTCAATAACTGAAACCGGAAGCGATTTTGTATTCGGGGGTTACGTGCGCCACCGAAATTCTTCAGTATCTCGACCTCAGATTGTCGAGCGCACACACCAGCGCACCATAAAGCGCGTCAATGCCCAAAGTTTCCCACAAGCATTCGAAGAGCCGGTCTTATGGAATAAAGTTTTCAAAAAATCCTTTTGGGATCGCCATATCGGGGACATGCCTACTGAACTTAATTATGAGGATCAGCTACCGGTCCTAAAAGCAATCATCAATGCAACATCATTCGATGTTCTCAAGGAAGACGTATATTCGTGGCGGCTGTCCGAAGAGGGCCAGTCACGCTCCAGCGCGAAATCCTCTTCAAAAGACTTACGGGATCGGACCGAGATCACTCAAATAATGTGGCAAGAGGCACTTCAATCCGGTGCTCCACGTGAACTCGCAGCATTCATGCTAGAGCGCTTCATCTCCCGTGACATCCCTCTTTATGCTGTTAATGCCCCACGCAAACCCCATGGCGATAGCTTTCGAGAGTCACTTCGTATCTTCGCGAATTTACTCTTTGAATGGACTCATGACTTTCCTGAAATTTGGAATAACCTGCCTTTCGCCCGTAGATCACTAATCTGGGTACTCGCTAATGGCTCGGACTCTGATTTAGATGAGGAGCTTGGTTTGCGGTTAGAAACGAACTCAGGCTACGCATTTACCTCAAGTGGAGCCCCTGCCCCGGAATGCTTACCTCGAGTAAAGGGGCTACCAGCCGAACTATTGAGAGCCAGGAAAGTAGACTTGCCCACGCGAGCAAAGATCCAGTCGCTGCAGTGGTTGGATGCCAATACCTGTCGCCTCAGAATTCGCGCATTCATGGCAGGCGTCGCGCCTGACGAGGTAAACCTCAATGTATTCATCCTGGAAGCATCGGAGGTTGACAGCGACACTCCCGATCCTAACATCACCGACGGTGTTTCTCCGGTACCTATTGAGCAGGTTATTGACACACGTAATGATGCTGAAGTACGTGATCCTTGGCATAATAGACAAGCCAACTCTTTCGAATTTACAGTTTCGCTTGACAAGCTCGATAAAGTTTCATTTGCAGTAAAATGCGACTGGTACGGATTTACCACTATCTCATATCTACGCGCGAGCACCGATCCGTCAACCAACATACCATCGCCGATCGGCCAAAATTCGCGTTGGACGGTCACACCGAAACGTGGAATCGGCGGGAAGCGGTTCGAACTCCACCGACAAACTGCAGACGAAAACTCCTTAGTGCTGGCCAACTACATGGTGTCTGCTTCACGCATAACTACATTTGCGCATCCAGCTGACGCTCCAAGTATCATTTCGAAATCCACGACGCGGATGAAGCCCTTAGGGTATCAGCGTTTACTCGGTTGGGCTAAGACGGCTCCACTGATGCACAACCATCGACCCTTGATTTTTGACGTCCTACACGTTCAAGAGGCTAATTCTGTAGAACGTTTGATCATTGAACACGATATATTTGGAAACGCAATGGTCAATTTTAAAGCGACCCGAGTCGTCATAGATGAAGCATCGCTTCACGGCTCCCGCTTAGTTATTTCCGGGAGATCGAGCTCTTCTTATCTGAAGCCCACGCTTTGGTTGAGCTCATCCAGCAGCGTGTTAAAAGCTTCAACCACCTGGCGTGGTCAACAGTTCACTGCAGAGTTTGCGCTGACCTCACTCCGCGCTAAATCATATTTTCTCCGGTGGTCTCATTTACCGAATAACCGTTTCACCAAAGCAGCCGTCGAGCCCGGACGACTGGCAGCAAACACCTTCATCGAAGGGACCGTACGTAGTGTTCTGGTAGAGCCCCGTATAAATGGTACGACTGCGTTCTTCATCCTTCCTCCTAGAGACATCGCATACAACACCTCGTGGGAGATTTATCGGGGCATCCCTAAACAGTCTCAGCCGCTATTGAGGGGTATTTTTTTCGAATCCTTTAGCGGGAAGAACGCTGCTGACAACCCTGGAGCAATATGTGAATATCTCATTCATCAGATAGGACAAATACCACTTTGGGTATCAGTAAGGGACGAACAAACAAAAGTGCCTGATGGTGCAATACCAGTGATAACTGGCAGCGACGACTGGTACGACAAGTTAACACGCTCGAAGATAATTATAGGTAACGATAATTTTCCTTTATGGTTTAGAAAGCGCGAGGGGCAATACTGGCTCCAAACTTGGCATGGTACTCCCATCAAGCGTCTTCTATTTGATGCACATCCTAATTTCGTTGGCCTGTCGTACCGGCGATTAATGAGAAGACAGGCAACTGATTGGGACCTGTTGTTAGCGCAAACAACGCGCGCGGGTAAACTAATCGGTGGATCCGCCCTGTATAAGGGTGAGGTAATGGTCGGAGAATATCCTCGCAATATTAAACTTGCCCGGGGTCTAAACGACGTAGAAGGGTTGAAGAGGAAGCTTGACATCCCTTTAGACAAACCGGTGATTCTTTGGGCACCTACTTGGCGTTACTCTGCCAACGGAATTCCCTTTCCTGCGGCGCTCATAGCTCGAAAAAACAAAGCTGTCGTACTAGTTCGAAGTCACCACATGTCATCAATAACTATGCAGGGTCCCGGAGTAATTAACGTCAGCGACTATCCCCACGTCGAGGAACTCATGGCGGTTTCGGATTTATTGATTTCCGACTATTCCTCAGTCCTTTTCGATTTTCAGCTCACTAAGAAGCCGGCAATCATTTATGCTCCAGATCTCAAGCGATACCGCGATGAAGAGAGAGGGTTTTATGGTGATTGGCCCTCTGACTCTACCCACCCGTACGCTGAAAACACGAAAGAGTTGCTGTCAACAATCGAATTGGTTCTAGAAAATCCCATCTCGAGAGACTCTGAATTGGCGGCGCAACGGGTCGAAAGCCAGGTAGAGAACACCCTAGAAAGAATCTTATCGTGGGTGAGAGCGCACCTTGAACAGTAGAATTGCTTGACGGAGAGAGAACGCATGCCTTCACCATTGGAGCTTGCTGAGTTTATTAGTTACCGCGATTAAGTGTTGTGCGGGGTATCCAGTAACAACCTGGTGACTATCGGGTAACGCAATGGCGGGCTTCGAGTAACTCTTTGGGAGAAGATCCCTCTGTCCGTGTGGCAAAAGGACACGCGACACAATCAGAAAAGTCCGATCGTGACTGAATACCGGGCCGTGATGGACCTTGTCGTACAAGGCTGGTCCGTCCGCCAAACCTGCTCAACTAAATATGCGCTTCGAAGCCAACGAGTAACGCTCCAACGCTTCCGTGGCACCTGGATGATCCCTGCACTCACTCATGCGCTACCGGATACTCACTATGTAAAGTGTCAGCACCTCGTGCACGTTGAGTGTCATCAGGTTGTGCACACTGGGTGTCAGGAGGTTGTGCACACTGTGTCCCATGGGTGTGTGCACAGTCCTGCGTGTTTTAGTGGAGTAGTTTGTCTGGGCTAATGGTGGCGAATCGTTTTTGGGCTTTTTCGTGTTTGATACGCCATTGTTTGGGTGGATCCTTCATCCACACGCCTTTGATGTTGTAGGAGTTGATGTATGCCTTTGTCTTTGCGATAGCGACCACGGGAAGTGGGATCGACAAAGCGAGTTCACCGTCTTCGGCATCCCAAAAGCCAAGTTCGCTTTCTGTGGCTGTGCGGTGGAAACTTCTGTTTCTCATCGATCGGGGAACAGCAATGCGCATCCCTTGGAAAAACACCATCTGATTAGCTTCAGTGACAGTCACTGTACCGAAACCGTTGTCATCTGAGTCAGCAATACTGGGGCATGAATAGCCTGTGACTCCACCGTTTCGTTTCGGACGTGGTGGTTTTTCATCCTGGCGGATAACCCCTGAGGTGAGGTAAGCGTTACGACGTTGAAGCGCGTAGTTTTCTGCTTTCTGCTTTAGCACCTCCAGTGGGATCGGGTCTTGAGGTGGCACAACCCCAACAAGGTGCCACGCTGTGGCCGGGGTGACACACTCTGGAAGGCCCTGGTGTGGGCGCCGGTTATTGTATTGATCTCGATACTTATCGATCAGCACCTCGCACTGCTTCAGTGTTTTTGGTTTGTGTGCCTCCAAGAATCTAAACAGTGTGCGGTGTGAACGCTCGTCTTTACCTTGAGTTTGCGGGTTGCGTGGCCTGCCGGAAATACTCAAGCACCCAACCGATGCCAGGTAGGCTTCCAAGGGGCCAACAACACCGTTGCGTAGCTGGTTAAAAGCAGCCCCATTATCACTGAGAAGTTCATGCGGGGCACCAAAGGTGGCAATGGCCTTGCGTACAGCATCTGTGGCATCTTTAGAGTTTTCGTGTGCCGCATAGGCGCAGGTACCGACATCGAAGCGGGTAGCGTCATCGATGATTTGATAGATGGTGACAGGTGTTCGTTTGTCGTCGTGGAGGCGATAGTAAAACCCATCAATTTGCCACATGTGCATGGCTTGACCACGCTGGAAACGAACACGGGTGATCTTGGGGCGTTTCTTCGGGTTTGATTCCACAGCTCCTGCCGCACGCAACAGGCGAGCAATCGTGGATACGGACGGCACCGGATCTGCTAGCTCTCCTGATGCAATACCTTCAAACCGAATGGAGATGGGACCATAGTCCCAGCCCTGGGTTTTCAAACGCTTCCGGATCACAAGCAGTGCTGCGGTCACGTGCTCGTCGTAGGTCCTTGCTGGGGTGATCGGGGCGCTGGAATGCGGATGCAACGCGGCACCTGCTTCCTCATCGTATCGGGCACGGATGTTGTAGAACGTGCGGCGGGAGATCTTCAACTGTTCGCAAAACGCGGTGATAGATAGACCGTGACCGTCGAAGGGATCGAACTCAATAATTTTCCGGCGAATCTCCGGAGGAATTGCCTTACTCATTATCCGATTGTGCCCGACACACAGCATAAAAGGTCACGAAACTGTGCACAATGTCATGACATTAGGTGTAAACAATGTCATGACCTTAAGCGTGCACACTGTCATGACTTTAAGCGTGCAAAAGGTAGTGACACATAACACCGGATACTCACTACGCCGCTACCATTTCAGTCTTCTAAACATACTCTGCCCGTTTCTTGTCGAACAGACACCCTGGCCAACCAACTGATGGTTCCACGCCATGATTGTCGGATAGCACAGCACGCGTGGAGTTTCTTTGAAGACTTGCACCTAGCAGATGCACTCGTTTGACGACTTCTCAACGACGCCGATTGATACTGCCACAGCACACCAACTGCTCAATATTCTTGCTGAGCGTGAACACCGGAGATCAACGATTGTCACCTCCCAATTCACGCCCTATGAGTGATACGAGTCCATCCCGTATGCTGTCGTCGCTGAGTCGGTACTGAATCGGCTTGTCGTGGGGCTGGGATCGTCACGCTGGAAGGCTCGAACATGCGCCTCGAAGCCAATACGAAGTAGCAGCTCATAGTTGACGTCTAAGTGTTACTCGATACTCACCACAGTGTTGCTAAGTCCATGGGCCTAACAAAGCTTAGATTATATACCCAGAAAGAACCCCTGCAAGTTTAAGGAAAAAGAGAAACTGGTCCATCGGGGCATAGAGACGGTCCGGTTGGAATCTTGCCCACTGCAACGGCGCTACGAGAAGATCGGCGAGTTCCTACTCGTGTCACGACAGCGCCAAAGTATGGGAGCGAGGCCACAGCGTGACTAGATGCCGAAACATAAAAATAAGAGCTCAAGCTTCTGTACACCGAAGACCACGGACCGCAACGAGCAAACGAGATACTCAAGACAACTTCGGCTTTTCGCAGCAAAACTCCACCACTCTTAAGACCAAATAGTCTCCAATATCGACGTGCAAAGATCGGTATAGTATCGATACCATCTGCTACGTCCTTCAACAAGCAGATCGTGGATTCATCGCCTCACGCGGCCGCCGCAAAAGCCGCTACGCGCCTCCCCGATTACGGGGGAATACGAGTGGTGGACGGCTTATGCCTGCCGCCCACCACCTCGAGGCTCCGCTTATATTTACTTTCACTTGGGTTTTAATTCCGGTCTGCATTAAAAACCAAGTCGTACACCTCTTTAGCTGTGCTCTCAGAGTCATTTGGCGCAAACTTTGCTCTATAACTGTGATATGCAGTTGCGTATCGAGCCTTCACATCGTCGAGATTGCTTAAAGCATCGATGAGTTGAGACGTGGATTCACATAACGGTCCAGGAGCTGAGTCTACAAAATTAAAATAAAAACCTCGCGTTTTGCTGCTGTATTGTTCCAAGTCGGGAACCAGGAACAATATAGGTTTACCAGTGTTGACATAATCGAACATAACAGACGAGTAATCGCCGACCATCAAGTCTGATGCGTTAATCAAGTCATTGAGATCCGGATACTTCGTCACGTCAATAACATTAGAGCCAGCCAACACCTTATTGGATTTGCTCGTGTTGACGTGGCCTCTCGCCAAGACGACCACGTCGGAGCCAAACCTTTTTTGTAATGCACCAAAATCCAAATATGACACCTTTTCGTAATGGCCAGACGAGGTTTTTTTGTTATCTCGCCATGTCGGAGCATATAAGATGACAGTTTGGTTTTCCTCTATCTCAAAAAACTCACGAGTAATCTGTCGAGATTCTTTGGCAACCTTGCCGAACAACGAGGAATTCCGAGGATATCCGATATCAATCACGTCACCCTCGTAACCGAACGCCTTACTCATCGTACGCCCGGCCCAAGGGGATTGAGCCAGGAAATAGTCCCAATACGCCGCCTCTCGTACCATTAACTGCCTATACACAAGACTAAGGTTTTGTGACGGCACGTCATTTCCGATGCGTTTCAGCGGCGTACCATGCCAGGTTTGCAGATAAACCTGGTTCGAAGCCTTACGGAATGCAGAAGGGAAATTATTATTATTTACCAGGTACTTTGCAGTCGAAAGTATTTCCCACCACTTACTGCTATATTGGACCAAAGGAACTGCTCCCTTTGGCACCGCAATGGATTGATCCTTTACCGTCCAGTATCGAACGAGATCAGGGCGATTTCGTCCTATCTCACGGTCTAAGGCTAAGCACGAGTCTGTGACGGCCGACCCTCCAAAGCTCTCGAATAAGACAGCCTCAACAAGGTTTCGGCTCCCCTCAGTCATGTACTTACTTTGCAAGCGATATTGCTTGATCCTGCCTTGACTATCAGGAAGTAACAGTGGTGCGATACGCACGTTCATGCCATGCGCAGAAGGCGTAGGAGATACGATGACGCGACTTAATTCGCCATAAATGGTTACCTCTCGAAGGATTTCTTCCTTAACAATTCGGGGCCAAACACTCGCAGGCAATTTCTTGCCAGTCGGTTGGAGGATTTGGAAAACATACGATCCAGACGGGACGGCTACGCGGGCCCCACGTGCATCCGTGCGGTCGAGCCGAAAACTTACAGTGAACGCGCCAGTCTCGCCGTTAAACGTGAAATTGCTCGGGTAGATGTTACCTGCAGCAGAATTTACCAAGGCGAAAGACGGCGATGACTGCCGGACTAACCCCAAATCGAAAAATGCCCTCCCCTCAACAGTCAGGGAGTTTCTTCCTTCATCAAACGAATACCCCTCCACAATGCCGAACTGCGAGTATTTTTCGAGTGAAGCATATCCCCAGAGCGACGCGGTCAATCCGAAGAATGGCTTAGCGTATTGATTCTTTAGACGGTTAGGCAGCGACAGGTGGGATACATACATGTCGTGGCTGACTATTTTGAGGTCGAAAGCGGTGATGTTTTTAGCTTTGTCTCCCCCTTTCCACGGAAGTGGAAGGTTTGTAACCCATTTTTCGCCTTCCATGTCCAGTTCAGCCTGGGTTAAGACAGTCCCACCCCGAGACGCTTCAATGCGAAGGCCATATTCCTCAATGGATCGTCTCCAATGCTTATCGTCTTGCTTCAGATTGTCAATCTCCAGCTTCAACCGCCCATCAACGAATTTTGCGTCAGCGACCATAAATCGGGCTTCCTCGACTTTGACGCTGATTCCGTTCGAGTTCGAACCAAAGACCACTCGGTCTCCACTCCCAGTGAGCTCACCTGGTTGCAGGGCGGTCAACCCCATCCATCGCGAAAACTTCGTTCTCTCACTTTCCACATAAAAGGCGTCAGTATTAACACGACATTTCAGCATCATCTCCTGTCCGACCTGATGTCCAATTTTTGACTTTAAATAGTCCGGATCGAGATTGATGCGGATTACTGACGCGGACTGGTCCACAAACCAATTTGGGAGAAAAGGAATTAACTCTTCGCGAGTAATCTGCTCTGGGTCAAGTGAAATCAATTCGTCCCCGTCGCTCGATGCAAGGTACGGTTCCAACACCAGGGAGGCACCCCAGACTGTCGGCAGACAATTCAGTGCACACCAAACGTCCAACGATACCGTTCCATCTTCATTCATTTTCTGGTCGAAGACCCGAAAATCTAGTTTCAACAGCGACGGACTGATGATCCGTTCCTCGTTGGTTAATTCAAACGATAAGCCGTCCTCAATCTTGGAGTAAGCAACTACATTGCCATTTTCGTCGATTTCATCTTCCCAGTAGGGTCCAAATTCTTGAAAATGAAGTAGCACTGCACGAAAGTCATCAATGGTCCCCTTTGCCAGTGCTAGCGCCATCAAACGACGGTCGTAAGGCATTGCCTGGACCGCACCGAGGTCTGCCTTTGGGTAAAAGTATTGCACGGCGGCTTGAAGAGAGCGACCAAATTGCGAATCGGTACGTGGCTCTTCTCGGTAGTAATAATACAAGTCCTCTGAAAGGAGCTTTGTGAACCAGTAGTTCTTAAGCGATTCATCCGGGCTCACCTCAACTATTTTTTCCACCGACTTTGCGACATGCACCCTCTGCTCAAGGTCGTAGAGATTCGCTTTATTTTGGGTAATAGAGCTATTGTCATCCCGCTGTCGCCACCTATAGACGACCTCGGCCAAGAGATCGAACTTGATACCACCAGCGTAAAGCTTCGCTGTCGCCTCTTGGTCCTCGTATAGGACCCCTTCAGGAAACTTGCCTACAAGTTCGTCCCACTGATCAGCCCTAAACAACTTGTTACAGGCGAATACGTCATACAGAGCTGGAGGAAGTTCCGATGCTGTAACGCCCTGCTGGTCTTTGAAATGAACTTCTTCCACCCATGCTGGTGTCCATGAGCGAGTCGAGTTAAACCGTTCAATCGAACCTGCTACAAAAAACGAACCCGATCTCTCCAATGACTTAACCATCATAGAGATGCCGCTTGGAGTAACGATGTCATCTGAATCAACAAATGTGAGATACTTGCCGTTTGCCCTCTCGATACCAGTATTTCTGGCGGCTCCCAAACCCGCATTCTCTTTATGAATAACCGTTATTCGGTCATCCATATCTTTGAGCTGCTCACAGATCATCGGCGAGTCATCATCCGATCCGTCATTCACCAGAATCACTTCAACGTTCGAATAGTCCTGGTTCAAGACGCTCAAAACCGCTTCTTCCAAATATTCCTGAACGTTATAGACCGGAATAATGACAGATACCAATGGTCCCGTTCTCAGCGGGCTCTTTGTTGAACGCTTTTCGGCAATCGCTGGCTTCTTCTCACCGGTACCACCAGCAGACGGTGCGCCGGAACGATGCTTGGCATAGAGCTCCGCCCCCAATATCTGACGAAGGCGCGGATTGTCTACCACGCGATCCAGTCCTGCGGAACGAGCGATTTGTGCGACTTTGGTACTAAGTTTCATACAAGGTCCTCAAATATTCAACAGTTTTGCCACTGCATACCAAAACGTTAAGCGAACACGCTAATAGGCAACATTAAGCAAGACGTCAAGCCTCTTTTGCGTTCTCAATATCCGATTCGGATGCTTTCGTCTTTCATTACCTTAGCACTTTCGTCCTCATTTGAACTGTCGGGCTCCTGATTATTCCCAGTCCTTTCATCAAAACGACCTATCAGACGGTCAACAGCAAAACACAGACCATCACTGACACGCCAGTCACTTTCCATCCCTAACGACCAGTGTCAAATGGATGTCCGCCCGCTCAGAATCATGGTCGCCGAAGCGTCCTGGGAAACTTACCACCCCTGTTAACCGCTCAATCTGCTTAGCATCCGGCTGGATATGTAGTGCCTACGCATGGTTGTCTGCGTAATAATGACAACAGAGTCCCGATTAGTCGGAGTGAAGGGACACGAGCCCGTATACTGAGGACTGCGGAATCCACTCCACCAAGCTCTGAAGAGAACTGCAAATAGATACGCGGATGTTGATCGCGTACAACAGGTTTCGCCTAGTCGAACTGTTAGCCAGTAACTATGCAATTACATGTTTTTCGTGTAATCCAAATGTACGCACTTGCCCTTGTGCAATGAAATCTTCATCTGAAATTCGCCACGTATGGCCTGAGCTTCTGACCTGGATAAAATTAAATCGGTCACTGCAGTATATACTGCCACCTCGCCTCTTTACCGTGTTGATGAATGCTGTGTCTTCACCTGTATTTCTTGGTTGGAATGGCGTCTGCTTAAAGGTAGCTATTGGCCCAAATAGAGTAGGACCGGCTACAAAGTTGCCCCAGAGATGCTCACATTCTGGGTTGCGGAGAACCAAAGCATCATACTGTTGTATGTAGGCATAACAGGCTTGCTTTCCGATAAGATCTGCACCGCTGAATGCTGCTGTGTTCCTCATGTCTTCTAAATAATGAGGCAAGTAGATATCATCATCATCGAATTTAGCAATGTATTGGCCGCGTGCGTAGCTAACTGCTTTGTTGAGGCATGCACCCAATGTCTCATCCTTCGGAGATGAATCTATGATTACCTCCTTTGCAGAAATCCCATACGCTTCGAACAGTCGCTCGCGTTCTGAATCATCAAGTTCGTAGCCATGCGTGATTAAGACGAGTTCACGGTCAACGTTGATCTGACGCGAGTACTGCGAAAGTAGATGCTCAATGTTGTTTGGCCGATTTGAGGAGCAGATCACTGAAATTGTAGGTGAAAAAGTTGCCGAATCGTCTTGGAGTTTTATAGCGTCAAAGAGCAATTGCGCTCGGTGGTGGTAGCAGTGCCGATTCCAAATTGTGCGTTGTGCCTTGTGAACCATCCGGTCTCGAACTTCTGGAGAATTAACTAGAGTCTTTATTTTCGCAGCCGCATCCTCAGCCGATCGTGCTATAGAAATTTCATCTTCCGCAAAAAAGTTTGAAACTGCAGGGGAATACGCAGACACGACAGCTGCACCGCAGGCGGGAAGCTCGAACAGTCTCCTCGCACACATTGTTGCGCTATCGGTCACGGAATTTACATTTAAAAAAACTTTATGTTCCTTATTGGCACTAAGCATTCTGTCAGGACTTAGGGAACCTACGACATAACTTCTGAAGTGAGACGGAAATCTATAGCGTTTATCCAGCTCATTTTGCCTGGAAAATATCGTTAATGAAGCTCGATTGTCCTGCGCTACCTTTATGGCACCTTTTAGTAAGACGTCAAGTTGCCGACGTCGTTCAGCGTATTTTTCTGTGAAATAGGTCCCTGCAAAAGCGATATCACCCCGACGAATGCGAGGGTCTCGGATCCCTGGCATTGTCGGAGAATTGTTAGCGGGGTTGTGGATTTTAGGTTGAGCTGCAAAGGGCATAACCGCAACGGTGGCATTGTTGACGAAAGATTCATATTTCGGAATCATGTTCGCGTCGGTGGTGAAGATGACATCGAACAGTAGGGCTGTCTGGAGAAACTCGTCGAAATGGACGGGATCTTCTTTGTTCCAGAAGACCGTGGGGATACCTCGGTTCTTACACCAGTCTACGACACTCGCAAGCTCGGCGTCTGGTGATCCGGTACTTTTAATTTTTCCACGCCATTCTCCGTGGTTTCCAGAATGGGCTGACTCTACGAACAGAAAATCAACATTCGTTTGTTCTAGCTGATGTCTCCAATTATCGACGGTTATTACAATAGTATTAAACTCTTGTTGCCAGCAGTGTAGCGAGAAATCGTCCAGGATTACCGCCGCCCGAATTCTTGGAAAACTTAGTTTTGAAGTATTAAACATGTAGGCAGGTGCAGCCATGGGGTCGAAATTTTGCTGTACGCGCGAGCGTGGGTGGAGGTTAAAAGGTAATGTTAACCACGGGTGGTGGAAATACTTATTAAGATGTGTGACTGCTCTGGCGACTACATAATTGACATTACCTCGCTTCAGCTGGGTTAGCGCCGTATATGCCTTCCGTCCGATAGCCTTTAGTGAATTCATAAGTCAATTTGGTCCGTTTGGTTTGTAATGTTCACCGAGCCGGAATGGTCAGCCTCGCGACTCGGTTATTGTTATTGGTAACTTATGATAGTCCGATCTCCTTGAGCAGGTGAATACCTGCCCTTGCTGGCATGCTGAGTGCAACCAGAAGCCACAAGGAGATTCACGTCGATGCCGCATACAGTATCCCCCGCTGATACGACCCCCACAACGAACGGAATGGGTGTACTACAACTGGCCCCGCAGCACACGCAAGCGTCGGCATGTAATCCTCCTATCTGTTCGCGCCGCGCTAAAGCACCCTGGGTTGAGTCGCTGCCTTAGGTAAGGAAGGATTTGGCACTATGCCCAGAAGTATTCCGTCGAGTTTAAAGTGAAGGCGGTCTATCAGATCATCGTAGTGGTCCGTTTGGAGTCCTACTCAATGCAGCGGGCCTACGAGCAGGTCGGCGAGCTCCTCGGTGTATCTCGCCACACATTGCGGGCGTGGTACCGCGACAGCGCCTCCACCCAAGATGGCCGCATAGGGCCGGATGGCGAAACAATGGAAGAAGAACTTAAACGTTTGCAGCGAGAGAACCGTGAACTGGATCGAGCAAACTGGGGTTGCCCGCGAATCGTGGACGCGCAATGTAACTATCTGGTGGTCAGGCAGCTGTTTCTTTCTTAGCCACCCTCTGAGCGCCGCGACCCTCCTGCTCACTTTTGACCCACTTACCTAACAGGCTTGCGCCGACGCCGATTTCTTTAGCCCCATGTAAGATCGGTCGGCCCGACTCGATGACGAGGTTGGCTGCTTCACATCGCTACTCCGGCGTGAATTGTCTACGTTGTTGACTCACAACGAGCATCCTCTTTTACGGACACATCATCCGTACTACTTGGATTTCCCTTAAAGCGTGGTAGCCTCAACCCTCCTTGGGCGCACTCCTTCCTGTCTATGCCAGCGCTCGGCTGGTGTGGATACCGGCAGTAGGGCTTGGGAAGGTTGCGGAGTGTTGCCAGAAGCCCACTTCGTTGTCGCATTGTCCACACAACGCCTTTACTAATCCATCAGTCGCAGTAAGCAGCAAGCAAGCTTGTGGCGCGCTTAACAGGCACAGTATCCGGTAGGCCATTATGCGCCTCAGGGTTGCTTGCTGAGATGTCGTGTCGACCAAAACATAAAGCGATGCGTCACTCTGCACATCAGATTAAATCGATAATTTTGACGTTGGGGTAATGTGTCTTCAACGTCGCTTCGTAAACTCCTAAAGATTCTCCATGATTCCCGATATAAAACCGTACATCCTTTCCCATCATCGCACCAGCAATTGCAATGTGCATGCGGTCTGTATAGATACATGAATACCGGCTTAAAATCTCGAAAAATGGTGTAATGGAATCCATATGATTACCAAATTTTGAGAGATCCAATGTATCTCTGTACAAGTCACCCAAAGCTGAGCTTCGCTCTTTATCTCCCCTGAAAAAGAAGCCCTCGCCCAAAGCTCCGTCAACCCTAGTTAGGCTTGGCAGTTGCAAAAAGAACGCCATATCGTGACAAAATGACGCTGACGGTACGTGTTCTAGGCTGCCGCTCCTATCGCGGGCAAAATAATCGATTTCACACCCTGACTGGTCGATCATCGAAGTAGCGTAGCTATGAGGGAGTTCGATTATGTTGCCAAACACCCCAGCCATCGCTTGAGCTCTGGACCTGTTCCCTGACGTGGAGGCTCTCCACGACCCGCCACCGCCATTTAAAACAGCCTTTTCTCCCACTCTTAAGCCTAGGCGTTCCGACTCTCTCAGGTAAGGTTGCAACTCTTTCCACTGAATCGTCTTAAAGTCAATACCAAAGTGCTTTAGGAACTGCTCTGTACCCTTGTGAATCAGAGCATCTTCCCAGTTCCCCATGTTTGGCACGTAGAGCACCCAATCCCCATTGGATCGTGTTTTAATTTTGTCAGCCAACTCCTTATACTCTGGCGCAGACCGCAAATTCTTCAAGGGGTAACGAGTACGTGGCCACTTGTTGAGCTTCCGCTGTAATGAAACAACGCCAGCCTGCAAAGGCTCCATTTCCATGACTTGCATGATAATTCTTTCGGCTAACGCGAGTGCGTCATCCCATCTCTCGCTACATCCTAGCTCTAAGACTTCATAACCTAACTGGGAGGGTTTTGGAGCGCCTAATTCAGCGCCAAATGTAGACTGTAAACTTTCCTTAAATCTGACGGCTTCCGCTTTATTCCTGACACCGCAGCTCATGACCAGCGTCGATTCCCGCTGTACGATATCAAATGCAATGTCACTTGATTCTCCTGGGTACTCAAGCACAAAAACCTTAGAGCGCCACAACCAGCATTTGTGCCATACGTTGTGGAGTTCGGAAGAAGTTCTTAAAGCGTTAAACAACCAACTAACCATAGGCGCATCCGAAGCGTCATACTTGATTCCAACCGTCGATAGCGAGCGTGTCAATGCAAGGTCCGATGCCTCTTGCACACCTACGTCCTCAAACGCGTAGCGGACAGCTTTTAATAGATGTGATTCGTCCCTTGTCAGCGGACTGCGTCTAACTTCCCGCGACACTTCCCTACGCGTCGGAATCTTCCACCCCGAATTCAAAGGCTTAAAATGCGCAAGCATGAAATCACTGCTCTTGCATTCTCCGACGCCGCGAACGTAATGAGCTGTGGGATGGGCTGACGGTTTCACGCGGTCACTGGCCATTACCCACTTAGCGTTGCATTCTTGCGCAGTAAAGTATGGAAAGTTCCAGTATCTCGGCAACTGGCCCTCTTGGAGGTCCACAGCAATGTTTGATATCCACCGCCCTCCAACACCGACAACTCCAGATGAGGAGTGTTCAAGTTCGTCAAAAATTGTTCGTTTCTTCAGCGGCACTATCAATTCGTCCACATCACAATTGATCCAACCTACCGCTTTCGTTGTCCATTTGTATCGACAGTTTTGAAAAGCGCCTATCTGACAGAAGTCGGAATCCCAAGCCACGCCCGGCCCTACCCAAGGACTACCTTGCGGACCGTATTTAAAACCCCAATCAACAACAACGACATGTCCAATTCCATCAATACTCGCAACGGCTTTCGCAATATCTTGAGGGGAATACCTATCGGACCCGTTGTCGTAAATTATAACTGCATTAACGCCGTGATTTTTAACATAGAACTGGGCCCAATCTCGTATCCACGCCAGCTCTTCATTCTTTTGCAGCGTCATGAGAACTTTCGAATCTTTAAGAATCTCATAGCTCGAGATGTCTATTTCTGATTCTACGAAGAGCCCTAAAGATTCAATACGAAGCGTAAAACTAACTGTGGAGTTTTCGGGCGGCGAAGGAAGCGAAAAGATTGTAATCTGTGACCGCTCGAGGGCTTCGGTCTTTTCGAAGATTGCAACCTCTCCGTCAATAGTAACAGTTGCTGATCGTACATGCTCTTCCAAATTTAAAAGCGGTGGCCCTGACAACACAACGTCTTCTCCCACTAAAACTATGTCATAGAAGAGGGTGCTATCGTCGTATTTTTCCGCATAAGTAGGGTCTTGGAGGTGCTGAGGGCGGGCGGCGGCTCGCCTAATCGCTCCTTCAGGAAGACTGACTGAATTTGGAGTAGCTAGAGTGATTTTAGGCGCACTTTCACCCTTCAAGTTGCCTAAAGCCGTCGCATCTATGCTCGATCCTTGATTCATGAGTTACCTTTTTCATTAGTTATTAAATTAAAACCTGGTCCCCACCATCAGTTTTAAACCTTAAGTCTTCGTGAAGGTCGTTTGCACCGCGGACACATAATGAACGCCTAGACTTCGATTATCTTTACTTCCACAAGTATTCCCAGTACTGTCCTCTTCAATAGAGTGCCTAACCCAGCACGTTGGACTATAGCGACTAAGTTAACTTACTAGTCGATAGCACCCCTTCGATTATCCCCATCCACTCTTACGTTGCAAATAGCTTGCTTGTACGGAAGGGGCATCGCCCCTCTGCACACCAAATTTTTAACCACTAGCAATTAGCTACTGCAGTGGCATGCACCGCGGCGCCAGGGGTTTCAAACTACTACCTCAATTTATCCATCGCGGTTCAATTCTCTCTTAATCTGAGTAGTTGAAATATCAGGAGTACGAGGCAGGTAAATTACCTCGCACTTCCCCTCAAGCTCAGCATCAAATTTGCCTGACCAGTCATCTCCCATAACGAAAACGTCAACTTTAAGGTTCTCTACATCACGAGCTTTTTGCCCCCATGTTTGTTCTGGTACAACTAGGTCAACATACCGTATAGCTTCCAGCATTCGGCGTCGCCTTTCGTAGGAAAAGTACGAGTGCTTACCTTTAAGTTTATTGAACTCATCAGTAGATAACGCAACTATCAAATAGTCACCAAGTGCTTTCGCACGGTGCAGCAGCTCAACGTGGCCATAATGCAATAGATCAAACGTTCCGTAGGTTATAACACGCCGCATGGGTATCCGAGCATTCTTCCTTCAACGATTAAGTCGATCACTAAATCATCTCGCATGATATCACGCCAGAAGGTTCTTCGTTACAATGCAGCCGCTTCACTCCTAAGTTCCTAAGTTGTTTTCTCTGGCGCTCCGAAAGGGATAGTTGCTCATCGCGATCTTCTTATATGTAGAAGTGAGTGCCGAATCCGCAACCACGTCCTAACTACCGGCTTGTTTCAAGGCAGATACTAGGAGATTGATAGTCGGTCTCTATTTGCTTTATTAAATTCTCAGCATCCTTTCGCTTATTGGCCCCTTTCAGGTTTGCCCACTGCCGGTAATTTGTCGCAATTTTACCCACTTCCCCATCCGCGATGATCCTACCTTCATGAATCCAAACTCCCCGGTCACACATTGTCTCCAATTGTTTTGGCGAATGCGAGACAAGCAACACAGTGCCAGCACTATTGATAAGCGATTTCATCTTGGCTTCCGCTCGCTGAGCAAATGCTGCGTCACCGGTAGAAAGCGTCTCATCCACGATTAGGATTTCCGGATTCGTTGCTAGCCCAATCGAGAATCCCAATCGTGCTCCCTGCCCTGAAGAATATGTGTTCATTGGGCGATCAATGGCGTCACCGATATCGGCGAGTTCAACAATCCCGGGGAACGCAGCCTTAGATTCTTCAGGCGTCATTCCCATAGCGAGGCAACCTATACGGATGTTTTTTGCACCAGAAAGACGTGGCTGCAACGCGGCATGCACTCCCATCAGCGTCGGCTGGGATTTTACTAGCACATCACCAGTTGTCGGCCTCTCGGCACCGGCAATGATCCGCATCATCGTTGACTTCCCCGACCCATTTTGTCCGAAGAAACCAACTGACTGGCCTTCATACAGCACAAGGTTGATGTCATCGAGCGCACGGACTGTGTCCCAGCCGAAACGCTTTTCCTCAGACTTCACCGGGTAGTCCATAGTGATGTTCCGAAGCACGATCGAAGGAACCATCTCGCTGTCATTGCTATTTGACTGTGGCATAGCGCTCTTCCGCCCTCCAGAAGAAAAGGAATCCGACCGCAAAGGTAGCAAAAGACCAAATGATGATCGGTCCCCAGAGGTCCATTGCTGGTACTTGACCGTACATGACGCAGTTACGGGCTGCCATAAGGAACTGGTACCCCGGGTTGTTTTCCATAACCTCTTTCAGCACTGGTTGGTGGACAAAGCGTTCAACGGAGAAGAACACGCCCGAGCAGTAGAACCAAAAACGCTGCCCCAAGCGGAAAATGATCTCTGCGTCTGGGTAAAAGGCTGTGACGCGCGCAACGATGAACATGATGCCTGTGCCGAAAATATGCGCCAGGAAGAAAAGCGGAACGAGAAAGATAATCGTCCAATGCAGCGGCTCATTGAGTTGTGTTAACAACGTGAAAACCGTCGCGACCCCGACAGGTAGCATCGTCGAATAGAACAGACGCAAGCTCTGCGAAAGCACCAGCGCTGCACGCGGGAACATGAACGACTTGATCAAGTTCTGCTGCTTCTTCACCAAGTCATTACCGTCGGTGATGTACTTCTGAAAGATCTGAAATACCGTTACCCCAAGCACCACGTATCCGGGGAAGTTCTGAATACCGTTACTCGTACGGATAATGAAGCCGAAAATTACGGCGTACATCATCGCGTCAATCAACGGTGAAATGACAAGCCAGACTTTGCCCATCCAGACGTCACGCGGCGTGCGAAACGCCTTCGCGGTTGCATCTGCGTGCAGGAAGTAGCGGCGCTGCCAGATCTCGGTGATGTACTGGCTGATAGGCGGCCGTGCAGATACTCTCTTTAGCGACGACGTGTCAACTACGATTGTACTCGAATCCTGGCACTCCAGCTCCTGGCTGTCTGCATCTCGACTCATCAACAATCCTTCCACTGGCGGTGCGACAACTCTCCGTCATTCAAAGCCTAACTGTTACAGCTTAGTAAGCACGCAGTAGCAACGCTATTTTGCTCACTGCCTGTATAGCGCGGCGTATTCCTGCGCTACAGCGGACCACGCCCTCGTTCGCGCCCATAATGTACGCCTTTCGTCATGCTCGAGGCTTGCCGCGACGCAGATTCCCTCCGCCAACGACAAAGCATTTCCCGGTTCCACGTACGTTTCTATACCACCGGTCACTTCGCGAAGCGCCGGCAGATCAGAAGCAACAACAGGGATGTCGAGTGCCTGTGCCATCACCGACTTAATAGGAGTCACGTTCCTACACACGACAGTGTCCTTGCGCGGCACTACGAAGACGTCGAGCGCCCCGTACCATTTGTGGATGCTGCTCGCAGGCTGTCGGCCGACGAAACGTACTCGCTGTTCAATGCCTAGCGATTGAGCCTGTTCCTTCAGCCCCTCCAGCGCTACCCCATCTCCCACTACGACACCCAAGAAAGACTCATCGAGCTTTGTGAGTGCCTCGAGGAAGTACTCCAGACCTTCGTAGTCGACAACTGCGGTGATGGCTCCCACAAGCGTCTTGCCCTCGGGAAGGCGTAGCTCCCGGCGTAGTTCAAGCTTCGAATCGCGGCGCTGGAACACGTCATCGGGCACGCCGTTCGGCGCAACCACAATCTTTTCAGCACTAATTCCGCGTTCAATCAGAGACCGTTTTGTAATCTCGCTCAGCACCACCACTGCAGCTGCCTGACGAGCCGCCTCGAGTTCCTGGCGGTGTGCCGCTTGATAGTACTCAGATTGCTTTGCAGTCTCGCGTTTGTCCGTTGGTTGCTTTGAAAGCCATGTTTGTTCCGGTGCGCCCCGCATCTCGTACACCCACGGGATGCCGAGCCGTTTTGCTGCTCGGCTAACGATCAAGGCATTTTCGAACCCTGTAGTCGTATGTAGTGCTTCAGCACCGAACTTCGCAGCGTAACGCACCAGCTGTTTTACAACTTGGTCCTGCTGCTCTGAAAAGGAGCCCGATGGCCACAAAGGCAGGATTCGAAAATAATCAATGCCATCAACGCACTCACGTTCATCTGTAGCAAGCTTGCCGACAACATTTGGATAGCCATACCGCGTCGCAGCTGCTACCTGAAGTCCAACGGACTGCATGCATTGAAGTACTGCATGGCTTCGCAGCGAGTATCCCGCGCTTGTGTGTGGCAACGAGTTGGTCAGGTAGTGAAACACGCGTTCCGCACCGCGCAGCGGCAAGGACGACTCAATGCCTTGATGCAGTTTCGCCCGCTCAAACTCATAACGTTGGTGTGTCAGCCGGTGACGCCGACTGCCTGCGAGCAAGTCAATGGCTTCCGAAAAATTACCAGATTCGAAAGCATGACGAGCAGCCTTCGCGATGTCCTGTCGATCGGCGTCTTTATCCGAAAGCACACGACGCTGCAGTACCGGCCCCACGATCTGAACGTACTTGAGCCGCTGCGCTACGTTGCGTGCAAACGCATCAGCGTCAGTTCTGCACTGCTGCGCGATAAATCCGGCAGTAAAAACGGCTTGGCGCAGATACGCAACTTTGAGCAACGATTTCACGGTACTGCCTTAGTTCGAGAGGGCGTCGAGAAACTTCTGTAACGCGGCTGGACTCGCAACGTCTCGTTCGTGAACGACCCACTGAGCCGCATTACTCGGGACTTCCAATTGCTCCCGGTTATGTGCCAGCCGTACCCAGAGCTGTGCCAGCGCCTGTGGATCCTCGGCCGGCACAGTATGTCCCGCGTGCAGTTGTTCGATTAGACGAGCAGGCTCGCCCTCCACTGCCCCACTGATATGAATCCCGGCTTCCATGAGCTCGTACGTTTTCGAAGGCACTGCGCGCTGTAGTGGTGCCCAATCCGCAAGATGTACCAAAGCGGTATCAGCCCAGGCGTAGTACTGCTCGAGCGCATCTGCTGAGGTCCTAGGCAGAATTTCGATATCCGCGTCGAGTTCCCGTGCTTGGTTTTGCAGAGCTTCTTTGGTCACTCCAGCACCGATAAGCTTCAAGTGCACATCAACACCTTGTCGGTGGGCTATCTCTGCTGCCTCGATCGCATTGCCAAGTTTCTGGGCTCGACCTAACGTGCCGGCGTACAACACATTGAGATACGGGCGTTCACTCCCCACGTGGTGCACAGGGGTTGCACGTTCCCTTGAATATGCACTCTTTACTGGAAACACATTTCGCACGGTACAAACGTTCACCGGAACGCCTGCGCCTCTGCGAGCTAGCTTTGTCTGAAGCTGTTCCCCCAAATCATCGGCGGTAACAATCACACCGGCGGCGTTGCGCAACGACTTCTTCAACAAGTGCGAAACAATGGCGATCACAATCTGCTTTGGCCCCTTACCAAAGATTCGTTCCCGCCACGAAGATTCACCCAGTCCAGAGTTCCAGTCATTCGAGTACTTCAACAAGTCCGGCCAGGCATCCCGCAAATCAATCACGTACGGCACCCCAAGCAGCTTCGCAGCGAGCGGAGTAATGAATGCCGTAGGCAGCGCAGGAACCGTACCAATGATGAGATCAGGCGTCGCATCCTCCGCCTTATCGCGCTGTTTGGCGACTTTCAGCAGCGTCGAGAGCGCAACAAATCCTTGGTTCAAAGCCTTCGCTGTCAGCCCAGAGCCACCAGTTAGATACTGTGTCCGAAAGATCCGCTCCCCCGATGGACCCCACTCGACTTTGTTCACCCCCCGAATGCGGCGCCGAGTACGCACTCTTGCATCCTTGGCGCGTTCCGCCCAATCATTCACGCGATTGTAATGCGGCGGTGGCGCGATGACACTGACGGAATGCCCCTGCTCGTGCAGCATCTCAGTGAGCCACGTCCACCTCCGCTGTGGGACCCCATCTTCTGGCGCCCAATAATGCGATAGCACCAAAATACGAGCCAACTTCATTCCCTTCTCACAGAGTGCACCAACAGTCATCGCAATATCGGCGTGTGCCTTGGCTTCCAGGATAACGGTTAGCTTTCTTAAAACCTTAATTGTGGCAGTACTGAAGCAAGATCGTAATCCTCTGTACTATGGCACCCATGATTCAATTCGTTGTCGGAGCAGCCGCCGGGTACGTGTTCGGCACGAAAGCCGGTCGCAAGCGCTATCACCAGATTGTCAACGCCACACAGAAGGCAGTGAACTCGCCGGTGGCCAAACAGGTGGTGACCTCCACCCGTAAGGCCATTGCGAACAAGATCGATCCGGAACCCCGCATGCGTGAGATCAAAGACTTACGCGGCAAGCGGGGGCACCAGGACCAAATCCTGGAGCCGGACGAGGACTAGCGTTTACTTGAGTTAAAGTTACTATTCGTGGCTTGCCAACGAGGCCACGATGCCGTCGAGGATGTCTTTCTCACTGATCACAATCGAGTCAAGACCAGTGAGATCCTCGGCGGCTTTCAATATTTCCTCGACGACGGCAGCGCCGGCGGGGATGACGTCGGCACGCCCGGGGTGGATCACCGGGTGGTCCTTGCGTTCCTGCACGCTCAACGCCTGGATCTCCGCGATGGTGGCACGCAGATCCTCGAAGGAGAGGCGTGAGAGGTGGATGCGGGTTGGGTTGTACTCGGGAAGGTGTTGGGTGAGCGCGGAGAGCGTCGTAAAGGTGCCGGCGCAGCCGACCATCGTGCGGGCCTTCGCCATGTTGACCACCGCTGCCGCGTGCTGGACCTGCTCGCGCGCGTAGTCGCGGGCTGCGCGCAGCTCCTCGGGGGCTGGCGGATCCGAGCGCAAGAAACGCTCCGTGAGGCGCACGCACCCCATCTGAGTGGAGATGCGGCCCTCGATGGCGTCGCCGTTGCCTACAACGAACTCGGTGGAGCCGCCGCCTAAGTCGATGACGCAGAAGGGGCCGTCGCCTGCGGGAAGGTCCATCGTGGCGCCGATGAAGGAAAGCTGGGCTTCCTCCTCCCCCGTGATCACCTCGGCCTGTGCGCCAGGCTGGATCTGGCTAAGCAGCTCGCGGGTCATGTCGAAGAAGACGTCGCGGTTGGAGGCGTCGCGGGTCGCGGAGGTGGCGACCATGCGCACGCGCTGCACGCCCTCGGCGAGCATGCACTCGGTGTAGGTGGCAAGCGCCTTGCGGGTGTGCTCGATCGCCTCCGGGTTGAAGGCACCAGTTTCGTCCACGCCCTGTCCCAAGCGCACGATGATGTTCTCGCGACAGACCTCCTCGAACGTGTTCGTCTCAGGGTCGAAACGGGTGATCAGGAGGCGGATGGAGTTCGTGCCGCAGTCGACCGCGGCGAGTGTTAGCGGCTGGCTCATGCGAGGTGCTCCCCCGCCTCCGCGAGCGTGATGCCGAGGTCTTCGAGCGTCGGCCAGTCGGCAGGGATCGCGGTGCCGCGCAGGTTGCCGTGCTCAGCAGCAAGCGCCACAGCCTCCGTACCGAAACGGAAGTGCTCCGGGCCCTCCGCCAACGCGTACGCAATCAGCACGTGCAGGCACTTCACACGATCCGGCATACCGCCGCCGGAGAAGTCCGTACCCAAGTCCTCAATCACGTTGCGCTTCGCCAAAAAGTACTCGTGGGCGCGGCGGTAATCCTTCTGCAAGTCCTCGTCCTCGGCCAGGCGGGCCTCCATCCACTTCATCACCTGAGCGCCCTCCAAACGCGAAGCCTCGGCCGTGAGACGGCGGTCCGTCAGGTAGTAGAGCGTGGGGAACGGAGTGCCGTCGTCAAGCTTGGGTGCAGTCTTGACCACCGCAGGCTGGCCGTCCGGCGTGCGGTAGGAAATTTCCAGCACTCCGCGGGGCGCGCGGCCGAGCTGCTCCTGAATGATATTGAGATCCTCTTGAGTCGGTTGCATGAGCAACATTGTTTCACACGAGGTGGGCGGCGGTGGAACGGTGCGGCGGAGGTGGGTTGAGGCTTCAGCTGCTTCTTGCACAATCAGTCATGGGGGCATTGCCTAACTGACTAAGGTTGCGTAGAATGTGTATCACAGCACCAACCCGAGAAGGATACAGCTGGGTTCCCGAATGGGAGTAAGGTCAAACGACCTGAGAATTCCTTTGCTCCAAGGGTTGGTGTTTTACTTTTCGAAGGCGATTTGCGGCTCAGTTATTTTGTATTAATTTTCCTTCTTAACTGATCAAGACAGTGACCAGGGTCTTTTTCAACTTGATGCGCGATAAATTCGACTGCTGCCTCGGAATATATCCAATTGCTCGTTTTCTCTCCCGCAGTCTTACGGTCGTAGGAGAAGCGCTCATCGCCTTTCATCTCGTACGCTTTGGTAAAGAGTTGGAAAGCATACGTAGTAAACTTCTCTTTCACTGAACCATTGAAGCAAAAAGTAATGCCTCTTTTCTTTAACAAAGAATCGATCTTTTTAGTCGCGTTACCAGCAGTATAAGGATAAAAGCTAACGGCATCTTTCACATCCTTGACGATGGCGATGCCATGCTCCGATCCGTTTTGAATGTAAACATTCAAATCTGCATCATTCTTCTTTTTAACCAGCCTCAACGAGGTCTCGTAAGTCGCCGCGATCCTCTGATTTCCTTCAGCCCCGATAGCATCCGCAACATCTTTCCGCCGGGCAAGTAGTTCCTGCGCAACTGCAGCGTCATACTTTGTCCGAATAACGTCAGGAACGATTGCACCTCTTCTCATTGCCAAGGCCAACCGATTGTCTGGGATGAGCTCGCTTACCGAACGGTTATGCAATTCCCAAAGCTTGTCCGCATAGTTTTCCACGCACGACTGCAAGAAGGGCCCATAAAACAAGTCGTACTCGTCTGTAATGAAGTGCGTGTTCGTATTACGAAACTCCATCACATTCTTCATGTTTACCCGAAGAGGATCCTTCTCATTCGTAAAAACCCTCTTCAAACAATCGGAAAGAGCAAGAGTCCTACTAGGATCATCTTTGAAGTAAATTGAATCAATGCCCCACTTTCTGATCATGTGAGCTTTCAGCATCAGCTCCCAAGCATTGCACAACAAAATCGAACAACTTTCCGCACCGTATTTTAAGCTCGGTCGATTGTACAGTTCGACAGCAAGAACAAACGCCTCCTCACTCTTATCCAGCAAGCGGGTAATTGTCTGCTCGTTTCCTTCATCGATACACATATCACCAAAGTTTACTCGAATCGATACGCAAAGACGTTCTAATATCGATCCCTTTGGTTTCGCTGCGCACCCTGTCCTGCCTGCGCTTTCTAAAACCTAATCCCCGATCAGCTGAAATTTGCTTCCTAAGTACTCTGCCTCCCTGCTAGCCCAATCGCTTTTCTTCACCAGGTTCTCAAAGGACTTATACGAGGCAGCGCCAAGAAGCCGCGCAGCATCTCTCTCAGGAATCTGTCCAGACTTTGCGGCAAAGGTGATCGTCTCGAAGAACCGCTCGCCGACGCGAGACCGAACGAGGACATGGAACGAAGGACCGCCGCTGCCTTCTTGTGTAGCTTTCTTTTCTTTCCTGACACGGACCAATCGCATAACTTCGTCGAACTCTTGTTGCTCGATCAGGAAAATATCTTTCAAGCGCAACAGCATCGCTTCCCTACTGATGCCAAACACGCTTGCCAGAGACGTGACGTTGTCGAGCAAAGAACACTTCTTGTTGTACCGTTCTTTCACTGCAGTCTCTGGGGCAATGAATGCCGCTGCAAACTCGTTACACCAGCGCTCTACCCGCAGGTGATCGCTGTGGTCAGAAATACCAGCCTTCCCCAAAGCAACATGACCCAACTCGTGGGCGAGACTGAAGAGCTGCGCAGTTTTAGCGTCACTTGTATTCACAAACACCAGGCAGAATTCCCCATCAATCAGGGTGAATCCGCGGAACTCATCAATACTGAAATGACGTTGCGTAGAGTTTCCGACAATGGAATTTCGGGATACTAAAATCCCTACATCTTCCATCTGATGCGCTAGTGTCGTCACTCTCTCTGGCCCAGGAATTGCAGAAGCCTCGTCAAACCCCAGCGCGATGCGAGCCTGGCGAGCAGCTAGGATGGAACTGGTGGAATCTTGGGCAGAGCGCAGAGTTTCAGGACCAGGAATTCCAACTTCCTCCGCGTAATCCGAGTACCACCCCAAGCGCGCCTCGGCGGAGTGAATAACTTCCTGCAGATCAGGACTCAGCCCATCGAGACGCTCATTTCTGACAGTACGAAAATCAGGTACATCAGTCTCTTCGCCAGAAGCCGCCTGAAGAAGGAGCCTTCCAAATGGGATTCGTGCCTTCTTCGCTAGTTCCTTCGCTTGGTTGAGCGTCGGACGCTCCTCCCCTGAGCGCCAATCGTTTACCTTGGGAAACGTGGCACGGAGCTTTTCGTCACTGAGTCCTGTACGTCGCAGCGCCCAGTCCAGCACAGACGGTTCGATATCAACACGCAGAACCCCCATCGCTTCCCTCCTTTCAATCTTGGTAATGAAAACGGCGCAACAGAATTGAGAATACTTTAACTTGCCTGGTTAAACGTTAAAACCCAAGGACCCAGCCGAAGAACTCAGTGAGCTTCGAGCGCTTCTTTCTTTTCGGGAGCGTGAGGTAATCAATCAGCCACTGCTCCTCTCGTTGTCGCAAGCCGTTGGGTTGGTTTCAGGCTACACAGTTCTGGTTCTTGATTGCGCTTGTTGGACCCCAGCGTGGGCGTAAAAAGCGTGTGCTAGATGTCGTGCGATGCAGGTCGCGCTGTTTGGGCCGGGCTTGGCGGTTTTCGGCGACCAGCGTCGCACTCCATTAATCGCACGCTGCTAATAGCACGCTGTTAGTCGGTCAACGGGAGCGCTCGGGGTGGGGTGGGGCTGGCAGCCTGGTGATTCTCCAAATGGGAGTAAAAGGATTGGAATAATCCAGGTGGGAGCGCGCAAAAAGTGGATTGCAGTAATCCTGTTACTCCCTTTTAGGCTCGGGCTACTGCGCTTCAGGCGCGTCAGGCGCCTCAGGTGCTTCCGCGGGCGCTTCGGGCGCAGGCGATTCTGCCGGGGCGGGCGATTCTTCAGGAGCGTCGGCGGGGACGTCCTCGGGGACCTCGCGTAGCGAGTCCCAGAGGAATACGGCCCAGCCGCGGTCGTCCGGGGTCTCGTCGGAGGTGATGGTGGTGCCGTGGGTCATGCGGGGGTCGATGACTCGCCAGGCGGTCTCGCCCGGTTCCATCACGCCGAGGCGTCGGCGGGCGACCTGGTTGAGATACTCGGGGTCCTCGTACTTCGCAATCTCGCGTTCGAGGTCCGCCTGGCGGCGCTCCAGGTGCTCGATGTTTGCCTGGGCTCGCGCGATCTCGTTGCGGCCCTCGTAGAAATTACGAAGTGGGGCTGCTACTGCCACGAGGACGGCGATGAGCACGATGATGAGCAGGGCGAGCGTCGCTAAGTTGGGGGCGGCGAAGCGCGACTCCCTGTTTGCCTTCTGCTCGGCGAGCTGCTGCTTGCGCTGCTCGCGGGACGCCACGGGCACAGTGCGAGCCAGCCGCTTCCTGCGGCGCTTCGCTGTGTGCTTGTCGTGGGGCGTGCCAGTGCTCATAGTGCTCATTAGTGTACAGCAGGGAAAAACGCGACACCCCCTGCCACGCGCGAGCGCGCGATGGGCAGGGGGTGTGTACGAATCAAGCGATTACTTGAAGCGTGGGAATGCGGAACGACCAGCGTAAACAGCGGCGTCGCCGAGCTCCTGCTCGATGCGCAGCAGCTGGTTGTACTTAGCAACGCGCTCGGAACGAGCCGGTGCACCAGTCTTGATCTGGCCGCAGCCCAGAGCCACTGCGAGGTCCGCAATGGTGGTGTCCTCGGTCTCGCCGGAGCGGTGGGACATCATGGTGCGGTAGCCAGCGCGGTGAGCCATGTCCACAGCGTCGAAGGTCTCGGTCAGGGTACCGATCTGGTTGACCTTCACCAGCAGTGCGTTCGCAGCGTGCTCCTTGATGCCGCGTGCGAGGCGCTCAGGGTTGGTGACGAAGAAGTCGTCGCCAACAATCTGGACCTTGTCGCCGATGGTCTTGGTCAGGTTTGCGTAGCCCTCCCAGTCATCTTCCTGTAGTGGGTCCTCGATGGAGACGATTGGGTACTCAGCGATGAGCTCCTCGTAGACCTTGGCCATCTCCTCAGCGGAGTGCTCGCCACCCTCGAACTTGTACACGCCGTCCTCGAAGAACTCGGAGGAAGCAACGTCCAGAGCAAGTGCGACGTCCTCGCCAGGCTTGAAGCCAGCCTTCTCGATTGCCTCGACGATCAGGTCAAGCGCTGCGCGGGTGGAGTCGACGGAAGGAGCGAAGCCGCCCTCGTCGCCAAGGCCGGTGGACAGGCCCTTCGCGTTAATGACGGACTTCAGGGAGTGGTAGACCTCTGCACCCATGCGCAGAGCCTCAGCGAAGGACTCAGCGCTCAGCGGAGCAATCATGAACTCCTGGACGTCAACGCCGGAGTCAGCGTGCTCGCCACCGTTGACGATGTTCATCATCGGAACAGGCAGGATGTGAGCATTTGGGCCGCCGATGTAGCGGTACAGCGGCAGACCAGCGGACTCAGCAGCAGCCTTCGCCGCAGCGATGGACACGCCCAGGATCGCGTTCGCGCCGAGGCGGGACTTGTTGTCCGTGCCGTCGAGCTCAATCATCGCCTGGTCGAGCAGACGCTGATCGTCAGCCTCGATGCCAGCCAATGCGTCAGCGATCTCCTCGTTGACGTTCTTGACAGCCTTCTGAACACCCTTGCCGCCGTAGCGATCGCCACCGTCACGCAGCTCGTGCGCCTCGTGTGCGCCAGTGGACGCACCGGAAGGAACACCCGCAATGCCGTGCGCACCATCGTCGAGGAAAACCTCAGCCTCAACGGTTGGGTTACCGCGAGAGTCCAAAATTTCACGAGCAAAGACGTGCATAATATCAGCCACTACAGTTCATCTCCTTGAGATTGGCCAAACCAAATTTCCGTTACCGATTGTTCCAGATCGCAGCAAAAAATGCTTGTTGGCGTTCGTCACACTCGCGCTTTCCCTGCGTTTCCGTGCAGCGATAGGCTCACAACCACGCCATTTAAGGTCACACCATTCGGAATGTGATCTTCGTCAAACCTTTTGCCCATGCCCGGTTTCGCCCACTTTTGTGACTTTCTCGGCATGGCCGCGGCACGCCTACCGGGTGGCGCGCTGGGTGAGCGCGTAGTTCGCAGCGGCATCGCGGACGTTGTGGAGGTACTCGCGCGAGTGGTTATACGTCAGCACCGCATCCGACCACCCCTCCGCAGTGGACAGGTCGCGCCCGTTCGCACAGAGGAGGTTCGCGGCACTCAGGGCGGCGTCGTCAATTTGCTGCGGGTTTGCTACCCCATCGCCGTCGGCGTCGCGGCCATAGATCGCCCACGAGCCGGGGATGAACTGCATCGGCCCCACCGCGCGGTCGAACTCGGTATCACTATCGAGGGCGCCGCCGTCCGTGTCCGAAATGAGTGCGAAGTTGCCCGTGCCGTCGAGCGCCGGGCCGACGATCGGCGGCTGCGCCACCCCGTTTTCGTCGAGGCGACCAGCGTCGAACTTCTTACCCGTATAGGTGCCGTGGCGGGTCTCCACCCAACCGATGCCAGCGAGCGTATTCCACTGCAGATTGCAGGCCGGCCAGGCCTCCGCCGCGATCAGCGCGGCGTTACCGTAGGCACGCACAGCCTGCGGGTCCACCCCGATTTCCTTCGCGATGGGGGCGGCCCACGCGTGGAGCTCGTTGGCGGTTCGGCCGGGCGCGTGGACGTCGATAGCAGGTGGTGGCGTGGCCGCAGCCGGGGGTACGTCTTCCGGGACGGGTTGGCGCTGCACGAACTGCTCGGGGCCACCAAGCGCGCTGAGCAGGAAGGCCACCAACGCAACAACCATCACCACCGCGCCGACAACGACAAGCAGCGCCACACACCCACACCCGCGCGCACGCCTGCCGGGACGGCCAGAAAACGTCATGGCAGAAGATCCTACACTACCCCCGTAATCCCCAATTTTCACTTGCGTCACACCAGTAACAGGTATGGTGTATCCCGTTCTGTTTTTCAAGCACCTATTTACAACCTGAAAGTGAGCACCCTATGCGCATTTCCACCCGTATCGCAGCCATCGGCGTCGCAGCCCTGACCGGCCTTGCAGGCCTCGCAGCACCAGCAGCACAGGCACAGGACGCCACCTCGCTCCTGCAGCTGGTCAACGGCAACGTCAAGACCATGAACTGCAACACCCTGCGCGTCACCCTCAACGGCACCGGCGTCGCCGGCAAGGACACCACCCGCCAGCAGCTGGTCAACAACCTCAATGGCAAGATCGGCGACTCCATTGCCCTTCGCGTCATGTCCGGCGGCACCGTCCAGGCAGTTGCGGACCGTGCGCTGGAGTGCGGCATCGTGAAGCCGGACCCAGTACAGGACTGGGCGAAGCTCCTCGGCAGCTCCCAGACCAACATCCCGCCACAGCTGCAGCAGCTGTCCTCCAACCTGGACTTGGGCCAGCTCCTGGCACGCTAGGTTTTAGGCGCTCGCCCCGTTGCTTGCGCACCACATTCCCGTTTTCCCCTTAGCCGACTTTTGCGTTTCCCCAGGTCACGTAAAGCACGGGAGGGAATGTGGTGTCAGTCCAAGCAGCACGCGCACCACATTCCACGATTCCGACCGGCGAGCGCGGCAAAAGCCCAGGTCGGACAAAACCTGTGAGGGAATGTGGTGCGCACCCCCGCTAGCGCACAATCCCAAGAAGCCCCCCCTACTCCACCACCAACTTGATCACGTCGGTGGGGCCTTCGTCGCCCGCGAACTCGACGGGCTGGACGGTGGGGGTAATCGGGGCGTTCACATCGACGGGATCGCCGGTGGTGGCGCCGGGGCAGGCGTCGATAATTGAGGGGTCGAACCACTCGATGGCGGGTTTGCGATCATCGCTGAAGATGACGCCGATGCCGCTCCAGGTCTCCCAGCGTTGTGAGTCGTCGTTGATGCTGTAGACATCGTCGGGGTCGAAGCCCAGGGCCTCAGCCTGCGCCTTGTCTGTGTACGGGCAGAAGAGATAGGCGCGCTCGGCGTGCTCGCCGGCAACCTGCGACACCGTAAACGGTGTGCCCTCCTGCGCTGCGGCTGCGAATCCCAGGTCCGTCGACTTCTCTGTCGAACACCCGGCTAGCGCCACACAGCCGAGGGCAAGTCCAGCAAGAACCGTTGTACGCGCCTTCATGATGGTCTCCTATCCTTGGCGGGCGTGCTCGCGTAGTGCGAATTCTACCGCGTCGAGTGGGAGGTCGGGGGCGTGCTCGTCGCGCCCGGCCTTGATGGCTGCCAGGTAGGTGCCGTATTCGTCGGCGGACCAGTCGCTGGTTACGTCCAGGCCGGCGCCCTTCGCGCGGTTGGAGCAGATGATGAGCGGCTTCTCGTCGGCGGCCTCCTGCGGGCCGGCCAGGAAATAGATCAGGCCGGAGGCGAACTTCGCAGGCAGGCCCGTGGCAACGACGGCCTCGTACTGCTGGACCGGCGTGAGCTCACCGGAGCCGACCTTGCGCAGCGCCTGCAGCAGCGCGTTCGCCTTGCCCTTGTTGCGCAGGAACTGCTGCAGCTTCAGCTGCGCCTGCGCGTTCTTGCCGCCCTGGAATGCGAAGGACGCACCCAGAAAGTCGATGATCTGGTCGCGGGCGAACTCGGAATCCACGACGTCCTGCGCGAAGGCGAAGACTTCGCGGCGGGTCAGGGTCGCGGTGGCGTCGTCGCGGAAGGGTGGGACGCGGCGCAGGTTATGCGGCCAGCCGGTCTTCCAGCGGATCGGGGAAAAGCTGACGGTTTCTTGCGCGACGGCCTCCGCGGTTGGGGAAACGGCCTTGATGGCTTCTGCAATCTGGTTTGTCATGCGGACTATTGTTACACACTATGACCATCCTCGTGCTTGACCCTCGTTGGCCCGACATGCTGCCCGTTTCAGTTGCGCAGCGCATCCGCGGACCAGTGGAGTTCACCATGGAAGTGCCCGTCTCCGTGCGTTGGGACCTTGCCGACGCCCCCGACGGCCCCTCCCCCTGGCTGCTCACCACGAACGAGGAGGACGAGCTCGTGCGCGACCGCATCGCGAAGGGCGAGCACGTCGAGCGGGTGCCTTCGCTCGAGGACCCCGTCCACCAGGCAGTATCCGTCATGCACGCGGCGCGCACCCGCGGGCAGTGGGAGCGCTCCATGACACACGAAACGTTGCTGCCCTACCTCCACGAGGAAACCGAGGAGCTCGCCGCCGCCATCACCGACAACGAGGGCGACGAAGCCCTGCGCAACGAACTTTCCGACGTCCTGTTGCAAGTCCTTTTCCACGCCGAAATCGCGGCAGAGCGCGGCGCGTTCGGGTTCGCGGAGGTGGCGCAGGGGTTCGTCGATAAGATGAAGGCGCGCTCCCCCTACCTTTTCGACGGCAGCACCGGCACCATCGACGCCGAGACCCAGGACCGGCTGTGGCAGGAGGCCAAAGCCAAGGGCAACTAGCCTTGCGGCCCGTAGGCCCCGCCGCGCAGGGCGCGGTCGTTGAGCTCGCGGCGCGCCTGCTCAAGCGCCACCAAGTCGGAAAACAGCGCGTTGTAGGCGGCCTCGTCGTCGGAGGGGCGCATGCGCTGCAACTGCGCCTTCAGCAGCGCAATCTGATCCCCCACGCGGGTCTCCTGTAGGCGTGAAAGCACCGAGTCCACGTAACGGTCAATGTCGTCCGGGTGCATCGGCTCAACCGCCAACTCTGAAACGAAATTGCGGCCCACCAGGTCCAGCATCTCCTGCGCCACCTTCGCCAAAAACTGCGGGCCCACGTGCGCGCCCGTCACCCCGCCAGCCTTCTCGATCGCGTCACGCACCTGGCGATACGCCGGGTTCGTAAACGCCTCCGGCGAAATGCCCTCAAAGTAGCTACCGGCTTTCTCCGGGTACTGCAGCGCAATCTTGAGCGCCTCGCGCTGCGGCCACAGCAGCGGATCCTGCGGGTTCGGCGGCACCAACGCGGGCGGCTGGCCCGGCGCGGCCTGCTGCTGGCGCTGTGGCTTCTGCCAGGTACGCTGCTGCTTCTTCGGCCGACGCGCCTCCTCGCGGACCTGCTCGAGCACCTCGTCCGGGTTCGGCCAGCCCACCCAGCCGGCGAGCCTGCGTGCGTACTCCGTCTGCAGTACCTTGTCGCTGATACCGGCGACGACGGGGACGGTGCGTCGCAACGCCTGCAGGCGCCCCTCCGCCGTGTCCAGCGAGTAGTCCTTCAGCAGGGACTCAATCACGAACTCAAAAATCGGGATTCTCGACGCCACCAAGTCCCGCAACGCGGAATCCCCACGGTCAAGGCGCAGGTCACAGGGGTCCAGGCCGTCGGGGGCGACCGCCACAAACGACTGCCCCGAAAACTGCTGATCCCCCTCGAACGCGCGCATCGCCGCCTTCTGGCCAGCCTCGTCGCCGTCGAAGGTGTAGATCAGCTCGCCGCGGAAGTAGTTGTCATCCAGCATGAGGCGGCGGATCACCGCCATGTGATTCTTACCGAACGCCGTACCACACGACGCCACCGCCGTCTTCACCCCCGCAGCGTGCATCGCCATCACGTCCGTGTAGCCCTCCACCACCACAGTCTGGTGATCCGTAGCAATGTGTTTCTTGGCCAAATCCAGCCCAAAGAGCACCTTCGACTTGTGGTACAACATCGTGTCCGCGGTATTCATGTACTTACCCATCGGGTCATCATCAAACAGCTTGCGCGCCCCGAACCCGATCACGTTGCCGGCCACATCCTTAATCGGCCAAATCAGGCGGCGCCGAAACTTATCAATCGGCCCACGACGCCCCATACTCGAAATCCCAGCATCCTGGAGCTCCTGGGCGTCGAAACCCTTGCGAAGCAAGTGCTTCGTCAACGTATCCCAACCATCCGGGGCGTACCCGCACTCGAAGTGATAAATCAGCTCCTTCGAAAACCCCCGCTCCAGCAAGAAATTCCTACCGACCTCCGCCTCCGGGGTCTCCAACTGCTCACGGTAAAACTCGTGCGCCGCCTTATTCACCGCCAACAGGCGCGCACGAGTCCCCGGCTTCACATCACGCCCACCAGTCGTCCCGCCCTGGTAATTGATGTGGTAGCCGATCTCCTGAGCAACCGCCTCCACCGCCTCCGGGAAGGACATCTGCTCCATCTCCATCAAGAAGGAAAAGACATCCCCGCCCTTGCCCGTAGAAAAGCAGTGGTAGTAACCACGCGCCGGACGCACGTGGAAAGACGGCGTCTTCTCATCCTTAAACGGGCTCAAGCCCTTCAACGAGTCGTACCCAGCCGGTTTGAGCTGCACGTACTCGCCAACGATGTCCTCGATCGCCGCCCGCTCACGAATAGCCTCAATGTCACTATCCGGAATTCTGCCCCTAGCCATACGCACATCGTAGCGCCTGTGCCACAATGACTCAGCGTGAGCCGAAAATCGAAGAACACCGCCGTCGGTGCCGTCATTGTCGCCGCGGCGCTCCTGATCAACACGTTCCTGCCCAACAATGACGAGGGCGCCGCGTCGGGAGACCCCACCTCCTGCCCGAACCTCCCCGCAGAGGCCTGGGACACCATCAACCTCATCGAATCCGGCGGACCCTACCCACACCCGGAGGACGACTCGCGCTTTGGCAATTACGAGCGCACCCTCCCCGAGGAGCCACTCGGCTACTACCGCGAATACACCGTGGACACCCCGGGTGTGCACCACCGCGGGCTGCGGCGCATCGTCACCGGTGGCGGTGCCGACGGCGTCGTCGACGAGTGGTACTACACCGACAACCACTACGACACCTTCTGCGAGGTGCAGCCGAGGTAACCAACTGGGGGGAAGGTGGCGTCTCGAGCGCACTCGGGAATTTGTGAACAAAATTGCTACACTGCCAACGCATGGGGGAATTTGCAGCGCTGCGCGCACACATTCACAGCCTTCGGGGACGCACAGTACAAGCTCAGCGGCTCAAACGAGCCGTCGCGAGCGGGACTATGGTGCAGATTGGGAGGTATGGGGCCGTCGAAAAGCAGTGGTGGGGCACGCTAGACCCCGACACCCGCCGCATCGCACGAGCCCTCATCCACGGCCGCGAAAACCGCAAAGCCGCCATCGTTGGGCGCACCGCCGCGCGCCTCCACCGCCTCCCCGTGCCGCACCTCGGCCAACAGCCCGAACTCACCGAAGTCGCACTGCCCAACGGCACCTCCATCACCCGCAGTAAATGGCGCCCCGGCCTCCACTATCGACGCCAAATCCTCCACACCACCGACACCATCGCCGGAATCCGCGTCGCACCCCTGCCCGAAACCATCGCGGGCATCTTCAAATGGGAGCCACGCGCGCAGCTCTACCCCGTCCTCAACCACCTCAAACACGTCGGCGGCCACGAGGACACCATCACCGCAGCCATCTGGGCCCTGCCCCACCAACGCGACCGCAACACCCTCCAACTCTGCTGGGAGCGCGCCACCCACCACCCAATCGCGCCCGAGCTCAGCTACCTCGCCACCGCCCTCCTCTCCCACCACGCACTCCCCGCACACTACTGGCACACCCAACCGCACCGCGTCATGTACGGCACCCACTTCGCCCTCACACTCACCGACGCCCCACTTTTCGACGACCACTGCGCCCCCACCGAAACCAGCTGGGTCCGCACATTGCACGTCCCCGTGGAAGCACTCCACCGCGACCTCCGCGGCACGATCAACCTCATCGCCGACACCGTGCGCGCCACCTACCGCGGCCGCCCGCATTGCGACATCTGCCGTGGGCCGCGCGAACCACTCCAATACCCCGACGACCTCCTTTGCGACACGAGCATTGAAGCTTTCATCGCAAAATTGACCCGATTCCCCGACGAGGAGCGGCCCGAAGGCCTTCTTCCCGCGTGGTGATTTTGGGGTGGCATGTGTGCTCTCGAGCGGAGTCGGGAATTTGTGAACAAAATTGCGTGTGGTTAAAGTCACAAAATACGCAATTCTATTCACGATTTTCCGAACAATCTCGCGAAGCTTATTCCCACCCCACGCGAGCCGTCGCCGACGAGAACCTCCGGGAGAGTTCAGAAAACACCGGAAATGAGCTGTGAGGTGTGGCATACTTTCCGCAGTTGTGACTCAAGACACTGACAGAAAGGCGACCGCATGAACTCGCTCTTCCTCGTACTCATCGGGCTGGCGATGCTGCTCACCGGGTACCTGCTCTATTCAAAGTTCCTGGGCCAGCGGGTCTATAAGCTCTCTGAGAGCTATGAGACCCCGGCGCACACTATGGAAGACGGTGTGGACTACGTGCCCACCAACAAGTACGTGCTGTGGGGCCACCACTTCACTTCCGTGGCGGGCGCCGCGCCGATTATCGGCCCGGCAGTCGCTGTGATTTGGGGTTGGCTGCCCGCATTCCTGTGGGTGACCTTGGGAACGGTGTTCTTTGCGGGGATGCACGACTTGGGGGCGTTGTGGGCGTCGCAAAGGCATAAGGGGCAGTCGATTGGCACGTTGTCTGGGCGCTACATCGGCGCGCGTGGGCGCAATCTCTTCCTCGTGGTGATTTTCCTGCTGCTGCTGATGGTGAATACTGCGTTCGCGGTGGTGATTTCGAACCTGCTGATCGCGACGCCGTCGGCGGTGATTCCGACGTGGGGCGCGATCCTGGTCGCGGTGCTGATTGGGCAGGCGATTTACCGCCTGAAGTGGAATCTGCCGCTGGTGTCGGTGGTTGGTGTTGTGGCGCTGTACGCGCTGATGGTGATTGGTGACCGCGTGCCGCTCGCGCTGCCTGAGACCGTGATGGGTATTCCGGACCGCGGTATCTGGATCATTTTGCTGTTCGTGTACGCGTTCATTGCGTCGATGCTGCCGGTGTGGGTGCTTTTGCAGCCGCGTGATTACATCAATGGTCTGCAGCTGTTTGTTGGTCTGATTATTCTGTACGCTTCGTTCTTTATTGTGCGTCCGGAGATTGTGGCGCCGTCGATTAATGAGGCGGTGCCGGAGGGCACGCCGAGTATCTTCCCGCTGCTCTTCGTGACGATTGCGTGTGGTGCGGTGTCTGGCTTCCACGGCATTGTTGCTTCGGGTACGTCGGCGAAGCAGTTGGACAAGGAGACGGACGCGCGCTTCGTCGGGTACTTCGGTGCGGTTGGTGAGGGCCTGCTGGCACTCGGCACGATTGTGGCGACGACGGGCGGCTACAAGACGATCGCGGATTGGGAGAACGTGTACAACGAGTGGAACGCCGGTGGCGTCAACGCCTTCGTCGAAGGCGGCGGTGCGTTGATGAACCAGGGCCTGGGCATCCCGACGTCCCTGTCGGCCACCATCCTGGCCACCATGGCTGTCCTCTTCGCTGCGACCACGATGGACTCTGGTGTGCGTCTGCAGCGCATGGTGGTCGGCGAGATCGGCCAGATTATGGGCGTGAAGCTCTCCGGCCTGGCAGCCACGATCATCGCGGTAGGTGCCGCACTGGGATTGACGTTCTCGACGGGCCTCGACGGGTCCGGCGGCATGATCATCTGGCCGCTGTTCGGCACCACGAACCAGCTGATGGCCGGGCTGACCCTGGCAGTCCTGGTGGTCATCTTGACCAGGCTTCGTCGCCCGACGCTGCCACTGCTGATCCCGCTGGCGTTCGTCACGCTCATGTCACTGTGGGCGGCGGTGCTGCAGCTGCGCACCCTCTTCGAGGCAGCCAACTGGCTGCTGCTGGCGATCGACGTCGTCATTATTATCTGCGCGATCTGGGTCATCGTTGAGGCGATCACTGCGATCAGCAAGGCGCGCCGCGAGCCAGCCGTCGAGTGGGAGGACACGCCGGTCCATGAACCTGCGCAGTAAGCTGGCCGCGCTCGGCGCGGGCCTCAGCGAGTTCTACCAGGCGCCCTACCGCCGCGAATTCGCCCGCGCCGCGCGCGAGGAGGACGACCTGTTCACCCTGCTGGTTGCCTCCGAAATGCTCGGCATCCCGAACCCCGCCAGCTACTACACGCTCGAACTCCTCCCCCTGCTTTACGACGACTTCCACGCCTGGCACACCCGCATGGGCATGGAACGCTCACCACTCGACGGAATCTCATGTTGCTAGACGCCCCAGTCATGTTCTTCGGCGGGAAAGGTGGCGTCGGCAAGACGACCATCTCCGCCGCCACAGCCGTGCGCCTCGCCGCGCGCGGCCGCCGCGTCCTCTTAGTTTCGACGGACCCCGCACACAACCTCGGGCACATTTGGGGCACCACGCTTGACGACGCCCCCACCGCCCTCGAACCGAACCTCCACGCCATCGAGCTCGACCCGGCAACTATCACGGAGCAGCACCTGCGCGCGGTTGGCGAATCAATGCGCGCCATGATGCCCGAGCGTCTCCATCGCGAAGTGGACCGCCACCTGGAGATGTCGCGGCACTCCCCCGGCATGTACGAAGCCGCACTCCTCGAACGCGTCGCCGACCTCGTCGCAGAGCGCGGCGACTACGACCACATCATCTTCGACACCGCCCCCTCCGGCCACACCTCCCGCCTCATGGCACTCCCCGAGGTCATGGCCGCCTACACCGACGGCCTCTTGGCCCGGCGCGACAAGTCAGACAAGTTCAGCGAGCTCGTCCGCGGGATGGGCGGCACTTCCGGGGACAGCGGCTCCCCCGTCGACCGCCGCAATCAGCAGATCCGCTCCACGCTACTGAAGCGCCGCCGCAAGTTCGAGCGCCTGCGCACTGTCCTCACCGATCCCGCCCAGTGCGTCTTCCACATCGTGCTGACCGCGGAGCGCCTGCCGGTCATGGAGTCGATGGAGTTCTACGAGGAGCTCACCTCCCACGGCGTGCACGTCGGCGGGGCCGTCGTCAATCGACGCACACCCGATGAGGCCGGCTCTTTTTTGGCGGGACGGCGCGAGGTGGAAACGCGAGCGCTGGAGCTGCTGGACCTGCCGGTGCCGATCCTTGAGCTTCCGTGGCTTCCGGGCGAAATTGGCACGCGGGGTGCGCTCGAGCAGATCGCTGGATTCCTCTCCTCGTGATGGTGGGAGTACTGCTCTCAAGTTGAGTCGGGATTTTGTGAACAGATTTGCTTGTGTGCCGAGTCACAAAAACTGCAATTTTGTTCACGATTTCCCGAATAATCTCGCGAGGCATACCTCTAGTAAAATCCGTCGAACGCGGCGGCCTTCTTCGCGGTGCGCTCAAGGCGCGACTCCGTCATCGAAGCGATCTGGTCCACGATGACGCGCTCGCGCTCCAGATCTGTCTCGGCGGCCTCGAACCACTGCTGGAACATCGTGTCCAGGGTGCCCGGCGCGCCCGCGCGCAGGTATTCATGGACGTGGAAGATGCGGTCGCGCTGCCGATCCTGGCGAGCGAGGTGCGCGGGCTCGTCCATCACGTAGAGCACGGCGACGGTCTTGAGAAGACGGACCTCTGCCTCCACGTCGCGCGGGACCACGAGGTTGCCGTGCTGTCTGCCCAGCACGTTGTTTGCTTCGTCGGTGAGCGTGGCCTGCGTGACCCCGCCGACGTAGCGCCCGACCAGCTGGGAGGTCAGCGCTTTGAGTTGGGTCCAGGACTGGAGGGTGAAGTCGAAGTCGGCGGCTGCGGCGATGGCGGGCAGGGCGCGGAGGCGGTCGGCGGCGTCGATGAGGGAGTCGGCGGTGCCGCCAAACGCGGCGGCACCTTTCTCGGCGAGGGCGGCGAGCTCGACGAAGTCCCAAAGGACCTGCAGTGACACGCGCGAGGAGACGATGCCGTCTTCGACGTCGTGGACGGAGTAGGCGATGTCGTCGGAAAAGTCCATGACTTGGGCTTCCATGGGTGGGCGCGAATCGGTGTGTCCGGCGCGCGCCCAGGCGAGGACGTCGGCGTCTTCGTCGTAGGCGGAGTATTTGCGGTTGACTGTGCCGTCGGGGTTGGTGCGGGTCCACGGGTATTTGGTGGCGGCGTCGAGGCTGGCGCGGGTGAGGTTGAGGCCGTAGGTGGTGGCGTCGATAATTATTTTTGGTTCGAGGCGCGCGAGAATGCGCAGGGTTTGTGCGTTGCCTTCGAAGCCGCAGGGGGCGGCTTCGTTGAGGGCGTTTTCGCCGTTGTGGCCGTAGGGCGGGTGGCCGATATCGTGGGTGAGGCCGGCCATTTCGCATAGGTCGGGGTGGAGGCCGAGTCCGGTGCCGATGCCGCGCGCGATCTGTGCGACTTCCAGCGAGTGGGTCAGGCGTGTGCGGGGCGTGTCTCCGTCGCGGGGGCCGACGACTTGGGTTTTGTCGGCGAGGCGGCGCAGTGCCGCGGAGTGGAGGACGCGGGCACGGTCGCGGGCAAACGCGTCGCGGGTGTCCGCCTGGGGCGCGGTTTGGGCGCCTTTTGCGGCTTCGGGGGCGCGGCGTTCGACGTCTGCGGCGTTATAGGTGTACACGTCTACTGAGCGTAAACGTTTCCGGCACGTTTCTGTGTGAGCGACTACCCTCATTGGCATGACTAAGCGCAATTACCGTCTCTTGGCCGCTGCCCCGCTGTTTGTTGGGGGCGCGTTGCTGGCCGTCGCTCCGGTGGCGCAGGCTGCAGCGCCGTCCGTGTCTGTGCTGGCACTTCAGCCCAGCTTATTGACGACGCCAGTCACCGACGAAGCTGGCGTCCTGACCGCTGGGGAGGTCTCCCAGGTTGAGGACGCTATCGCGCAGGTCAGCGCGCAGAAGGGTCGCTCGGTGCGGGTGGTGTTCCTAGATTCCTTTGAGGGAACGCCGCCGTCGGAGTGGACGGAGGACGCGGTGCGGGCCAACGGGCCGAACACGGCAGTCATCGCGATTTCGCCGAATGAGCGCGCCTACAGCGTGACTACTGGCGAGCAGTGGTCGTCAGCGGAGGCGGACGCGATTGACCAGGCTGCGTACGCGAGGTTGGTGCAGTCTGACTGGGCGGGTGCCGCGCTGGCCGCGGTTGAGGCGGCCGGCAGCGCTAGTGCTGGTTCGGGCGGCACGGGTTCGGGCTCAGGTGGCGGCGAGGCGACCGGCCTGATTGCTGGCGGTGCCGGGCTCGCCGCGGTTGCTGGTGGCGGGTACTGGGCTGTGTCGCGTCGTAAGAACAAGCAGCACCGGGAGGCGCAGGTGGCGTCGGCACGCGAGCTGGCACCCGGCGATGCGGATTCGTTGAACCGCCTGCCTACCGCCACCCTGGACGCGGTGGCGCAGGAGACGCTCGTCGCCGCTGACGAATCCGTACAGCAGGGTCAGGAGGAGCTGCGCCTGGCTACCTCCGAGTTCGGCGCGGACCGCGTGCGGCCGTTTACTGCCGCGATGAACTCGGCGACCACCGCCTTGCAGCGCGCGTTTCGCACCCAGCAGGCGCTGCACGACGCCATCCCGGAGACCGAGCCGGAGCGGCGCGCCATGCTCATCGACATCATTACGTCTGCCCGCACGGCTGAGGCGTCGCTGCGCGCGAAGACGGAGGAGTTCAACTCGATGCGCGGTGTGCTGATGCGCGCGCCGGAGGAGATCGAGAAGGTGATGCAGCGCACCGTGGATCTGCGCTCGCGGCTGGAGCCTGCGAAGCAGCAGCTGGTGGCGCTGCGGGAGCAGTACCCCGCCCAGATGCTGCACTCCATCGACGGCAACGTGGAGCTCGCCGCCGAGTCTCTCGACGAGGCCGAGGCGCAGTTGGACAAGGCCCGCGGTCTTGCCGCGCGTCCGGCCGGTGAGCAGGGCCCGCTTCTCGACGTCCTCTCCGCCGCCACCCGCGCCGTCGAACTTTCCGACCATAACTTGTCCGCCATCGAACACGCCGACGCGAACATCCGGACAGCGAAGGAGAACCTGTCCTCGCTCATCCAGGAAATCCGCGACGAGATCGAGCAGATCGCGCAGCTCAAGGGGGCACGCGAACAGGGTGCCGACATTGACGTGACCGCCCTCGACCGCGTCACCGCGACCGCCCGCGAGGCCATCGCCAACATCGGCGACCGCAACACCACCGACCCACTGAGCCTGTACGCCGACTTGAGCGACGTGGACGCCCAGCTCGACGCAGAAATCGAACGCGCCGAGGGCGCCGCCCACGACCAGTCGCGGGCGCTGACCATGTTCGACCAGCAGATGCAGGTGGCCACCACCCAGATCCAGTCCGCCGAGGACATGATTCGTTCCCGCGGCCGCATCATCAGCTCGCAGCCGCGCACCCTGCTGGCCCAGGCACAGCGCGAGTACGCGGAGGCCCAGCAGCGCCGCACCAGCAACACCCGCGAGGCCATCGAGTACGCCCGCCAGGCAACCACCACCGCGCGTCGCGCGATCCAGGCCGCCAAGGACGACTTGGATCAGTACCGCCGCGCCCAAGCCCGCGATACCGCGAACTCCATGGCGCAGGCCGTGCTGTGGGGCTCGATCCTGTCCGGCGGCGGCAACCGCGGGGGCGGCTTCGGGGGCGGAGGATTCGGTGGAGGCGGCGGCTTCTCCGGTGGCGGCGGTGGCGGCGGCGGGATGAACACCCGCGGCGGCACTTTCTAACCGGCTAGTAGCGCAGCCTACGCGTGGGCGTATCCACGTACGTGAGCGCCCACGTTATAAACAGCAGGTCCCCCACGAGCGCCTCGGAGGCGCAGTCCCCTAGAACGGTCACCTCCAACTCACCGTTGAGGTGGCCGTTTGTCGTTGCGACGGTGGTGCCGCGGGCGTCGATAATGTCGCGGCGGCGCCCCCGGGTCCTGCGCACCGTGTAAGGCCTGCCGCCGCATTCGGCGGTGTAGCGCGCCACGGTCAGGCTGGTCTTGCGCAGCTGGTAGCGCTGGCCGCGCTCGTCGACTGCACGCAGGGACGCGGGGGACGTCGACACCATGGTGATGCGGTGGCCGTCCGCGGTGATCGTGGCGCCCTCCAGGGTTGCCACCGTCGCATCGGTTCCTTCGAGCGCCGCACCGCGCCACCACACCGTGGTCATTAGAGGAACATCACCAGCACGATGATTCCCGAGAACAGCAACAGCGTGCCGATCAGAGCGTTCGAAATCCCGAGCTTCTTCGCCTCCAGGACCTCGCGGCTTACCCACGCCAACCCCGCCACATCAGTGGCAGGCAGGGTGGTCTCGCCCTCAAACTCGAGGATTGCTTTGCGCACCCCGTTGTGGTCCTGGGTGAACTGCGCGACCTTCTCGCCGGCGGCGTCGTTGACCACCCAGTTCTTGCCCCACTCGTTGACCAGCACGTAGGAGCGCTCCCCGATGTGTACAGGGATCTCCTTCGCGCGCGCCAAGGACGCGGTGGCTTCCACCACTGTCTCACCGTTACACTTCGCCACCGCGCCGGACTCAGGGGCGACCAGCAGGTCCCACTGCTGCCCGCCCACCGTTGCGGACTCGTGCGTGAACTCGCCGAGTACCTCCGGGCCGGCCTCAGCCAACAGCTTCGGGGCGTCGCGCTGCGTGCGGTCCCAGCTTACGTAATGCATGGCGAGTGCCTCCTAGCAGCCGATTAGGCGGGTAGCCAGGTATGCCTCGAGCTCGTCGATCTTGACGCGCTCCTGCTCCATCGTGTCACGCTCGCGGACGGTCACGGCGCCATCCTCAAGCGAGTCGAAGTCGAAGGTGACGCAGAACGGCGTACCGGTCTCGTCCTGGCGGCGGTAGCGACGGCCGATCGCGCCGGAGGTGTCGAAGTCGACGTTCCAGTGCTGGCGCAGCTTCGCGGCGAGCTCCTCAGCGGGCTCGGCAAGCTCGGACTTCTTGGACAGCGGCAGCACAGCAACCTTCACCGGCGCCAGGCGTCGATCCAGCTTCAGCACCACGCGGGTATCCGTGCCACCCTTGGCGTTCGGGGCTTCTTCCTCGTGGTAGGCGTCGACAAGGAAGGCCATCATCGCACGGCCAAGGCCGGCGGCTGGCTCGATGCAGTACGGCGTCCAGCGTTCGTTGGCGGCCTGGTCGAAGTAGGACAGGTCCTCGCCGGACTTCTCGGAGTGCGTGCGCAGGTCGTAGTCCGTGCGGTTCGCGATGCCCTCGAGCTCGCCCCACTTGGAGCCGGTGAAATTGTAGGCGTACTCGATATCGACAGTGCGCTTCGAGTAGTGCGACAGCTTCTCCTTCGGGTGCTCGTACAGCCGCAGGTTGTCCGGGTTAATGCCCAGGTCGATGTACCACTGCAGGCGGTTATCAATCCAGTACTGGTGCCACTCTTCATCCTCACCCGGCTTGACGAAGAACTCCATCTCCATCTGCTCGAACTCGCGGGTACGGAAAATGAAGTTGCCCGGCGTGATCTCGTTGCGGAAGGACTTACCAATGTTGGCGATGCCGAACGGCGGCTTCAGACGCGCGGACGTCATCACATTCTTGAAGTTCACGAAGATGCCCTGCGCCGTCTCCGGGCGCATGTAGTGCAGGCCCTCCTTGTCGTCGACCGGGCCGAGGTACGTCTTCATCAGGCCCGAGAACTCACGTGGCTCAGTCCAGTTGCCCGGCTGGCCCGTCTCCGGGTCCTTGATGTCAGCCAAGCCGTTTACTGGTGGGTGGCCGTGCTTCTCCTCGTAGGCCTCCAGCAGGTGGTCAGCGCGGTAGCGCTTGTTGGTGTACAGCGACTCCACCAGCGGGTCCGTGAACACCTCCACGTGGCCCGAAGCCTCCCACACCTGACGCGGCAGAATAATCGACGTATCCACGCCGACCGTGTCCTTCCTGGACTGCACCATGTGCTTCCACCACTGGCGCTTAATGTTTTCCTTCAGCTCGACGCCGAGCGGACCGTAGTCCCATGCAGAACGCGTACCGCCGTAAATTTCACCGGCCGGGTACACAAGGCCACGGCGCTTGCAAAGGTTAACAACGGTATCGATCTTGCTGGCTGACATGAACACTCCTCATATATGGGTGATGCAAAAACTACCCGCTTAGTGTAGCCAATCCCCCAGACACTTAGCATCTGCCCCACCACATTGGCGCCGTCCGCTACTCTGGGACGCACTATGCCAAGCTCGAATAACCCCGTCAGGAAACTCGGCCCGCGCATGACCCGCCAGCGCCAGGCCGTCGTGGACGCGCTGAAAGACATTGACAAGTTCAGCCCCGCCAAAGACATCCACGCAGCGCTGGTCGACCGCAACGAGCAAGTCGGTCTCACCACCGTCTACCGCACGTTGCAGGGGCTCGCGGAAATCGGCGCCGTCGACGTCATCCAAAGCCCAGAGGGCGAAACCCTCTACCGGCACTGCCTCACCGAGCACCACCACCATCACCTCGTGTGCGTCAAGTGCGGCACCAGCGAGGAGATCGAAGGCGGCCCCGTCGAGTCCTGGGCCGAAGCCACGGCCAAGGAGCACGGCTTCACGCTCGTCGCCCACGAGGCAGAAATCTACGGCATCTGCAGCAACTGCCAGGCCTAATCAAACTTATCGACGGCCCCTCCGAACCTCCTGTCCCGCTTCGCATACTCGTAGACGGCGTCGAACATGTCGTCCTTGGTGAAGTCCGGGAAGAGCTTGTCCTGGTAGACCATCTCCGCGTACGCCGACTGCCACAGCAAAAAGTTCGACGTCCGCTTCTCCCCACTCGGCCGCAAAAACAGGTCCACGTCCGGCATATCCGGGCGGTACATGTACTTCGCGAACGTCTTCTCCGTAATATCCCCAGGCGCAATCTTGCCGTCCCGAGCGTCCTGGGCCAGCTGGCGGGCGCCGTCGATAATCTCGGCGCGACCACCGTAATTGATGCACATCGCAAGTGTGAGCCCCGTGTTGTCCTGCGTGAGCTCCTCGGCGGCCTCGAGCTCGCGAAGCACCGAGCGCCACAGCCGCGGGCGGCGCCCCGCCCACACGATGCGCACGTTCTTCTCGTGCAGCTCCTCGCGCTGGCGGTGCAACACATCGCGCGAAAAGCCCATGATGAACCGCACCTCCGAGGCCGCGCGGCGCCAGTTCTCCGTCGAGAACGCGTACGCCGACAGCCACTCCACCGACCCCATCTCAATGCAGGCATCCACGCAGTCCAGCAGCACCGCCTCACCACGCTTGTGGCCCTCGGTGCGCTTCATGCCACGCTCCTGCGCCCACCTGCCGTTACCGTCCATCACCAACGCGATATGACGAGGAATAAACTCCGGGGAAATCTGCGGTCTGCTCATGGGAAACATTATGCCTGCTTCATCACTCGCAAACTTGTTAACCCCGCCCCCAAATAAAACTGCAGGTGAGCAGACGTCGCCCGGTGCACCTGCTCCGCGAACTCCTCCGAACACACATGGTCATGCTCCAACAGCCACATCGAATGCAGCACCTCCGGGTCCACATCCATCGCCCCCGGCGGCCTGCACAGCGTGCACACCGCGCCGCCCGTCCCCGCGTGAAACGCCTTATGCGGCCCCGGCGCCTGACAGTTCGCGCAGTTGAACAGGCTCATCTTCCAGCCAGCGTGCGCCGCCGCCTTCAACAAAAACGCGTCCAGCACCAAGGTCGGGTGCGTCGGCGACTGCAGACGCTCAAAGCCCTCCTGCAGCAGCGCGAACAACTCCGGATCACCCTGGTCAAAGGACAGCTTCTCCGCAGCCTCCAGCATCGCGCAGCCTGCCGCGTACCTATCGAAGTCATCAATGATCGCGTGACCATAAAACGCGACGGTATCGGCGCTAGTGATCGTCGATAAGCCTCTGCCCGGATAAACCTGCACATCCACCTCGACGAACGGCTGCAAGCGCGACCCGAACCGCGACCGCGCCTTGCGCACCCCCTTCGCCACCCCCCGCACCAAGCCATGATCGCGCGTCAACAACACAACAACGCGATCCGCCTCCCCGAAATCGTACGTGCGCACCACAAACGCGCGATCCCGCCACGACGGCCTCCCCGCGCCGCGACCTCTTCTAGAAGCCAAGACGCCCCAACGCCTTCGGGTCCTCCTGCCAATTCTTCAACACCTTCAAACGCACATCCAGGTACACGTTCTGGCCTACAAGCTCCATAATCTGCTTCCGCGAACGGTGCACAATCCCACTCAAACGACGCCCACCAGGCCCCTCAATAATCCGCTTCTGGCCCGGGCGCTCCAAAAACATCACCGCGTAAATCATCATCCGATCCGGGCGCTCCGGATCCGGATGCATCTCATCAATCTGCACCGCCACCGAGTGCGGCAGCTCCTCACGCAGCCCACTCAGCGCCTCCTCACGAATCAACTCCTCAATCCGCGCCTCGACACCCTCATCCGTCACCTGATCAACCGGATAAAACCGCGGCCCCTCCGGAAGCTTGCTCACCAGCACATCCAACAGCACGTCCAGCTGCACCCGGTCCTTCGCAGACACCGGCACCAACTCCACGTCCTTACCCAAGTACTCGTGCATCTCCAACAGACGCTCCCCCACCACGTCCTTCGGCACCTTATCCAACTTCGTCACGATGCCCACAATCGGCGTCTTCGGCTTCGCCGCCCGAATCTCCTCCAAAATGTAGCGATCCCCCGGCCCCAACTTCTCATCCGCAGGCACCGTAAACCCAATCACGTCCACATCCTGGTACGTGTCCTTCACAATCTCATTCAGCCGCTGCCCCAGCAACGTCCGCGGCCGGTGCACCCCCGGCGTATCCACCACAATCACCTGCGCATCCTCCCGATTCACCACCCCACGAATCGGCCGACGCGTCGTCTCCGGCTGATCCGCCATAATCGCGATCTTCTCGCCCACCAACGCATTCATCAGCGTCGACTTGCCCGTATTCGGCCTGCCCACAAAGCTGACAAAGCCCGACCGAAACCCCTCCGGGGTCTGCGTGAAGCCGGCGTAGTCGGGAGTGCTCGCGTTTGCGTCTGCTGGTGCGTTGGACAGATCTGGGAACTCCGGGAAGTTTTCGCTCATGGTGCAGAAGTCTACCCTGCGCGGTTGGCAGTACGGTGTTGTCGCTGTTTTAGCTCGGGCCGTTTTCGTTTCGTTTTAGCTCCGGTGGAGGTGTTAAAGGAGTGAGCGACGCTGGTCGCTGAAAATCAGCCCGGCAGGGTGAAAAAGCGCGACCTGCATCGCACGCTTCTAAGCGCACGCTTTTAGCAATTTGGGGTGCGCTGGAGGCAAGTTGTAGCGCTGCTGGGTGTCTACGACGGTGCGGAAATGGCGTGCTGCCATCTGAATTCGCGTGACTCTCGTGCCGCTTTCACTCCGGTGGAGGTGTTAAAGGAGTGCGACGCTGGTCGCTGAAAATCGGCCCGGCAGGGTGAAAACACGCGACCTGCATCGCACGCTTCTAAGCGCACGCTTTTAGCAAAATGAGCGGGAAAACGGGCGCAATTTGAGCGCGAAAGCGGCGCGAAACAGGTTGCGAAAGCGGCGCAAAACGGGCGCGAAACACGTGGCGAAAACCAGAGCGAAACGTGGAACGAAACGGACGCGAGCTACCGGCGGGCGCGGTTCAGGGCGGAGTGGACCGTCGATAAGAAGGAGGCGGGGTTGCTTTCCACATCGTGGGGAGAAAAACGGATCAGCTCATAGCCGAGATTGCGCAGAGTATCGGCGCGGCGCTTCTCCTTCAGCAGCACATCTGCCGTATCCACGTCGGGGCCAATGTACTTCATGTTCCCATCGATTTCGATGATCAGTGCGTTTTCCACGAGAAGGTCTACACGGTAGCGCGTCGAGTCTATCCATACGTTGGACAACACATTCCTGAAGCCCGCGTCTAATAGCACTGCTCTGGTATAGGACTCCGGCGCAGACTCCGGACCGAGCACCGCATACTGAACAGCCTTCCGAGCTGCCCCAATCCCATGAAACCGGGGAGTCGTGCGCATTAAATACTGCAGCTGTGGCGCGATGAGCGTGCGCGAATAGAGCAGCCAGTCCGCGGCTACGAGTGCGTGCTTGAACCCTGCCTCGCGGGCAATCTCCAAAAAGGTCCGGTACGGAGTTGTTGTGCTCAGATGCTGGCCTTGCACCACCTCATCCGGCCGAAACCGCGACCGCACGTAGCGTACATCCGGCTGCCGAGTCGGCTTCGGCGGCGGGTTGTGCGTCAGCATCGAGACCTGCGGCATCGGCTGATTGACCGTCCACATCCCCAGGAGGTGCGCGGCCGCCCGCCCCGTCACCACCGCAGTCTGCGCAACCGCACCGACGGCGAAGCTCCGCGCCCAGTCACGCTGGTACTGCGGGACCTCCTCAATTATCGACGCCGGCACCGCCACCCCCGACGACAACCTCACCAACTCACCAGAGTCCAACCGCTCCCGCACCTCGCGACTCACATTCACACAGCCCCGAACGTCAACGAACTCGGAACGCAACCGTGTTTTCCAGTCCCCCGTATCCATGCGCCTCATTGTGGCAGGTATGTGGTCACCGGCGCCAGGGTTTTTCGGCTTTGCACACCATGGTGTGCATCCGGGGGCACCCGACCTGGCCGCGAGCGCTGCCTCGAAAACGCCTCAAATACCACCTCGAAAACGTTCCGGTGGAGGTATTAAAAGCGTGCGACGCTGGTCGCCGAGAATCGGCCCGGCAGGATGAAAACACGCGACCTGCATCGCACGCTTCTAAGCGCACGCTTTGAGCAAAACGGGCGCAAAAAAGGCGCAAAAAAGGCACGAAAACGGCACGAAAAGAGCGCGAAAACGCCGGCGGAACTGCCGACGCAAACGGCTAGAGCGCCTCGACCTCGAACTGCAGTTGCGGGTTGGCGTAGGCGTCCTGGGACTCGACGAGCAGGAGCTCGGCGGAGTCGGCGTCGTAGGTGCGCTTGAGCAGGTCGTAGACGGAGCTGGCGGTTTTGGCCAGGGCGTCGGCGGCGTTGCCGCCGCGCAGGTAGTGGCCGGTGAAGAGGGCTGCGGTGACGTCGCCGGAGCCGTTGCGCTTGAATGGCAGGCGTGGGGTGCGCACGATCCACTTGCCGTGGTCGTCGACGGCGATCATTTCGATGGTGTCGGCGGGGGCGTCGTCGCGTTCGACGGAGGTGACGAGGACGGTGGAGGGACCCATTTCGCGGGCGGCGTCGACGGCGCGGAGGGTGGAGTCCAGGTCGGTGACGTCTTGCTCTACGAGGTAGCCGAGTTCGAACTGGTTGGGGGTGATGAGGTCGGCGACGGGGACGACGCGGTCGCGGAGGAGGGGCGGGATGTTGTCGGAGACGAAGCAGCCGGATTTGGCGCTGCCCATGACTGGGTCGCAGGCGTAGATGGCGTCGGGGTTGACGGCTTTGACGCGGGCGACGGTGTCGATGATGACGTCGGCGATGTCGTCGCCGCCTTGGTAGCCGGAGAGGATGGCGTCGACACGCGGGAGGGCCCCGCGCTCCTCGATGCCGTCGATGATGGCCGCAACCTCCGTGGCTGGGATCATTGGGCCTTTCCAGGAGCCGTACCCGGTGTGGTTGGAGTAGTTGACGGTGTAGACGGGCCACACTTCGTGGCCGATGCGCTGCAGTGGGAAGACTGCGGCGGAGTTGCCTACGTGGCCGTAGGAGACGGCGGACTGGATCGACAAGATATTGCTCATGGGGATAAGCGTACAAACCTGACGGCTACTTGTCTTCAGAACCCCCGTCTGAATCTTCCATGGGTGCTTCGGCGGGTTCGGGGACCTCGATGAGCACGCTACGGGTCTTAATGCGTCCGCGCCGGTCGCGGCCGCCTTCCGCGGTATAGCGTAGGCCGTCGTGGACGATGGCGGACCCCGGCAGCGGCACGCGGCCCAGCTCGTAGGACAGCAGGCCTGCCACGGTGTCGACGGAGTCGGTGACGTCCTCCTCGAAGGCGAGCTCGTAGTCGAGGTTGTCGGCGAGGAAGTCGACGAGGTCGTCGAGAGGCAGGCGTGCCTGGGCACGCAGGGTGCGCGCGGCGACGAACTCGATTGGGGCGTCTTCGTCGTCGTCGTATTCGTCGGTGATTTCGCCGACGATTTCCTCCAGGAGGTCCTCCATCGTGAGCAGGCCGGCGACGTTGCCGAACTCGTCGATCACGATGGCGATGTGCGTGTTCACCCGCTGCATGTCTTGCAGCAGCACGTCGAGCGGCTTGGAGTCCGGGATGAACAGCGGCTCGCGCATCAGGGTGGACAGCACGGTGTCCGGTGCGACCGGGGTGCCGGTGGGGCCGAACATGTCCTTCAAATATGCGACGCCCACAATCTCGTCGACGTTCTCCCCGATGACGGGCACGCGGGAGTGCCCGGAGCGCACCATCAGCGTGGTTGCCTGGCGGGCGGACTTCTCCCCTTCAATCCAGATCATTTCGGGGCGCGGCACCATGATTTGGCGGGCGTGGGTGGAGGCGAGGTCGAAGATGTTTTGGATCATGCGCCCCTCGGTGGTTTCCACCACGCCTTTCTCCTGGGCGATGTCGACCATCTCGCGCAGCTCGACTTCGGTGGAGTACGGGCCGTCCCGGAAGTCCTCGCCGGGGTGGAACAGGTTGCCCACCCAGATAAGCAGGCGCGATACCGGACCGAGGACCCGGTTGACAATGATCAGCCACGGCGCGGCCTTCAGCGAGATCGTGTAGGGGTTGCGGCGCCCCGCGGTGCGCGCAAATACGCCGATGATGCTGAACTGCAACAGTGTCACCGACGCGACGGCGGCGATGATCGCCCACGCGTCGGAGGGGATCAGATCCATCGCCAGCATGGCGGCGAAGACGGCTGCAACGGCGTCGAGGACGGTGCGCAGCATAACCAGCATGTTGATTTGGTTGGCGCGGGCCTCGACAACTCGGGAGAGCGCCTTAGCCCCGGAAACCTCATCCTTGACCATGGTTTCTACGCGGGCGCGCGAAATCGGGGTCAGCGCCGATTCGACCGATCCGAACAGGCCGGAAAGCAGCAGCGCGAGCACAGCGACGAGGCCGTAGGCAACGGTGAACTCCATTTAGTCGCGGTCCTTCATCATGCGATCGAGCTCCTCGCGGTCGGCGGCTGAGGGAAATGCATGGGCGCCGGTCGGCTTGGGCTGGTACTCGATGCCGCGTGCCGCCAGCGAGTCGTACCAGTCCGCGAGCAGCTCGTTTTGCAGCGAGAACATCTCGCGTTCCTCGTCCGGCATGACGTGGTCGTAGCCGAGCAGGTGCAGCACACCGTGGACGGTAAGCAGGGCGAGCTCGTGGCCGAGGTCGTGGCCTGCCATCTCCGCCTGCTTGCGGTCGAAGGCCGGGCACAGGATGATGTCGCCGAGCATCGCCGCGCCGAACGGGGACGCGTCCGGGCGTCCGCCGCCTGGGGTGAGCTCGTCCATCGGGAAGCTCATGACGTCCGTGGGCCCTTCCAGATCCATCCACCGAACGTGGAGGTCAGCCATGGTGGCTTCGTCGACAAGCGTGATGGTTGCCTCCGTGTCCGGGTGCACATCCATGGCTTGCAGGGCGAAGGAGCAGACATCGACGAGCATTTCCTCGTTGACGTCCGCCTCCCCCGATTCGTTGAGGACTTCAATACTCACTGTCTTGCCTCTTCTTCGCGTTGTTTTCGTTCGTAGCGTGCGGCGTTGCGCGCGTCATGCTCGTCGTAGGCCGCGACGATCCGAGAGATCAGGTGGTGTCGCACGACGTCCTCTGCGCGCAGGTCCTGGAAGGAAATGCCCTCGATGTCGCCGAGGATGCGGCGGGCGACGCGCAGGCCGGAGACCGTGCCGCGCGGCAGGTCAACCTGGGAAATATCGCCCGTGACCACCATCTTCGACCCAAAGCCCAGGCGGGTGAGGAACATCTTCATCTGGGATCCGGAGGTGTTCTGGGCCTCGTCGAGGATGACGAACGCGTCCGAGAGTGTGCGCCCGCGCATGTACGCCAGCGGGGCGACCTCGATGATGCCGGCCTCGATAAGCTTCGGGATGGCTTCCGGGTCCATCATGTCGCGCAGCGCGTCGTAGAGCGGGCGCAGGTAAGGGTCGATCTTGTCACTCAGGGTGCCCGGCAGGAAGCCGAGCTTCTCCCCTGCCTCGACGGCGGGGCGGGTCAGAATGATGCGCTTGACCTCTTTATTGTGCAGTGCTTGTACGGCCTTCGCCACGGCCAGGTACGTCTTACCGGAGCCCGCAGGCCCAATGCCGAACGTGATGGTGTTGTCGTCGATCGCGTCGACGTAGGCCCGCTGGCCTGCCGTCTTCGGACGGATGACCTTGCCGCGCCGCGAGATGATCTCCGCGCCGAGCAGCTCCGCCACCGACTCCGGCGACTCCACCTCCATCAGCGAAATCGCGTGCGTGACGGTATCCGCGGTAATGGGAACGCCGCGCCGCGCCATCGACTCGAGCTCGTCGAGCACCCGCAGCGCGTGCGCGACCACCACGGCCGGGCCCCGCACGGTCACCGCGTTGCCGCGGGCGTGCACGTCAGCGCCGAGGTGTTGGTTGAGCACCCGCAGGTTCGTGTCATTAATACCGAGCACGTCCTGGGTGTATACAGAGTCAAGCTCAATGTTGCGCGTGACCAAAGGTTCCATGTCGCCTAACCCTACCAGCGCGTCGTCAGCGCGCCGATTGCGCATAGTGCGGCAAAACCGGCGCTGGCGGTGCGCAACACTTCCGGCCCGAGGGTGACAGCGCGGGCGCCGATGAGCTCGAGTTCGTCCTCGCCGATGCCTCCCTCAGGCCCCACGATGAGCCAGATGTCCCGTCCGAACTCGACGGTGGTCAGCGGCACGGCCGCGTCTTCGTGAAGCACCAACGCCTGCTTTTCGACGCCCCCTTCGCCCACCTCGGCAAGCAGGTCCTTCAGCTGGTTCGTGGTCACCGGATCTGCGACCTGCGGCACCCAGGCCCGGCGCGCCTGCTTCGCGGACGCGATCGCCTGGTGCTGCCACTTCTCCACCTGCTTGGCCTGCTTGGCGGCGGGCCAGCGCGCGATGGTGCGGTGCGAGATCCAGGGGACGATGGCGTCGACACCTCCTTGCACGGCGAGGTCGACGGCGAGCTCCGCGCGTTCCGACTTCGGCACTGCCTGCACCAGGGTGACGCGCTGCTCGGGCGCGGCCACGGTGCGGACTTCGGTGACGTCGCCGCGCAGCTGCTGCTTGTCGCTGTGGCGGACAATGACGTCCGCGACGGTGCCGGCGCCGTCGGTCAGCGCGATGTGCTCGCCGGGCTCGATGCGTTTGACGAAGGCGTGCTTCGCCTCGTCGCCGTCGAGGGTGCCGCTGGCGGGGTTCGGGGTGAGGAAGTACGGGACGCTCATTTAGCGGCGGAACCTGTCGCGCATGCGGGAGAAGAAGCCTTCGTCGCGCTCGTCGTCGTGGTGGACGCCGGTGGCGTCGCCGCGGGCGTCGCGAAGCTGCTCGAGGCTGCGGCGCTCCTCGCCACTCAAGTGCGTCGGCACGACGACCTGGATGTGGGCGATCATGTCGCCGTGGCCCTCGGCGCGCAGGCGTGGCATGCCCTCGCCCTCGAGGCGGACCTCGTCGCCGGGCTGGGTGCCGGCCGGGATCTCGATGGTGGTCGTGTCACCGGCAAGGTTTTCGACGTCGATGCTGGTGCCCAGCGCGGCGTCGTACATCGGCACGTTCAGGCGCAGGTGCAAGTCGTTGCCGTCGCGCACGAACGTCGAGTGCGGCGCGGTCTGCACCTCCACGTAGAGGTCACCGGCGGGACCGCCACCGTGGCCGACCTCGCCCTGCCCCGCCATGCGGATGCGCATCCCGTTGGCGATACCCGCCGGGATCTTCACCTTCAGGTCGCGGGTGGCGCGCACCCGGCCGTCGCCGGCGCACTGGCGGCACGGATCCTGGATCACTTCGCCGTAGCCGTGGCACTTCGGGCAGTCGTGCGTGGTCATCACGTTGCCCAGGAAGGACTGCTGCACTTCCTGCACCACGCCCTGGCCCGCGCAGTAGTCACACTGCACGGCCTTCGCCTCAGACTCGGAGCCGGTGCCGTGGCACTTCTGACACAGCACCGCGGTATCCACGGTGACCTCCTTGGTCACGCCCGCATAGGCGTCCTCCAGGGTGATCTGGGTGCGCAGCAGGGCGTCGTTGCCCGGCTGGACGCGCGAGCGCGGCTCGTGGCTGCGCCCGCCCCCGCCGAAGAAGGCGTCGAAAATGTCGCCGAAGCCCCCGAAGCCGCCGCCACCGGCGCCGCCCATGCCGCCCTGCTCCATCGGGTCGCCGCCGCGGTCCACGATGCTGCGCTTCGCCGGGTCCAGCAGCACCTCCTGCGCCAGCGAGATCTCGGCGAACTTCTCAGCCGCCTCATCAGACGGGTTCACATCCGGGTGATACTTGCGGGCGAGCTTCCGGTACGCCCTCTTAATTTCCTGCTCGGTCGCCTCTCGGTCAACGCCGAGGATGCCGTAATAATCACGAGCCACTAGTTAGTTCCCTTTCAACACTTCGAAGTTATTCGCCCCGCAAAATGCGACTGATGTACTGAGCCACGGTGGCAACCTTTTGCATGGTACCCGGATAGTCCATATGTGTCGGACCGACCACCCCAAGGCCGCCGAGCGCCTCGTCGCCAGCTCCATATGCAGTACTAACAATGGAGGCCTGAGAAAATTCCTTCTCCTCATTCTCATTGCCAATACTGACCGAGACGTGCTCCAGCTGCTGCGCGTTCGCCAACAGCTTCAGCACGATCACCTGCTGCTCCAGCGCCTCAATCACGCTGTGCAGATCCACCATCCGGTTCACGCTCAAGTTCCCGGCGCCCGCGATGAGCAGCCGGTCGGTTGTGGTCTCCACCAGCGTCTCGATGAGCACCGCCGTCGCCCGCTCCACCGCATCCGCGATAACCGGCGGCGCCTGCGCGTGCAGCATCTTCAGCGCGGCGGAGGCATCGCGCATCGTCTTGCCCACCAGCACCGTATTGAGCAGGTCCCGCAGCAGGAACACCCCGTCGGTGCCCAGCGGCGCGGCGAGCTCCACGTTGCGCTGGTCCACGCGCCCGGTGTCCGTGATCAGCACCAGCAGCAGTCGCGTTGGAGCCAGCGCCACCACCTCGCAGTGCTTCACGCGAGACACGTTCAGCGTCGGCAGCTGCACCACCGCCGCCTGGTTCGTCAGCTGGGCCAGCAGCTGCACGCTGCGGCGCAGCACGTCCTCCATGTCCACGCCGTGCTCAAGGAAGTCCAAAATGGCGTGGCGCTCCGCGGTGGACAGCGGCTTGACGTCGTGGAGGGCGTCGACAAACGCGCGGTACCCGGCCTCCGTCGGGATGCGCCCCGAGGACGCGTGCGTCTGCGTGATGTAGCCCTCGCGCTCCAGCACGCTCATGTCGTTGCGGATGGTCGCCGAGCTAACCTTCAGCCCGTGGCGCTCCACCAGCATCTTCGATCCGACGGGTTCCTGCCGCGCAATATAGTCGGCGACGATTGCGCGCAGCACCCGCTGTCTGCGATCATTCGCTGCACTCATTAGCACTCTCCTTCGTCGACTGCTAACTCATACTACTCTGCCTCTTCGGCAGCCAAAATGTCCGTCACGATCCCGTCCGCCAGCAAGCGCCCGGCATCAGTCACGGCCACGCGCTCGCCTGCAGTCAAAAGGCCCGCCGCCACATACTTCTCGACGACCCCTTCCGCCCCCTCACCAATCAGCCCCCGAGGCACACCCTCCTTCAGCCGCAGCCCCAGCATCACCTGCTCCTCGTGCCGCTCCTGCGGCGTGAGCGTCTCCCCGCTGTCAATCGGCAGCGTGCTGTCGGCGAGCAACTGGTTGTAACGTTCCGGCCGCTTCACGTTCCAGAACCGGCGATCCCCAATAAACGAGTGCGCCCCCGGGCCCGCACCCCACCAGTGCGCGCCACGCCAGTACAACAGGTTGTGCTGGCACTCCCCACCCGGCCGCGCCCAGTTCGACACCTCGTACCAGCCAAAGCCATTGGCCTCCAGGGTGGCGGCGATCATCTCGTAGCGGTCCGCGTACACGTCCTCCTCCGGAGCTGGCAGCTCACCGCGGCGGATCTTGCGCGCCATGGCGGTGCCATCCTCCACGATCAGCGAATAAGCACTCACATGGTCGACGCCCGTCGACAGGATGGCGTCGAGGGTGCGGCGTACGTCGTCGTCCGTTTCCGTCGGCGTGCCGTAAATCATGTCCAGATTCACGTGCTCGAAGCCGGCGTCGAGGGCCTCCTTGGCCGCCGCGACCGCCCTGCCCGGCGTGTGCTTCCGGTCCAACACCTTGAGCACCGACGCCGACGCCGACTGCATCCCCAACGACACCCTCGTAAACCCGTGCTCCAGCAGCCCCGCGAAGTACGCCGGATCCGTCGACTCCGGGTTCGACTCCGTCGTCACCTCCGCCCCCGACTGGATGCCAAAGGTGTCCCGCACCATCGACAACACCCTGCCCAGTCCATCCGCCCCCAACAGCGAGGGCGTCCCTCCCCCAATAAACACCGTGCTCGCCTCAGCCACGCCTGGCTGCTGCGCCGCCAGCTGCAGCTCCTTTTCCAGCGACGCCAGGTACTCCGCGTGGGAGCTTTCCACCTCCGTCGGCGTATAGGTATTGAAGTCACAGTACCCACACCGCGTTGCGCAAAACGGCACGTGGATATAGACGCCAAAGTCGGGCTGTGATTGCTGCGCTGTGTTCATACCTCGCAATTGCAGCAGACCGGGGCCGAGTTTGCGAATTGTGTTCGAGGCGCGCTCCCTGACCGGCCAGTGCCAAAAGACGCAACCCCTTTTTCACGACCTGGGCTTTTGCCTCCTCCCCCAACAAGAAGTGCGTCCTTTGGCACTGCTACATGAGGACAAGCACCAAATTCCCTCACAAGCGAAAGCCATTAGTGAACTGAGGAAACGCAAACCCCTGCCCTCAAAATGAAGGAATTTGGTGCGCACCCCCTCGTGCCACAGACCTACGCCCCGCGGCGGCGGCGCTTCGCGGCCACCTTCGCCACGATGGCGTCCACCCGGGCGCGCTCCTCGAGGAACTGCGGCGGGGCGACACCGCGCATCGTGCGTACGAACGCGGGGTGGTCGATGCAGACGGTTTCCATCCAGCCGTCGACGGCGGCCTCCACGAGCTCCCCGACCCTCGCGTAGAGGTGCGGCAGGCTCACGGCGCCCAGTTCCCTTGCGACCATCTCGGTCTGCTCGAGCGTGTACTGCACGATCTCGCCGAGGTGCTGCACGGTCAGGTCGGTGCGGCCGGCAAGCGCATCCTGCATGGTCTGCACGGAGAACGGCGCTTGGAGTGGGAAGAGGTCTTCGAGGCCGGCGGCGTCAAGAAGTTCGGGCTCGGGGATCTTTTCCTCCGGCCGGTAGGAGGCGGAGAGCACCCCGGCGCGCATCCCGGTGGTCAGCGCCTGGCGAAGCCCGATGAGTTCGCCGACGATGCGGCGGGCGTCGTTGCGGGCATCGTCGACGATTTCGACGAATTCGGCGAGGCAGTCGTCGGTAAGTTCGCCGTCATAGTCTGCGACTGCTTCGGCGAGGTGCTCCGTGTATTCAGCGACTTCGTCGCCGATGTTGTAAATCTCCTGTGTCAGCTCACGGTGGCGTAGCATCGCTGCAGTTTTATGCACGAATAGCCCCCTTCTGGCTCACAGGAAGTACGGATCAAAAGTCGATGGAAATGTTAAGCCATGGGCGCGCCCCACGGGTTGAGGCGCGCCGGGGGCCTAGCGCTCGTAGAGCTTGTCGATGTCCTCACGGAAGCGCTCGAACACCACATTGCGCTTCACCTTGAGGGTTGGCGTCATCTCGTTTGCCTGCTCGCTCAGGTCGCGGTCGAGGATGCGGAACTTCTTGATCGCCTCGGCGTGCGAGACGGTCCCGTTGGCAACGTTGATGGCGTCTTGCACCTCGGCGCGCAGGACGGGGTCGCCGGCGAGCTCGCTGAGTTTGCGGTTCTCCGGGATGTTGTGGGTGGACTTCCAGCGCTGCAGCTCTTCCTCGTCGAGAGTCACGAGCACGCCGACGAACGGCTTGCCGTCGCCGACGACGAGCGCGTTGGAGATCAGCGGGTCCTGGCGGATGATGTCCTCCATCGGCCCCGGTGAGATGTTCTTGCCGCCGGCGGTGACGATGAGGTCTTTCTTGCGGCCGGTGATGCGCACGTAGCCTTCGTCGTCAACCTCACCGAGGTCGCCGGTGTTGAACCAGCCTTCGGTGAAGGCTTCTTCGGTGGCGGCTTTGTTGTTCCAGTAGCGGTCGAAGACACCGGGGCCCTTGAACTCGATTTCGCCGTCGTCGTTGGTGCGGACCTGGTAGCCGTTGACCGGGCGCCCGACGGTGCCAATCTTGTTGGCATTCTTGTTATTGACGCAGGATGCGGCGCAGGTTTCGGTGAGCCCGTAGCCCTCGTAGATTGGGATGCCGATGCCGCGGAAGAAGTGCAGCAAGTCGGCGCTCATGGCGGAGCCGCCGGTGATGCCGTACTTCACGGAGCCGCCGATGGCCTCCTTGATCTTGGAGTAGACGACGCGCTCGAAGACGCGGCGCTTCGCCTTGAGTATCCGGCTCGGCCCCTCGGGGGTGTCCATGGCCTTGGAGTACTCGATGGCGGTCTTCTCCGCCTCAAGGAACGCAGCCTTGCCGATGGCGGAGCCGTCCGCGGCCTTGTTATAGGCCGCGTTGCGCACCTTCTCGAAGACGCGCGGCACGCCGAGCACCATGTTCGGCTGGGCGCGTTGCAGCTCCACGGTCAGAGTGTGGGTATCGGCCCAGTGGGACTGGGTAGCGCCCGCCATCGTCAGCGCGAGGCTGACTGCGCGCTGCAGCACGTGCGCCAGCGGCAAGAAAGTAACGACGCGCTTGCCGGGGCGGGCCACCTCACCGATGTCGTTCTTGATCAGCGCCCAGGTCTGGTGTGCCCAGTTGCCGTGGGTTAAGGCCACGCCCTTCGGGCGGCCGGTGGTGCCGGAGGTGTACACGATGGAGCCCAGGTCGTCGTGGGTGAGGGAGGCGGAGCGAGCGTCGACAAGCGACTGCTCGACGTCCCTGCCCTCGAACTTGATGGTTTCGACCCCGGCGGCGTTGAATTCGTAGATCTTGCGCAGCTTCGAGCTCGAGTCCTTCAGGCGCGGCTTGCCGTCTTCCTGGAGGAGGAAGGCGCTCATCAGCTGGGTGTGGTCGCGCGACTCGGTGAAGGCGATCTCGGCGCCGGAGTCCTCGAGGATCCACTGGATCTGGTGCATGGAGCTCGACGGGTAGATCGGGACGCTGACCGCCCCGGCTGCCCAGATGGCGAAGTCAACGAGGGACCACTCATAACGGGTGGAGGAAAGCACCGCGATGCGGTCGCCCGGCTCGACGCCGTTTGCGATGAGCCCCTTGGCCGTTTCGTAGACCTCTTCCAGGAACTCCCCCGCGGTCACGTTGATCCAGTCGTAATTACGTGGGCGGGAAAACAGCACAATGTGAGGCTTTTTCGTGCAGATATCCACGAGCGCCGACAGGCAGGTGTCAGTGGAACTCAGCTTGAATCCGAGCGGAGTTGTGTACGTTTCTGAAGCCATGGTTGGCAAGGTTACCTGACAGAAACTACCTTTTGCGTGAGCTCCACTCTGCAAAACATCAGTTCTTTGGCACAATGGGTTGATGTGACCAACGTAGAACTACTCCATTCGTTAGCTTCCGCGTACGGGTTCGGCACAAGCTACCGCGCTTCCAACGGTGCGATGACCACCCCGCCGCCGGAATCGTTCATCTCTCTGCTGCAGGCCCTGGGCGTCAACATTAGCGACGCCCCCTCCGACGAGGAGCTGCACCACCTCATTCACGCCAGGCACCAGTACTGGGCAACCCGCCCGCTGCCGCCCTGCGTTGTGGCCACGGCCGGGCAGGAGCGCCACTTCAACGTCCACGTGCACGACGGACACCCGGCCCACACCTGGATCCAGCTTGAGGACGGCACCCCGCGCGAGACCTACCAGGACGAAAACTGGGCGCCACCAACTGCCGACGTCGCCGGCGTGGTCTGGGGCGAGGCCACCTTCCACGTGCCGGGCAACCTGCCCCCGGGCTACCACACGCTGCACCTGGAGTCCGATAACTTCAAGGACTCCTGCCCGCTGCTGGTCGTTCCGGCCCGTCTAGAGAGCAACCAGCGCTACATCGACAACCCGGTCTTCGGCGTGATGGCCCAGCTGTACTCGGTGCGTTCCGAGCAGTCCTGGGGCATCGGCGACTTCGAGGACCTCGGCACGCTTGCGGTGCTGCTGGCTGAGCAGGGTGCTGACTACCTGCTGATCAACCCAGTGCACGCCGCGCAGCCGATCCCGCCGGTGGAGGACTCGCCGTACCTGCCGACGTCGCGCCGCTTCGTCAACCCGATCTACATCTCTGTCGAGGCGGTTGATGAGTACTACAAGCTTGACAAGGACGCGAAGGTCCAGATTGAGCGCATGGTCGCTCCGCTGAAGGCACTCAACCGCAGTGCGGAGCCGCTGCGTCGCAACGAAATCTTCGAGACGAAGCTCGCCGTACTTCGCGAGCTGTTCTTCATCGCCTGCGCCGACGAGCGCCGCACCCACGACTTCGAGCTCTTCTGCCTCGACGAGGGCGAAGGCCTCGAGGAGTTCGCCCGCTGGTGCGCAGTGGAGGCGATGGAGACCGCGCCGTCGCGCCACGAGCTCGACGAGGAACTCGAGGAACTCACACGCTTCTACATGTGGCTGCAATTCATCGCCGACGAGCAGCGCCGCCGCGCCCAGGACAAGGCGCTGGCAGCGGGCATGAAGGTCGGCATCATGACCGACCTCGCCGTGGGTATCCACCCCGATGGCGCCGACGCCAACACGCTTGCCAACGTGCTCGTCCCCGAGGCGTCCGTCGGCGCCCCACCAGACCAGTACTCCCAGCAGGGCCAGGACTGGTCGCAGCCGCCATGGCACCCGCAGGCGCTCGCCGAGGCCGGCTACGAGCCGTGGCGTGAGCTGCTGCGCACCGTGCTGCGCCACTCCGGCGGTATCCGCGTCGACCACATCCTTGGTCTCTTCCGCCTGTTCTGGATGCCACGAAACGTCTCCCCGATGTTCGGCACCTACATGAATTACGACCACGAGGCCATGGTGGGCACCCTGGTGCTCGAGGCGCAGCGTGCGAACGCCGTGGTGGTAGGCGAAGACCTGGGCACGTTTGAGCCGTGGGTCCAGGACGTCCTGCAGGACAAGGGCATCCTTGGCACGACGGTGCTGTGGTTCGAGTCGTACGACGACGGCTCCCCGCTCCACACCTGGGATTACCGCCGCTTGGCGTTGTCGGCCGTCGGCACACATGACCTGCCGCCGACCGCTGGCTACCTGCGGTTCGCGCACAACATCCTGCGCGACGAGCTCGGCCTGATCGAGGAGCCCCTCGATGAGCTCAACGAGCAGGACCACCAGTGGCAGGCCCGCGTGCTTGACCGCGTGCGCGAGGACGGCCACTTCCACGGCACCTCCCTCGAGCACACCGAGTTCACGCAGCTGAGCGCCGAGGAGTTCGCCCGCGACGTCGACGTGGAGGACCTGCTCGTCGGCCTTACCCGCTTCATCGCCGCCACCCCATCGGCGATGACGGTGACGAACCTGGTGGACATGGTCGGCGATACCCGCATCCAGAACCAGCCGGGCACCAACGCGGAGCAGTACTCCAACTGGTGCATCCCGCTGACGGACAACAACGGCAAGGCGGTCCTCATCGAGGACCTGCCGAGTATCGAGCTGTTCGGTCGGGTCGCGGAGGCGTCGAAACGCTAGCGCGCTAGAGCAGCCCGGCCAGGGCCGCGACGATGACCAGCGCAATCATCACCCACAGTGCCTGTGTGACACGGGACTGTGGGTATTTGCGTTTCTGCTTCGGAAGCTGCTGATCGCGCTTGCGGAGTTCTTCAGGGTTGGCCATAGTTGACCACCTTACTTCTTCGAAATTTTGTACGCGATCCAGTCACTCAAACGCAGCATCGCCCACGAGGCCACCCCCGCGAGCGGCAGCGCCACCAGCAGGATCAGTGGCGTCTGCAGCCATGGCGACAGATCAAACATCGCTGCCCTCGAGCCCGCGGCGGACCAGCAGAGCGCGGGTGTCCTTGTCGCGGCCGCGGAAGGCGCGGTAGGCCTCGGCGTAGTCGCGCGCGGCACCAACCGAGAGCACCGTGTCCCGGAACCGCTGGCCGCTGTCCCGGTTGATGCCGGATTCCTCAATGAATTGGTAGCCGTCGGCGTCCAACGCCTCCGCCCACAGGTAGGAGTAGTAGCCCGCCGAGTACCCGCCCGCGAAGATGTGGTTAAACCACGTGGAGCGGTAGCGCGGCTCGAGGCCTTCGACGTCCAGGCCAACCTTCTCGAGTGCGCGCTGCTCGAAGGCGTCAATGTCCTCGGGCACCTCGCCGTCGAGTGAGTGCCAGGCCAGGTCAATCGCGCAGGCCGCCAGGTATTCCGCGGTGGCGAAGCCTTGCCCGAAAGTCCGGGACTGGCGCACGGCCTCCAACAGAGCGTCGGGGATGACTTCCCCGGTGTCCACGTGGCGCGCGTAATTACGGATAATCTCGGGCGTGAACGCGTAGTTCTCATTGATCTGGGAGGGGAACTCCACCCAGTCGCGCGGCACGTTGGTGCCGGAGAGCGTCGGGTAGCGCACGTTGGACAGCAGTCCGTGCAACGCGTGGCCGAACTCGTGGAACACGGTCGTAACCTCGTCGATCGTCAGCAGGTCGGAGGTCAGCGACATCACGTTGACCACCACTGGCTTCGTACCGGTCAGCGTCGACTGGTCCACGAAGGAGCTCATCCAGGCTCCCCCGCGTTTCGACGGCCGCGCCCCGTAATCCGTCAGCAGCAGGCCAATGCCGGTGCCGTCTTCCTCCTTGACCTCCCACACGTGTACGTCGTCGCGGTAGCCGTGCAGGTCCTCGCGCTGAGTAACCGTGATGCCGTAGAGCAGGTTCGCAGCGTAGAAGACGCCGTCGCGCAGCACCTGCTGCAGCGGGAAGTACTTGCGCAGCTCGGCGTCGTTCACCGCGAAGGCCTCCTCCCTGCGGCGCGCTTCCCAGTACGGCCAGTCAGCGCCGTCCAGTTCCATCCCGGCCAGCTCACCTGCGAGCTTGCGTTCCGCGGCGACGTTCGACGCGGCCGCGGGCGCGAGGTCACTGATGAGCTTGCGGGCCGCGGCAGCGCTGCCCGCGGTTTCCTCCGCGATGACGTAATCGGCGTGCGTGTCGAAGCCGAGCAGCTTCGCGCGCTCCTGGCGCAGCCGCACCGACTCGACCACGAGCGCACTGTTGGTGTCACGGCCGCGCTGGCGGGAGGCGTCGAACAGCTTGTGGCGCGCGCTGCTGGACTCGAGCTCGGCCTGCAGCGACTGGGTCGTCGGCAGCTCGATCGGCACGACGTAGGCGTCTGGGGTGTCTGGGTCCTCTGCGTCGCGGTAGGCGGCGAGCTGCTCCTCGCTCAGGCCCGCGAGCTCCTCGCGAGTCATGCGCACCGCGAGCTTCGTAGTATCCGCCAGCAGGTTGCGCCCGAACTGCTCGGAGAGCTCCGACAGGCGCTGGTTCAGCTCGCGCAGGCGCTGTTTGCCTGCCTCGTCGAGCTCCGCCCCGCGGCGGGTGAACCGGCGCAGCAGCAGGTCGTAGAGGCGGCGCGACTCCTCGTCCGCCGGGGCCTCCACTGCGCGCAAGCGGTCGTAGAGTTCCTGGTTCTGGTAGATCGCGTCGGTGTGCGCGGACAGACGCGGCACAATCGCGTCCGCGACCTGGTCAAACTCAGGCGAACCGTCGGTGCCCTGCAGGTTGAAAAACCATGCCAGGACTCGCTCTAAGTCGCTGCCCGCGCGCTCCAGCGCCTCGACGGTGTTCTCCCACGTCGGAGTGTCCTCGGCGCAAATGCGCGCAATTTCTTCTTCATGGAGCACGAGCGCCCGCTCGAAAGCGGGCAGCACGTGTTCAAGGCGGATCGCCTGGAAATCAGGCAGTCCATACGGCAAGTCGGACGGGTGCAACAACGGATTGTCAGTCATGGCACCCCATCCTACTTGGGGTGTGAGTTAGGCTGGCTTGCGGCCAATCACCAGGAAGGTCGGGCGCGACTCGTGTCCCTGTGGCGTGCCGAACTCCTCGTCGATCTTGGCAATCTCCGGCAGCTCAACAACCTCGACGTCCTCCAGGCCAGCGGCGCGGAAGACCTCTGCGTATGCCTCCGGGGAGTCGGCCGTCGCGAGTGGAAGCTCCTCGAGCAGTTCGTCGGTGTAGGTCAGCACGAAGGAGTCCGGTCCATTATCGGAGATGACCTGCGTGTCCTTCGAGATCCCGTTCGGGAACCAGGTCGCGTCCGCTGCGATGACCAGACCGCCGGGCTTCAGTGCCTCGGTCCAACCGCGGATCGCTTCCGTCGGCTCGCGCAGGGTCCACAGCAGGTAGCGGCTGACAACGACGTCGAAGTCGTAGAAGGACGGGGGCAGGTCCGTCACGTCGACCTCGGCAAACAGTGGGGTGTTGATGCCTTCCTCCTGGCGGAGCTCCGCTTCGTCGCGGGCCTCATCGAGCATTGGTTCGCACGCATCCACGCCGACGACCGCGTAGCCGAGCTCCGCAATGATGTGCGCAATGTAGCCGTCACCCGTGCCCATGTCCAACACGCGAACCGCGTCCTGCGGCATGTAGCGCTTGAAGATGTCAGTCCACGCTGCGCGGTCTGCCTTGGCGCGCTCTGCTGTCCTGTGTTCGCGGTGGTATGCCTCAGCCCGGCCTGCCCAGTACTCGGTGATGCGTGCTTGGGTATCTGTCATTTGGGACAACTCATTCCTACAGAAGAAAGACAATAATCACTCACTAGCATAAGTCACCTTCGGCAGCTCGTCGAGGAACTTGGCGGAAGCGTTTAGACTGGCCTGTCATGGACGTCACCATCACCTGCCCCGCCGGCGCGATCACCGGCACCGCCACCACAGCCACCCGCGAGTTCTACTCCATCCCCTACTCGCGTATCGACGTCCCTTTCGATCCCCCACGCCCCGCCCCCGAGGGTCATCTCATCGACGCCACCACGCCGCACCCAGACACCATCGGGCTGAGCATCACCACCCCGGCGACGGCGCGGGCCCTCGACGACTACCCGGTGATGGTCTATCTGCACGGCGGCCGCTTCGAGGAAGGCAACCACTGTGAGACCACCTCCCAGCCGGAGGCGTTCGCGAAGCAAGGCGTCGTGCAGGTGCGGGTGGGGTACCGTCGAAAATTCCCTGGACTGCTCCCCTTCACCAATGACACGTCGTTCCGCGCGGTGGAGGACTGCCAGGAGGCGCTGCGGTGGGTGCTGCGCAACATCGAGCACTTCGGCGGCGACCCAACCAACGTCACGCTGGTCGGGCATTCGGCGGGGGCGGCGCTGGCGCTCTGGCTGGCGCGCCGCGACCACTACCAGGGAGCATTCCGGCGCGTGCTGGCGCTGTCCCCCGCGTTTCCGCGCGTGCCCTTTGCGCAGCGCAAGTGGGCGGCGCGCGGGGCGCTCGGCACGGCGCTGACGCGCCTCGACCTCAACTGGTTGGCCGAGCGCCGCCCGGACGCCATTGAGCGCGCCTACCAGCGCTTCCGCACCCAGTACTTCCACGACATCGCCCTTGGCCCGGCACCCTTCGAGCCTGCTGAGCTCGCCGAGGTACCAATCGTGGTCACCTCCACCCGCGAGGAGTTCCACCAGTCCGGCGAGGGCTTCAACGCCTTTGGTGCCACGTTCATCCGCTGCTTCGGTCGATTCTTCGGCGCCAAAAGCGCGGCGGCCCGGCGCAACTACATCGAGGCCGCACGAACCACGGACCCCGGCAAACTCGCGGGCAGGTTCCTATCGGACGCACTGATCCGTCGCTGGGTCGACGCCGCCTGCGAGCACGGCCCCGCCGACATCCGCCAGATCGAGTTCTGCGCGGATACTCCGCTTGGACACAGCTACGAGCTGGACACGCTGTTCGGAGAGCCTACGACCCACATCGGCCAACTCATCTACGACTACATCTGCAGCGGGCAGGCCGACTGGCCCACCTACCGGCCGGATCGCCAGGTCCTGCGCGCCTCGCTCACCGCCGACACTACGACGGTTGTGGAGGACCCGCTGCGCAGCGTTCGGGAGGCGTTCAACCAGTAGGTTAGCGCCCGGCGCGCTCCAGCACAGCGCGCAGCCGCTTATCCGCCAGCTCTTCGACCAGCCACGGCGAAAACGCGAACGGGGTCGCGTCTGCCGCGCGAACAACGTCGGCGGGGTCCGCCCAGTGCAACGAGTCCACCTCGTCCGGGTTCGGGTCCACAGCCTCGTGGCCCGGCGCCAGGCGCGCGGAGTACACCGGGCAGATTTCGTACTCGACGATGCCGGAGGAATCCACCGCACGGTAGCGGAACTCCGGCAGCACCGGCTTTACGTCCAGCACAGCCCCCTCCGGCAAGCGCAGTTCCTCGACCGAGCGGCGCAGGATCGCCGTCGGCACGTCCTCGCCGGGGCCGGGGTGGCCGCAAAAGGAGTTCGTCCACACCCCGGGCCACGTCTTCTTCCCCAACGCGCGCCGGGTGAGCAGCAGCTGGCCGTCCTCGTTGAACAGCCAGCAGGAAAACGCCAGGTGCAGCGGGGTGTCCCCGGTGTGAACTGCGGCCTTGTCCGCGGAGCCGATCGGCGCGCCGTCCTCACTGAGCAGGATTACTTCTTCGCGCATTAGTTATTCAGGTTCCCCTTGAACTTCACGTTGCCGATCGTAAACTCCGCATCCCACAGGCCATCCGGGGTCACGTCGAAGGCATACTTCGCGTTCGTGGTTGCCCCCGGACCCAGCGGGCGGTCCACGCCGAGGATGTCCACCCCTGCCTGCTCGGCGCTGATCGGGTTGGCGTCGACAAACTTGTTGTTGCCGGTGTTGTAGCGCAGCTTCGGCTTGAGCACGTCAACGGGCATTGGCACGTCGCTCTTGTTCGTCACTGCCACGACGATAATGCTGCCGGCGCCGGTGCCGTAGCTGCTGCCCTGCCACTTGTAGGACAGCTCCATCTTCGGGTCATCGACGCGCTCGCCGGTGATCTCCGTGGAGGTCACCGGGTCCACCTGCTCCTGGTGGAACTCCGGCTGTGGGGCGCCAGTGGGCGTCGTCACCTCGATGTCAGTGGGGGTTGCAGTGTCATCCTCTGACACGCACCCGCCCAGCGTGAGAGTAGTAACGAGCAGCAAGGCCGCAGCTGACAGTGTGTGGTGGCGCATCGGTGCCCTTTCATATGGTTCAAGCGAAAACAATTGGTCACTATTGTACGAGTATCTCCCGGTCGCGCTACGCTGGGCACCCTATGCAATCTCTCACCCGTGTGTTACGAAGCGCTTCTGCCCTGTGGCCGTTCTACCTCGCCATCGTTGTGATCTCGACGGTTGTTGCAGGCCTCGGGCTGATTTCGCCATTTATCGTCCGCGAGGCAACCGACACAATTGTCGACGCCATCAATAACTCCGACAACGCTCCCGCCGACCCAGTGCGCACCGTGCTGTGGCTCGCGTTCGCGCTGTTCATCGCGACCTCGCTCAGTGGGCTGGCGAAGAACGTCTCCGGCTACCTCGGCGACGTCATGGCGGCGCGGATCCGGCAGATCCTGTCCACCCGCTACTTCGCCAAACTGCTTTCGCTGCCGCAGCGCTACTTCGACACCCAGGTCACCGGCACCATCATTGCCAGGCTGGATCGTTCGATTGCCTCGGTGACACAGTTCATCCAGTCTTTCTCCAACAACTTCTTGCCGATGATCATCCAGATCATCGCCATCCTCATCATCACCTCCTTTTATTACTGGCCACTGACCCTGCTGCTGCTGGCGCTCTTCCCCATCTACACGTGGCTGACGGCGCTGACCTCGAAGCGGTGGCAGAAGTGGGAGGCGGAGAAGAACGCGCAGATCGACGAAGCGAACGGGCGCTTCGCGGAGGTCGTCGGCCAGGTCAAGGTGACCAAGTCATACGTGGCCGAGGTCCGCGAGCTGGACAAGTTCGGCAACCACTACAACAACACGGTGAGCATCACCCGCCCGCAGTCGCGCTGGTGGCACTCCATGGACGCCCTGCGCGGGCTGGCGATGTCGCTGATTTTCATGGGGATCTACATGATCCTGTTCGTGCGTACCATCCAGGGCCACTTCAGTATCGGCGACATGGTCATGCTCATCCAGCTGGTCACCATGGCCCGTCAGCCGGTGATGATGCTGAGCTGGATCGTCGACAGTGCCCAGCGCGCCGTCGCCGGTTCCCGTGACTACTTCCAGGTCATGGACGAGCTGGTGGAGCCCACCGCGAACCGCGAGCTCGTCGCCGCCACCCAGACCTCAGGTGTTCCGGAGCTCACCGTTGTAAAGCACCGCCCGCTGCCAGTCCACGAGCCCGTCGTGGAGTTCGACTCAGTCACCTTCGAGTACGAGCCAGGCGAACCCGTCATCCACGACATGAGCTTTCGCGCCCACGCTGGGGAGAAGGTCGCCCTGGTCGGAGAGTCCGGCGGTGGCAAGTCCACCATCGTGAACCTGCTGTTGGGCCTCTACCCCATCCAGGAGGGCACCCTGAAGGTGTGCGGGCAGGATCTGGCGGAGCTGGGCGTCGAAAAGCTGCGCGCGACCACGGGCGTGGTGTTCCAGGAGGCGGCGCTGTTCTCGGGCACGGTGTTTGAGAACATCGCCTACGGCAAGCCGGACGCGACGATGGCCGAGGTGGTCGCGGTGGCTAAGCGCGCCAACGCGCACGACTTCATCATGAAGTTCACCGAAGGCTACGACACCGTCATCGGCGAGCGTGGCCTGCGCCTGTCCGGCGGGCAGCGCCAGCGCGTCGCGGTCGCGCGCGCGATGTTGAAGGACGCGCCGATCTTGATTCTCGACGAAGCCACCTCCGCCCTCGACACGAAGGCGGAGCGCGCCGTGCAGGCAGGACTCGACGCGCTGATGGAGGACCGCACCACCATCATGATCGCGCACCGACTATCCACCATCGCGGATGTCGATACCATTATCACCCTGCGCGACGGCCGCATCGACGAAATTGGCACCCCTGCGGAGCTTGCGGTCTCCGGCGGTATTTATTCAGAGCTACTGCGGCTCACCGCGTCCTCCTCGGCGGCAGATCGTGCCAGGTTACAGGCCTTCGGCTTCCACACCGACGACAACGACGAGGAGTAGCAACCTCGCGGGCCTGTGGCGTGTGAGGGTGGCCTGACTACAGTCGTGGGACATGAAGTTCCCAGACCTTTCCACCCTCCGCGACCGCCGTACCCGCAAGTGGACCGTGCACGACGAGCACGTGCTGCCGCTGTTTATCGCCGAAAGCGACTTCCCCACCGCCCCACCTGTCAAAGCTGCGGTGCTCGACGCCGTCGAACGCGAATGCCTCGGCTACACGCCCGCCCCGCGCGCGCAGTGCCTGGCAAAGAACGTCTCCGAGTTTTACGCCCAGCGCTACGGCTGGCGCCCGGACCCGGCGCGGATCTTTACTGTCCCCGACGTAGTACGCGGCGTGCTGCTTGCCATCGAGCACTTCACCGAAGGCGACGTCATCGTGCCCGTGCCGGCGTACTTCCCCTTCCTCGAGATCGCCTCAACCGCGGGGCGCAATCGCGTGGACATCGGCAGCGAAGGCGGCCTGGACCTGGCAGAGGTCGAAGAGGCGTTTCGCAACGGTGCCGGCTCCATTATCGTGACCAACCCGATGAACCCGTGGGGCTACATCTTCAGCCGCGAGGAGCTCGACGCGATCTGCGACATCGCGCGCCGCTACGGGGGCCGCGTCATCGTTGACGAGATCCACGCCCCGATCGTCTACGAGGGCAGCCACGTGTGCGCCGCCGAGCACAACCCGGACGTGTGCATCACGATTACGGCGACGTCGAAGGCCTGGAACGTGGCAGGCCTGAAGTGCGCGCAGATGCTCTTCTCCAACGATGAGGACGTGGCCACCTGGAACGCACTGTCCGACATCACGAAAGAGGGCACGGGCACGCTGGGCATCGTGGCTGCGGAGGCCTGCTACGGGCAGGGCGCCGAGTACCTGGACCAGCAGGTGGAGCAGCTGCGGGCGAACCGCGACTGGCTCGTCGAGGAGCTGCCGAAGCAGATCCCCGGCATCACCTTCCCCGTCCCGGAGGCGACCTACCTGCTGTTGGTGGACTTTTCCGGCACGAAGCTCACCACCGAGACCCCGGCCGAATGGCTCTTGGAACACGCGGGCGTGGCGCTCAACGAGGGCACCAGCTTCGGGGCCGGCGGCGCGCACAAAGCGCGCCTGAACTTCGCCACCTCGCCCGAGATCCTGCAGGAAGCCGTCCGGCGCATGGCTGAGGCAATCAAGCTACTGTGAGGAAGCATGAACGAAAACGACAAACTTCCTACCCCGCAGGCCACCGACTTCTCCACACCCACCCCGGCCGCCGAGCCGTGGGAGCGCCCTGACCCGGAGTGGTACAAAGACGCAGTGTTTTACGAGGTGCTGGTCCGCGCTTTCTTCGACCCGAACGGCACCGGCTCCGGCACCCTGCAGGGCCTGGAGTCCAAGCTGGACTACCTGCAGTGGCTCGGCGTCGACTGCCTCTGGATCCCACCGTTCTACGACTCGCCGCTGAAGGACGGTGGCTACGACATTCGGGATTTCCGCAAGGTGCTGCCGGAGTTCGGCACGGTGGAAGACTTCGTCTCCCTTATCGACGCCGCCCACCGCCGCGGGATCCGCATCATCACAGACTTTCCGATCAACCACACCTCCGACCAGCACCCCTGGTTCCAGGAGTCTCGCCGCGACCCGTCGGGCCCGTACGGGGATTACTACGTGTGGTCGGATGACCCGGAGAAGTACGCCGGGACCCGCATCATCTTCATTGACACCGAGGAGTCCAACTGGACGTTCGACCCGGTGCGCAAGCAGTACTTCTGGCACCGCTTCTTCTCCCACCAGCCTGACCTGAACTACGACAACCCGGCGGTCCAGCAGGAGATTTTGGACGTCATCCGCTTCTGGCTGGATCTGGGGATGGACGGCATCCGCCTCGACGCCATCCCGTACCTCTTCGAGCGCGAGGGCACCTCCTCGGAGAACCTGCCGGAGACGCATGAGTTCATTAAGAAGGTCCGCGCGTTGTTCGACGAGGAGTACCCGGGCCGCTTCCTGCTCGCAGAGGCGAACCAGCTCCCGGAGGAGGTCGTCGCTTACTTCGGTGAGGGCGAGGGTGACGAGTGCCAGATGGCGTTCCACTTCCCGGTCATGCCGCGCATCTTCATGGGGATTCGCCAGGAGCTGGCGCAGCCGATCGTCGATATCCTGCGCGAGACGCCGCCGATTCCGGAGTCCGCGCAGTGGGGCATGTTCCTGCGCAACCACGACGAGCTCACGCTGGAGATGGTGACGGACCAGGAGCGCGAGTTCATGTACCAGAACTACGCGTTCGAGCCGCGGATGCGCGCCAACGTGGGCATCCGCAGGCGCCTTGCCCCGCTGCTGGGTGGGCACCGCGGGCGCCTGCAGCTGGCGCACGCGCTGCTGCTGTCCCTGCCCGGTTCGCCGTTTTTGTACTACGGCGACGAGATCGGGATGGGCGACAACATCTGGCTGCCTGACCGCGACGGTGTGCGCACCCCGATGCAGTGGTCGAACGACCGCAACGGTGGCTTTTCCAAGGCGGATCCGGAGCGGCTCTACCTGCCGCCGGTGCGCAACGACCAGTACGGCTACGACATTGTCAACGTGGAATCCCAGATGAAGCTGGAGAACTCGCTGCTGCAGTGGGTGCGCCAGATGATCATGATCCGCAAGCAGTACCGCGCGTTCGGCCGAGGCTCCTACATCGAGGTGGATCACGCAAACCCGCAGGTGTTAGCGTTTATCCGCGAGTATGAGGGCGAGCGAATCCTGTGCGTGCACAACATGTCTTCGCGCCCGCAGGCCGTCGAGATGGACCTGTCGCACTACAACGGCGTGGTGCCCCGTGAGCTGACCGGCGGTGAGGAGTTCCCGGCCATCGGTGAGCTGCCGTGGCTGAGCACACTCGCGCCTCATGGCTTCTTCTGGTTCGATATCTCCTAACATTGGTCACATGATTGATATTGCTGCGCAGCGCTTCTACGGCGCGAAGTCCGAGCCAGTCGACGCCATCGACGTCGTCGCCGCGGAAGATGTCACCTCCCCAACCACCGGTGAGCGCTTCACCTGGCAGATTCTCGCGGTGCACCACGGCGGCACAGTCGACCACTACCAAGTGTTTGTCGACGCCACCGGCACCCACGACGTCCTGCACACCCCCGAGGGCGCCGAGGCCTACCTGGCTAACGTCGCATCCTTCGGCGCGGTAGAGGGCGCCATCGACTCCGCCGGCGCGCGCCCGCTCGGTGCCGAGCAGTCCAACACCTCACTGGTGGTCGGCGAGCACATCGTCAAGGTGTTCCGCCGCCTCGAGGACGGGCTGAACCCAGACGTGGAGCTGCTGAGCCAGATCGCGGACTGCCCCGCGGTCGCCGCGGTGCGCGGCTACGCCACCCGCGACGGCCAGACCCTTGCGATGCAGCAGGACTGCATCGTGGGCGGCACCGACGGCTTCGTGCTCGCCACGGGCGGCACGCTCGACACCAGCGACACTGAGGCACTCGGCACGGCGATCCGCCAGGTGCACACCGCGCTCGCCGAGGCCTTCCCCACCGAGACCGCCAGCCCGTCGTCCCTGCGCACGCGGCTCACACACCACTTGGACTCCTACATTCAGCGCGCGCCGGTGCTCGAGCAGTACCGCGAGCACATCCTGAAGCTCTACTCGCTTCTCGACGCTAGCTCCGCCACCACCGCCACGACACCCCTGACCACGCAGCGCGTCCACGGCGACCTCCACCTTGGCCAGACGCTGAAGACGGATTCCCAGTGGTTCCTCATCGACTTCGAGGGCGAGCCGGCCCGCCCGCTGCAGGAGCGCCGCCTGCCGGATCACCCACTGCGGGACGTGGCTGGGATGATCCGCTCCTACGGGTACGCCGCGGCTGTGGGCGGGTTTGACGCTGCCTGGGAGCGGGAGCACGTCGAAAAGCTGTTGGAGGGTTACGGCACTGCCCCCGCGAGCGAGGACCCGGTTCTTGCAGCGTACGTGGTGGATAAGGCTGCGTACGAGGTGGTGTACGAGGCGAACAACCGCCCAGATTGGGTGGAGATTCCGTTGAGGGCGATCGAAACACTCGTATAAACGTCTCACAGAATGGAAAAGACTTCCCATTTTTTCGCTGTGTGTTGTACTGTGTGGCAATGGACCACACACAGAACGCTCAAACGGGCACGAAACAGGGGAACTCCACCCAGGCGGTCGTCGTCACCGCGCTGGCACTGTTTTCCATGTTCTTCGGTGCCGGCAACCTGATTTTCCCACCAATCCTGGCCGTCCAGGCAGGCGATAACTTCTGGCCTGCCATCCTCGGCTTCCTCAGCACCGGCGCCCTGCTGCCGGTGCTGGCGGTCATCGCTATTGCCCTGTCCGGCACGAACGTGCGCGACCTCGCGCAGCGCGCCGGCAGCATCTTCGGTGTCGTTTTCCCGGTGCTCGCCTACCTGTCCATCGGCGCGTTCTACGCGCTGCCACGTACCGGCGCGGTGTCGATGGAAACGGCCATCACCCCGCTGTTCGGTGTGTCCGGCCTGTTCGCCTCGGGCGTGTTCAACGTCATCTTCTTCGGCATTGCCCTGGCGCTGAGCTGGAACCCGAACACCATCATGGAAAAGCTCGGTAAGTTCCTCACTCCGGCGCTGGTCATCCTGCTGGTCGTGATGATCGCCGTTTCGCTGTTCCGCTGGGACGTAGAGCCTTCCGCCCCTTCGGAGCACTACCAGTCCGGCCCGTACCCGACCGGCCTGCTGGAGGGCTACCTGACGATGGACTCCATCGCCGCGCTGGCCTTCTCCATTGTTGTGATTTCCACGCTGCGTTCGAAGGGCTTCCCTGAGGGCAAGAAGCTGGTCAACGGCACCATCGCAGCTGGCGTCGGTGCGGGCGCGCTGCTGGCACTCATCTACGTCGGGCTGGGCATGATCGGTCGCGTGATGCCGGACTCCGACCAGTTCGATAACGGCGCAGGCCTGCTGGCTGAAGCCTCCAACCTGACGATGGGCCAGGCGGGCCAGGTCATCTTCTCACTGATCGTGCTGCTGGCTTGCCTGACCACCGCAGTCGGCCTAATCACCGCGACCGCAGAGTACTTCTCCACCGAGTTTGGCGGCGCCTACCGCACGTGGGCGGTCATCTTCACCATCGCCTCGATGGTCATCGCGACCCAGGGCCTGGACTTCGTGATGACGATTGCCGCACCGGTCATCGGCTTCCTGTACCCGCCGGCCATTGCCTTGATCTTCGTCACCCTGGTCGAGCCAGCGTTCAAGCGCCGCCTGACCTTCCGCTGGGCGTTCTTCCTGCCGATCTGGGTTGCTGTGGTCTGGTCCGCAATCGAGACCTTCATTTCCCTGGACTGGGGCGCCGACGCCTTGCGTCCGCTGGTGACGTGGGCTCCGCTCGACTCCGCGGGCCTCGGCTGGGTCCTGCCGGTGGTCGTCGCGTTCGTCATTGGCCTGGTCGTGGACCTGGCCCGCCCGAAGCAACACGCGGAGGACGTCAACGCGTAGTGTGGGGCCATGTCTACCCCACTCTCACTGATTGATTTTTGCACCAGATACTCCGGCGAGTCCGTCGCCGACGCAATGCAGCGCTCCGTTGCATTCGCACAGAAGGCGGAATCGCTGGAGTTCTCTCGTATTTGGTACAGCGAGCACCACAACATGCACAGCATTGTCTCCTCGGTGCCCTCGGTGCTCATCGCCCACATCGGAGCGAAGACCGAGCGCATCCGGCTCGGCGCGGGTGGCGTGATGCTGCCGAACCACTCGCCGTACGTGGTTGCGGAGCAGTTCGGGATGCTCGAGGAGCTCTACCCGAACCGTATTGATCTCGGGCTTGGCCGCGCCCCGGGCACCGACCAGCAAACGCTCGGCCGCGCCCTGCGGCGCGACCCGCGGGCGGCCGAGCACTTCCCGGAGGACGTGCTGGAGCTGCAGGCCTGGCTCAGCGATAGTTCCCCACTCGCCGGAGTAACCGCCGTGCCGGGCGCAGGCACCAACGTGCCGCTGTACATCCTCGGCTCCTCTATGTTCGGGGCGTCGCTCGCAGCGAAGCTCGGTCTGCCGTACTCGTTTGCCTCCCACTTCGCGCCCAACATGCTGGAGCAGGCCACGGCGTATTACAAGGAGAACTACGAGCCGTCCGAGCGCTACCCGGAGCCCTACTGCATCGCGGCCGTAAACGTCACCGCCGCGGACACCGCCGAGGACGCCGAGCGCCAGACCCACCTGGTGCACCGCAACCGGGTGCGCGCCATGATCAGCCGCCGCGGCACCATGCTCAACGACGAGCAGCTCGACGAGGTTGTGCGCTCCCCACAGGGCCAACAGATTATTGGCATGCTGCGCTACACCGCGGCCGGTACCGGTGATCAGGTCCGCGACTACCTCACCGACTTCGCCGCCACCGCGCACGCGGACGAGTTGATGATTTCGCTGCAGGCCCCAACGCATGAAGAGGCGCTGCGTTCGATGGAAATTCTCGCAGGAGTCTGGGACCGCTAGACTCTACACTCATGCATTTCAGCACCCTGTCGCGCGGGCTGATGGCGTCCGCGCTCGGCGCCACGCTCGGACTGAGCCTCGCTTCGTGTGGTCCCGCGACGCCCAGGGAGGATGTGGTCGTCGCAACGCAAGGGCCCCCTGCGGGCCTCGACTTCACCTCCATCGGCGGTGCCGCCGCACCCCAGGCGCTGATGGGCAACATCTACGAGACGCTCGTGCGTATCGACGCCAACGGCGAACCGCAGCCGTGGTTGGCGACCTCGTGGCGTGTAAGCGAGGACGGCACCGTCTACACCTTCGACCTGCGCGAAGGCGTGACCTTTTCCGACGGCTCCCCCTTCGACGCCAGCGACGCCGTCTTCTCCATCAACTATGTGAAGGACTCCTGGGTCAACGGCATCAAGGAGAACATGGACCCGGTCGCATCCGCCCGCGCGGTAGACCCGCGCACGCTCGAGGTAACGCTGAAGGCACCGAGCGAGCAGTGGCTGTGGTCCATGGGCACGATGACGGGTGCGATGATGACGCCCGATTCCGTGGGAAGGCTCGCTCAAAACCCGTTGGGCACCGGGCCGTACACGCTGCGCTCGTTTGAGCCCGGCCACTCGATTGCCTTCGACCCGCGGCCCGATTACTGGGGCACAAAGCCGCAAAGCGGGGCCATGATCCGCTACTTCGGCGACGCCATCGCTGCGGTCAACGCGCTGCGCGTGGGCGATGTGGACGTCGTGTGGGCGATGCAGGCGCCGCAGCTACTCGACGCTTTGCCTGAAGACATCACCACCGCCGTCGGTACCACCAACGGCGAGGTGGTCTTCAGCATGAACAACAAGGCCGCACCCTTCGACGACGTCACCGTGCGGCAGGCCGCCGCCTACGCCATCGACCGTGACGCGCTCAACGCGGTGGTCTACAACGGGCTCGCCACCGACACTGGCGGCGCGCCCGTCCCACCGACCGACCCGTGGTTTACCGGCACCAACTACTACCCCTTCGACCCGGACAAGGCACGCGAATTGCTCGCCGGACGCACCCCTGAGGTCACCATCGAGGTGCCCAGCCTGCCGTACGCGCAGACCGCCAGCGAGCTCATCTACTCCCAGCTTCGCAGCGTCGGCTTCCGCGTCACGCTGCACACCGTCGAGTTCCCGGCGGTGTGGCTGAACAAGGTGCACAAGCAGCACGACTATCAGGCGTCGATTATCTCGCACGTGGAGCCGCGCGACATGGTGCACATGTTCGGCAACCCGGACTACTACTTCGGCTACGACTCCGCGCACGCCCGCGAGCTCATGGCGCAAGGCGACCTGCGGGCCGCGGTGGACACCATCATGGCGGATGCCGGGGCGCTCACCCTGGTCAACGCGCCGAACATCGTGCTCTACGCGCCGGGCGTGCACGGGCTTGACCCGAACGTGGTCACCGATTCCCTGCCACTGAACGAGGTGCGCCGATGAAACGCATTGCGTCAACACTGCTGCGGCTGCTCGCGCTGCTCGCCGCGGCCAGCGTGGTGATCTTCCTGCTGCTGCGGGCCATCCCGGGCGACCCGGCGCGCATCGCGCTTGGGCTCAACGCCTCGGATGAAGCGGTGGCGGAGCTGTCGCACACGTTGGGGACGGACCGCCCGCTGGTGGCCCAGTACGTGGGCTGGATCGCGGCGATGCTGCGCGGTGACTTCGGGGTGTCGCTGGCCAGCGGCGCGGACCTGGGTCCGGTGATCTGGCAGCGCGCGGGGGTCTCGCTGGTGTTGGCGGTGGCTGCGATGGTGTTGTCGCTGGCCATCGCGCTTCCTGTCGGGATCTGGCTGGCGCGGCGAAACAGTGCGGTGCTGTCCGGGCTGACGCAGCTGGGCATGGCGGTGCCGAGCTTCGTTGTCGGCATTGTGGCCGTGGCGGTGTTCTCGGTGCGTTTGGGCTGGTTGCCTGCCAACGGGTGGGGCACGGCTGCGCACGCGGTGTTGCCGGTGCTGTCGCTGACCGCCGTGCAGACGGCGATCCTGGCGAGGTATATCCGCACCGCGGTTTCCGAGGAGCTCGAGCGCGACTACGTGCGCACCGCGCGCTCTACCGGTGCGAGCATGACGCAGGTGGTGCGCGAGCACGTGCTTCGCAACGCCGCGCTGCCGGTGCTCACGGTGGTGGGGATCCAGCTGTCCGCGCTGGTGGTCAGCGCCGTGGTTGTGGAGCAAGTCTTCGCCATCCCCGGCCTTGGCTCTTTCCTGCTGGACTCGGTGCGCAACCGCGATATCACAGCGGTGCAGTCCACGATGATGCTGCTGGTGGCGTTTACGCTACTGGTCAACGCGCTCGTGGACATCGCCTACGGGGTCGTTGACCCGCGTGTCAGGAGGGCGAAGTGAACCCGAAACGAATAGCTGGGTGGATAACGCTGGGGGCCATCGTGTTCGTGGCGGTGCTCTCCCTAGTGTGGACGCCCTACGACCCGCTGCAGGCCATGCCGGCGCAGCGCCTCGCCGCACCAAGCGCTACGCACTTGCTCGGCACCGACGAGCTGGGCCGCGATCTACTCTCGCGCATCATGATGGGCGCGCGCTACACCGTTGCTGCGAGCGCAGGTGCCGCCGCGCTCTCCCTGCTCGTGGGCGTGCCACTCGGGGTGCTCGCGGGCATGCGACGCTCCTGGACGGAGCGCGCCGTCATGGGCGGCAGCGACGTGCTCATGGCGTTTCCGGCGCTGCTGCTGGCCATCGCGTTGACCGCTGCATTCGGCGCCAGCATGTGGATCGTGGTGCTCGCCCTTGGCATCGCGGGTATCCCCGGGTTCGTTCGGGTCTCGCGGGTAGCCACGCTTCGCGTGATGTCCCAGGACTACATCCTGGCCGCGCGCCTGAACAAGGTGCCTGGGATTATGGTGGCGTGGCGCCACGTGCTGCCGAACATCCTGCCGGTGGTCATCACCCAGATCGCGGTGGCGTTTTCCATGGCGGTGCTGGCCGAGTCGGGCCTGTCCTTCCTCGGTTTCGGTGTGCAGGCGCCCTTTGCGTCCTGGGGCCGGATGCTGCAGGCCAGCCAGCCTTACCTGGCCACAGCCCCGCACCTTGCGCTGTGGCCGGCGCTGGCCATCGCGCTGACGATTCTCGCGTGCAACGTAGCAGGAGGCCACCGTGATCAACGTTTCTAACCTCCGCATCGAGGGCCTGCTGCACGGCATCAGTTTCACGCTCGAGCGCGGCCAGCGCCTCGGCATCATCGGCGAGTCCGGGTCCGGCAAGTCACTCACGGCGCTGTCCATCATGGGGCTCACGGACCTCCCCGCGGAAGGCTCCATCACCGTCGACGGCGTCGAAATGATCGGCACCTCCGAGCGGACCCGCCGCCGCGTGCGCGGCTCTCGCGTCGCAATGGTCTTCCAAGAACCCATGACGGCACTCGACCCGCTCAAGAAGATCGGCAAGGTCGTGCCGCGGCACCTGCTGCAGGAAGTCGGCGTCGACCGCCCCGAGGCTTACCCGCACGAGCTCTCCGGCGGGCAGCGCCAGCGCGTGCTCATCGCGCTTGCCCTCGCCGGCGACCCCGATTTCTTGCTTTGCGACGAGCCCACCACCGCCCTTGACGTCACCGTCCAACGCCAGATCCTGGACCTCATCGACGCCGTGGTCCGCCGCCGCGGCATGGGGCTGCTGTTCATCTCCCACGACATGCCGGTGGTCAGGCACATGACGCAGGAAGTTCTGGTGTTTCGCGCTGGGTCGATCGAGCCGACGGACAGCGCCTACTCGCGCAAACTGCTCAACCCGACGCTGCCCACGCTCGCGACTGCGCCACGCGAGGTAGGCGCGCCCGTGGTCACGCTTCGCGACGTCTCCGTCACCCGCGGCACCACCAAAGCACTACGCAACGTGAACCTGGAGGTCCGCCGGGGCGAGCGCATCGGCATCGTGGGCGGTTCTGGCTCCGGCAAGACCACCCTCCTGCACGTCATCGCGGGCTTGCGCGGCGTCGACTCCGGGGAGGTCCGCATCAACGGCGGCTGCCAGATGGTGTTCCAGGACCCCTACTCTTCCCTGGACCCGCGGATGCGGGTCGGGGCGTCGGTGGAGGAGGCGGGCGTCGATACGCGGCGGGCCCGCGAGGTGCTTGCCGCGGTGGGCCTCGAGGGCACCGAGCGACGCTTGCCCCGCGAGTTCTCCGGCGGGCAGCGCCAGCGCATCTCTATCGCGCGCGCGACCGCCGCCACCCCCGATATCCTGCTTGCGGACGAGCCCGTCTCCGCCCTCGACGCCACCCTGCGTAACCAGGTGCTCACCCTGCTCGACGAGCTCGCCTCCACCCTCGTGTTCGTCTCCCACGACCTCGGCGTGGTGCGCGCGCTGTGCCCTCGCACGATCGTGATGCACGAGGGCGAAATCGTGGAGGAGGGCCGCACGCAGGACGTCCTGCGTAATCCGCAGCACGAATACACGCGGCGCCTCATCGACAGCATGTTTTAGGCGCTACTGTGGGTGGGTATGAAGATCGTAGTAGTTGGTTCCATTAACGCAGACCTCACCGTCAACGTTGCCCGCCACCCTAACCCGGGCGAAACCCTACTGGGCGAAGGCGGCGGGCTCACCGCCGGAGGCAAGGGCGCCAACCAGGCGTGCGCAGCCGCGAAGCTGGGCGCGCATGTGGCGCTAGTCGGCGCGGTTGGTAAGGACTCGAACGCGGCACCAGCGCTCGCGCTCCTGGAGGTCGCGGGTGTGGACCTCACCCACGTCGAGCAGAAAGAGGAGGTCACCGGCCTTGCTGTGATCACCGTGGCCGCCGATGGCGAGAACACCGTCCTGGTCGTGCCCGGCGCGAACGCCGAGGTGGACGCGAACCACGTTGAGCGCCACGTCGCCGCCATCGAGGACGCCTCACTCGTGTTGCTGCAGGGCGAGATCCCCGCGGACGGCTTCGCCAAGGCGGTCGAGCTGGCGCAGGCCCACGGTGCGCGCGTCGTGGTCAACCTTGCCCCCGTCGTGGAGGTGGACCGCGCAGCACTGCTCGCCGCCGACCCGCTGCTCGCCAACGAGCACGAGGCCGGCCTCATCCTCGAGCAGCTCGGCACCACGCCGCAGGAGACCCCGGAGCAGCTGGCCCAACAGCTTCTCGACGCCGGCTTCGCCTCCGTCGTGCTCACCCTCGGCGCGGCCGGAGCGCTCATCGCCGACGCGGAGGGCTTGCGCCCGGTGGATACGCCGCGTGTGGAGGCCGTCGACACCGTCGGCGCTGGCGACGCGTTCGCCGGCGCGCTGTGCCACCGACTCGTCGAGGGCGACACGCTGGATGAGGCCGCGAAGGTCGCGGCGAAGGTCGGCGCAATCGCGGTGACCAAGCCGGGTGCCCAGCCCTCCTACCCGAGCTCCGCCGAGCTAGACGCCTACGATTTCTAGCAACTTACCCAGCACGGCCTCGCCGTGTTTACGCAGACCGTCGTGCTGCATCTGGTCGTTTTCCCACACGTTGATGCCGAGCGCCTCAGCGGTCTCCAGGGAGAACTGGCGCGGCACGTACATATCCTGCGTATAGACGGCCGCCGCGGTCCGAATCCCGTGGTCGGCTGCGTTGAACCCTGCAGCCCCGGCGTAGAGGTTGGGCCAGTCGTCCTTGGCCGCCAGCTCGTGCGCCGCCTGCTTGAAGGGGCGCAGTGCCGGGTCCTCGTCGAATTGGAACGGGAAGACGTGCTCACCGGTGAGCAGCCCTTCGTCGGCGCCGAAGCCGGGAGTGCGCTCGGCGACGCGCTGCGCCGACCACGCGGTCGCGCCCGGCACGGTACCGCCGTAGATGGATTCGTGGATCACCCCGTAGAGCGGGCCGGACTCGTAGCTGACCAGCGCGCCGATCTGTGCAAGCACGTCCGTGCGCATCGCACCGTTCGGGTGGAAGGGGGCCTCGAGCAGCGTCGCGATCGTGCCTGCGCCGCCCTCCTGCCCCAACAGCGTGCCGATGGTCCGGAAGCGCCGCGCGCTCAGTCGCTCCCCGGTGGGCAGGAACTCCTCGCGCTGCCCGAGGTGCTCGCACACCTCCGCGATGCGCTCCTGCGCCCACGGCACTGCGTTGAAGAGCTCCTCGTGGCGGGCCCGCACGGTGGCGAACGTCGCCTCGTACACCTCGTCCACGCCCCTGCTGATCGAGGGCAACCCGCCCGTAAACAGCGCCGCACGCAGCGACTCCGGGTAGCGCAGCATGTAGTGCACCAGGCAGAACCCGCCGAAGGACTGGCCCAGCACGTCCCACTTCGCCAGCCCCAGCGTGCGGCGCAGCGCTTCCGCGTCGTCCACGATGGCGTCGGCGCGCAGGCGGGTGAAGTCGATGGTGGCGTCGCCAAGCATGGCGCGATCGATGCGGGAGGAGCGGCCCGTGCCGCGCTGATCCAGCAGCACCACCTGGTAGCCGCGCTTCGTGGCGTACTCGATCCACTCGAAGCGCTCGCGCGGGCTCGGGAAGCCTGGTCCGCCCTGGAGGAAGAGCAGCGCCGGCGCGTCCTTCGCGGTCGTGGCGCTGCGCACGATGCGCGCGAACAGCTGCATGCCTTCGCGCTCGAAAGGGACATCAACGCAGTGGAGAAAGGAAGCAAACAGAGACATGGCCCTCATGCTATACCCCCACTAGCATTGGGAGCCGTGACGCAACCACTGTTTTTTCATTCCCAGCACAATCCGGCCCACGGAGGCATCCCAGTTGTTGCCCCGTGGTTCGCACAGACCCTCGGCGAGCAGATGCACGGCTGGGCAACCAGCCTCGAGTGGCAACACGACGGCGACACGATGCGCGTGAGCCACGACAACTTCCACCTCGTCTTCCTCACCCAGCTTGACGACGCCCGCTCGCGCTTCGAGCTGACCATCACCAACGGCGCGACTACCCCGCGGCCCATCCAGATCGCACTGCACCCCTACTGGGCCTGCGACGCGGCAACCGCGGAGCTCTCGGGTGTCGACGGCTCCCGCTTCCTCGATAAAACCGACGGCGAGTTGAAGATGGTGGAGGGATCGCTGCGCTTTGGCAAGGAGACCGACGCCGTGATTGCCGGGGCGACCAGCGCCGTCCTCCGCGACGCCACGCGCGAGCTCACCTTTAATTGCACCGGCACCGATCACCTCGTGGTGTGGAACCCCGGCCCCGACGTCTGCCGCGACGCCGAGGACCTCGGCGACGACGACTGGGCGCACTTCGTGTGCGTGGAGCCAGCGCTGCTCGGCGAAGACCGCCGCGGCGTGACCCTGATCCCGGGTGCTTCCGCGAGCATCGCGCTGGAGGTCGCCGTTGCAGCCCTACCCTGAGTACCACCTCCTCGCCGCTGAACGGCCGTGGTGGCGCGCGCTCATAGAGGCGCTGCTGCTCGTAGCGTTCTTCCTCACGCTGACGCTGGCTGCCTTCTTCTTCCTGGACGCCACCGGCGACATGGAATCTCAGCTGGCCATCGTGCTCAGCCTTGCGCTGACGCTGCCGGCGGCGTTCCTCGCAGCACGGGTGGCCGGACGCGATCCGGCGCTGCTCGTCAGCGTGGCGGGCCGCGTGCGCTGGCCAATCGTGCTTCGCAGCAGCCTGGTCATGCTGGTACTGTTCGGCCTGACCACGCCGTGGGAAGACATCGACCTCACGCCAATCCTGCTGATGTACGTGCTCATCACGCCGTTTCAGGCGGCGTCGGAAGAGTTCATGTTCCGCGGCGCTATCCCCCAGATCGTCGGCACGTGGGTGCGCTCGCCGTGGGTGGCGTACGCGGTACCGGTCATCCCCTTCGTGGCGTTGCACGAGTACAACTGGATCGGACTTACCGACATCCTCGTGTTCACCATCTGCGTCTCCGCCCTTGTCTGGTACACCGGCGGACTCGAGGCCGCAGTGGTGATGCACGCGTTTAATAATATCTCTGTTTTCTTCATCGAACCCGACGCCAGCCCCACCGAGCTTGGGTGGGTTGACCTGGCGTTTTCTTCCGCATTCACCATCGGTACAACGCTGCTCCTCCTGGCTATCAACCGCCGAAAACGTCCGGACCCAACTAGCCATATCGTCCCGGATGCGGTTAACTAAGAGACTCACAATCTCAAGGAGCACCTCATGTCCAGCACCAATGCTGCACCCGCCTACCCCGACGACATGCACCCCGGACTCGTCCCCGGGATCAGCGTAGAAGAACAACGCAACCGATTCGGGGTGGACAAACTCGTCTTCGGTGTCACAGCGGTGCTCATCGTCGCGTTCATCATTTGGGGCATCGCCGCCCCAGACACCGTCGGCGAAGTCGCCGGCAACGCACTGAACTGGGGCATGTACAACTTCGGCTGGCTGTTTAACATCATCATGTCCGGCTGCGTCGTCCTGATGCTCGTCATCGCGTTCTCACGCTTCGGCACCATCAAGCTCGGCAAGGACGACGAGGAACCGGAGTACTCCTTCTTCTCCTGGATCGCCATGATGTTCGCGGCAGGTATTGGCGTCGGCATCTTCTTCTTCGGCCCCTCCGAACCCCTCAACCACTACATCACCCCACCACCGCTGACTGTCGACGCCGAAACCCCCGAAGCCCTGCACCAAGCCATGGCGCAGTCCCACTTCCACTGGGGCGTTTCACCGTGGTCAGCCTACGCACTCGTCGGCGGTGCCCTCGCCTACTCGACGTACCGCCGCGGCCGCGTCTCCCTCATGTCCTCCATCTTCACCCCGCTGACCAAGGGTGGTGCCGCGTGGACCGGAAAGATCGTCGACATCCTCGCGATCGTCGCCACCCTCTTCGGCACCGCGGCCTCCCTCGGCGTTGCGTCCCTGCAGATCACCGAGGGCGTCTCCATCGTCGGCGGCATCGAGGTGTCCACCGGCGTGCTCATCGCCATCGTGATGCTGCTGTCTACCGGCTTCATGATCTCGGCCGTCTCCGGCGTGTCCAAGGGCGTGCGCATCCTCTCCAACATCAACATCACGCTGACACTCGGCGCGATCTTCTTCGTGTTCGTCACCGGCCCGACCCTGTTCCTCACGAACCTGATCCCGTCCGGCACGATCGCGTACGTCGACAAGTACATGGACATGGCGTCCCGTTCGCTGACCTGGGGCACGGAAACCCTCGACTTCCAGTCGGCCTGGACCGCCTTCTACTGGGCATGGTGGATCGCGTGGACCCCGTTCGTCGGCATGTTCATCGCCCGCATCTCCCGCGGCCGCACGCTGCGACAGTTCGTCATCGTCACCATCGTCGTACCGACGACCGTGCTCATCCTCGCGTTCACCATCTTCGGCGGCACCACCATCTCCTTCAACCGGGACAACATCCCAGGTTTTGACGGCACCAGCTCCACCGAAAGCGTCCTCTACGCCATGTTTGAGCAGCTACCGCTGTACAGCATCACCTCGGTGCTCCTGATCGTCATCCTCTCGATCTTCTTCATCACCTCAGCCGACTCCGCCTCCGTCGTCATGGGCACCATGTCTTCCAAGGGCGACCCGGCACCGAAGAAGCTCATCGTGTTGTTCTGGGGCGCATGCATGATGGGCATCGCCGTCGTCATGCTGCTCACCGGCGGCGAAGACGCGCTGTCCGGCCTGCAGTCCCTGACCATTCTCTCCGCGCTGCCCTTCTCCGTCATCCTGATCTTCATCGGCATCGCCTTCCTGCGGGATCTCTCCACCGACCCACTCGCGATCCGCAACACCTACGCGCGCTCCGCGATGCGCGCCGCTGTGATCAAGGGCCTCGAAGAATACGGCGACGACTTCGAACTCACCGTCAACCAAGCCGACGAAGGCAAGGGCGCCGGCGCCGACTTCGACTCCACCGCCGCCCACGTCACCGACTGGTACCAGCGCACCAATGAGGACGGCGAAAACGTCGGCTACGACTACGAAACCGGCACCTGGGCCGACGGCTACGAAGCCGAAGACTCCGATTCTGAGTCTGAGTCTGGGGCCAAGAAGGACTAGCTCGGCAGGGCGCCGACCAGCTCGGCTCATCAGCGCCCTTTGCGCAAATGGGAGTAACAGGATTGTAGTAATCCGGATTTTGGGAGGGGAAAAGGGATTACTACAATCCTGTTACTACCTTTTAGGTTTTACGGCCGAGCCTCACCTCATCGATGCAGCACCCCGGGCAGCTTCAACATACCCGTGTGCAGCCCGAACGCGACAGCACCACCGATCAACACCGCCAAGATTCCGAGCACGATGCCAACGATGCTGCCCTTCGAAGAGCCTGGCATAGGTGCTGCCGTCGGTTTCGCTTGAACAGTCATTTTCGTTTCGTTGCCGGCAGCATCACGAACCTTCACGATGTCTCCTGCCTTGAGCGGCTGCGACAACCGAAGACTCCACCTCTTTTTACTGTCCGCCTGAACAGAGCTTTCGCCCTGGCCAGTCACTGACACCGTTAACGTCTGACCTGCACGATCAGCCCCACCACGGAGCTCTGTCGCTCCCTCAACGACAGTGTCCAGAGTTGGTGCCTTCTTTGTCCGCGGGGCGGACGGTTTCGTGGTCGCGGTTGTCCGCGGGGCGGAACTTTCAGCGCTCGACGGAGCAGGCCTAGTAGTCCGCGGGGCGGACGGTTTCGTGGTCGCGGTTGTCCGCGGCGTGGACTCCGGAGCCGACGTCGTAACCGATGGTTTCGGCTTCGTGGTTGTCCGCGGGGCGGACGGTTTGGTGGTCGTGGTTGTCCGCGGGGCGGACGGTTTCGTGGTCGCGGTTGTCCGCGGAGAGGTCTTCGGAGCAGACGTTGCAGTTGAAGGCTTCGGCTTCGTGGTTGTCCGCGGGGCGGAACTTTCAGCGCTCGACGGAGCAGGCCTAGTAGTCCGCGGGGCGGACGGTTTCGTGGTTGCGGTTGTCCGCGGAGAGGTCTTCGGAGCAGACGTTGCAGTTGAAGGCTTCGGCTTCGTGGTTGTCCGCGGGGCGGACGGTTTGGTGGTCGTGGTTGTCCGCGGGGCGGACGGTTTGGTGGTTGCGGTTGTCCGCGGCGCGGAACTTTCAACGCTTGACGGAACCTGCGTGGTTGTCCGCGGGGCGGACGGCTTGGTGGTTGCGGTTGTCCGCGGCGCGGACGGCTTGGTGGTTGCGGTTGTCCGCGGCGCGGAACTTTCAACGCTCGACGGAACCTGCGTGGTTGTCCGCGGGGCGGACGGTTTGGTGGTTGCGGTTGTCCGCGGAGAGGTCTTCGGAGCAGACGTTGCAGTTGAAGGCTTCGGCTTCGCGGTTGTCCGCGGCGCGGAACTTTCAACGCTCGACGGAACCTGCGTGGTTGTCCGCGGGGCGGACGGCTTCGTCTTCGGAGTAGACGTCGAACTAGGCGCTACACTCGGCACCACACTCGGCGCCGAACTCGACGGCGTGGCCTCAGCCTCAGCCGCGGACACTGTCACAGCGGCAGTAACCGTCTCGGTGGACTGGTCCGGGTAGGTGACCAAAACCGGGACGTCGTGGCGCCCGGCTTTTGTCCCGGCGGGCGGGGTTACGGTGAGGGATCCATCGGCGGACACGGTGACCCAATCTTGTGTGTGGGCGTCGCGGGCGAAGCTGACGTCGTCAGGCGCGGGACGACCTGTGGGCGCGAGTGTGGGTGCCGTCGCCGTGGTGCGCTTCCCTGCTTCGACGGTGATTGGCTGCCATTCCGGCTGGTAGTCCTCGGCGAGTGGTTTGGCGCTGACTGAGAATTGCGCGGAGTCCACGATTTGGGACTCGAGCATCAATCGACCCTGGAAGGTGGCACCGTCGGGGGTGTCGTCGGGGACGGTGAAGGAGCAGCTGTTGAGGTTGTCGTCGTTGCAGGCGCCGACGATTTCGCCTCGCGCGTTGGTCCACTCGATGTCGGCGGACTGGCCAAGTGCGGAAACCATTTCTACGAAGGGGTGCACGTCGGCTCCAGGCGCGGCGCGGTGCAGGCCAGTGGATGCACTGAGGTGGAGGCGGGGGTCGGAGGCGTCGGGGACGAGGGCGAAGTGGACGCCGTCGGCGGCGAAGATGCCTTCCGCGCGGTACTGGGCCGCCGGGAGTACGGAGTGTTCGCCGGCGGGGCCAAACATCGGCACGGACCATCCCGAGTACGCGGGGAGCACCTGCTGCGTTGGCCCGGAGTGCTTCGAGCCTGCGACGACGAAGCCGTACAGCGAGTCTTCGGTTACGCGTCCGCTGAATCGCACGGTGTAGTGGCCGTGCTCGACCTTGGCCATCACGGTTTCAGCGATCGCTTCGGGGTGTTCGCGCAGGTATGCGGCTTGTGCGCGGGAAAGCTCGGCAGGGTCTGCGACATCGCCGGTGGCCTCCCTCAGCTTTTCGACGCCCTCTTCGCTCAACCTGCTCATCACCACGTAGTGGCCGTCGCCATCTTGGCCTTCAGTTTTGCGTGGGAATCCGTCTTCCTGGTTGATGCTGGACCAGTACACCGCGCCGGAGACTGAGTACTGTGGCCGATCTCCGGCGGGGCCTTGCTCGTCGAGTTGCCACTCAGCGCGCGGGCGGGCGAACGCGAAGGGGGCGTCGGCGGTGGCGGGCTGTTCGGCGGCGTAGATATGGGCGTGCGTCAGTGCGGAGCCTTCGATGACTTTGGCGCCGAGTAGCTCGTCGGTGTCGGGGCTCATGAATCCGACACCGGAGCCTGGTCCCTGGCGCAGCGTGACCAGGGTATTGCCGGCGGGCCCTTGTTGGTTGGGGCGCAGCCACAGCTTGTAGCGGGTCCGTTTGCCTCCAGATTCCGGGGCGAAGCGGTGCAGGGTGCCTTCGGAGTCAACCCAGTCGAGGTTGTCGAAGACGAAGTAGCCTTCTCCCGGAGGGGTGCCGTCGGCAAGTGTGTGGGTGCTCGCAGCAAACACTGGCGACGCCGGGGACGTGTTGTCCATCCATTGCAGGTAGACGGTGTAGCCGTTTCCGAGTCCTTGTTGCTGAGCGTTCAGCGAGTAGGCGTCCGTGGCCAGCACTGCGCGACCCTGCACGACTCCTTGTACTTGCTGCTGCTCGATCTGCTCCAGCGAGGTGACGCGGCCGGCTGCGATGGCGTCATTTTCAGATTGTGCCTGCTCTACAGCGGGGTGCGGGTCCGCCGCGAGAGCGGGCGCGTCGTTAAGCACGAGTGAGCAGATGATGGTTCCGGCGATCAGCGCACGTCGGCGGGCGGCGCGGGACGCTCCAAAGTTTCGCATGAGGGGTGTCCTTTCGGAGGCAATAAAATCGCCCTGATGCTACTTCAAAGTTTCCCGAAAACACGCATTCTAATTAGCCCGACAAAAACATATGAAACACGGTAGACAATTCTCCTGCCTGCAGATTTACGAGCCGTCACGCCGTAGCCCATACAGTACATTTTCGACACCTGGCCACAAACAGGCGCCGCACACTAACGAAACTTCAAGGTCACAAAAACATCCACCGCACACTCACGCGGTGGATGTCCCACAAAGAATATAGACCGTAAATGGCGTGGTGATTTCCACCACACTCGGCGCTGAGGGGCTACGCCTCGTCGGTCGACAGCGCCGCGACGAACGCCTCCTGCGGCACGGTGACCGAGCCGATCGCCTTCATGCGCTTCTTACCGGCCTTCTGCTTCTCCAGCAGCTTGCGCTTACGCGAAATGTCGCCGCCATAGCACTTGGACAACACGTCCTTGCGCAGCGCACGGATGTTTTCACGCGAGATGATCTTCGAACCAATCGCCGCCTGGACGGGAACCTCGAACTGCTGGCGTGGGATGAGTTCCTTGAGCTTCTTGGTCATCTTGTTGCCGTACCACTGCGCGGAGTCCTTGTGCACGATCGCGGAGAACGCGTCCACGGGGTCACCCTGCAGCAGGATGTCCACCTTGACCAGGTCCGCTTCCTGCTCGCCGGCGTCCTCGTAGTTCAGGGAGGCGTAGCCCTTGGTACGGGACTTGAGCATGTCGAAGAAGTCGAAGATGATCTCGCCGAGCGGCATGTAGTAACGCAGCTCGACGCGGTCCTCCGAGAGGTACTCCATGTTCTTCATGGTGCCGCGCTTCGACTGGCACAGCTCCATCGTGGTGCCGACGAACTCCTGCGGGACGATGATCGTCATGTTGACGATCGGCTCGTACACCGCCTGCAGCTTGCCTCCCGGCCAGTCGGATGGGTTGTGCACCATCTGCTCTGAGCCGTCCTCGGCGATCACGCGGTAGGTGACCGACGGCGCGGTGGAAATCAGGTCCAGGTCGAACTCGCGCTCGAGGCGGTCACGGGTGATCTCCATGTGGAGCAGCCCCAGGAAGCCGCAGCGGAAACCGAAGCCCAGCGCCACAGAGGTCTCTGGCTCCCAGGTCAGGGAGGCGTCGTTAAGCTGCAACTTCTCCAGCGACTCGCGCAGCGCCGGGAAATCCTCCTGCGAGACCGGGAAGAGGCCCGAGTACACCATCGGCTTGACCTCTTCGAAGCCGTCGAGTGGTTCCTCTGCGCCCTTGTTGGCCCAGGTCACGGTGTCGCCGACGCGGGTTTCGCGCACATCCTTCACGCCGGTAATCAGGTAACCGACCTCGCCGGGGCCGAGCCCCTTTGTCTTCTTCATGGTTGGAGAGACCACGCCGATCTCGAGGATCTCGTGGCGCACGCCGGTGTTCATCATCTGCACCTGCTGGTTCGGCAGCAGCTTGCCGTCCATCATGCGGATGTAGGTAACGACGCCGCGGTAGGTGTCGTAGACGGAGTCGAAGATCAAGGCGCGGGCCGGCGCGTCGGCGTCAAACTCTGACGACGGTGCCGGGATTAGTTCGACGACCTTATCCAGAAGCTCCGGGACGCCCTCACCTGTCTTGCCGGACACGCGCAGCACGTCTTCCGGCTCGCAGCCGATAATGTTGGCAATCTCCAGCGCGTATTTCTCCGGGTCGGCTGCCGGTAGGTCGATCTTGTTGAGGACCGGGATGATTTCCAGGTCATTGTCCATGGCCATGTACAAATTCGCCAGGGTCTGGGCTTCGATGCCCTGGGCGGCGTCGACAAGCAAGATTGCGCCCTCACACGCCTCGAGTGCGCGCGAGACCTCGTAGGAGAAGTCGACGTGGCCCGGCGTATCAATCATCTGCAGGACCATCTCCTGCCCCTCGTACTCGCCGGAGCGCGGTGTCCATGGCAGGCGCACGTTCTGGGCCTTAATAGTAATGCCGCGCTCGCGTTCAATATCCATATTGTCCAGGTACTGATCACGCATCTCACGGGCCTCGACGACATCAGACAGCTGCAAAATGCGGTCCGCGAGCGTGGATTTTCCGTGGTCAATGTGGGCAATAATGCAGAAGTTCCGGATCCGCTCCGGGTCCGTGAACGTGGTTTCCGCGAAATTTCGTTTTTGGGCAGCCATAATTGTGCCACTCTACCTCGCAGTGCCCCATTTCGAAACACAACCTTGCCCAGGCCAGGCAAAACACTTAAAGTTTGCACCATGGTTTTCTGGCGCAAGCTTCAACAGCAACGACGTGCCTCCCTCGAGGAGGGGCTCGCGCTGCTCAACGAGCGCCTCGGGCTCACCCCCGGCACCAAGACCCGCACCACCGCCACGCGTATCGACGTCCAACCTACGGAGCAACACGCCCGGAACCTGTATTACGGTCCGGACATGGATGGCAACGCCGAGCCCGGCGAGGTCGTGTGGGCGCTCGTGCCGTCGACTCCCCCGGAGGAACGCGCGATGCTCGTCGTCGGGCGCGACCACCACGATGTTCTTGCCCTGCTCATCCACTGCGGCGAGGAGCCGGTGTCGGACCCTGCGTCAGCCACTGAGGAGTGGCTCGGCATCGGCACCGGGGACTGGGACGCCTCCGGCCAGCCCGGCTGGCTGCGCCTGGACCTGCTGCTTGTCGTGCCGGAGGCAAGTATCCACCGGCGAGGCGCCACCCTCCCCGCTCGGCGCTTCGATCGCGTGGCGAACCGGCTGCGCGACACCTACCACTGGACCTAGTAAGCCTGCCACTTGCCCCGTTTCTCGTGGTGGGGTATCTTAGTCGAGTTGTTTGTATCCGGTTTCGGGTGCGTGATCTACGCGGGCAGGACCTTGGGTTCGCGTCAAGTTCAAAGCATTACGCAGTAACAGCCCGTTGCCGAATCTTCGACATTGCAATCGATACCAACTTATTTAAGAGGTGCACATTATGGCTAACATCAAGCAGCAGAAGAAGCGCGTTCTCACCAACGAGAAGCGTCGCGTTCGCAACAAGTCCGTCCGTTCCGCTGTCCGCACGGAGATCCGTAAGTTCCGTGAGGCTGTTGAGTCCGGCGACAAGGCTGCCGCTGAGAAGCAGCTGCGTTTCGCTTCCCGCAAGCTGGACAAGGCTGTGTCCAAGGGCGTGTTCCACCGCAACAACGCGGCGAACAAGAAGTCGAACATGGCTCGCGCTCTGAACAAGATGGCCTAAGCTTTTTGCGCAGAGCAATCCTGTGCCCCGGCTCCGTCCGGTGCGCAGGATTTTTTGCATTCGTAACATTGCTGGATCTGCTCTACGATACTGAATTTGTGAAGAACTATCGTCGTGCGCTTTGCGCAGCAGTAACAGCTACAACTCTGACGTTGGGCGCCGTAGCGGTGGCCCCTGAGCAGTCCGCCGTCACCCCTACCGCTCAGGCGCAGCAGATGCCTGACTTGCGTCAGCTCCAGAAGATGTTGAACCCGCAAAACATTCGGCTTGACCGGCTGGCGCTGCTCGTCGGCCTTGTCGCGGCCATTGTGATTTTGGGCCCGGTCACCGGCACGATCGGCTCCTCGCACGAGCCGGGCCGCCGCGGTTCCCAGGAGCGCCGCACCGTCAACGCTGATGGCCTGTCGCGCTCCTACAATGTGGTGTTGCCTTCGGGCTATGAGGAAGGAAAGTCCTACCCCGTCATCATTGGCTACGGCGGGTGGCAGCACACCGCCGACCAGATGCAGGGCTACGCCCACCTCGAGTCCGCTGCTGCGGGCCGCGCCATCGTCGTCTACGCCGAGGGCGAGTCCCAGGCCTGGGCGGGTGCGCCGTACGCCCGCACGTCGACGCGCGAGGACATTGCATACACCCGCGCGATTATCGACGACCTCGTCGAGAACTTCGGCGCCGACCGCAACCGCGTGAGCGCTGTCGGACTTTCCAACGGCGGTGGCATGGTGGCCTCGCTCGCCTGCCACGCCCCTGAGCTTGTCAACGGTATCGCCTCTGTGGCGGGCGCCTACTACAACCCGACCGTCGAGGGCTGCAAGAGCGGTTCCGTGCCGACGCTCATCATGCACGGCACCAACGACAACGTCGTCGGCTACGACGGCGGCACCCGCCACGGAGCCACGTTCCGCTCGGTCAACGACGTGTTCAACCTGTTCATGGACAAGAACGGCTGCATCGCGGGCTCCGCCACCGAGACCCGCCTGGGCAACGTCACCACGTTGAGCCCTGCCTGCGGCGCCCGAACTGAGCTGCAGCGCGTCGAAGGTGGCGGCCACACGTGGTTCACGGATCCATCTGCAAGTACCGCCACCGTGGACTTCCTGCTCAGCCTGCGCTAAGCAGACCACGCACCACGAGGAGCGCGCCAACAACGCAGAAGAAGCCGCCGGAGCCCATATCGATTGCGGGCCCGGCGGCTAGTAATTTGCGCCGCACCCGGTTCGTAGACACCACCTGCGTGAGCACGCCGAACAGGATGAACGAGCTGGCCCACAGCGACAGGATCACCACAATCTGCGTTGCCCACGACGGACTGGCTGGCAGCAGTGGCGCAATCATGGCGGACAACGCTAGCACGATTTTCGGGTTCGCCAGGTTGGTGGACAGCCCCCGAACAAAGCTCGCGCGCAGGCTGCCGAGCCGCTGCTCTGCTTCCTCGAGGGAAAGCGGTGGGTTGCGCCGGTCGCGCCAACCCTGGCGCACCGCGTTGATACCCATCCATACCAGATACGCTCCGCCGATCACCTGCACTACCTGCAGCGCGCGCGGCACGGCGGTCAGCAGCGCCGCCGCACCGAACACGGTCAGCGAGCACCACCACAGCACACCGAGCTGGATTCCGCACGTCGTTGCCCACGCGTGCGGCCGCGAGCGCGTCGCGGTACGCGTCACCAGGATGACGTCGGGCCCCGGGGCGGCCGCACCGACCAAGTTCAGACCGACAATGACCGCGAGATCTGTCGGCGCGATCACCGCTGCGTGCCCTTGAGCAGGTCGATGAGGTCCTCGCGACCGAACATGCTCGCCGTGTCGATGGCGTTTGGAGTACCGATGGTGGCGTCGGCACCCGCGCTGATGAGCGCTCGGGCGATATCGTCTTCCTTCTTGAAGATCGTCCCTGCCAGCGGGCTTTGCCCGCGAGCGTTCAGGGCGTTGACATCCGCGCCGCGCGCGATGAGCCCTTCGGTCAGGGCGAGGTGCCCGGAGTAGCTGGCGAGCATCAACAACGAGTTTCCGTCCTGGTTCGCCAGATTGACGTCGACGCCCTGGTCAACGTAATCGAGCAGGGTTGCCTCGCCATCACGCGCCATCTGGAAGAGGCGGGCGGCGAAGGCTTGCACGTCTTCGGGGATCTCGTTTGGTTGCTGCGTCATAGTTTTCCTACGCTATCACGCGAGTTGGGCAATCCTGCGGACTGCTTCTTCCACCGCGTACTCCGGCTCCCCGCCATTGCCCTTCACCGTAGACTCCAGCTCAGCGACGATGATGACGGCTTGCGACACCGCATCACCCGACCACTGGCGCGCAACGTTCATGGTCTTCTTCACCACAAACGGGTGCATCCCGACCGTCCGCGCGAGCTGGTCCGGGTTGCCGCGCACCCCATACAGCTTGGCGATGTCCCCGACCTTGTGCGCGAGCGCCGCCGCGATCGCCACTGGACTCGTGCCCAGCTGCAGTGCCCGGCGCGTGGAGGCGAGCGCGCGGTCGGCGCGCCCGGCGATGGCCTGCTCTGCGATGTCGAAGCCCGCGACTTCCGCCACGCCCGTGTAGTAGTTGCGCACAGCGTTTACGTCGACTTCCCCGTCGGTGTCCGCCACGAGCTGGCTCACCGCACTGGCAAGTTCCCGCAGGTCAGAACCGACGGATTCGAGCAGCGCAGCGACAGTGTCCGGGGTTGGGCGCTGCCCGTAGCGCCTAAACTCCTGGGTGAGCCACGAGTGCCGGTCGCGGTCGCGCAGCGGGTTCGCGCGGTGGACCTCGGCGATCTTCTCGAACTTCTTCACATAGGCTTTTTGACGCCCACCTCCGGAGTGCTCGATGATCAGCGTCATACCGGGCGCCGGGTCCACGCAGGCGCGCAGCAGGATCTCGAGCGGTTCCTTGCCTGCCAGCTCGGTGTTCTTGATCAGCACGATGCGTTCCTCGGCGAACAGTGACGGGCTCGTCGCCATGGCCAGCTCGCCTTCGGTGACGTCGCCTGCGCGCAGGGTGGTGCGCTCCGCAGCTGGGCTGAGCTGGGCAATGATGGCTTTGGTGGCGCGTTCGGCGAGGAACTCGTCTTCCCCGAGGACCAGGTGCACTGGGTTGAGCATGCTTCTTAGCGTAGCTGTTGCCTCCCATCTGCGTAGAGGACGGGCACTGCTCCCCGGTTGGGGAAGATGACGGGGATGCCGTCCGGGGTTGCTGCCGGGCGCTTGGGTGCGCTGCCTTCCTCGAGTACCACGACGAGCTCGGTGCCTGACGGGATGGGAAGGATGTCGTCTTTGGTGGCCACGACGTGGCTGCGGAGCGTCGCGGGATCCACAACGGTGCCTCGTGGCCACGCGATACAAACGCTTGCTACCACCGCGCAGGTCAGGCACAGCGCCAATGTCCGGCGGCGCCACGGCACAAGCAACAGCACGGCGACCACCCACCCATAGCCGATAAGCACCGTCACCGGGTTCGCAGCGACTGTCGCGGCGGGCAGCGCCGCTCCACGTTCAGCCACAGTGTGGACCCACCAGGTCAGCGGGGAGATCACCCACAGCACGATCGCCTCAAGACCTCCCGGCAGCACCGCCAGCACCACCGCGCACAGCCCGAGCACCGTCACCAGAGGCGTGACGGGGGCCACCAGCACGTTCGCGCCAACAGAGACCAGCGAGACCTCGCCCGCCATCGCGGCCACGAGCGGCATCGTCGCAACGTCGGCGGCGATGGCGACCGCGACGGCGCGTACGAGGATGTCCGGCAACGCCGTCGATGCGAGCGCCCTGTAGAACAGCGGGAAGAGTACCACGATGCCGACGGTCGCAGCCACCGACAGCGCGAACCCGTAGTGCATCGCCAGGTCGGTATCGAAGAAGATGAGCGCGATCACCGCCAGACACAACGCGTGAATGACCTCCGTTTGACTCGACGCCACCACCGCAACGAGCCCCACCAACCCCATCACCGATGCCCGCAGCACGCTCGACTCCGGCCCAACGAGCAAGGCGAACACCGCCAACGCAGCACCCGCTGCAACGAGCCTGCCATAGAGCCCGATGCGCAGCGCTGCAGCTACTACCACGGCGAACGTCGTCACAATGGCAACGTTCGAACCCGATACCGCCGAGAGGTGCGACAGCCCGGTAGCGATGTACGCCTGCTGCTCCGACGCCCCCTGCATCGAGGTATCGCCCAGCACCATGCCCGGGATGAGGCCCTGCGAGTGTTCCCCGACGTGCTCGCGCACCGCATCGGCGAACGTTGCCCGCACGTGCTGCGCCCACCCGGATGCACCCGTCGGCCCGGCCAACGGCTCGACCGTGCCATTGACCGCCCACGGGTTCACGCCCACCCGCGACGACTCCGACACGGTGCCGTCCACCCGCACCGTCGCACCACTGACCACCCCATCGGGGACGCCGCCGCGGACAAACACCGGCAGCTCCGCGCCACCGCTCCCGGCGCGCACGCCTACCAGCATCCCGCCAGAGTCAAGCTCCTTTGGGGCAGCGGTCACGGTGGCCTCCACCGGCAGGCGCAACGTCCCCGCCCGCGCCACCGTGATGCGGACCCAGGCCACCACGACGGCCGCCACGCCACCGGAACCGGCCAGCACCGCCTGGCCCACCGCACGCGCACACCCGCACAGCACTACCGCCACGGCAACTACCGCGAACCCCGCCCACGGCGCGAGGGCGACAGTCACTATCGTCGCTATCCAGACGCACAGCGCCGTGGGCACCAGCCGAAGCTCCTGCACCGCTTACAGCCCCACCAACGGCGCAATCGCCTCAAACTTCGCAGGGCCGATCCCCTTGACCTGCATCAGGTCCTCGACCTTCTGGAACGGACCGTTCGCCTCCCTGTGCGCAATAATCGCCGCCGCGGTCGCCTCCCCCACCCCGGGCAGCGTGACCAGCTCCGCGGTCGACGCCCTGTTGAGCGAAATCTGACCTGTCGCCTCCACAGCACCACCACCATCCCCACCCGGCACGGCAGGGCCTTCACCGATTGCGACGACGTGGAGCTGTTGGCCGTCGACAAGCACTTGAGCGAGATTCAACTGCAGCAAGTCCGCGTGGTCGAGCGGCTGCGCAATATCCAGCGCATCCGCCACACGGGAACCCTGGTTCAGCGTCACCAACCCAGGATTTGCCACCTCCCCCACCACCGCAACCACCACGCGCTCCGGCACATCGGTCGCAGTAGCAACGTTCTCCCAAACAGGCGCGTCCTCCTCCGCCACGTCCGGGCCGCGGACCTGCACCACCGCCCACAGCACCAGTAGGCTCATCACAACCCCCATCACCGCGGCCGCCGGCTTCACCGGAACGTGCACGCGAGGAGTCGGGTACTTCACCTGCAGCAGCGCCTCCTCACCAGTCGGGCGCGTAAGCTCTTGAATCCGTTCACTGACCTGCATAACCACAGGCTAAAACCGGCGTCCTCGCCCCAACAGACCAAGCAAACCCGCTGTGGACAACCCCCAAACCGCACACCCCGTGCAGGCTACTTCTCCACAGCCGCAGCCAACCCCCTTGACAGCGCCGCTACGTGCGTGAACCAAACACGACCGACAGCCCGATCGCGCCGGGCCCGGTGTGCGCAGCAAGCACATCGACCATTGGCTCCACCAGCACTCGTGAGTGCCGCGGCAGCACCTCATCAAGCATGCCCGCCAGCTGCTGCGCGGACTCTTCCGCGTCCGCATGCTGCACCGCAGCAAACACCGGCTGGGAATCCGCACGCTCCAGAACAAGCTCCGTGAGCTTGGAAAACGCCTTCGTCTGGGTGCGAGTCTTGCCTGCTAACTCGAGCTTGCCGTTGTGCATCCGCAGAATCGGCTTCGTTGTCAGCAACGCCGCCGACAACACCGCAGTCCCCGTGGAAATCCTGCCAGACTTGCGCAACCAGTCCAGCTGGTGCAGGTAGCACCACGTCTCCGAGCGCTTCAGCGTGGACGAGGCCATCGCTTCTACCTCGTCGAGGCTCGCCCCCTCGCGCGCGACGGTCGCCGCGGCCATCGCTGCCGCTCCGACCGCCATACCAACGGTACTGGTGTCGAGCACCCGCACGTTCCCCGGGAACACCCCCGAAGCAGAAACCGCCGCGGACCAGGTGGAAGAAAAGTGCTTCGACAGGTGTAGGGCTACCACGCCATCGTCCCCAGAGCGCTCGAGCTGACGCCCGTAAGCCGCTGCGAGTTCCAAGGCCGACAGCCCGCTCGTCGACACCTCGTCGTCCTCAGACTGTTCCATGACGTGCAGCGGGAGCACCGTAATGTCGAGCTCACTGGCAATATCAGCTGGCAAACCCGCCGAGGAATCAACAACAACCCGTACCGCCATCTAGACCGTCAACCCCTGGTTCCACGCCTCGAGGTACCACTGCACGCCAGTGTCCGGCTCGCCGTAGCGCGGCAACGCCTGCAGCTGCGCAAAGTTCGCGTTACGCAGGCTCTTCATCATCGGGTACTGCGAGATCTCCAGGTCCAGCAGGCTCGACGTCAGCGCCGCGATCGTACCTCCGTGGGCGACAAGCAGCACCGCCGCGTCATCCCACTCGTCGAAGTGCTCCATCAACTCGTCAACAACCGGGCGTGCCCGTTGCGCGACGTCAATCCGGCTCTCGCCTTCCGGCGGCGCCCACGTTGGGGTATTGCGCCAGTGGGCGCGAACGCTGCCGTCGGCACCATCGACCTCGGCGTGTGTCTTGCCCTGCCACTGCCCGAGGTGCGTCTCGCGCAGGCGCGCATCATACGTCACCGGCAGCTCGAGGTGCTCCGCGACGATCTGCGCCGTGACTGCAGCCCTGCTCAGGTCCGAAGCCACAATCTTGGCGACGCCCATTTCTGTCAACACCGGCGCAATGTTTCGCGCCTGCTGCCTCCCCTCTTCCGACAACTCCGTGTCGAGTTGCCCCTGCATCCTCGACGTGGCGTTATACGTGGTTTGGCCGTGTCGCAGCAAGATGAGTCGTCGCGCCATGGTGTTAGAACTCGTCCTCGTCCTCAGGGGCATCGCCCGCCAACGGAAGGTCTTCAATCTGCTGCGCCGAACGCACACTCTCGCCGTCCGCGAACGCACCAGGGCGTTCGTAGGCTGGTAGGCCCTCCACGCTAATTGCCGGGCAGTCTGCGTACAGGCGGTCCAGGCCGTAGAAGTCCCGCTCCGGGCTGCGCTGCACGTGCACCACGATGTTGCCGTAGTCCAGCAGCACCCAGCGGTTTTCGCGAACGCCCTCGCGGCGCTTCGGCTCGAAGCCGGCGTCGGTCATGTCGTCCTCAATCTCCTGGACGATCGCGTTTACCTTGCGTTCGTTGTCCGCGGAGACAATCACAAAAATATCGGTAATGCCGATCACGTTCGACACATCGATGACGCCGATGTTCTCACCGAGCTTCTCGTCGGCGGCCTTCGCGGCGATCGCGGCCTGATCAAGAGAGATCTGCAGAGCAGTCAAGTACTCAGTCCTTCGTCAGTAATGAAAAATAGCAGTAACGCGCCTATTGTCCCACGCTAAGGGCGCTGTTCGCCACTTGAACGATATAGGTCGTTTTTCGCAATGTACTGCACCACGCCATCTGGCACCAGGTACCACACCGGGCGGCCTTCTTTGGCGCGCTCGCGGCACCCCGTGGACGAGATCGCCATCGCAGGAATCTCAATCAAATGCACCTGCTCCTGCACGTCTTCGGGCAGGAAGGACTCGCTCAGCTCGTAGCCGGGGCGCGTCACGCCGACAAACTGCGCCAGGTCAAACATCAGGTCCCAGTCGCGCCACGACATTATCGACGCCAACGCATCCGCGCCCGTGATAAAGAACAGTTCCGCCTGTGGCAACAGGGCGCGCAAATCCCGCAGCGTGTCCAGGGTGTAGGTCGGCCCCTCCCTGTCAATGTCTACCCGAGAGACCGAGAACCTCGGATTCGAGGCAGTCGCGATGACCGTCATGAGGTAGCGATCTTCAGAGTCGGTGATCTGCCGATCCGCCTTCTGCCAGGGCTGACCCGTCGGCACAAACACGACCTCGTCAAGGTCAAAACGGTCGGCGACCTCGCTCGCGGCCACGAGGTGGCCGTTGTGGATCGGGTCGAAAGTACCGCCCATGACGCCCACTCGTCGGGCGTCGCGCAATGATGCTGCTACGGCCTCTGCCACGTGCTTACCCGATCCAGACGTTCGCCTGCTCGAAAGCGAGCCAGAACGCTGTAAGCCCCACGCCAACAATTGAGCCAAGCACAATGAGCAGAATGCCCCACCACGGCAACTTCTCCTTGCCTTCTGCGGATGAATCTGGTCGCTGCTTCATCGATGACATCGAGCTGGCGTTGAGGTCTTCACACACCGGCTTGCCATGCTCGTCAAGCACTGGGATGCGCTGCCCGTTGGCGTCGACAAGTACGTTGCCCTTGCCATCCGTCCGGAACTGGCACTTCTGCGACTGGATGTATACCCCGCGTGAGGGCGTCGGCACCGCCACGCCTGCTTCAGTCTCCTGAGCCTGCGCAACCGACACCCCACTGGTCAACAGCGTCGCTGTTACAAGAGCGCTACACGCTGCCCGCTTCCACGAAACCATGACTGTGTCCTTGTCCTTCCTTCAACTCTTAGCGGTACCGAACCTGATCAACAAAGCGGCCAAAAGAGTCTGCCACCTGGTCATCCCAACGGTTCCACCGCAGGAAGTACTGGCCGTGGGTACCGCCCGTCGGGGCAGCGGCCCGCAGGACCTGGACGGAAAGATCGCACACTGCGTCCAGCGGCAAGCAGTAGTTGACCTTGTTGCGGGTCGCACCCGCGGTGCGGGTGTTAAACGGCAGGAAGCCAAGCATGCCGCCTGCACCGCCGTTTGCCACGCCCACCGTGCCAGCATCACGCGCGGCAGTCATCGGGTTGCCAAAGTAGACAACGCCCGCTAGCTTGCCGCGGCGTGCCAGCTCACGCTCGTGCTCCAGCAGGATCATCGCGCCCTGTGAGTAGCCGGACAGCACGTACTTCGGATGGCACCCGCTCGCGCGTTCGTAGTCGTTCACCAGCGCCATCACGCCAGTGCGCCCAATGTTGACGGAGTCCATAAAGTCCGTGCCAGCCTGTCGCGCCATCGTAAACAACGGCACCGCGTACTGGATAGCCAAACCCAGCGCCTGCAGCAGCGTCGCGGGTGCTGCAACGGAAGGGATATCATAATCCGGGTAAATCGCTGGGTAGTAGCGCGGCTCCATACCGAGGACTTCCACGTCTTTCATCAGGGAGTTCCCGCCGTGAGTGGCACGGTAGCGCGACTCCGAATAGCGAAGGAAAGCGCGAATGGTCTCCCCCTCCCAACCATTCGAAGTCCACGGGGCTTCCCCGGCATAGCGTGTTCGGTAAATCTGGTTATTCTGACCGGAGCCGCGTGCAGCGATTACCGCGACCGAAGGGCACCGCTGCTGGGCGGTCGCTTCCTCCGTCGGCAGCACGGGGGTAACCACCGCAGCTGCTGCTGCGACGAACGCAACTGCAGTCACGGGTAGCCGACGACGGAAAAACGTACGCATTTTGCGGAACACTATGCACCTTCTCTATGGATGAGTCACACCCCGGACTCCGGGTGTGAAGAAACTGCGCATTAGTGTAGCCCGCCCACACCATTTTCCTAACTTCGAGTCTGCCCGCTGCCCTCCAGGATCCACTTCGTGCTTGTCAGTTCAGGCAGCGCCATTGGTCCACGTGCGTGCAGTTTCTGGGTAGAGATCCCGATCTCTGCACCCATGCCGTATTGCTCGCCATCCGTAAACGCGGTCGAGGCATTGAGCATGATGGCTGCCGAATCCACGTGGTCCGCGAAGTACTGCAGCACGCGCGCATCAGTGGCGACCACGGCTTCCGTGTGCCCCGAGGAGTAGCGTGCGATGTGCTTCGCGGCCTCCTCAACGCCGTCGACGACACCGACGGCAACGTCCATCGAAAGGTACTCCTCCGCCCAATCGTGCTCGTCGGCCTCGACTACGTCGCAAGCCCCGAACGCACCAAGTGCTGCCGGGTCCCCGTGGACGGTCACGTCGGCGTCCTGCAGTGCCTTTACGACGGCCAGCTTGTCCGCATCCGGCAACGCCGCGTCAAGCAGCACCGTTTCGGTCGCGTTGCACACCGACACCCGGCGCGTCTTGCCATTGACGACAATGTCGGTCGCCTGCTGAATGTCCGCTGAAGCATCCACGTATACGTGGCAGTTGCCAGTGCCGGTCTCGATGGTTGGCACGGTTGCTTGGGTAACGACGGCGTCGATAAGCCGGGCGCTGCCGCGCGGAATGACCACATCGACGAGGCCGCGTGCCGTGATGAGCGCGGTGACGGAGTCGTGCGAGTCGCTCGGCAGCAGCTGGACCGCCTCGGTTGGCAGCCCCTCCTTCGCCAGCACGTCCTGCAGCACCGCGACCAGCGCCGCGTTCGAATGCGCCGCCGACTTCGAACCACGCAGCAGTGCCACGTTGCCTGACTTCAGCGCCAGGCCAAACGCATCGACCGTGACGTTCGGGCGGGCCTCGTAGACCATGCCCATCACGCCGAGCGGCACGCGAACCTGGCGCATCCGGATCCCGTTGTACATCGTGCCGCCGCGCACCACATCCCCAACTGGGTCGTGGAGGCTCGCGACCTGACGCAGTCCGTCCGCGATGCCCGCGATGCGTTGCTCATCCAGCGCGAGCCTGTCTACCAACGCTTCGTCCATGCCAGCCGCGCGGCCTTCCTCGATGTCGCGGGCGTTGGCCTGCAGAATCTCCGCAGTACGTGCTTCCAGCGCCTGCGCCGCGTGCTGCAGCACAGCGTTTTTGCGGACGGTCGGTAGCGTCGCGATCACCGGCGCCACCTGCTTCGCAGCCTTCGCCAACTGCAGTACCTGAGCTTCGATAGTCGTCATTAGTATCCTTCCTCCACATCAATCTGCGTCGGCAACGGGCGGCCCTCTTGCAGTGCCTCCCAGTTTCGGCGTGTCAGTTCACCCACGCGCGCTTGCATGTAGCGCGGGATGTTCGCGGTGTGCGGGGTAATCAGGCAGCGGTCCATCTGCCACAGCGGGTGATCCTCCGGCAGCGGCTCAGGGTCCGTCACGTCCAGGCCAGCGCCAGCAATCGTGCCATCCTGCAGGGCCTTGGTCAGCGCCTCCGTATCAATCAGTGGGCCACGGCCAACGTTGACCACCACCGCGTTCGGCTTCATCGCGCGCAGCACCTCCGCGTTGACGAGGTGGTGCGTCTGCTTCGTCAGTGGCGCGATGAGCACGAAGTAGTCCGCCTCCGACCACACATCCTGCGCCTCGGACATCGCCACGGTGCGTTTGGCCCCCGGCACCGGGTTGCCGGAGCGGTTCACTGCGATAATCTCCGGCCCGAACGGCTCGAGGAAGCGGATCAGCATCTTACCGATGCCACCCGCCCCAATCACCGCGACCTTCTTGTTGTCGAACAGGTAGTCCGTCTCCTCGTTGAGCTGCCTGTCGTTCCACTGCGGCGTCACCGCCTTGTGCCGGTGCAGCACCCCCAACAGCAGCGCCAGTGCCGCCTCGGCCACAGTGTCGTCGTATATCCCGGCGGCATTAGCCACCGGCACATCGACATCGAGCACCCCTGCCTCTACCAGCTTTTCGACGCCCGCATACGCCACCTGCACAAGCTTCACGCTCGGCGGTAATTCCTCTGGGAAATCTTCCGGATTCCCGCGAAACACCAACACGTCTGGAGACTCGTCGAGGTCCACAAACGTGTGGCCGTGATCTGTCAGGTCATCGACGACTGCGTCCCAAGGTTTCGGTAAGAATGCAAATTTCATGCACCCCAACCTAGCGTGTATTTACAGACGGGTGGCGAAATTTGATAAATAGTCGGCGTGCACGACGGGTTTGCGCTGCCCTTCCGGCAGCTCATCCGTGTGCTTGCCCAGCATGCCGGCAAGCTCCGCGGCATCATACGCAACCTCGCCGCGCCCGACGGCTTCCGAGTCGGGCCCCAGGATCTCCACGATGTCACCGGCGTGGAAGTCCCCCTCGATGTCGGTGATACCCACCGCGAGTAAGCTCGTGCCCCCACTGGTGACGGCCTGCACGGCGCCTTTATCCAGGCGCAGCACGCCTTCAGCGTCCGCGGCGTAGAGCGCCCAGAATTTCCATGCCCTAAGCGTTGACTGCTCACGGGTGTGGAATACGGTTCCGCAGCTTGCGTCCTGCAGCGCCTGCGAGATTTTGGTCGCGCTGGTCAGCAGCACTGGCACTCCGCCGCGGGCTGCGAGCCGCGCCGCCGACACCTTCGCCGCCATCCCCCCGGTCCCGAGCGCACCACCGTCACCGGCCACGACGCCCTCGAGGTCAGCGCCGGTGCGGACCTCAGAGACAAAGCGCGCGCTCGGGTCGGCCGGGTTGCGGTCGTAGAGGCCGTCGACGTCTGAAAGCAACACGAGCGCATCGGCTCCGATGAGCGTCGCCACAATCGCCGAGAGCCTGTCGTTATCGCCGAAGCGCATCTCGGAGGTCGCCACCGTGTCGTTCTCGTTCACGATCGGCACAGTGCCCAGCTGCCGCAGCCTGTCGATCGTGCGCTGGGCGTTCCGCGCGCGCTCCCGCACGCCGGCATCAGCTTGCGTGAGCAGCACCTGCCCCACTGTGCGACCATGCCTGGCGAAGGAGGCGCCCCATTCCTGCGCGAGGTGCACCTGCCCCACCGCTGCAGCGGCCTGCTTCGTGGCAAGATCCCGCGGGCGAGTCCGCAGCCCCAACGGGCTCATTCCCGCCGCGATCGCGCCGGAGGACACCACCACGACGTCGGTGCCCGCATCCATGCGGTCCACCAGCGCATCAACGAGGCGGTCAATCTTGACCCTGCTCACCGAGGAATCCTCATTGACCAGTGAGGAGGTACCAAGCTTGACGACGACCCGCTTCGCACCAGCAATGTGCTCGCGAAGCTGCGCCTCCGTAGTTGTTGCTGCGTTCATAGCAGCTCAGTGTAGCGCTAACCCTGCCAACGTTCCCGGTCGGCTGTCTCCCCGTCGCCGAAATCGAACTCGTCGATAAGGCCGCGGCGCGCCTGGGACGCGCGCTTGCGCTCCGATGCGGACGCGCGCGTGGTGTCGTAGAGTCGGGCGTCCTGGCCACGTCCCGCCATGGTTGGGTCACCCGCTCGCGATGGCTCCCAATCAAACGAGATCTCGCCGATGGTGACGGTGTCGCCCTCCTTCGCGCCGATCTTGCGCAACTGGTCTTCCACGCCGGCCTTGTTCAGGCGGTCCGAGAGGTAGCCGACCGCCTCGTCGTTTTCGAAGTCGGTCTGGCGAATCCAGCGCTCCGCCTTCTCGCCAGTGACCAGCCAGCCGCCCGGCCACATCGGGTCAGGAACAACTTCGATGCCGCCCTCCTGCGCGTGCCCACGGCGCCTTGGCGCAACCGCCTTCGGTCGCAGCACCTCCGTAGGAGTTGCCTTCTCGGCTTTCACGCGTCGCTTCCTGGCACGCTCCACGATGTTCCACAGCGCCCACTTCAGCGGGTCAAGGCCCTCGCGGGTCGCGGTGGAGATCATGTATACATCCCAGCCGAACTTTTCCTTGATGTCGTCCTCCAAGAACTCCGCGAGCTCCCGGGCCTCCGGCACGTCCATCTTGTTCAGCACAACGATGCGAGGGCGCTCACGCAGGTCACCGAGACCAGAGTCCAGGTCAAGCTGGTCGGCGTAGGAGTCAAGCTCGTGCTCGAGCGCCTCAATGTCAGAAATCGGGTCGCGCCCCGGCTCCATCGTGGCCACGTCCACGATGTGCGCCAGCACAGCAGTGCGTTCAATATGGCGCAAGAAGTCCAGCCCCAGACCCTTGCCCTGGCTCGCCCCCGGGATCAGGCCCGGCACGTCCGCGATAGTGTACGTATCGTCGCCGACGTTGACCACGCCAAGGTTCGGAGCGAGCGTCGTAAAGGGGTAATCCGCGATCTTCGGCTTCGCGGCCGAAAGCACCGAAATCAGCGAGGACTTCCCCGCCGACGGGAACCCCACTAGCCCCACATCCGCCATGGACTTCAGCTCGAGGATCAAGTCGTGCGCTTCGCCCGGCTCACCCTTGAGCGCGAAGCCCGGGGCCTTCCGCTTCGCGGTGGCAAGAGCCGCGTTGCCCAACCCACCGAAGCCGCCTTCAGCCGCAAGGAAACGGGTGCCCGGCACCGTCAGGTCGGCGAGGATTTCCCCGTCCTCACTACGCACAACGGTTCCAACTGGGACCTCCAAGATAAGGTCCTCTCCGCGGGCGCCGTTTCGGTGATCACCCTCGCCATTGCCGCCGCGCTTCGCCTTAACGTGCGGGCGGTACTGGAAGTCCAACAGCGTGTGCACCTGGTTGGACACCTCCAGCACAATGTCGCCACCGTGGCCGCCGTTGCCGCCATCCGGACCACCGAGGGGTTTGAATTTTTCGCGGTGGACAGAGACACAGCCATGTCCGCCGTCACCGGCCTGGAGGTGCAGCACCGCGCGGTCAACAAATTGGGCCATTAGTTCCGCCTTCCTTGCAAAAGAGTTCTAGTAGTGGAGGGTACCGGGTTGTGGGAAAGAAAAACACCGCGCACCCGGTCGGGGTGTGCGGTGTTTCAAGTATTGCTACGGGTTACGCAGTTTCCTGTGCGACGCCAGCTGCCTCTGCAGCCTCGAGCACCTCTGCCGAAACGCCTTCGCCGTCCGCTGGGACGATGTTGACGATGCGACGGTTGCGCTTAATGCCGAACTGGACTGCGCCAGCTGCCAGTGCGAACAGCGTGTCGTCGCCACCGCGGCCGACGTTGTCGCCTGGGTGGAACTTGGTGCCGCGCTGACGAACGATGATCTCGCCCGCCTTTACCTGCTGACCACCGAAACGCTTCACACCGAGGCGCTTCGACTCTGAGTCACGACCGTTCGTGGAGCTGGATGCACCCTTCTTGTGTGCCATGTCTGAATCTCCTTAGATGGAAGTCTTACTTGATAGCAGTGATCTTGATGGTTGTCTGTGGCTGGCGGTGGCCCTGGCGGACCTTGTAGCCAGTCTTGTTCTTGTACTTCAGAATGTCGACCTTCTTGCCTTTGCCGTGCTCGACAATCTCAGCTTCAACAGAAACCTTGGACAAAGCATCAGGGCCTGCGGTGACATCCGCGCCATCGACGAGCAGAACCGGGGTGAGGGCAACCTTGTCGCCCGCTTCACCCTCGATCTTCTCGACCTTGACGAGGTCGCCTTCGGCAACCTTGTACTGCTTGCCGCCAGTCTTGACGATCGCGTACATAGAGGGTTACCCCTTATCTAAACTCGTTGTGTCTCCCCGCATGCTCAGAAGACAGTTGGTACAGTTCTCTAGCGCTTTGTGGCCTTTCGCGTTCCACCGTGCCTGCATGCGTAAACGGCGCGGCTTCACAGCCCAAAACAGCGACTGTCAAATACTACACAGAAGCGGGTGCGATTATCAAACCGCACCCCTCTGTCCCTCTATTTGGAAGAGGTTCGGCGTGTCGCGCGTCGCCGCCTGCGCCGCGCACTCGCCTTCGACTCCTGTTTCTTCGTCGCAGGCTTGGTTGCCTTCTGCTTCGTTTCCTTCGCCTTCGGTTGCTCCTGCTGCTGCGGCTGGGACGTCTTGCGCACTGCGCGCCGACGCCCGCGCCGGCGAGGAGACTCCGTCACCTTCACCTTCGGCTGCTCTTGCGCTTCCTCGCGTGGAGCTTCCTTCGCAGGTTCCTTAACGTGCTCCTGGCGTTCAAAGTCTTCACGCTTTGGCTTGTGGTCCGAACGGGAGTTACCGCGGGTCGCTCGCTTCCGGCGCGGGGAGCGCTCGAAGGCGTCGACGGCATCCTCGTACGTCTGCTCAGGCTTGCCCTTCTCCTGAGCCTGCTCCTGCGGCTTGTCCTGTGGCTTGTCCTGTTCCTGCGCGCGCCCGCGCCCGCGACCCGTGCCTCGACGCCCACGGCGGCGCGAACCAGACTCGCGCTTGGAGGATTCACCTACTGTAGGCGGCTTCGGCTCGTCGTTGTCTTCGTGTGCTTCATTATCTTCGGAAACAACCGAGCCGACCAGCTCGTCGATAGCCTTTTCGTCCAGCTTGCTGCGGCGCTTCTCCTCCGCCTTCTTGTTGGAACGCTCGCCATTCGACTTCCCACGACGCTTGCCGCGGCCACCGCGGTGCTGCAGGTCGTCCTCCTCCGGGTTGTACGTCGCGTGCTCAACAGGCTCCTCGGTAATGATCACACCGCGGCCACCACAGCACTCGCACGGCTTGGAGTAGGTCTCAAGCAGGCCGTCGCCGAGCTTCTTGCGAGTCAGCTGCACCAGGCCGAGCGAGGTGACCTCGGAGACCTGGTGGCGGGAGCGGTCGCGGCCCAGCGTTTCCTTCAGGCGACGCAGCACCAGCTCCTTGTTTTCATCCAGGATCATGTCAATGAAGTCGATGACCACCATGCCGCCGATGTCGCGCAGGCGCAGCTGGCGGACGACTTCCTCCGCGGCCTCCAAATTGTTCGCGGTGACCGTCTCCTCGAGGTTGCCGCCGGAGCCAGTGAATTTGCCGGTGTTGACGTCAATCACCGTCATGGCCTCGGTGCGCTCAATAACGAGCGTGCCGCCCGACGGCAGCCACACCACGCGGGCAAGCGCCTTCTGCACCTGCTCGTCGATGCGGTGCTCCGCAAAGGCGTCGGCACCGTCGTGTTCGGAGCGGTCAAACTTGGTTACGCGGTCCAACAGGTCAGGCGCGACGGACTGCAGGTAAGCGTGCGCAATGTTGTAGGACTTCTTACCGTCAATGATCAGCTCAGAGAAGTCCTCGTTGAAGACGTCGCGGACGACGCGGACGATCAGGCGCGGCTCTTCGTAGAGCAGCACCGGGCGCGAGCCCTTCCCGTTCTTCGCGGCTTCTGCCTTTTCCTGCACCATTTCCCACTGTTTGTGCAGGCGCTGGACGTCCTCAGCAATCGCTTCCTTCGACATGCCCTCGGCAGCCGTACGAATAATCGCCCCACCCTTGCCAGGCACAACCTCGTTGAGGATGCCCTTGAGGCGCTTGCGTTCGGTGACGGGCAGCTTGCGGGAGATTCCGGCGTTACGGCCACCCGGCACGTACACGAGGAAACGTCCGGCCAGCGAAATATGCGTTGTCAGGCGAGCACCCTTGTGCCCGTTAATATCCTTCGAGACCTGCACCATCACCTGGTCGCCGGACTTCAGCGCGTGCTCAATCCTGCGCTTCTTCCCGCCAAGCTTCGCAGCCTTCCAGTCAACCTCGCTGGCGTAAAGCACCGCGTTGCGCCCGGTTCCGATGTCGATGAACGCCGCCTCCATGCCCGGCAGCACGTTCTGGACACGGCCCATGTAAATGTTGCCGATGATCGACGCATTATCGTCCGTGGACACAAAGTGCTCCGCGAGCAGCCCGTCTTCCAGGACCGCTACCTGCGTGATGCGGCCTGGGCCGTCGTTGCGGTCGCGCTCGCGCACCACCATCGTGCGGTGCACCGACTCGCGCCGCGCGAGGAATTCCGCCTCAGAAACAATGCGGGAGCGCTGGCGCTCCGCTTCTCGACGCTCACTCCGCCGACGACGCTGCGCCTCCAGACGGGCGGAACCGCTGATCCCCTTCGGCTCGTCAATAACCTCGACCTTAGGCTCTTCCTCCTTGGGCTCCTCAGCCTCACTCTTCGGTGCGGCATCCTCATCCGCTTCCTTCGGTTCGGAGGTGCGCACTGCTCGGCGGCGCTTTGGACGCGTCGGCGCCTTGAAGATCGGCGCGTATTCGACCGTTGCTTCCTCTTCAGGTTCGGGCTCCGGCTCTGGTTCAGGCTCCGGAGTTGGTTCAGGCCCCGGCTCGTCGGCGACCTCGAATGTCGCATCCACCTTCTCCTCGATCTGGTGGATCTCGTTTTCTACGTCCTTGCGCACCCGCTCGCGGATCTTTTCGTCGCTGCTATCCTTCGACTTCTTCGCCTCAGCCTTGTCCGCGGGCTGCTGCAGCGCATCGATGACCTTCTCGGCTTCCTCCCGAGTAACCGAGGACTGCGCAACCTTTGTAATTCCCAACTCAGTCAGCGCGACGACAACGTCCTTCGACGCCACCCCCAACGCCTTCGCGAGCTGGAACACCCGCATCTTGTCTTTCAGGGTTGATCGATCAAAGTCCTGAATTTCGGTATGAGATTTTTTCGCCACGTACGTGCTCCTATATTTTTTGCATCTGCAAGCTGCGCCAACCGGGCGCGAAGCATTCTGCCCGCTGCCGCACGGCTGACACACGTTCCTACAGAAAGTTGTAAAAAGCTTGCCTCCATTGTGACACACGACGCCGACTGCGCCTATTTCAGCATCGCTGCCAACACAACAAAACCGCCCACCCTGCCATGTACAGCAGGATGGGCGATTGAAGCGTGGTTCTTACTTGTTCGGGAACCAGATTGCGATCTCGCGCTCGGCGGACTCTGGGGAGTCGGAACCGTGGACGACGTTCTCGCCGACAGTGAGGGCGAAGTCGCCGCGGATAGTACCAGGGGTTGCCTTGGCAACCGGGTCGGTGCCGCCGGCGAGCTGGCGCCAAGCCTCGATAGCGCGCTCGCCCTCGACGATGCCTGCTACCAGCGGAGCAGAGGTGATGAAGTCAACGAGTTCACCGAAGAACGGCTTGTCCTTGTGCTCTGCGTAGTGCTTCTCTGCGGTCTCGCGGTCTGCGGTGCGCAGGTCCATCTCGACCAGCTTGAGGCCCTTACGCTCAATGCGGGAGATGATCTCTCCGACGTGGCCGTTTGCAACGCCGTCTGGCTTAATCAAAATCAGTGTACGTTCAGTCATGTCTCCATACCCTACTAAACAACAACCACCGGGTGCGAACATCTTGATGTGGGGGTGATTAAAGTTTGCTCCATGACATATGAGAGTCCCCTGCCGCCAATTCCGGACGTCGGCACGCGAGCGCGCTCCATCACCGATCTGCTCTTCGGCAACCTCGGCGAGCATGCGTCGGCGCCGGCGCTCACGGAGGTCGAGACGGGGCGCAGCGTGACCTATGCGCAGCTTCACCAGGAGGTGCTGGCGCTCGCCGCCACGTTGCGCAGCCGCGGCATCGGTCCCGGGGATTGCGTCGCAGTGCAGCTGCCCAACGGCATCGACTTCGCCGTCACTTTCCTCGCGTTGGTGCAGGTGGGGGCGTCGGCAAGCTTGTTGGGGACGAGTCTCACCGCGACCGAACGTGACCACCTCTGCGCGCTCGCCGAGGCCAAAGTTCTTCTCGACGCCCCCATCGCCCCCACCGAACCACCCGAGCGCAGCGCCTCCCCAGCCGGGCCGGAAGATATCGCCGCGGTTGCCTTTTCCTCCGGTACCACCGGTTTGCCGAAGGCCGTCGAGCTCACTCACCGCAACCTGTGCGCGAACATGCTGCAGTTTTCGGCCGCGCTGCGCGCAAGCGGCATCGGCGCGGGCACCTCGACACTGGCGCCGCTGCCGTTCGCCCACATCTACGGGCTGAACACGCTGCTGCTGTCGTCGCTCTACGCGCGCCACCATATTCACACGATGGCAGGCTTCGACCTGGGAGCGTTTATTGAGGCGCAGCGAAGCCACCATATTGAGCTGGGCTTTATTGCCCCGCCGATCGCGCTCGCACTCTCACGACACCCTGAGGCGACCGCGGAGGCGTTCGCGGACTCCCGGTTCATGGTGTGCGGCGCCGCCCCGCTGGACGATGCGTTGGCGGACAGCGTTGAGCAGCGGCTCGGCACGGTGATCCTGCAGGGCTACGGCACCACGGAGACGTCGCCGGTGACCCACGTGGGCATTGCCGGGAGGTCGAAGCCGGGCTCGATTGGGTTCGCGGTGCCGAATACGCAGTTCCGCATCGTCGACCTTCGCGACGGCCACGACGTCGCCCCCGGCGAGCCCGGTGAGATGCTCATCCGGGGCCCGCAAGTGATGCGGGGCTACCGCAACGACCCAGAGGCAACTCGGGCGACGATCAGTGGTGGGTGGCTGCACACGGGGGATATCGTCACGCTGGCTGAGGACGGCACCGTCTACATCGTCGACCGGGCGAAAGAAGTGATTAAGTACAAGGGCTTCCACGTCGCCCCCGCCGAGCTTGAGGCGCTGCTACGCACCCACCCCGCGGTTGCCGACGCCGCCGTCGTCCGCCATATCGTGCGCACCCACGGTGTCGATTGCGAGGTCCCGCGCGCCTGCATCGTCGTCGCCGACGGCGCTACGTTGAGCCGCGAGGAAATCATGGAGTGGGTTGCCGAGCGCGTGGCCGGATACAAAAAGATCCGTGAAGTCACCTTCACGGATCACATCCCCCGCAACGCGGCGGGGAAAATTCTGCGGCGCGAACTCTAGTCGGCGTCCAGGTGCTGCGTGGTCAGGTAGCCGCCACGCATGCGCTGCACAATGTCGGAGCGCAGCTTCACGATGAAGAACCACACCAGGCCGAACATCAGGCCAACCACCGTGACCGACCAGTGCACGAAGAACCCAAAGATGAGCGGCACCTGCAGGGCCAAGTTAATCCACATCGCGCCCGGAATCTTCTGCGCGAACGCCATCACCGCGTGGGCGACGCCGATGACCACGATGTACACCCAGTTGAACGTGGTCCAGTAGGCGCCACCGTCGACTTTAAGAATCACGAGCAGGATGAGCAGCACGGTGATCGATTCCATGATCAGCGTGCCGGAGAGCACTCCGCGCAGTCCTGCGATTGGGTCCTTGACCGGCTCGTGCCCGAGCCCGAGCGGGCTGATCGGCGGTTGGCGTTTTTCTCTGCTCACTCTGGGTCCTTTCCAAACATGGTGCGGGCCTCCCCCGCGGTCACGACAGAGCCGGTGATGATCACACCGGAGCCGGACTGCACGCCGACTTCCGCAAGGGCGTCCTCGGCAAGCTCAACGGCCAGCTCGTAGGCGGACGGCAGGTGCGGCTGCACGTGCACGCGCTCATCGCCGAAGATGGAGCGGGCGATCTCGGCAAGGTCTTCGGCCTCCATCGCGCGTGGCGAGGAGTTCTGCGTAATCACGACTTCCGTGAGCGCCGGCTCTAGCGCCTGGAAAATGCCAGCGGCGTCCTTGTCACCGAGGATGCCCAGCACGCCAATGAGTCGGGTGAAGTCGAAGTCGTGCTGCAGCGCCTCCGCGAGGGCGGTTGCGCCGTGTGGGTTGTGGGTGGCGTCGATAAACGTGGTGGGTGTGGCGCGCACTCGCTCGAGCCTGCCCGGAGAGCGGACCGCCGCAAAGCCTTCCCGCACCGCCTCGATGTTGAGCGGGTGCTCGGCGTGTGCACCGTGGAATGCCTCGACCGCCGCGAGCGCGACGGCCGCGTTGCGGGCCTGGTGTGGGCCGGACAGCGGCAGGAAGATGTCGTCGTAGCTGCCGGCGAGCCCGCGCAGCCGTAGCTGCTGGCCTCCGACGGCCACCCCGGCTTCCTCAACGCCGAACTCGGAGCCGAGGCGCGCGACGGCGCTACCGACCTGGACGGTCTGCTCCAGCACTACGCGCATGGCCTCCGGCTGCTGGTCGGCGATGACCGTGACGGAGTCCGGATTTGTGATGATGCCGGCCTTCTCGCCCGCGATCTGCTCGATGGTGTCGCCGAGGTACTGCGTGTGGTCGATGCCGATCGGCATGATCACGTTGACGTCCGCATCGATCACGTTGGTTGCGTCCCAGCGGCCACCCATGCCGACTTCCACCACGGCGATGTCCACCGGGGCGTCGGCAAACGCGGCGTAGGCGATGCACACCATGGCTTCGAAGAAGCTCAGCGGCTGGCCGAAGTGGTCGTCAGCCATCGCGAGGTACGGCTGAATCTCATCGTAAATGCGCACAAAGTCCGCGGGGTGGATTGGTTGGCCGTCGATCCCGATGCGCTCGGTGATCAACTGCAGGTGCGGGCTCGTCGTGCGCCCCACCCGGTGCCCGAGGCTGCGCAGCAGCGACTCGATCATTCGGGTTGTCGACGTCTTCCCGTTCGTCCCCGCGACGTGAATCGCTTTGAACGCACGCTGCGGCGAGCCCAGCAGGTCCATGACGTACTCGACGCGCTCGAGCGTCGGGTCGATCTGCGTCTCACCCCAGCGCTCCTCGAGCTGCTGCTGGACTTCGCGCAGCGCTGCAAGGTCTTCAGGCGTGACCTCGCGCGCGACGACGTCTTCCGTCTCCTCCGCCTGCGGCGCGCCCAGGTTCAGGCGCAGCCCGGACTCCTCGACAGAGATATCGAACTGCTCGGGTAGCTCCGGAAGCTCCGGCAGGTCAGCATTGTCGGCCATCTACGCCTCCGGCAGCTGCGCCAGGCGCGCCGTCACACGTGCGAACTCTTCCTTCGCAACCTGCTGGCGCACCTTGATCTTCTCAACGACCTGCTCCGGCGCGTTCGCCAGGAACTGCTCGTTGCCAAGCTGACGGCCAGTGGTATCGAGCTCCTTCTCCGCCGCCGCGAGTTCCTTCTCCAGGCGCTTGCGCTCGGCCGCAACGTCGACGGTGCCGGAGGTGTCCAGCGCCACGTCGAGCGTCGCCTGGCTCAGGCGCATCTCAATGCTTGCCGACGCCGCAAAGCCCTCAGCAGGCGTCTCCACCCGCGCGATATCGCGGATAACGTTTTCCAGCCCAGCCAGGTCCGCCTTGGCAAAGTCAAGCTTCGCCGGCACCTTCTGGTTCGGCTTCACACCCTGGTCAGCGCGGAAACGACGCAGCTCGGTAATCAGCTTGATCGCATCCTGGATCCTGCGGCGCGCCACATCATCCGTTTCGACGCCACCATTGGTGTCCTCCGCAGTCGGCCACGGCGCCTGCGTCACCGAAGGCTGCTGCGTCAACGCGGTCCACAGGACCTCGGTGATGAACGGCATCGTCGGGTGCAGCAGGCGCAGCACCACGTCGAGCACGCGGCCGAGCACGATCTGCGTGTTGCGCCCCTGCGCGGTCTCGCCCTCACGCGGGATCTGGGTCTTTGCGATCTCCAGGTACCAGTCGCACAGCTCATCCCACGCGAAGTGGTAGAGATCCTCGTTTGCCTTCGCGAACTGGTAGTCGTCCAAGTAGGCGTCGACCTTCGCGCGGACTTCTTCCGCGCGGTCCAGGATCCAGCGGTCGGCGTCCGTCAGCTCCTCGCGGGCCGGCAGCGGACCAACCGCTGCGCCGTTCATCAGAGCGAAGCGGGTCGCGTTGTACAGCTTGGTGGCGAAGTTACGCGCGGACGTGGCGTTGTCCTCACCGATCGGCAAGTCCACGCCCGGGTTCGCGCCGCGGGCAAGGGCGAAGCGCAGCGCGTCAGCGCCGTAGCGCTCGACCCAATCCATCGGGTCGATGCCGTTGCCCAGGGACTTCGACATCTTGCGGCCCTTCTCGTCGCGCACCAGGCCGTGCAGGTACAGGTCCGTGAACGGGATGATCGGGCGTCCGTCAACCCCCTCGCCGAGGATCTCCGGGGTGTTCTTTCCAGCAAAGGTGCCGAACATCATCATGCGGGCAACCCAGAAGAACAAAATGTCATACGCGGTGACCAGCACGGACGTCGGGTAGAACTTCTCCAGATCCGGCGTCTTTTCAGGCCAGCCGAGCGTCGAGAACGGCCACAGCGCAGAGGAGAACCAGGTATCCAACACGTCCGGGTCCTGGGCGTAGCCAGCCGGTGGCTCCTCGTCAGGGCCGACGCAGACCACTTCGTCGTTCGGGCCGTACCAGATCGGGATGCGGTGGCCCCACCACAGCTGGCGCGAAATCGTCCAGTCATGCATGTTGTCCACCCAGTCGAAGTAGCGCTTCTCCATCGACGCCGGGTGAATCTTCGTATCGCCGTTGCGGATCGCGTCGCCGGACATCTTCGCCAGCTCGTCTACCTTGACGAACCACTGCAGGCTCAGACGCGGCTCGATCGGTTCGCCGGAGCGCTCCGAGTGGCCCACCGAGTGCACGTACGGGCGCACTTCCTTGACAATGCGGCCCTGCTCCGCCAGCGCCTCGCGCACCGCGACGCGTGCCTCTTCGCGGCTCATGCCGTCGAACTTGGTGCCGGTATCGGCGATGTGGCCGGTCTCGTCCATGATGATCGGCATGTCCAGGTTGTGGCGCAGGCCCATCTCGTAGTCGTTCGGGTCGTGTGCAGGCGTGATCTTCACCGCGCCGGTGCCCAGTTCCATATCGACGTAATCGTCGGCGATTACCTGAATCTTCAAGTCATCGCGGAACGGGTGGTCGAACTCCTGGCCAACCAGGTCCGTGTAGCGCTCGTCGTCCGGGTGGACGGCAATGGCGACGTCGCCAAGCATGGTCTCAACACGGGTCGTGGCAACGACCAGGTGCGGCTCGTCGTCGTTGAGCGAGCCGTAACGGATGGAGACGAACTCGCCCTCAACGTCCTTATAAACGACCTCAATGTCGGATACCGCGGTCTCCAGCACCGGCGACCAGTTCACCAGGCGGTAGTCGCGGTAGATCATTCCGGCGTCATACAGCTGCTTAAAGATGGTCTGCACTGCACGCGAGAGGCCGTCGTCAAGCGTGAAGCGCTCGCGCGACCAATCCACGGAGTCACCAATTGCACGCATCTGCGTGGTAATCGTGCCACCGTACTGGTGCTTCCACTCCCACACCTTGTCCACGAACTCTTCGCGGCCGTAGTCGTAGCGGTCCTTGCCTTCCTCGGTCTTCAGCTTCGCCTCGACCTTCGTCTGCGTAGCGATGCCCGCGTGGTCCATACCCGGCAACCAAAGCACCTCGTAGCCCTGCATGCGCTTGCGGCGCACCATAACATCAATGAGCGTGTGGTCCAGGGCGTGGCCCATGTGCAGCTGGCCCGTCACATTCGGCGGGGGCAGCACCACAGAATAAGCAGGCTTGTCCGAGGAAGCGTCGGCGGTGAAGTATCCCTTCTCCACCCAGCCCTCGTACAAAGGCTGCTCGTGTTCGCCGGGCTCCCAAGACTTCGGGAGCGCATCGGCTCGGTTCTTGCCTACCAAATGTTCAGTCGCGTCAGTCACGGTTGACTATCTTAGCCATCAACCTCCGGTAGGCGCGACCGGTTAGAAAAGCTTGGAGGCAATCTCCCACTCGCCGCGCATCGCTTCGACGTTCTTGTCGATGCGCTCGCGCTGGAAGTCGCTGATCTCCAGCCCCTCGACGACCTCCCACTTGCCATCGCGGCCAATCACCGGGAAGCCGAAAAGCAGCCCCTCCTCGACACCGTACTGGCCGGTGGAAGGCAGCGCTGCCGTCGTCCACTTGCCGTCGGTGCCATTGACCCAGTCACGCATGTGATCAACCGCCGCGGAAGCAGCCGAGGCCGCCGAGGACTTACCGCGGACCTCAATGATCTCGCCGCCGCGCTTGGCAACGCGCGGGATGAACTCGTCGACGTACCAGTCGCGGTCCAGCTTGTCGGCGATCTTCTCGCCATCGACCTCAGCGAAGGTCACATCCGGGAACTGAGTATCCGAGTGGTTGCCCCACACCACCATCTTTTCAATTGTCGACGACGGCACCTCCAGCTTCTGGCCCAGCATGGACAGTGCGCGATTCTGGTCCAGTCGCATCAAGGCGTTGAAGCGCTCGGCAGGGACATCCGCCGCGGCCTTCGCAGCGATACGCGCGTTAGTGTTCGCCGGGTTGCCCACGACAAGCACCCGGATATCGTCCGCAGCGCCAGCGTTGATGGCCTTGCCCTGCTCGACGAAGATCTTGCCGTTCGCGGTGAGCATGTCCGCGCGGGACTCACCCTTACCGCGTGGCTTCGCGCCAACCAGGAACGCGGCGTTTGCGCCCTCGAATGCCTTGAACTGGTCATCGGAAACGTTGATGCCAGTCACAAGTGGGAAGGCAGAGTCATGCAGCTCCATCGCGGTACCCTCCGCCGCGCGGACAGCTGCCGGGATCTCGAGCAGCGTCAGCTCGACCGGCTGATCCGCACCGAAGACGTCGCCGGAGGCAATACGCCACAGCAAGGAGTACGCAATGTTGCCTGCTGCGCCGGTGACAACGACTTTAACGGGAGTGGAAGAATGGTGTGCCATAGAAAAACCTCGGGTCAATAGTGTGCGGTATCTGACATTCAAAGTATAGGTAGCTCAACCGACACACTACCCCCGAAATCGTGCATACCCTCCCCCTTTTAGGTCTAAAAGGCATAGTAAGGCAGACAAATTCCCGTTTTACACGGTGCAAATTCTCAAATGGGGGCATCATAGAGAAAAGTAGATGTCACCAATGAACCAACATTCACGCATGCGTAGTAATTCAGGAGCGGATACAACGATGGATTTCCCCACCGACCCCACCTCGGCGAGTATCAAAGCACCTGAACCAGATATCAACGCAGAAATCGACAGTGTTGTTGACATCGCCCTCGACATGTTCGCCCGCGGCGGCTTCTCCCAAACAAAGCTGGGTGCCATCGCGAAGGAAACCGGCATGTCGAAGAGGATGATCCATTACCACTTCAGCGACAAAAAGGGCCTCTACGCAAAAACGATCAGGCGCGCGCTCGACCGCCTGGCTCCACCCGAAGAGATCCTGCAGCGCTCCTACGCAGTCCCAGTTGATGGCATGCGCCGCTTCGTAGACAGCATGTTCCACTCCTTCCAGGACAACCCTGAGGCAGTTCAGCTGCTCATTCGTGAGCGGCTCGAGCCGGTCCTCGAGGACGCCTCGACGGACATTGTGCACGGCCGCAGCGAGATCACGCTGCACGTCGAGCGCCTCCTGCTCGTGGGCCAGGACGCCGGTGCCTTTCGGCCGGGGATCTCCGCCGATGACGTACTCGCGCTGCTCACGGCGCTGAGCACGCTGCGGGTATCGGGCAACGCGGCGTCGATAATTACGAGCCACCTCGACCTCGACGAGCCGCGAAACGTCGAAGGGATGCGGCGCATGGTTATTGATACCGTGCTGGCGTTTTTGACATCCAACATCGCGCCCTCGGGCTACGAAAGCTACCTCGAGGCCACTCCCCTGCCGGACAGCGAAGGCACCGGCACCAGCGACGACCTCTACGACATCTACTAACTGCGACTCGGCAGCCTTAGGCCGAGCGCTGCCCTTCAGCTTCCACGAACTGCGGCTCTGCAGCGCCCCGCACCACGTCGCCGTTGATGACGACTTCGCTGACGTTCTCGCGGTCGGGCAGGTCGTACATGATGGGCACGAGCACTTCCTCCATGATGGCGCGCAGGCCACGGGCGCCGGTGTTGCGCTCGGCAGCGCGGTCGGCAATCTCCTCGAGGGCGTCCTCGGTGAGCGTGAGCTGGGCGCCGTCCATCGAAAAGAGGCGGCTGTACTGCTTCACCAGTGAGTTCTTCGGCTCGGTGAGTACGCGCACCATGGCGTCGCGGTCGAGGTTCTCCACGTTCGCGATGATCGGCAGGCGCCCAATGAACTCAGGGATGAGGCCGAACTTCACCAGGTCACCCGGCTGCACCTGCGCCAGCATGTTGGCTTCGTCGCGCTCCTGCTTCGAGTCGATCTCCGCACCGAATCCGATGCCCTTCTTGCCCACGCGCTCCGCAATCACCTTGTCCAAGCCCGCGAACGCACCGGCGACGATGAACAGGATGTTCGTCGTATCAATCTGGATGAACTCCTGGTTCGGGTGCTTGCGCCCGCCCTGCGGCGGCACGGACGCGACGGTGCCCTCCAGGATTTTCAGCAGTGCCTGCTGCACGCCTTCGCCGGACACGTCACGGGTAATCGAGGGGTTCTCGGACTTGCGGGAGATCTTGTCTACCTCGTCGACGTAGATGATGCCGTGCTGCGCCCGGTTAACGTCGAAGTCCGCGGCCTGCAGTAACTTCAGCAAGATGTTTTCGACGTCCTCTCCGACGTACCCCGCCTCGGTGAGACTGGTGGCGTCGGCAATTGCGAATGGCACGTTGAGCATCCTGGCAAGCGACTGCGCGAGGTACGTCTTGCCGGAGCCCGTCGGCCCCAGCAGCAAAATATTCGACTTCGCGATTTCCACTTCCTCATCACGCTTGCGGTTCGTTACATTCTCCGACTCCGCTCGGATGCGTTTGTAGTGGTTGTACACCGCCACCGCGAGCGTGCGCTTCGCCGAGTCCTGCCCGATGACGTACTGGTCCAAAAACTTGGTGATCTCACTTGGCTTCGGCAGCCGATCCGCAGCCTCATCCTGCTCAGCCTGCGCCCCGCCGAGTTCTTCCTCGATGATTTCGTTGCACAGCTCGATGCACTCATCACAGATGTAGACTCCGCCACCGGCAATAAGCTTGCGAACCTGCTTCTGCGTCTTGCCGCAAAAGGAGCACTTCAACAGGTTTGAGGTGTTTTGGGATGTTGCCATAGATGCGTTGGACTCCAGCTTCTTCGTCTCGCCTAAGGGTTGACCTTAGAGCTTAGCGGGTACGTCAAACTCACACACTCTCGCACGTTGTCGCGCATCGTGGCGATCAAGGGCACAATGGAGCGCATGACGCATATACATACTGTGGAATACGGCAATAAAGACAACACCAGCACCGTGGTGCTCCTCTCCTCCATCGCGACGACGCACGAATCCTGGTCGAAGCAGATTCCTGAACTGGCGAAGCACCACCGTGTCATCGCGGTCGATCATCGCGGGCACGGCGGCTCCGACGTCGCCCAGGTGGCTCCCAGCTCCGCAACCGTGAAGCTGCTTGCGCAGGATATCTTGAGCGCACTCAACCGCGAGGGGGTCGACCGCTTCAGCGTTGTCGGCCTCTCCCTCGGCGGCGCCATTGCGCAGTATCTTGCGGCGTACAGCGGGCGCGTGGAGAAGGCAGTCTTCGCTTGCACCGCGACTTACCTCGGTGGCAATGCGCAGTGGGACGAGCGCACGCGCATCGCACGGGAGGAAGGCATGGGCCCCATCGCCGACATGCTCATTCCTAACTGGTTCACCCCAGCATTTATCGACGCCCACCCAGGGGAAGTCGAGCGCATCCACGACATGGTCAGCGCCATCGACCCCGAGGGTTACGCCCAAAACGGCGATGCCTTGGCAAAGTGGGACTTCGCTTCCCACCTGGATCAGATCACCTGCCCAGTGCTGACCATCGCGGCCACCGGCGACGCCGGTACCGGCCCGGACAAACTGGCCGAAATCGCCGACGGCGTCGCAGGCCCCGTGGAGTCTGTGGTCATTGAGCCGGGCTCGCACCAGGTGCCCATCGAGAACCCTGCTCCGTTCAATGAAGCGCTGCTGAAGTTTTTGGGCTAAGATTTGTCGGCTACGCTAGACGCAGAAGTCTGTCAGAAAGGATCCCCTAGTGATGAACACCCGGCCCAAACTTGTGCTTGCCGCACTCTTGACGTGCACGACGCTGTTGGCCGGGTGTAACTCGTCGCCGGAGGATCGTTTGGCGGAGCCTGAGATCTCGTTCCCGGCGAAGGAGACGTCGACAAGCCCGGCGCCCGACGATGATGACGAGGACGCGACCGAGACCGAGACGTCCACCTCGACAAAGACCTCAACGAGCACCTCGAAGAAGAGCTCAAGCTCGTCTAGCTCCTCGAGTTCTTCGAAGAAGTCGAGCTCTTCTGCTTCCTCTAGCGATGATGACAGCGACGAGCCCGCGCCGGTACAGCCTGCAGAGCCTGCGCCTCAAAACGGCGCGGCGTGCGCGTGGCCGAAGCAGGGCCAGCAGTCCGCGAGCGACGAATACAGCACCTTCTGCGACGGCGACTGGGCCCGCACCGTGATGCCGAACGGCCAGGAGTACTTCTGGGCTTCCAACGGCAACTCTTGGGCATCCGTTGACCCCGTCGGCGAGCACGAAGGCAACGCCTGCTGGGACCGTAAGGACTTCACCTCCGCACCGGCCGCGGTGCGCGACGCGGTCCCGTACTGCCCTTAAGCCTGCAGCACCTCCGCTGGCTTCTTGACGACGACCGGCTTCGCGGCCGGCGCTCGCAGCCCTACCAGGGCGACCGCACTCAGCACGAACACGCCTGCTGCAACGATGTAGAGTCCACGTGGCCCCAGCCCGGCCTCGGCGAGGTAGCCGATGAGCAGTGGTCCGCAGACCGAACCAACTCGCCCCACAGCCAACGCCACTCCAACGCCGGTCGCCCGCAAGTGCGTCGGGTAGGCCGCCGGGGTCACGGTGTACATGCCGGTAACGCACGCGTTCAGCAACATACCAACCAGTACGCCCAGCGGGAACGCCACGAACGACGCGCCCGCGGAGAAGATGAAGGCCACCAACGCGCCCGCGCCACCGATGGCGAAGGCGATGAGCAGCACGCGGGCATCAACGCGCGTGGTAATCACTCCGAAGATCAGCGAGCCGATTGTGCCACCGAACGCGATCATGATGCCGCCGAAAATACCCTGCTGCGCGGACAGTCCCAGTTCGTTGAGCAACTTGGGCGTCCAGGAATTAGCAAAGGCAAAACCAAAGCTGATCAGCGAAAATGCAATCCAGATCCGTACAGTCGTCGACAGCCATGCTGGGGAGACGATTGCGCGCAGGGCACCCGAGGCGGAAGCCGGGGCGCTCGTCTGGGCCGGGACCACTGCGCCCCCGTGCCCAATGCGGCGTGCGATACGCTCAACGCGCGCAGCATCCCCGCGACTCGCGAGCACGTCCACCGACTCCGGCAGCAACGCTGTTGCAAGCACCAGCGCCACGGCAGACAGTGCCGCGCCCACGAAGAAGATCCAGTGCCAGCCGTGGCTCTCCACAACCTTGGACGCCAGCACGCCGCACAGCGTCGCTCCAACACCGTACCCCGACGCGTAGACCGCCATCGCCAGCCCACGAAACCGGTCGTTAGAATACTCACTGACCAGCACGGTCACGCACGCGAGCACGCCGCCCACGCCCACACCAGTGACGAAACGCCACGCGATAAACGCCGCGGTACTCCCCGCGAATCCCGACAGGAGCAGGCCCACGGTGTCAATCAGCAGCGCCACAAGAATCACGTTTCGACGCCCCCATCGATCCCCCGCCGGCCCAAAGACCGCCGCGCCGACACCAACGCCGAGCAGCGCTGCCGACAGTACCCAGCCCAGCAGCGACGAGCCGATCGCGAACTCCTCCGCCAGGTGCGGCGCCGCGAATGCGGTTGCAACGAGGTCATAGCCGTCAAGGGCGTTCAAATAGGTAATGACGGCAATGATCAGCCACTGGTACGGGCTCATCGGCCGAGTGTTAATGGAAGTTCTGATATCCACCGCGCTCTTTCCTTTATCTTCACGTGTCGTGTTTTCGCAGATGTGTGAAGAATGTACCGCACGGTCTGTCTATTCGCGTCCTTTTATTCACGCTTTGTCAAGCACACAAAAAGACGCCACCCGGTTACCCATGGTGGCGTCGAAAAGCGATCAGAAGTTAGCCGTTCAGCTTGCGGTAATCAAAGACCTGGTCGATGATGCCGTACTCAACAGCTTCCTGCGCGGTAAGGATCTTGTCGCGATCCGTATCAATGCGGACCTGCTCCGCAGTGCGACCGGTGTGGTGCGCGAGTGTGTCCTCCATCAGGCGGCGCATGCGCTCGATCTCGTTGGCCTGGATCTCAAGGTCAGAAACTTGGCCCTGGGTGCCCTGCGTCGCCGGCTGGTGAATCAGCACACGCGAGTTCGGTAGCGCAGCGCGCTTCCCCGGCGCACCTGCGGCAAGGATAACCGCCGCAGCGGACGCAGCCTGGCCGAGGCACACCGTTTGCACGTCCGGGCGGACGTACTGCATCGTGTCGTAAATCGCCATCAGCGCGGTAAACGAGCCACCCGGCGAGTTGATGTACATCGTAATGTCGCGGTCCGGGTCCTGGGACTCCAGCACCAGCAGCTGCGCCATGATGTCATTCGCGGAAGTGTCATCGACCTGGGTGCCCAGGAAGACGATGCGCTCCTCGAAAAGCTTGCCGTATGGGTCGATCTGCTTCGTGCCGAAGGAAGTCTCCTCCAAGAACTGTGGCAGCACGTAGCGGGAGGAAGGCATTTGGAAAGACATACGTAAATTCTCCTGTCTACTTAGTTGCTGATCGAGCCCTGAGCGCTCTCGATAACGTGGTCCACGATGCCGTACTCCATCGCCTCTTGGGCCGTGAACCAACGGTCACGGTCGGAATCCTTCGTAATCTGCTCGAAAGTCTGGCCGGTATGCTCAGCGATGAGCTGGGCCATCTCGCGCTTCGTCGCAGCGAACTGCTCAGCCTGAATAGCAATGTCGGCAGCAGTACCTCCAACGCCTGCGGACGGCTGGTGCATCATAATCCGAGCGTGCGGAAGCGCGTAACGCTTGCCTTTCGTGCCGCCGGAAAGCAGGAACTGCCCCATCGACGCCGCCAAGCCCATGCCGTACGTAGCAATGTCGCACGGCGAGTACTTCATCGTGTCATAAATCGCCATGCCGGCAGTCACGGAACCACCCGGGGAGTTAATGTACAGCGAGATGTCGCGAGTTGGATCCTCCGCGGACAGCAGCAAGATCTGCGCGCACAGCTTGTTCGCAATTTCGTCGTCAACCTGCTGGCCCAGGAAAATAATGCGCTCGCGCAGCAGGCGCTCATAGACAGAATCACCCAAGTTCATGCCCTGCGATGGGGATGTCATAAAAATGGCTCCTTCGTGGTTCAAACTCTTTTATGTAGCGTCAACAATGCCACCACCCTACTCCGATAGTCCACTTTGCACGGGGTTGTTCGCTGATGGCGTACACGTACGTTGTGAACCCGTAGTGAATGGCGAAACGCCCCGGCGTAGGCGCAACGCGTGCGCATCGCCGGGGCGTTTCAACTCACGATTTAGTCTTCGGAAGCCTCTGCTTCTTCCTCTTCAACCTCACCGAAGTAATCGTTCGGGTCGACGGTCTCGCCCTTGTCGTCCTTCACGGACACGCGGCAGATCGCGGTAGCGAGTGCCTTGCCACGGCGGACGTCTGCGAAGAGGTTACCGATCTGGCCTGCCTGCTGCAGCTGCGCCACGAACTGGTTCGGGTCCATGCCGTAGGACTGCGCGGTGAACAGGATGTGGTCGGTCATCTCCTGCTGGGAAACCTCAGGCTCCTCCTGGTCAGCAACAGCGTCCAGGAACAGCTGGGTACGGACAGCGGACTCAGCCTGCTCGTGGTTCTTCTTGTCGAACTCCTCGCGGGTCATGCCCTGTGCCTCGAGGAACTGTGCGACAGCAGCCTCGTCGTGCGCCAGCTGGCCGAGCATCTGGTGGAGCATGTTGTGCTCCTGCTCCTCGACGATGGACTTCGGAAGCTCGAACTTGGTCTCCTCGAGCGCTGCCTTCAGTACCTCGTCGCGGATGTCAGCTGCCTGCTGGGTCTTCTTGTCCTCAGCGAGCTGCTCCTTGGTGGATTCACGCAGCTCCTCAGCGGTGTCGAACTCGGAGGCCATCTGAGCGAACTCGTCGTCAAAGTCAGGAAGCTTGCGCTCCTTCGACTGCTGGACGTGTACCTTGATGGTGGCTTCCTTGCCCTTGTGCTCGCCGAACTCGATCGTCGCTGTGAACTCGTTGTCCTCGCCGGTCTTCATGCCGCGCAGCGCGGTGTCGAGGCCCTTGATCAGGTCGTCCGAGCCGATCTGGTAGGTCAGGCCCTCGGTGGAAGCCTCCTCGACCTTCTCGCCGTCAACCTCAGCGTGCAGGTCGATGACTGCGAAGTCGTCGGTCTTCATCTTGCGCTTGGTGTCCTTGAGCTCGCCGAAGCGCTCGCGGAGCTGGTCGATCTCCTTGTCGACGTCCTCGTCGCTGACCTCGAGGGCCGGAACAGTGACGTCAATCTTGGAGAAGTCAGGGACAGTAATCTCTGGGCGAACGTCGACCTCAGCGGTGAACTCGACGACGTCGTTGTCCTCGATCTTGGTGATGTTGATCTCTGGCTGACCGATCGGGTTCAGGCCATTTTCCAGGACAGCCTTCTCGTAGCGGGTTGGCAGCATGTCGTTGACAACCTGCTCCAGGATCGGGCCACGGCCGAAGCGGGCGTCGATCAGCTGGCGAGGAGCCTTACCGCGACGGAAGCCAGGAATGTTGACCTGCTGCGCAATTGACTTGTACGCCTGGTCGATTTCCTTGCCGAGCTCATCGAAAGGAACGCTGACGTCCAACTTGACACGAGTCTCACTGAGCTTGTCGACGGAAGTCTTCACGGATTACTCCTGTAATTAATCGGGTAAATTGTACGGATATGTAAACAAGCCCGCTATTTCTAGCGGGCTTGTTGATGTCGGGGCGACAGGATTTGAACCTGCGACCCCCTGCTCCCAAAGCAGGTGCGCTACCAAACTGCGCCACGCCCCGCGAATGATTGCTCATTGCGACGTTGGCAACTATAACCATGCCCCAGAGCAATACGCAAATCGACAGTTCAACACTACTTTTGGGCTATATTCACAGAAACAAAAACGCGGCTACACATCCTGTGTAACCGCGTCCTTTTTACTACTTGGAGGGAATGACGGGAATCGAACCCGCGTCTTCAGCTTGGAAGGCTGAGGTATTAGCCACTATACGACATTCCCACTTCACCAAAAGGTGATGGGCGCAAGTGTAACCTACCGCCCACTTTGAGACAAAACCACCCGCTTAGCGTGGAACTTTCTCCCGACCACGTGCGTTGCACGTTGTAAGTACTGATAATTTGTGGCCGATCCCGAAGGAGCTTTCCCTCACTATGAACCTCATTTTGATCCTCGCTATCGTTGGCGCCGCGGTGTACCTGATAAAGAGTCGCCAGAATGGCTCGACCAACCAGCGCGAACAGCTCCAGCTCGAGGATGCGATTGCGGACGCACGCCGCTGGACAGAGCGACTTGGCTCGCAAGTCCTTACTATCTCCGGTACCGACGCCGCTTCGACCCAGGCGATGGCCGACGCCTCTGAACGCTACAACGCAGCAAGTGGCGCGCTGGGCCAGGCGACCACACCGAAGCAGGCCATGCTCGCTCGCGAATCTGCGCTGGAGGGGCTGCACTATGTCAACGCAGCACGCGAAATCATGGGCATGCCCGCTGGCCCAGAGCTTCCAGAACTGGAAGGCCAGCGTCGCGCGGGCCGGGTGACCGAGGAGCGAACGATCCGCCAGGAAGACGGCACCACCGTCACCGCATCCCCGTACGCTTCTGAGCGCACCCCGAACTATTACCCTGGCGGCGTTGTCGCCGGCCGCCCAGTACCGGCCGGCTGGTACTCCACCGCCTGGTGGGCTCCAGCGATGATGACTGGCATGTGGGCTGCAAGTTCGATGATGTTCTACTCCGCGATGTTCGCAGGTATGGCCGGCACACCATCGCCTGAGGCCTTCGCAGCGGGTGACTTCGGGGACGCCGGCGCAGGCGACTTCGGCGATATGGGAGATGCTGGAGACATCGGCGATGCCGGGGAGATGGGCGACATGGGCGACGCCGGCGGCGAGGGCCTGTTCGGTGACGGCGGCCTCTTTGGGGATGGCGGTGGCTTCGACTTCGGGGGATTTGACTTTTAGTCCAGGCCAGTGCGCTAGAATGCCTACCGTTTAGCACCCCACCGCTGAAGGAGCGTTTCGTGAACATTGCAGTGTTGCTCAAGGAAGTCCCGGATACGTACGGCGACCGCGACCTGAATCTGGAAACCGGCCTGACCGATCGCTCCGGTGATGTCGTCGCTGACGAGGTCTGCGAACGCGCCGTCGAAGCCGCGATGCGGCTGAAAGAGGCCCGCGGCGACGAGGAAACCATCATCGACCTCATTACGGTAGGGCCAGAAACAGCGCATGCCAGCGTGCGCAAGGGCATTGCGATGGGCGCGGATGATGCCTACATCATTGCCGACGACGCCCTCCTCGGCGCGGACGTGACACTGACGGCAGAAGTGCTCGCGGCGGCGCTGCGCAACAAGGACTACGACCTGGTTGTGCTCGGTACCGCGTCCTCTGACGGCGGTGGCGGCGTCATGGCTGGACTGCTCGCAGAGATGCTCGGCTGGCCCGCCATCGCCAACGCGACCGAGGTCACGCTCAACAACGACATGGTGACTGCGACGCAGGTCAGCGATCACGCCACGCTCACCCTGGAGGCGCAGCTCCCGGCGCTGGTCGCGGTCTCGGACGAGTACCCGGATGCCCGCTTCCCAAACTTCAAGGGTCTGATGGCAGCAAAGAAGAAGGAACTGCACACGCTGACGCTGGCGGAGCTCGGTGTCGACGCGGAGGATTTCGCACGGCCGCGGGCGATCATGGTGGACGTCGAAAAGCGTCCTGCGCGTGAGCGTGGCGAGATCATTGACTACGGCCCGAACGCTGTGGGCCAGCTGGTCGACTTCCTTGCAGAGAAGCACTACATCTAACCCGCCGAACGAAGGATACTGACATGGCAACCTCTCCCCGCACAGTTTTGGTCGTGCTCGATGCGACGCACGACGACCAGCTCGACTCCACCGCCGCCGAACTCATCGGCGCAGCCGCGCCTCTGGGTACCCCGGTGGTGCTGACCACCAACCCTGCACACACCGAAGCGCTCGGCGAGCTCGGCGCAGCCGTGGTGCTGACCACTAACGTTGACGCGCAGCAGCAGGCAGTCCCTCTTGTCGACGCCGCCGAGGCCGCGTTCAACGCCACCGACCCGGCAGCTGTGATCCTCGCCCACTCCGTCCGCGGCCGCGACGTCGCGTCGCGCCTGGCCGTGCGCAAGGGCAAGGCCCTGCTCACCGACGCGATTGATGTCCGCCGAGACGACCAGGGCATTGTGACGGACCACGAGAACTACGGCGGCGCCTACACCGCAACCGCTGCAGCGACCCACTCGGCGCCAATTATTACGGTGCGCGTCGGCGCGATCGGTCGCCGTGCGGACGCCACCGCGCCCGAGGTTCACGAGTTGGACGTCACTGCCTCCGGGACGCGCGCCGCGACGGTGACTTCGGTGACGCCGGTGGTGCGCACCTCGACGCGCCCGGAGCTGCTCACCGCCGATCGCGTGGTTGCAGGAGGCGTTGCTTTGGGTGACGCGGACATGTTCGAGCAGCTCGTGGGCGGGCTTGCCGACGAGCTCGGTGCCGCAGTCGGCGCGACCCGCTCCGCTGCGGACGAGGACCAAATCAGCCACGACGCCCAGATTGGGCAGACCGGCATCGTGGTCAGCCCGAAGCTCTACATCGGCATCGGCATTTCTGGCGCTGTGCAGCACCTCGTGGGCATGCAGACAGCCGACACCATCATCGCGATCAACAACGATGAGGACGCTCCGCTGTTCGATATCGCGGACTTCGGCATCATTGGCGATCTCTTCGACGTGGTGCCGGAACTCATCGAGCAGATCGCAGCTCGCCGCGGCACGGAGGCGTCCGAGTAATGCAGGTGCACCTTCGTCGTGGCCTGCCCCGCGTAGCGAGCGGCCAGCCGTGGCCACCAGTTGATGAGGTCGCGCTCGAACCCGATCCGGCCGTGACCGGCGATCTGGTCGGCGCTCAAGCGGCTCCGGCCCCAGCGCAACCCGAAGGCGTATCGACGCCCCTCCGTCGCGGCCTGCCTCGTACCCCGAGCGGCCAGCCATGGCCTCCTACAGACTCGGTCGCAGTCGCTGCGGACCCTGCCGTGCAGCAGGTGTTTCCAGCGGCTGCAGAACGCACTGCTGCCGAACAGCCCGCGGAAGGGCAACCAGCTGGCCCGCTCACCACGGTCGCCGTGCGTCAGGGCCTTCCGCGTACTGCCGGGGCTGGCCCGTTCCCGCCTGTCGCCAGTGTCGACGTCCCAGAGGACCCCGCTGTGGCGGTTCCTCCGCTCTACGGCGCAGCGGCGAAGGCTGCAGAACAGGCACCGGAACTGGTACCGGTACCAGCAGTCGAGTCCACGCCGCAGCTAGCACAGCCCGAGCGGCCGGAGCCGGCGGCACAGCCCGTGCCTGCGCCGACTCAAACTCCATCGCGTCGCTGGTGGGCGATTGGTGGCGCGGCCCTGCTCGCTGCGTTCGTAGTCGCGGTCCTGGTGGCGCGCTGGTTCGTCGGCACCCCGACGGGCAGCAGCTTCATCGAGCGCTACACCGGCCAGCAGCCGCTGCCCGAAGGCGCACCTGTCGGGCTGCCGGCATGGTTGGGGTGGTCGCACTTCTTCAACATGCTGCTTATGGCGCTCATCATCAAGACTGGTATAACCGTGCGCCACGAGCGCAAACCCGAAGCCTATTGGGCGCCGCGCACAAACCCCAAGAAGAAGATTTCTCTTACCCTGTGGCTGCACCTCACCATTGACGTGCTCTGGGTGGCACTCGGTGTGGCGTTCTACATCGTGCTGTTCGCCACCGGTCAGTGGATGCGCATTGTGCCCACGAGCTGGGAGGTCATCCCGCAAGCGGTCTCCGCGGGGATCCAGTACCTCAGCCTGGACTGGCCGACGGAAAACCCGTGGGTGCACTACAACGCGCTGCAAGAGCTGTCGTACTTCGCGGTGGTGTTCCTCGCCGCGCCGCTGGCGATCCTCTCCGGCGCTCGCATGAGCGAGTGGTGGCCGAAGTCCTGGACTTTCTTCTCGCTGAAGGCTGCACGCGCCATTCACTTCCCCACCATGCTGTTCTTCGTCCTGTTCACCGTGGTGCACGTCTTCCTGGTGCTCACCACGGGTCTGCGCAGGAACATGAACGCGATGTTCGCTGCCTCCGGCGACGTCGACCCAGACGTGTACGGCACGAGCTGGACTGGCGTCATCCTGTTCCTCGTTGCGGCAGCCGTGATCGCGGTGGTGTGCAGGCTGGCTCGCCCCGCGCTGGTAGCCCCGGTGGCGCAAGCGACTGGCAAGGTGACAAGCCGCTAAAGTAAAGCGCATGGTACCCATGTTTGCGCTTCACGACGGCACATCAATCCCTCAACTCGGCTACGGCCTCCACCGCGTAGATCCGCAGGAGGCCGAGCGGTTGGTCAGCGAAGCGCTGGAGGCAGGCTACAGGCACTTCGACACCGCCCACATTTATGGGAACGAAGAGGGCGTCGGCAAGGCAATCGCGAAGTCGGGGATCCCGCGCGAGGAGCTGTACATCACCACGAAGCTGTGGAACAACCGCCACCACGATGCCCCGGCGGCGCTCGAGGAGTCGCTAGAGAAACTCGGTCTTGACCACGTGGACCTCTACCTCATTCACTGGCCGCTGCCCGGACAGGGCGCATACGTGGATGCGTGGAAATCCCTCATTGGACTCCGCGAGGCTAAACTCACCACCTCCATCGGCGTCTCAAACTTCCTGCCAGAGCACATTGAGCAGATTGAGATGCACACCGACGTCACCCCCGTGGTTAACCAGGTTGAGCTGCACCCGCTGTTCCAGAACTGGAAAGAGCTCGACGCGATGCGTGTGCACAATATCGCCATCGAGGGCTGGGCTCCGCTCGGCGGCGGCGCCTACGACCTCACGGACTTCCCCGAAATTACCGACGCCGCCGAGGCACACGGCAAAACGCCAGCGCAGGTGGTTCTACGCTGGCATCTGCAGAACGACGTGATCGTGTTCCCCAAGACCACGTCCGCGGAGCGGATGCGTGAAAACATGGACATTTTCGACTTCACGCTCAGCCCCGAAGAAATGTCCGCCATCGTCGCGCTCGACGAGGAGGAGTTCGGGCGCCACGGCCCGCACCCCGCGGACTACGAAGAACTGGGCTAGATAGCCGGGGCTTCGCCCGTCTCCTCGTACTTGGACAGGATGTCGATGCGGCGCTGGTGGCGCTCCTCGTTGCTCCACTCCTGACCAATGAACGCGTCGACGATCTTCAGCGCTTCTTCCTCGGTGTGCATGCGCCCACCGATACCGATGAGCTGCGCGTTGTTGTGCTCGCGTGCCAGGCGCGCGGTCTCCTCAGACCACGCCAAGGCGCAGCGAGCGCCCTTCACCTTGTTCGCGGCGATCTGCTCACCATTGCCAGAGCCACCCAGCACGATGCCGAGGGAGCCTTCGTCTGCTACCGTCCGCTCAGCTGCGGCGATGCAGAACGCTGGGTAGTCGTCGAGGGCGTCATACTCGTGCGCACCACAGTCGATGACTTCATGGCCCTGCTTTTCCAGGTGGGCCTTAATCTGATTCTTTCGTTCGAAACCGGCATGATCTGCCCCAAGGTAAATTCGCATGCGCTCTACCCTACCTTCCTGCTAGCTCACCTGCGGCGGTTCCGTGCGGGAACGCTTCAGTTCGAAGAAGTAGGGGTATTCGCTCAGTGCCAGGGAGGCGTCGAAAAGCTTGCCTGCCTCCTCACCCGTTGGGACGCGGGTGATGACCGGCCCAAAGAATGCGGTGTCTCCTAGCTTGACCACCGGGGTGCCCACCTCGTCACCGACGGCGTCCATCGCACCCTGGTGGTAGGTGCCAAGCAGCTCGTCCATCTCGTTCGTGTTGGCAAGGTCGGCGTAGCTGGCGTCGAGACCTACCTCTTCGAGTGCTGCCGCGATGATCTCGTCGTAGGCGCCGTAGCCCTTTTTGCCGCCCTGCTCCCCGGCGTGAATGGCGGTGCCCATCGCGGTGTAGAGCGCGTCGATCTTCTCTGGGTGGTCGCGCTTCACCGCTGCGAACACGCGCGCGGGACCCCAGTTGGCCTCCATCATCTTGGCGTAGTCGGCGGGGATGTCGCGGCCGTCGTTAAGAATGGACAGTGACATCGGCACCCACTCGACCGTGATGTCGCGGACCTTTTCTACTTCCTTCATCCAACGCGAAGTGAGCCAGCAAAATGGGCAGCTTACGTCGAACCAAAAGGTAACTGGTGCAGTCACAGAATCATTCCTCCATTCGTTCCGGAAATTATGCAGCCACCATAGCGAAAAACACACAGGTACGGCGAGTATGTTGGAGGACATGAAGACAAACCTCAAGCGCAGCGACGCACAACTTCGCGCACAACTTATCTCAGATGTCCATTACGATATTGCGCTCGATGTCAACGGAGCAGAGCAGTTCACGTCGACCACCAAGGTCACGTTCCGCTCGGGCGCAGGCGAGACGTTCTTCGATCTGGTCGCCGACGAGTTCTCCGCAACGCTCGACGGCCGCCCCGTCGACGGCCGCACCCTCACTCTCACCGAGGGCGAGCACACGTTAGTTGTCGACGCCACCATTACCTACAACCACACCGGAGAAGGCCTGCACAAGTTCGTCGACCCGGTGGACAACAAGGATTACCTCTACACCCAGTTCGAACCCGCGATGGCGATGAAGGTGTTTGCCTGCTTCGACCAGCCGGATATCAAGGCCACGTATAAGATTGCCGTCGACGCGCCAGAGGCCTACACGGTCGTACTCAACGAGGAGGCGACCCGTGAGGGCAACGTGTGGTCCTGCACCATTGATTACCCACTGTCGACGTACCTGGTGGCAGTCTGCGCCGGTGAGTACGAGTTCGTCGAAGACGAGTACATCGACGACCTGAAGCGTATCCCGCTTCGCATCTTTGCCCGCGCCTCACTCATGGAGCACCTCGACGCAGAACGCTTGTTCCGCCAGACGAAAGACGGCTTCGCGTACTACCACAAGAATTTTGCCATTGCGTACCCGTTCGGCAAGTACGACCAGATTTTCTGCCCCGAGTACAACATGGGCGCAATGGAGAACGCCGGCGCGGTGACCTTCCGCGATGAGTACGTCTTTACTTCCGAGCCAACCCCGTATCGCCTCGAGCGCCGCAACGACACGATCCTGCACGAGATGGCGCACATGTGGTTCGGCGACCTCGTCACGATGCAGTGGTGGGACGACTTGTGGCTCAACGAGTCCTTCGCTACCTGGTCCGCGGCCATTGCCCAGACTGAGATCGGCGAGTACCCGAATGCGTGGACGACGTTCGCGGCCGTCGAGAAGGCATGGGCCTACCAGCAAGATCAGCTGCCGACGACCCACCCAATTGCCGCTGACGCCCCGGACATCGAGACCGCCGAGCAGAACTTCGACGGCATCACCTACGCCAAGGGCGCATCTGTGCTGAAGCAGCTGCAGGCATACGTTGGCCGCGACGAGTTCTTCGCGGGCGTGCGCGATCATTTCAACAACCACAAGTTCAGCAACGCTACCTTCGACGATCTGCTAGGCGCGTTGGAGAAGTCGTCGGGCCGCGATTTGAGCGAGTGGTCCCAACAGTGGCTGCGCACCACTGGTGTGTCCACCCTTCGCCCCGAAATCACTGAGGATTCCTTCGCAGTCGTGCAGGAATCCGATGTGCTGCGCACCCACCGGGTCGGCATCGGGCTGTACAAGCTTGACGGCGACAAGGTCGTGCGCACCCACCACGTAAAGGTGGACATCGAGGGGGCTCGCACTGAGGTTCCCGAGCTCGCCGGCATCGACCACGACCTCGCGCTGGTCAACGACGAGGACCTCACCTACTGCAAGATGCGCCTCACGCCGGAACACACCGAGTTCGTGCTGGAGCACATCGGGCAGATCGAGGACCCACTTGCACGCACCCTGTGCTGGTCATCCCTGTGGGAGGCCGTCCGCGACACGCTGCTTCCGGCTCGCAAGTTCGTGATGGCCGTGGCAAACTTCAGCCGCCTCGAAGACCAACCGAGTGTGCAGGAGCGCCTCCTCACGCAGGCGACGCTGGCGGTCAAGCAGTACGTGGCATGGTCCTGGCAGCGCACCGGCTTCTACATGCTCAGCGAGGCATTCCGCGGCCAGGAGCCTGCAGGTATCTACCAGCGCGCGCTCGCCCGCCTGCAGCCTTCGAAGCAGAACACGACGTACTTCCACGAACTCCTACAGTCGCTGGATAACCAGGAGATTCGCTGGCTCGTGCTCACGAACCTCGTCGCAGGCGGCGCCATGCTGGCCAAGACCTCCAAGAACGAGGAGGATCCGTCCTCCGAGGGTGCGCTGTCGCGCCTGCGCATCGACGCCGTCACGAACAAACAGTGGGCGTGGGATGAGATCGTCAGCGGTACACGCACAAACCTTGAGGTGCGCTTCCTTATCGACGGCCTCACCTTCACCTCCGAAGGCATGGACGGCTTGGCCGAGCGCTACTTCGAGATCGCGCCAGAGCTGTGGGACAAACTGACCAACGAGATGGCTCAGAACACGCTCGAGGGCCTGTTCCCACTGTGGGATATTTCGATTGCTACAGTCGAGCGCGCCGAGGCGCTCCTTGCGCGGGAGGACATTCCGGCGGGCCTGCGCCGCATCGTTTCGGAGGGTAAGGCCCGCGTGGAGCGCGCGCTGCGCAACCGTGTTGGTGACGCAGGCGCGGAAGGCGCAGCGAAAACGCTGCGCTAGAGGCTAGAGCTCCTCGACGATGCGGATCTGCGCCGCATCCGTGCGAGCCACGATAGAGGCGAACATGACCAGCGTGTCACCCTCAAAGAGCTTGCGCGTGATGCGGTGCACCGGGGTGTTCGCCGCCAAGGAGAGGCTCTCGCGCTCCTTATCGGTCGGGTTGGCCGGGAACAGGATGTCCTCGCGGCGCAGGTGAGGAGTCACGCCACCCAGGTCGGTACGCTGGCCACGTGCGTAGTCGTCGGAGCTACGGCTGTACTTGGACTCGTAGCCGGGACGCACATAGGTGGTTTCAGCGAACACCGGGTTACCGTTGGCGAAGTGAACGAGCTCGCTGGTGAGCAACTTATCGCGGGAGTCTACGCCGAATGCAGAGACGACGATCTGCGGTGCGGGCGCAGCGGTCTCCGAAATCAGTTCGGAAGAGACGTCCAGACCATGCGCGATAAGCTGCTCCGTCAGCGATACCTTGCCCGTCAAGTCGATGATCGGAGGTAGCGCGCGAACGAATGTGCCACCGGTGCGGCCACGCTTACGCTCAATAATTCCCTCGAGTTGCAATAGGTCCAGTGCATGGCGCACGGTCATGCGTGCCACCCCGTACATGTCTACAAGTTCGCGTTCTGGGGGTAGCTTGTCGCCGGGTTCGAGCTCGCGCGATTCGATCTGGCTCCGCAGAGCGTCAGCAATCGCTACATACGCTGGCTTTTTCGCCATAAATTCCTCCTCATTTTGCGGCTGCGTTTAGGTTCACTGCCGCCCGCCCATAACTCCAGGTGTGACGCCAAAAGGTACAACACCAAAATCTCAGTTGTTTCTAATATAGTTCATTGGACCATAAAAGTACCTAACAATAAATTTGAACAAAGTGCGCGACACTTGACACGTCCATAAATTGCAAAGCCATACTTTCAGTTGAACCCTATCGACGTGCCAAATTCAGGAATCTCCAACGCCAATTACAACATCGCCCAAGCCACGGCCAATACCCCCATTTGCGGTAACCCGGGTGCTCGACGGCTGCTCGAGACGTAGCGCGTAAACTAGAGCACAATGTTTTCTCTTACGCAGTTTTCTCCATCAGTCTTAGCCAAATCCGTGAGCGTTCCAGATGTCGACGAAGCCGTCGACTCCGTCACCTCGTGGTGGAATGACCCCGCCACGCGAGACATCTTTGTGACCCGCCCCCTGTGGATCCTGGTCATCCTGGCCATTGCCCTCGTGCTGCACATCGTGGTGCGCAGAATCATTACGAAGGCCGCGAACAACGCCATCAACTCCTCCAGCGCGGCTCTCCCCTTCCGCCGCCGCGCTGGCGCCGTGAAACCCGACACTGCGCATTCGCGCTCGCGGGAGCAGCGCCGCCAGCAGCGCATCCTCACGCTGGCGAACGTAGGACGCTCCGCGGCAGCCATCGTTATCTGGGTGTGGGCAGTACTTGCGGTGCTTGACCAGCTCGGGGTCAACGTGGCTCCACTTGTGGCGTCTGCCGGCGTTGTGGGCGTCGCCCTCGGCTTCGGCGCACAATCGCTGGTGAAGGACTTCCTCAGCGGCATCTTCATGCTGCTGGAAAACCAGTACGGTGTCGGTGACGTCATCGCGGTCAACGACATTGAGGGCACTGTAGAGCACGTCACGATGCGCATCACCACCGTCCGCGATATTGACGGCACCCTCTGGTACGTCCGAAACGGTAACATCGATCTGCTTGGCAACCAGAGCGACGTCTTCTCCGTTGCCCGCCTCGAGATCCCTGTTTCCATCCAGGCTGATCCGGAGCAGGCAGCCAGCGTCGTCGAGGCCGCAATGCAGGACGCAGTGACGCGCCCCGAGATCAAGGACAAACTCGTCGGTGAGGCCACCATGCTGGGCATTTCCAAGTTCGACCCAGAGTGCGCGACCCTGCGCGTGATGGTCAATACGCTGCCTGGCGAGCAGTGGGGCGTCTCCCGTTTCATGACCGCGGTTATCCTCGAGGCGCTTCACACGCACGGCGTGCCACTGCCTGGCACGGAGCCGACCTACATCCGACACCTGGACCGCACCCCTGGAGGCGAGAACACCGATGCAGATCAGCAATAGCAACGAGGCACAGCAAACGCTCTACGAAGCCGTCGGCGGCGAGGAGTTCTTCCACACGCTCGTGCACCGCTTCTACGCCCAGGTCAAAGAAGATGACCTCATCGGCCCCATGTACCCCGACGAGGACTGGGAAGGCGCCGAATCCCGCTTGCGTTGGTTCCTCACGCAATACTGGGGCGGCCCGCGCACCTACCAGGAGCGCCGTGGCAACCCAATGCTGCGCCGCCGCCACTTCCCGTTTGCAATCGGGGAGGCTGAGGCGGACCGCTGGCTCGAGCTGATGGGCAAGGCAATGGCCGAGTTTGACGACGCCACCCTGCCCCAGCCCTACCGCGACGCTATGTGGAATCACATGCAGCGAGTCGCGTACATGATGATCAACCAGGGCCCGCGGTCATACGAATAGGCTCAGCGACTTGCTGTGGTAGACGGTGCCGAAGGGGGCGTCGATACGCACCCACCTGCCTGCGCTCGAAACCCGCAGGTAGCGAGGCACTTCGACCGGGGCTTCGAACCCCGGAATGAGCCCAAGCGAGGTGCAGGTAAATACCGCGCGCATGGGTATTTCAAGTTTCGGGCCGCGGTCGTCCGCGTCGACGGTGATGACCACGGCGTCGAGAAGTGAAACCGGCGGGCCGAGCGGGCCCGCGAACTGGCGCGCGAGGTTGCGGCCTTCGTCGGCAAGCTGGCGCGCTGTAGAAATAGGCACCTCTTCGCGCAGCACGAACCCTTGCGCCGGTGGCAGTGCCCCGGGCCAGTTCTGATCCTGCGCCGCGCCAAGTGTTCCCGGCGCCGTATCGAGTGCCTCGAGAACCCGGCGCGCAGGCACCACCGCACCGTCGCGGGAGACGGTACCCCGGACCCGGCGCGAGGCGACGCAGTCGAACGGGGTGGTGACGAAGACGTCTACATCGTGTTCCCCGACTCGTTGGAACCGCGCGTAGGCGTCATCCTGGAGTGCGAGGGCGCGCTGCAGCAAGGCGCGCAGTCCGCGCTCCCCTTGCTCAACAGTCAGCGTTTCGGTGGTAGCCACCTATGCCTGCCCCAGCTCGTCGTCACCGTCGAGCGTTGTGTAGGCGCGGGCAAGGATGCCGAGCTCCTGCGAGGTGATTGCTCGCGGGCTCGCCGTCCGCTTATCCACGGTGACCTGCACGCAATCAATCACGCAACAGACGCTGCCTTGTGCGTCCTTGATCTCCTGACGCGTCGTAAACGACGTGTTGCCGAGGTGGATCACCTGCGTATCAACGGTCACTGCCTGCGTGTTCGGCAGCACCGGGCGAACGTAGTCCGCTTCGATGCGCCGAACGAACACCACAAACTCGTACCCCTGAGACTCGAAGAACTCCTGGGCAAACGCGAGTCGCGCCTGCTGCGCGATCTCGATGTAAGCCGAGTTTGTCACATGGCCGTACCGGTCAAAATCGTTCCACCGCAGAGGGATGGAGTGCGTGTGAATCCTGCCGCGCATATTCTGTTCCGACATAGCCAATTCCTACCTTTTCCGCTGTTAGCGGCTGAGCTTGCGGTGGGTGACGCGCGATGGCTTCGCTGCTTCCTCACCGAGGCGCTCAACCTTGTTCTTCTCGTAGTCGCCGAAGTTGCCCTCGAACCAGTACCACTTGCCTTCCTCAACGTTGCCTTCCCAGGCGAGGATGTGGGTACAGGTGCGGTCCAGGAACCAGCGGTCGTGCGAAATCACGACAGCGCAACCTGGGAACTTTTGCAGCGCATTCTCAAGCGAGCCAAGGGTTTCGACGTCCAAGTCGTTGGTCGGCTCGTCGAGCAGGATCAGGTTGCCGCCCTGCTTCAGCGTCAGCGCCAGGTTCAGGCGGTTGCGCTCACCACCGGAGAGCACCTTGGATGGCTTCTGCTGGTCCGCGCCCTTGAAACCGAACGCCGAGAGGTAGGCGCGCGACGGCATTTCGTTCTGGCCGACCACGATGTAGTCGAGGCCGTCCGAGACTACTTCCCACACCGTCTTTTCCGGGTCAATGTTTTCGCGGTTCTGGTCAACGTAGGACAGCTTCACGGTCTCACCGACCACGACGGTGCCTGCGTCTGGCTCTTCCAGCCCAACGATGGTCTTGAACAGGGTGGACTTACCCACACCGTTCGGGCCGATCACGCCCACGATGCCGTTGCGCGGCAGCGTGAAGGACAGGTCCTTGATCAGGACGCGGCCGTCGAAGCCCTTGTCCAAGTGCTCGACCTCGACGACCTTGTTGCCCAGGCGTGGAGGCGTCGGGATCTGGATTTCTTCGAAGTCCAGCTTTTTGTACTGCTCTGCCTCGGCAGCCATTTCCTCGTAGCGTTCCAGACGCGCTTTGTTCTTCGCCTGGCGCGCCTTCGGCGAGGATCGTACCCACTCGAGCTCGTTCTTCAGGCGCTTCTGCAGCTTCTGATCCTTCTTGCCAGCAACCTCGAGGCGCTCGGCCTTCTTCTCCAGGTAGGTGGAGTAGTTGCCCTCATACGGGTAGAGCTTGCCGCGGTCGACCTCACAGATCCACTCGGCAACGTTGTCCAGGAAGTAGCGGTCGTGGGTAATTGCCAGGACGGCACCCGGGTAGTTCTGCAGGTGCTTCTCCAGCCACAGGACGGACTCGGCGTCCAGGTGGTTCGTCGGCTCGTCGAGCAGCAGCAGGTCCGGCTCGGACAGCAGCAGCTTCGCCAGCGCGACACGGCGGCGCTCACCACCGGAAAGCTTGGTCACCGGGCTATCGGACGGTGGACAGCGCAGCGCCTCCATCGCCTGCTCAATCTTGGAATCGACTTCCCAGGCGTCAGCGGCGTCGAGCTCCTCCTGGAGCTTGCCCATTTCTTCCATGAGCTCGTCGGTGTAGTTCGTCGCCATCTCTTCAGCGATTTCTTCGAAGCGCTGCTTCTTCTCGAAGATGTCGCCGAGGCCCTCTTCGACGTTCTCACGAACGGTCTTTTCCTCGTTCAGCGGTGGCTCCTGCAGGAGGATGCCGACCGTTGCACCAGGGTCCAGGAATGCCTCGCCGTTGTTTGGCTGGTCAATCCCCGCCATGATCTTGAGCAGCGAGGACTTACCTGCGCCGTTTGGCCCAACGACACCAATCTTGGCGCCGGGATAAAAGGCCATGGTGACATTGTCCAAAATGACCTTGTCACCAATGGCCCTGCGAACGTTTTTCATCGTGTAGATGAACTCAGCCACGTAAAAACCCCTTTAACTGAAGCGGACATACATCGTTTCACAGGGTACATCAGCGAAAGGTGAACGTGCGCTTTCCAGCGTCAAGCGGTTGCGCCGTCGGAGTGTTAGAAGGGTGCGGGACCGTCGTCACTTTCAGTGCTGCTAGCGCCCACAGCGACCGGCTCGAGCTCAGGCGACTGCGATTGCAGGTCGGTGGCTGACGCCGAGTCCGCCGACGACGCCGACGCCTGCATCTTCATTTGCTCGAAGTAGAACTCGCGCTCCTCCTCCGTCATGAAGTCGACCGCCGTCTTGATCTTCACCGCAGGCTGACCCTCGAGTGTGTGGCCGTTCTCGGTGATCTTCCAGGAGGAGATCTGGTGCATGCCGAGCTCGAACGCGACCTTGTCGGCTTTGAGCACGGTGCGATAGCGGTTGAGCTTCTCACCGGCGTCGTTCGTTTCCACCCAGGTCTCCGTGACTAACCTGCCGGACACCATCACCGGCGCACCGCGGAACAGCGAGGTGCGCGCGTTGATGGCGAGCTGGTTCCAGCACTCAACGTCGATGTAGAGCTGGTCCGTGTCCTCCCAAATGTCACGGCCTTGGTTGTCCTGCTCGCCTGTTCGGCGCCTACGGGAGGATGCGATGCGCATCTTGCACACCGAGTTTCCTGACGCCGGGAACCACTTAAAGTACGGTGCTGCCGTCAAGTTTCCGCATACGGTGACGTTCATCTGGCTCATTGTTGTGTCCTTTCAAATGTTTGCTGAACTGGTACAACTCGGAGCTTTCCAGTGCAGAAACGGAAAAGAAAGGATGCGGCCTTGCAGCCTGTGGATTGATTTTTGGAATTCCACAGATCCCAGGGAATCGTCGATTAGCCCTTGTGCTGCGGGGTATCCGACGTGTACTGTGCGAGCATTTCGTTGTAGGCGCGCCACTCGGCGTCGTCAGTCTCGTCCGCGATGCGGTCAACCTCTGCGGTTTCTGCGCGGTCCTCACGCCACCACAGGATGAACAGCACACCGAACACGATAACAAGCGGGAACGAGCCCGACGCCCAGGCGATACCGCCGCCCACCTTCTGGTCCGCCAGCAAATCCGGGTCCCACGGCAGCAGCAGCGAGCGGTAGAACTCCTCGCCCATCACGGTGTTGAGCTGCATGAGGTACACGCCCATAAAGAGGTGCACCGGCATGGAGATCCACAGCCACAGTAGACGCGTCTTCGCCGTCACGCGCCCCTCGATGTAATCCGGGCCGATGAGCTCCCAGAAGTAGAAGTAGCCCGACACCAGGAACACCGCATTCATGATGACGTGGCCGGCGTGCTCCGAAATCATCAGTTCGTAGAGATCAGTGAACACGTACATGACGTAGAAGAACACCAGGAACTGCACCGCGGACACCGGCGGGTACGTCACGATGCGCAGGAACTTACTGCGCTGGAAGGACTGCGCCCACAGCCGGGGGTTGAACTCCCCGGACGGGTAGGCGTCGATAATGAGCGTCAGCGGCGCGCCCAGCACGAGGAACACCGGCACACCCATCGACAGGATCATGTGGACCGTCATGTGCGCCGAGTAAGAGGCCGGCATGTGCAGCCCAATGCCGGAGCACATCGTGACTACGACGGTCGCGCAGCCCAGCAGCCACCACGCCGTGCGCCCCTTCGACCACCCGCTCACCCGGCGCGTCAGGTGCAGGTAGTAAACCGCCAACAGGATCGCGATCACGCTGTAGAGCAGCTCGAAACGCCACAGTCCGACCCAGTTCGACCAGGTCAGTGGGTCCTCGAGGTTGTAGCCCATCTGGATCTGCATCGGGGTGAGGTTCGGGTCCCGCGGCGGTGGCGGCGGAGTGCGCCCGAGCGTCACCGCTAGGCCGGTCACAGCGGCCATCACCAGCACTTCCACCGCGCCGAGCCGTACGAACGCTCTGCGTTGCGACGGCCCCTCCGCCTCAAGCGCCGGAATCGTGCGCTCGCGGTGCGCATACCCCATAAAGCCAAGCACCAGGATGCCGACCAGCTTGCCCACCAGCACCCAGCCGTAGGCGTAGCGGGTGATGTCGTCCAGGTGCACGCGGATCGCGCCGTTAATCACGCCCGACACCGCCATCGCTACGAACGCGAACAGCGCGATGCGCGAATATCTGCGCACCGCTGGCGCCAAGTTCGGCCCCAGCCTGAAACCGTGCGCCACCAGCGCCATCAGGGCACCAACCCACACCAGCAGGAATACCAGGTGCCAGATGAAGGAGTTCGTGCCGAAGTCGTGATCGCCACCGGTCGCGGAGTGACCAGTCAGCGCCAGCGGCATAATCGCCAACAACGAGCCGATGAACAAAGCCACTTGCGACCACCAGCACGACACCCGGTACCCCGCCACGGCCACACACGCCGCGATTGCCGCGACAATCAGCCAGACGCGGGCGTCAGCAACCTTGTCCAGCGCCAGGGCCCAGGCGTCGACCTCAAACATCACGGTGCTCAGCGGCTGGCCTGAGACGTCGGAAAGCACCAGCGGCACCATCACCACACCGATCAGCGCCAACCCCGCGGATGATGCCGCCCCCGTCCGCGACGCAATCACCCCATCAACGGTCAGGCGCGCGCCGTTGAGGTCAGAGCCCGTCTGCTTCGGCGGCAGCAACCACGCAGAAAAGAGGAAGGACCCGGCAGCCAGCGCGGCCAGCACCCACGCTGCGCCCCGCAGCGCCGGCAGGCCGAACGTCGTCAACGCCCCCGGATCCGGGATACCCAACGCCGCGAGCGAGGCGCCCGCGAACATCTCCGAAATCACCCCGGCGATGAGCGCCGCGACGAGCCCCGCCGCAAGATACAGCGGAAACGCCGCTTTCACCGCCGACTTTGAGGCAACCTGCGCATTTGACATGCTCACTACCCTACGTTCGAAATCTGCCTGTTCCCAAGTTTTTCGACGCCCACTTCTCCGCCTCCACGTCACTAGTGTGAGCAATAGCTTCTTGCTCAGCCCCACCAGGACTCGGACCTGTCGGGGACAGTTCACTTAAAAGAACGCTGCCATCCACCGTTCGCCGATTCCGCCCCGCGGACAACCTGCATGCAACACCATGTCCACGGCAACACGTTCACCAGCCGTTTGAGAAAACCAACCACTTAATCTGTCCGCCGCACGGACACTCACCCGGGGATGCCCCAACCCAGAAAACCTGTCCGCCCCGCGGACAACCGGCATGCCACACCATGTCCACGGCACTTCTCCCACCTCGCGGATTGGGCAGAACCAACCACTTGCCCTGTCCGCCCCGCGGACACTCAACCGGTGAGACCGGATCGCCAAAGAACTGTCCGCCCCGCGGACACCCTGACCGCACTCTGTCCGCGGCAGCCCTCTCACCAGCAGCTCCAGAAAACCCACCACCAATAAGTGTCCGCCGCGCGGACACCCAACGCAGAGGGTCCGTCGCGAAAAACGCCACGGTGGATTTACGAGTCTGATTCAGCAGCGCGGCGCTGACGCTGTAGCTTCCCGTGTGCACGGGCGATGCGGTAGAAAGTCCGCAAGCTCGCGAGCTGCAACCCGCTGTCTTGCGCCTTCTGATAGATGGCGTCCGCGCTCAGGTCGGGGTGGGCGTCGAAAAGATCGAGGATCTGTTGTACATCTGAATCCGGAATACGTGGGATGTTTCGTTCGCGGTGAGGGATCGGGTTTTCTTTCTTGGGCCTCGGGTTGGCCTGGTAGTAGCGCCTCGAGCGCGAGATCCTCAAAATTTCACACGCACGGCGCATGGAGTGGCCGACGCTCATGAGCAGATCCAGGAACTCATTTTCTTGACGTACGCCCTCCTCGTACCGCTTCGTTTCCTCGGGACTTAGGATTCTTCCGCCGCGTCGGAGGTCTCGCCATTCTTCCTTGGCAGAGACCCCATAGCTTTTCCCAGGACATCGCTGGTGTCCTTCCAAAGCTTTACCTCTTTGCGCAGTCGAGCATTTTCTCGTTTCAGCGCCTCGTATTCTTTGCGTGGCATCGTTACTTCGTCGTTGCTCATGGTTTTCCTTTCGCTTGGGGCATAGCCAAGATACTGCCACACAGTTAAGGGCAAACCCCCAGGCGCTACGCTGTAGTGCATGGACACACGTGATCGGGATGCGTTGACGGCTGCCAAGTTGTATTACCGCTCGGAGCTGAGTCAGGCGGAGGTTGCTGCGGAGATGGGCTGCTCCCGTCCTACGGTGGCGAAGCTTCTGCAGCACGCGAAGGACCGTGGCTACGTCACCATCGAAGTACACGACCCGCAGGAGGCGGACGAGATCCTGATCGAGGATCTCACCTCCCGGTACGCGCTGGAGGGTGTGCGGATTGTTCACCCGGCGAACCCATCTGCAGCGATCATGGAGGATCTTGGGGTAGCGGGCGCGCGCTACCTGGAGTCGATGCCGTTGGATGGCCTTTCGGTGGGGGTGTCCTGGGGAAAAACGCTGCTCAACATTGCGCGGAATCTACGACCGACGAACATGCGGGCGCGCCAGATTGTGCAGTTGAAAGGTGGGTCGTCGCGTTCCAACCTGGCCACGAATGACTTTGAGACGATCACCGGTTTCTGCACCGCGTTCAACGCGCCCGCGTTAACGCTCCCGCTGCCTGTCATTTTTGAGCGAGTGGAAACTAAGGAGATCGTGGAGCAGGATTCCCACATCGCGGACGTGCTGCAGCAGGGGCGGGAGACCGACGTGGCGGTGTTCACGGTGGGTTCTGTGCGAAAGCAGAGCTTGCTGATGAACCTGGGGTACCTGTCTGAGGAGATGTCGCGGGAGCTGCTCGGCGTTGCGGTGGGTGACGCTTGTTCGCGGTTCTACACGCGGGAGGGGGATGTGGCGTCGAAAAGAATTGATGATCTGACGGTGGGCATTGAGCTCGACGAGCTGCGGGCGAGGCCGCGTCGAGTGCTGGTAGCTGGCGGTTTGTACAAGGCTGAGGCGATTGAGACGGCGCTGTGGATGGGGTTGGCCAGTGATTTGGTGATTGATCAGCCGACGGCGGTTCGGGTGCTGGAGATTGCGAAGACTCGCTAATTGACGCCCCTTCTCCCCCATCTGGGGTGGATTACACCCCCAATCAGAACATTTGCAAACTTTGATATTGCCATATGTTCCTAGCGGTCTTAGAGTGGACACCGAAAGGTCAATCAGATACTGCAAAAGGAGTTGCACATGTCCACCCCGACCGTCTCCACACCGCACATCGTCCCAACCGGACCTATCGCTGAAACCGTCCTCATGCCGGGCGATCCACTGCGTGCGAAGTTCATCGCAGAGACCTACCTGGAAAACCCAGTCCAGTTCAACGCCGTGCGCAACATGCTCGGCTACACCGGCACCTACCAAGGCCACGAAGTTTCCGTGATGGGCTCCGGCATGGGCATTCCGTCCATCAGCCTCTACGCCTACGAGCTCATTCACTTCTTCGGTGCAAAGAAGCTCATCCGCGTCGGCTCCTGCGCATGCTTCCAGCCTGACATGAAGCTCTTCGACATCATCGTCGCCTCCTCCGCATCGACGGACTCGCACTTCATCGAGCAGTACGACCTGCCGGGCACCTACGCCCCGACCGCGTCCTGGAAGCTGCTCGAGGCAACCTACAAAGAGTCGCAGAAGCAGGGCGTCGACATCCATGTGGGCAACATCCTGTCCTCCGACGTCTTCTACAACTTCAAGGACGACGTCAACGACCGCTGGGCCAAGATGGGCGTGCTCGGCGTCGAGATGGAATCCGCCGGCCTCTACGCCGTCGCCGCCGAGGCAGGCGTTGACGCGATGGGCATCTTCACCGTGTCCGACGTCATTGGCTCCGGCGAGAAGGCCTCCGCTGAGGAGCGCCAGAGCGCGTTTACCCAGATGATGGAGCTGGCACTTCCGCTGGCCGCCGTCTAACCCCAACCCGTCCCCACACGTTTGAAGGAACTCACCATGACATCTCAAACAGTTCAAAAGGCGCTCAGCCCGAAGCGGGCCGTGCCGATCATCCTGTTTACCTTCGTGTTCTCGCTGATCATCGATAACGGTTTCAAGTTCATGACCGACTCGATGGGTGAGGCGCTCAACCTTTCCCTCAATGAGGTCAGTTTGCAGGCCTCGCTCGCGGGCGTGATCATCGGCATCGGCGCGGTGGTGTACGCGGCATTGGCTGACGTGGTGAGTATCCGCAAGCTGCTGATGGTCGGGATCACGCTGACGCTGGTCGGCTCGGTCATCGGCTACCTCGGCCAAAACGTGTGGGGGCTGGTCCTGGCCGGTCGCGTGGTGCAGACCACCGGCCTCGCCGCTGCGGAGACGCTCTACGTCATCTACGTGACCAAGCACCTCAGCGAGAAGGACCAGAAGACCTACCTGGGCTTTTCCACCTCTGCTTTCCAGGGCGCGACGCTCTTCGGCGCGCTGACCTCGGGCTACATCGCCACCCACATCTCGTGGACCGCGATGTTCCTGATCCCGCTCATCCTGGTCTTCGCCGTCCCGGTCATCATGAAGACTGTCCCGGAGGAGGCCTCGCTGGAGTCGGGCCACGTCGACTGGCTCGGGCTCTTCCTGATCGCCGTTCTGGCCACGAGCGCCATCATGTTCATGCAGGCCTTCCAGTTCCTGTGGCTCATTCCGCTGGCCCTCGCGCTCATCGCGTTCATCGCGCACGTGAAGAAGAGCAAGCGCCCGCTGGTCAACCCGGAGTTCTTCCAGAACCGCGCCTACGTCACCGCCATCGTGCTCGTCGCGATTGTCTACTCGGTGCAGCTCGGCTACCTGGTGCTCTTCCCCGCAATGGCGAAGGCCGTCCACGGGCTCAGCGCTGACGACGCCTCCCTGCTGCTCATCCCGGGCTACACCGGCGCCGTCATCGTCGGCGCGCTCTCAGGCAAGATCGGCAAGTTCTTGCCGACGCGCCCCGCGATCTTCACCGCACTCGCCTCCATCACCATCGCGTTGCTGATCCTCGCAGTCGGGATGGAAGCCAGCCCGTGGGTGTTCATGCTCTCCTCCCTGCTCTTCGCCTGCGGTTTCGCCCTGCTGTACGCGCCCCTGGTCGCGACGGCAATCGGTAACATCCCCGCCGCGAAGTCGGGTATCGCAATCGGGTTCTACAACCTCACAATCAACGTCGCCGTCCCGCTCGGCATCGCGTACAGCGCGAAGCTGGTGGATCTCGGCCTTGGGGTGCCAGGCTTCCTGCCACAAAACTCGGGCAGCTACCCCACCGTCATGCTCATCCTGGCCATCATCGCAGTCGCGGGCACCGCGCTCTACGCAGCGCTCACCGCTCGCATGAAGCAGCCAGCGTAACCTGCACACTTTCTACAACTCAAGGAGTTTTTCAACATGCTTACTCGCCAAAATGTCGCCCAGATGATCGACCACACGCTGCTCAAGCCGGAGGCCACCCACGAGGACGTCGCCAAGCTTATCGACGAAGCTTCGCACCTCGGCACGTACTCCGTCTGCGTCTCCCCATCCATGCTGCCAATCGAGACCCCAGCTGACCTGAAGGTCGCGGTGGTGTGCGGATTCCCATCCGGCGCGGTCCCAACCGCGGCAAAGGCAGCAGACGCCGCGCACAGCGTTGCAAATGGCGCGGACGAGGTTGACATGGTCATCGACCTGGGTGCCGCCAAGGAAGGCAAGTGGGACGTCGTACGCGACGACATCGCCGCGGTAAAGAAGGCGTGCGGCGACAAGCTGCTCAAGGTCATCATCGAGTCCGCCGTCCTCACGGACGACGAGATCGTCGCAGCGTGCAAGGCTTCCATGGAGGCCGGTGCCGACTACGTGAAGACCTCGACGGGCTTCCACCCCGCCGGTGGCGCCTCCGCGCACGCCGTGAAACTGATGCGCGAGACCGTCGGCGACAAGCTCGGCGTGAAGGCGTCCGGCGGCATCCGCGACGCCGCCACCGCCAAGGAAATGATTGAAGCTGGCGCGTCCCGCCTGGGCCTGTCCAGCTCCGCTACAGTGCTGGAGGGGTGGAACTAGCAATGGCTACTGATCTTCGTGCACAGGCCGAGGCATGGATCGCGCAAGATCCCGATCCCGCCACCCGCGAGGCATTAACCGCCGTCCTCGACGACGAGGCTGAGCTTGCGAAGGCGTTCGCAGGCCCGCTCCAGTTCGGCACCGCGGGGCTGCGCGGCGAGATCGGCTTCGGCGAGTCCCGCATGAACCAGGCCGTGGTCATGCGTGCCACCGCCGGTCTCATGGATTGGCTCAAGCAGCAGGTAGACACCCCTCGTGTGGTCATCGGGTGCGACGCCCGCCACGGGTCCGCCAAGTTCGCGCAGGCCGCAGCTGAGGTCGTCGCCGGCGCTGGCGGGCACGCGATGCTGCTGCCGCTGGCCCAGCCGACTCCGCTGACCTCGTTCAGCGTTCGCGCGCTCAACGCCGACGCCGGCATCATGGTCACCGCGTCCCACAACCCGAAGTGGGACAACGGCTATAAGGTCTACCTCGGCGGCCGCGTTGTCGACGCAGACAATGCTGCTGGCTGCCAGATCATCTCACCTGCCGACGCCGAGATCGCCGCCTGCATCGCCGCCGCACCCGGCGCGACGGAGCTCCCCCTCGACACAAACATCGAGCAGGTGGACACCCGCGAGGGCTACGTCGCCGCCACCAGCGCGCTCAGTGACCTCGACGGCACCCCACCGATCACGATCGTGCTCACACCAATGCACGGCGTCGGTGGCGAACTCGCACGCACCACCCTGGAGGCTGCCGGTTTTGGGGACGTAGTGGGCGTCGAGAAGCAGTGGAAGCCTGATCCTGACTTCCCCACCGTTGCCTTCCCCAACCCGGAGGAGGACGGTGCCCTCGATCTCGCAGTCGAGAAGGCGAACGAGGTCAACGCGGACGTCATCATCGCCCTCGACCCCGACGCCGACCGCTGCGCAGTCGCCGTCCCGGCGCGCACCACCCCAAGCGCGGGCACCCCGCTGGGCAACGGCTGGGTGAAGCTCTCCGGCGACGAGACCGGAGCACTGATCGGCGAGTACATGGCGTCGCGCGCGCAGGGCGGTTCGACGGCGTGCTCGATTGTTTCGGGCAGGCTGCTCGGCAAGATCGCGGCAGCGCACGGGCTCGAGCACGCAACGACGCTCACCGGGTTCAAGTGGATCGGACGCACCCCGCAGCTTGTGTTCGGCTACGAGGAAGCGATCGGCTACTGCGTCGACCCGGCGCACGCCCGCGACAAGGACGGCATGTCCGCTGCGGTGATTGTCGGCTCGATTGTAGCGCAGCTCAAGGCCCGCAACATGAGTGTGCTCGAGCAGTTCGACGCCCTGGCCAGCAAGTACGGCCTGTACCGTACCCAGCCGCTGACCTTCCGCGTCGAAGACCTCTCCCTCATCAGCGACGCCATGGAGCGCCTCCGCGCGCACACCCCGACGGAGCTCGCTGGCTCTGAGGTTGTCGAGTACGTCGACCTCAACAACGGTTATGGCGCCACCCCGGGCACCAACGGCATCCTGATCCGCACCGCGGACAACGACCGCGTTGTCATCCGCCCGAGCGGCACCGAGCCGAAGCTGAAGTGCTACCTCGAGGTGGTCCTGCCAGTCGAAACGGGAGAGGCGCCTGACTGGGCCGCCGCCGATGCCCGCCTGGCCACCATCAGCGACGCCACCCGCGCGCTGTGCGGAATCTAACTGCGCTATACTATCGAAGGCTTGGGCGCCGTTTTATCGACGCCCAGCTCAGCCTCCATAGCTCAGTGGATTAGAGCAACCGGCTTCTACCCGGTGTGTCGCGGGTTCGAATCCTGCTGGGGGCGCTTTTCGTTTACCCCCGTTGCCTGGCGTTTTGCCTGGTGGTGGGGGTGTTTTTGCTGGTATGGTGGGTTTGAAGAAAGGACCCACAATGAGATTCACACTCCTTGGAGCCGGAACCGGCATCATCACCACCCTTGCAGGCGCCAACCCTCTTTTCGGTCTCGCCTTCCTTGCCGTCGGTTACGGCATCGACAAGAACAAAAAGAAGGCATAGCCGTGCAGCCCATCATTATCGATGAGTAGACCGGCCGCGCCTATGGCGCGTTCCGGAATGTGCCGAGCACTGTGGCGTCTCCCCTGTCACGTGGCGCGCCAGCCGCCCAGGCAGCCCCGTAAAGAACAGCCCTCAAGCAAAACAACTTCACTCGTAGCACACTCGTATGTGCTGGTAGGATAGCGGTCCATTAGGTTCGAGTACCGTTGGGTTCCTGAAGGCTCTCTAAAAGTTGGTGATCACTATGTCCAATATTCTTGACGCCGGCCAGTATGTGACCGAACTCATCCCCGGCGTCGACAAGATGAAGCTTTATAAAATCTGCTTCTTTTCCCAAGGCTGGCACCTTGCCTGGACCGGAATGCCATTATTTGAAGAAGAGCTGCAAGCTTGGGCAAAGGGACCCGTCCCCTATGACCTCCGCCGCAGTACAGAAAACGTCGCGCGTGGATGGGAGGTCCCACACGTTCCTGGTGGGAATTCTTCGGCACTTTCGCCATTTGCCCGAGCAACGATTGAAAGCGTTGTGAATTTCTACGGTTCGCTGACATCCGCGGAGTTGTCAGACATGAGCCACGGTCGAGCTTGGCAGGAAGCACGCAGCAACGCGGTCGGGGGCACGCATTGTAGCAGCGCTTTGAGCATGACCACGATGCGCGAAGAGTTCACGGAGTTGCTCCAGTCAGGACATTCTGTCCCAGACTCGCCTTCCCTGCCAGACGTGGATCACCTTCCTAGCTTCGATCATCTGCTTGCCACTGCACATGAAGTCGAAGCGGAATGGCACAACACCCTTTCACTCCTCGCGGACCGGTAATCAACGCAATTGTCTGACCACAGTGAAGCTTCCAGAGAGCAGCTTTTAGCTCAAATGCTCGTGGAGTTGGCGTGCGCAGTGAATCAAGGCTGCGGGGATCGTGTAAACGCGAACGGAGAACCGGAGAGTTATCTTGGTTTTACTGTGGACCGGGCTTCTTTGGAAAGTGCAGTTTACGCCCCGTTCCAGTTATTCAGCGGCCAGCCCCGGTACGCCTCGGTGTTTGATAGAGGAGCCGCGCTGACCGTCCATATAGCCAATAACCATCCGTTTGCCGATGGCAACAAGCGCACCGCACTTATCGTTGGGCTCACTTATCTGCGCTTGTTTTCGGTTCATGTCCGAGAGCCAGAGGGCAAGGGACCTGATTTAGCCGCAGGCGAAGAAGGCGCCCGACTGATGGAGTACATCGTTACACATGCCGCGGATTTGGATTCGGTCATCGCACACACCAGCCGCGCATTTCAACGCTGGGCCGATATTGATGGTCTAGCGCGGCGCTACCGACAAAAATAGCATCGCCCCCGATGTACCATGGCGCCATGTCCGTCTCTATTTCTTCCGTTCAGGCCCGCAAGTTGCTGGCCGCAGCGCATGAAACCGAGGAGCGCACCAGGGAGAAACCGGCCGTTCCTTGGGGGTGGATCTTGTGCGCGGCGGTCTGCTTCGGGGCGAGCCTACCGCTGATCTTTGTTCTCGACCAGTTTTGGCCGTTCCTCCTGTTCTTGCCTTGTATCGGGTGCATCATTGTTATCGAGCGACGCAGGTCAAACGGCGTGCGCTCAAGCATCCGACAGCCGGTCAAAGAGGACCCAAAAATGTCGTTTCTTCCCTTCGGCGTGTACTTCCTCTGCATATCGCTCTTGCAGGTCGCCCCGCTTCAGAACAAGGTGTTCTCGAGTCTGCTCGGCGCGTTCGCGACCGTCGTTTTCGTCGTTACGTACGCGAGAAGCTGGAGGAACAATGCCTGATATTTTGTTGCAACCCTCGTGCTTGAGTATCTGTGCCGCGCTCTTTGCGGCCGAGGCCACCACCAGCGACGTCGGCGCCGCGGAGAACAAGGAGATGCACCCCAAGCGGCTGCGCACCCTCACCCAGCTAGATAGCGACGCCTACCTCACGGCCATCGACGCACTCAAAGAGGCCGGCTACGTGTCCCTGTTTACGGACCGCAAGGCGAACGCGGACAAGAACGTGGACTGGGTCTCTCTGACCGCTACCGGAGCCCGCGCATACCAGGACTGTATCGAGGAGTTGCGCTCGATTGCGGAGTCGGGCAGTCGGGTACCCTGAGGTGCATGACGTTTCCCTCCCCAACTACTGATTCTTTCGCGCTAATTACTGGCGCTTCGCAGGGCATCGGTGAGGCGGTTGCCCGCCAACTTGCTGCTGCTGGCTATAACGTGCTGCTGGTGGCGCGTCGAGAAGCGGTGCTGATGCAGCTTGCCAAGGAGCTGGCACAAGCGCATGGCATCAACGCCGAAGTCTTCGCGGCCGACCTGTCCAAGGAGCGCGACGTGACCGCGCTGCTGGACTACATCGGGCAGAAGAAGATCACCATCTGCGTGAACTCCGCCGGTATCGCCTCCTTTGGTCCGTTTATGAAGCAGGACTGGACCTATGAGACGGACCAGTTCAACCTCAACGCGACGGCGGTGTTCCGCATCACGAAGGCGGTACTGGACCAAATGGTGCCGCGCGGCGAAGGTGCACTGTGCAACGTCGGCTCGGCAGCGGGCAACACGCCGATCCCGAACAATGCCACGTACGTGTTTACAAAGGCGGGCGTCAATACGTTTACGGAGGCGCTGCACTACGAGCTCAAGGACAGCGGCGTACACTGCACTCTGCTCGCGCCGGGGCCGGTGCGAGAGGCAGAAGTTCCTGAGGAGGAGCAGTCGATCGTGGACAAGGTCGTGCCGGACTTCCTCTGGACCACGTACGAGTCCTGCGCGAAAGACACCATCAGCGCGATGCGTAGCAACAAGCGCCGCGTGGTGCCGGGCCCGCTTTCCAAGGTGATGGATTTCGTATCGACGTACGCTCCGCGCGGCGCCCTCGCCCCGATCATGGGGCGGTTCTACGCAAAGATGGGAGAAGAATAGATGGATGTCCCTGCAAAAAACGACCGCATCGTGTGGGTCGACCTGGAGATGACGGGCCTGGATACGTCCCGCCACGTCATCGTTGAGGTCGCAGCGCTCGTCACCGATGCCCAGCTTGAGATTCTCGACGAGGGCCTGGACCTCGTCGTCCACGCCACCGAAGATGAGCTCGCGGAGATGGATGACTTCGTCCTGAACATGCACACCGAGAACGGGCTTCTCGACGAGATCCGCTCCTCCTCCGTGTCCATCAAGGAGGCTGAGGACGCGGTCCTCGCGCTGATTGCAAAGCACTGCGACCCAGACCACCCAGCGCCGCTTGCTGGCAATTCCATCGCCACCGACCGGTCATTCATCCGGGAGCAGATGCCGCGTCTCGACGCCGCCCTGCACTACCGCATGATCGACGTCTCCACCATCAAGGAGCTGTCCCGTCGCTGGTTCCCGCGCGCCTACTACAACCAGCCCGAGAAGGGTCTGGCGCACCGCGCGCTCGCCGACATCGTGGAATCCATCCAGGAACTCGACTACTACCGCCGTTCCGTGTTCACGCCGGACCCAGGCCCGGATTCCGAGCAAGCTGCCGACGCCGCAGCCGCCGCACACGCCCACTACCAGCGGTTTTTGCAATCCTAGGCTTTCATTGTAAAGTAGTTCCCACTGTTGAAAAACAGCGATGGTGGCTGTAGTTCAGCTGGTAGAGCACCAGGTTGTGATCCTGGGTGTCGCGGGTTCGAGCCCCGTCAGCCACCCCGAGAGTACCCCGTGACCTGCACAAACAGGTTGCGGGGTACATTGCTTTACACGGCAAACACGTGAAAGCCGAAATTGTTCCCCGTTACCTTAATAGCCGGGGAACATTCTTCGTGGACATCCGTCGCCACCTGGGGAATCGCGAGCGTTGGTCGACGGGAACCGGCCGGAAACCCAAATTGGTTCCCGGGCGCGGGAACTTTTTGAACAGCGGGACCGGCTTAAGCGTTCGGATCCTCCGAACCGCCGGAGCGCTGCTCCCAGTCCAGATTCCAGTAGCCCAGGCCGTCGTAGCCGTTGAGCGTGCCACCGTTCGTATTCTTGATGATGACCGGGTCGCCTCGCTTTACGGTCTGTTGGAACCACTGCGCGTCCGAGTACGTCGCGTTGACGCAGCCGTGCGACTGGTTCGTAGAGCCCATCGCCCATACCGCCCACGGCGCGGAGTGCACGTAGATGCCCGAGTAGGACAGCTGGGTAGCGTAGTCCACGGGGGTGACGTAGCCGCCCTGCCCCAGTCCAAGCCCGAACGTACGGGAGTCCATGACGAGCGAGGTGTGCTCATCACCAACGACGTAGGTGCCGTTCGGGGTATCGTACTGGAAGTCGGTACCCAGCGATACCGGGAACGAACGGATCTGCTCACCGTTTTGGTAGACGCGCAGCATCTTTTCGTTGTTGTCGATGACTGTCTTCACCTCGTCCCCAATCTCGAAGGTGGTCTCGTTGTCCTGCGCGCCGTAGACGCCGCCGCCGAGGTCCTTGCCGTACAGGTCGGCCGTCACCTTCACCGTGGTGCCAGGCTCCCAAAATTCCTTCGGGCGCCAACGCAGCTCGTATGGGTCCAGCCAGAAGAAGCCGCCCTCGGTGTCGTTCGAGGTCTCAACGTCGATGAGCTCCTCAAGCGCCTTCGTGTCCTGGATGGGGACGTCGAAACGGAACGTGATTGCTTGCGCAACACCGACCGTCGAGCCCTCAAGCGGGCCCATGTACACGTTCGTCATTGCCGCTGGAACGACCGTGGAAAAGCTCACGGTCTTCTTCTGACCAGCCTTATCCTTCGCCACGATGGTGTAGTAGCGGCCGTACCCAAGCGGTTCGGTGACCTCCCATTCGGTGCGGTCATCGTTGAAGGACGATTCGATAACCTTGCCTGCCTCGTTGGTCATCTCGACTTCTTCGAGCCCGGCTTCGGACTTCACCGTAATCGGGTCGAGGGGTTCGACGTCTGTCGCCTCGTCCTTCACTGAAAACGCCGGGGGCTCTGGTTTGACGGTCGTCTGACCAGTGGTTTCCGCCACCTGGTTGATGCCTTTGCCCGCCTCCGACGAGCACCCATCTACACCCGCCGCCAACACGGCGACAAGGCCAACACCAATGAGAGACCGCCGCATGCTTGTCACGTTTCTCGCTTCCTCACAACACCCGAAGTTTTAGCAACCAACAACACTATCGCCCCAGCACAACGAAACGCTACTTTACAACGACCCGAAACGATAACCGTTCCATAACGATCGAAAATAACCACCTTGACCAGGCGATTTTACACCTTGCAAACCTTAGTGTTACTGTATTCAACGTTGCCAACGAGGACAGCCTCCAAGACAACAAGCGCCATTAGCTCAATTGGCAGAGCAACTGACTCTTAATCAGTGGGTTCGGGGTTCGATTCCCTGATGGCGCACCACCTTAACCCCCTGACCAGCGGGAACAGTACCGCAGGCCAGGGGCTTTTCGTATCTTAACCCAAATCCCCCATAAATTCCCCCATACTTTGAAACGCCCCGAGCAGGCGCGCCACCGGCTAGGCTATCGGCATGACTGTCGCTTGCATCCTTGTTGATATCCAAAATGACTTCTGCCCCGGCGGCTCCCTCGGCACCGCGAAGGGTGATCTCGTCGCCGAAGGCGTGCGCACACTGCTCGAAGAACACAGAGACGACTACGACTTCGTGCTCGCCACGCAGGACTGGCACATCGACCCTGGCACCCACTTCTCGCAGGACCCGGATTTTGTGGATACGTGGCCAGTCCACTGCGTTGCTGACACCGATGGCGCACAGCTGCGCGCGCCGCTGGCGTCGATAAGTATTGACAAGTACTTCCGGAAGGGGCACTACACCGCCGCGTACTCCGGCTTTGAGGGCGTCACTGACGGCGATGTGCTGCTCGGCGATTGGCTGCGCGAGAACGACGTCACCGCCGTCGATGTGTGCGGCATCGCTACGGACCACTGCGTGCGCGCCACGGTGCTTGATGCCCGCAAGGAGGGTTTCGACGTCCGCGTCCTCGCCGACCTGTGCTCCCCCGTCGACGAGGAGCGTGGCCAGGCGGCGCTGCGTGAGATGGAAGAGGCCGGGGCGACGATTGTCGCCAAGTAGCAGAAAACCCCGCTCCTCCAGCGTGGAGGGCGGGGTTTGATTGTGAACTAGCGCTGAGAGAGCAGCTCCTGCAGCTTCTTCAGCTCGCTCTTGCGCTTGCGGCTGTTAAACACCTTGATGCCAACAAGTGCTGCGACACCAACGCCGATACCAATCAGGACCTTCTGGACGGTCTCATCCTGCAGCCAGTTAGCAGCTTCGCTCTTCGCGCTGTCTGCAAGGTTGGATGGCTGAGCGCGGTCTGCGAGCTCATCGAGGGTGCTAGCGAGCTTCGAGCGGGTCTCTGCAAGGCTGCGCTCAATGTCATGAATATCTCGTGCCACGATCTACATACTCCTAGATGTGTTAACTATTTACAGAACTTCCAACCAATCTAGTGTAAAACGGGGAATTATGACTGACAACATTCGACTCGAACAAGGCGACACCGCCCCCGCATTCACCCTGACCAGCGACAAAGGCGAAACCGTTTCGCTTGCAGACTTCGCCGGCAAGCGCGTTATTGTCTACTTCTACCCACGCGCCAACACCCCGGGCTGCACCAAGGAAGCTTGCGACTTCACCGAGCACCTCGAAGTGTTTAACGACGCCAACATCGCTGTCGTCGGCATCAGCCCCGACAAGCCAGAAAAGCTGGCGAAGTTCCGCGAAGACCACGACCTGAAGATCGCCCTTCTTTCCGATCCGTCCAAGGAAACCATGACCGCCTACGGCGCATTCGGCGAGAAGAACAACTACGGCCGTATCGTGCAGGGCGTCATCCGCTCCACCATTCTCGTTGGCGCCGACGGCAAGGTTGAGCAGGCGCAGTACAATGTTCGCGCAACCGGCCACGTCGAGCGCATACTGCGCGACTGGGACCTGAATGCAACCACCAGCGCATAAGATGATATCTTTGGCGCCGTGGATACGAATACGACGCCAAACCAAGACCCCTACCTCAAAGACGAGTACAACCCCGACCGCCCTGCCGAGCCCAAGAAGCAGCGCGCAGTCATCGCGACCATCGCGATCGCGGCCTTGGTCGCCCTCGGCGGCTGGCTCATCTACGGGCCGGAGCAGGACGAAGCACCCACCCAGTCGACGGACGGCTCCGTCCAGTTCCCGATCGACGCGCCGTAGTTTTGCGGCTTCCGCTACTCAGCTTTTGGCTTAAGGGACATTTTGTGTGTATAAATCTATCTGGTTTCCCGGGATGACCTCGGACAACAACCAGATATGGTTTTCAAAACAGTTCCATTCGCCCGTTTCGAGAAACCAACACCAAATGACGTCTGGTGTGTGGTATGAA
>QWCJ01000006.1_pt1 | contig 153448 bp, 141 predicted proteins | sample 1972501 | NCBI WGS metagenome assembly QWCJ01 (sample SAMN09866711, study PRJNA288562) | Human vaginal metagenome isolate term2_vaginal, whole genome shotgun... | isolation source: vagina | host: Homo sapiens | place: USA: California
CGGCGATTTCGTAGCGTGTCTTGCGGCCCTCCGGCTCGGCGACGACGATGCCGCAGTCACGCAAGCAGGTCAGGTGGTTCGAGACGTTCGAGCGGGTCAAGTCCAGGTCGCGCGAAAGCACAGCCGGGTAGCTCGGGCCGTCGAGTAGGGTCATCAGGATTCTGGAGCGCGTCGGATCCGCCATGGCCCGGCCGAGCCGGTTCATGACATCGAGGCGCGAAGCAATAGTCAGCATGTGCTGAACTATACAGTCAATACTGAACTATTTCAAACGCACTGAACTGACATTGAAGCGAAGAGTTTGCCACCTGTTCAATCAATGCATTTTGGGAGGCTTTTGAGAGGTTAGCGCCCCTCTAGCTAAAAATGGGCGCGTACTGCGGAAATGGGAACGGGGGCAGCGGTGGGTAGTTGAAACGTGCTACTTGGTCTCTTGCTCCGGGTAGCGTACTTTCTTATCCTCGCCGACGACAGCTCCGTCGTTAAGCTTCGCTGCACTTAGGGTGGGGCCATGCTGCGTCATTCCCATGATGTGCTGCACGTTGTCGCCGTGGGCCAGGAGGTGGTCGGCGATGATGCGTCGGTGGCAATGCCACCAGACTGCCTCTGAGCACATGATTACTGTTGGGCATGTCCTGGCTTGTTCCCTGAGCGCTTGGAGTGACTGTGCGAATTCGTCGCCAAGGGCGTGGTCCGCGTAGTTGTGAAAGCTTCGGTTGCGCCAGTTGCCGTTCACCTCGAAGGGGACTGTTTTGGACACGTTGCGCCGCCCGGTGAGCCCTTCGTTTCGGGAGTATTCGATGCCGTGCCCAGGTAAGTGTTGGGCAAGTTGATCGTCGTTGAACCAGGGGTACTTCCTGGAGCCGGGAAGCTTGCGCACGTCCACGACTGCACGCACGCCGGAAGCCTCGAGCATGCCCACGAATTGGTCAAACTCGAGGTTTGAATGGCCGACGGTAAAGATCTTCATGCCTCCGACCCTAGGCGCTTTGAGATAGTGGAGCCGTAACGGGAGGTGAGAGGCCTGGCGGATACAAGGCGGGGTCACGCTCTCCGGTCCGTACGCAGTTGCACCTGCCTTTTGCGGCGTAGATTCTGCTGACTGCCGAGTGTTTCGCAGGCACCGATTGGTTGAATTTCATTGGATCGGACGGGTGCTTTCGGTATCCCGCTTTGCCTGTTTGCGGGTCGAAATCCATGTAGCCCTTGTTAAAGGAGCCGTCTCTGTTGTCGTTGTTGTATCTGTGGTGCTCGCGGCAAAGACCAGTGAGGTTTTCGATATCGGTGTGTCCGCCCTTTATCCAGGCGAGGATATGATGTGCCTCACATTCTGACATAGGGGTGGTGCAGCCGAGCCAGGAGCATACTCCTTGGATGGCGAACATTGCGATTCGCTGTTCGACCGATGCGAGCCGGGTGGTTCTCCCCATCCACAGTGGTACTGAGGTGACGCCGTCCACTTGGAGGAGGAAGTCTGTAGTTCCGTCCATGCCGAGGCGTACAAGATCGAAACAGTCGACTTCGATGCCGGTGTTGGTGCCGTAAAGCATGGAAGCATCGCCGTCGGCGAGGTCGTCGAGAGTAAGTGCAATGACCACCGAGGCAGCGCCGCCGTTCGCCTTCTGGTGCGATTGCTCGTGTTGTTTGAAAATGGCGAAGAACTGGTCGAACCGACGTTGCTGCCGGGTGCGGGAGTCCACTTCGTCGTGCATCGCTGCTGGAAGGTTGGAGTTTGGCGCGAGGCCCTTGTCTGTGTGCGCTTTGATCAGGGCGGCATCTCCAGCCGTAGCGTTGATGTAGATGTCTACAGTGCCATCCGATTTGCGACGACCAATGGACATGCCACGATTTTCATACCCGGCATTAGGGTTGGTATGTGGGGCGTGTTTCCGGTTGACGTCGCTGACTGCGCGGCGAACGAACTGCCGGAGGTCTTCGGGGTTGCGACGTAAGCCCTCGGTCATGGCTGCGGAGTAGATGCGGGTGCGTTCGTCCACGCCAGCTTTGAGCAACTTGTCGAGTTCGCGCCGGATGATGTTTTGCTTCTCTGCACTAACCTGGGAAGACGTTCTTCTGGCAGTTGCCTGCTGCTGCTCCACTTCATGGGTGCGAGCGAAAAGCTCCTCGGTGCTTTCCTCGCTGGCCGGGGGAATGCTAGGTGCTGGCGGCTGGCCGAAGAGGAGTCGGCCGCGTTCAAGGCGGTTGTAGGCTTCGCCCTTTGACAGGTCGAGGCACTGCTGGAGGTACGCGTTGGGGTAGTTAGCGCCGACAATTCGGCCAGCTTCTTCGCGCTCGGCGATGAAGGCGAACGCGGCGTCGATAGTTGCCTTCTTTTTGAATTGCTCCTCGAGGCGTTCCATTTCGTGCCGGATATCACTGAATGTGAGGGCGGAGGGGTCGGCGAAAAGCTCACTTAACGTGCGCAGCGCTGCCGAAATATCGTTGACGCATCGGGTGATTGTGCTGGTCATGCCCCCTCTTTTCGTGAGTTGCTCTCACCCTATCAACCCCCGCCGACACAGATCGGCACGATTCGAACAAATGAACGAACTTTCTGGCGGTTTGGTACGTTGAGACGTGGCAGACAATCACTTGAGGGTGGAGGCGCTCGACGAACATGGCAAGCAATGACAGTGATGATCGCTACCGGTACATGGGTCTCGAGATGATTCCGACGCCATGTTGCAAAGCGAAAACCAGTGAGCCTTGCCTAGGGACGGGGTGGATGTGGCGGGTTGGAAACGGTGTCATGGCGCTGAAGCTCAACGATGACAAAGTGCTCACCGGCACTGGATATGGGTTTGATGACTACAAAGATTGGGGCCGAGGAGGCGACCTACAAGACGTGATCTTAAGCGCTGCCGCCGACGGGCTGAGCCTTCCCGATGCCCTCGAGCGTGTCCGCAAGGCGTTCGGCAACCCCGACGTTATCGTGGACCTGAAAGACATCAACGAGTGAGGTCGTATGTCCCCGGAGAACATTTTGCTGCGCTTGCCGAAGACGCAGGAGCAGGAGATTCGCAAGATTTATGAGGAGCTGGCGCAGCGCGGATTTCCCGTTCAGCAGCAGCGCCCGCACGTGTCAGTGACGTTCGCTCCTCAGATGGCTCGAAAGGTGATCGCCCGAGCAGGGGAACTCCTGCCCCAGTTATTGCCTGCGCGTCTGGACAGGGTAGGCACGGTGGTGTTCGGGACGAAGTCGAAGCAGACGGTGGCGTGGCTGCTGCAGGGCCCGGACGAGCTTGAGCGAGCAGCGCGGGAGCTCAACGAGCTCAATCCCGATGGCCGTGGTGCTCGGTGGATTCCGCACCTAACGATGGGGCTGCGCCTGCCGAAGGCGATCGTAGGGGACTATATCCAGGCACTTGCTGAAGTGACATCGCCACACTTCAGGGCTGTGGATGTGGAGTATGCGGCGCTGTATCAGCCGCGGTTTGGGTCAGAGTATCGGTTCGAGCCTTAGGAGCTTGAGACTTCGGCGCAGCAACGTTGAAGCGTTGTCGCACCAGGTGCGGGTTCGTTTTCGTGTATCCGATGGCGATAATTACGAGTGCTGACGCGGCACCGAGGATGGTTTCCGCACTGCGCGCAAGGAGCATTGGCGCGACGGGGGCAGGTTCGACGGCTTGGATCATCAGCAGGGCGGTCGGGGTGATGAAGCTCGCTGCCAGCGTGTAGTTGCGGGTGACATAGGTTTCGGTCAAGAACTGCAGGATGATGATCCATATCACGAACTGCCATTCCTGCATGTGGTGCGAGAGGAGGAACCCGGCGACGAGAATGCCGGAAAGGGTGCCGAGCATACGTTGCAAGGCACGAAAGTACTGCACGCGGTAGCGGTTGTTGACCAGCGGCACTACCGCAGCGACCATCGCCCAGTAGAAGTGCGACAGCGGGTCAATGAGAGCGACGGAGATGATGCCGATCGTTCCAGCGAGCAGGGGAGCGAGGAAGAATCGCGCTGCCTCTCGCTTCAGCGCCTGCTTATCGACGCCCACTTCCTCCCCTCGCGGTTCACGCACATTGGGACCTTCCCCTATGAGGTGCGATATTCTCCCGAGCCCAAAGCAAAGACCGGCCGTCGCAGCAGCGACTGCTGTAGCGATCAGTGGGTGTGCCGGGTGGGCAAGGGACCCCACCGCGGCGATTGCGAAGAGTACGAAGACGGACCCGGTTGGGCGTGTACCTGACCACAGCGCGATGGTCGCCCACACCGAGGACGCGACGGCAGAGATGAGCATAATGAGCCATTGGTTGGTGTGGGTCCAGGACATCGTCGCGCCAATTGCGATCGCGACCACGATGGCGGTACCAGCAAGGAGCTGGTGCCGTGCCCTGTCCTGACGGGTTTCGTGGCGTCCGTAGACACCGGTGAACGCGCCGAAGTTGGCGTAGATGGCGAGGTCGAAACGGCCGATCCACAGCAACAGCAGTAGTGGGATGGCTACCCCGGCGGCTGTGCGAAACGCCGGGATGTGGTCCCGTCGTGCGGGTGCCATCGTGAACATGGCGCGAAAATGGTTCAAAGATCAGCCCTTTCTCCCGGAAGTAACAGAGTTGTTACCTTAGCCCCCTGCCAGCCCTCTGTCACAGAACCCAAAAACGCCAATTGTGTCGGAGGCGGACGTACACTAAGTCCATTCAAATTCTCTTTTGACTGCGAGGGAGTAGCGGACATGGCTGCGACTGAAGGGCATATTCAATCCGCTGGGAAAATCCCGGCACGTCACCTGATGGTCATTATCGGTGCCTTGCTGGTAGAGGTGGCGTTTTCAATAACGCTGACTGGTCTGAGTTTCTTTACACCGGCGGTGCTCGGGGACTTTCCTGGGACCCGTGCAGGTGCGTTCATGATTTATTTCACTTTGTATGGCTTCGCTTCCGCGGCGTCAATGCCGGTGGCTGGCATGCTCATTGACCGAATCAAGGCGCCTGGCTTGTTGGTCCTTGGTGGTCTCATTGCTGCGGGTGGCTTGGTTGTCTTTTCCGCCGCACAATCTCTGTGGTGGTTTTATGCAGCCGGAATCGTCATTGGTATCGGCGTGGGGCTTTCGCTGCAGTACGTCCCGATCGTCGTTATCAATCGCTGGTTTGTGGCTAAACGAGGAACCGTGTTGGGCATCGTCCTGGCGGGAACAGGAGTGGGCGGTGTGATCCTCGGCGTAGTAGTGCCGATCCTGCTGAGGACCGTTGGATGGCGGACCTCGATGGTGATTATGGCCGTCGCAATGGTTGTGCTGACAACGGGACCGGCGTTGTTCCTGATCCGCAGCAACCCTGAGGATCTCGGCCTACGCCCGTACGGTGCGGAGGTGGCACCGGCAGATGAAGTGACCACGAAAACTGGTAACGAGCCGGGAATGACGCAGCGGGAGGCTTTTGGCAGCATCTGGTTCTACGTACTGGCGGCCTCATTGCTGTTGTTGGGCGCGATCTACGGGATGACGCAACACTTCGTGAACTATCTTTCTGGCAAGCCGTGGGGTGTGGAGCTTCGCCCAGAGGAGATTTCAACAATCATTATCACGGCAACGATTTGTCTGATTGTGTTCAAACCGTTTCTTGGCTGGTTCATCGATAAAATCGGCCTGGAGCGGGCCCTGTGGATCGTGCTGCTGATTGCGGCCGGCGCGACCGCGGCGTGGGCATACATGACCACGCTCCTGCCGTACGTGTTCTTCGTGATCTTCATCTTCCTCGGTACTGCAAGCGGCACCGTCGCCCCACCACTGATCGCAGAGCACTCGTTTGGTCAGAAAGAGTTCTCGAAAATTTGGGGCACGCTGGGGATGGCCTACCCAATTGGGCTTTCAATTGGTGCGGCTGTCTGGGGGTGGGTGAAAGACTACTTCGGCTCCTACGGCTACGGCTTTGTCTCTGTGCCGGTGTTCACATTGTTGGTGCTGCTCGGAGTGAGCGCAACGTTCCGCGGTGCCCGCAAGCTTTGGGTGCCGGAAGCGCAGCAGTTGGCCTAGTCGCGCCGGGCAAGGCTATCGGTGGAAACGCCCGTGAGCAGGGCCGTACCGTCTTTCACGGCCACGGTGGGGGCGGTGGTGGCGTCGAAAACTAAGGGGGCGTTGCTCGCGGCGACGATGACGTTGCCGTACTCGTGGCCGTCGAGCATTGCTGGCGGCGCGACGGCCACTGCGTAAGAGAACACCTCGAGGAGCCCGGCAACCTCTGCGCGGGTGTTTGGAAGCTGCTGCCTGTCGCCGATGTTCGCAATGTAGATGCCACCCGGACGAAGGGCGGCAGCGCAAGCGCGGAAGAACTCGACGGTGGTCAGCGGGCGAGGGGTGGAGGGACCACTGAAGACGTCGCGAACGATGAGGTCAAGGCTGCGTCGCTGGCAGGCATGCGTGAACGCGCGTGCTTCGGCGCAGCGGATTGTGACAGGTTCGAGGTTCTCATGAAATGCCCAGCGTACGAGCTGCGCGAGTTTCCGATCGATTTCCACCGCCGTCTGGTGGCTTTGGGGGTAGCGGTGTGCGAAATATGCAGGCAGCGTGCACGCAGCCCCGCCGAGGTGGACCGCGCGGAAATCCGAGGGCACGGTGTCGCCGGGGCTGATGAATCCCGTGATCCACTGCATGTAGTCGAACGTCAGCACCTCCGGCGCGCCAAGCACAACGTAGGAGCTTGGTACGCGGTTGAGCTCGAGGGTGTAGCCGCCGTCGCGAAGTTTATCGGCGATGATGGTCGCTCTGCCGGTGTCTACGGGGAATGTTCCCGTGATGTTTTTCTTTGGGGTGCGGGGTTTGCGTCGCATTTCATGCTCTACCTTTCAGCGTTTATTCTTACCTGTTATGTACACATTGCGTGAAGCTCGCCCCGAGGACCGCCAGGCGGTCGTCGATGTTTGGGATGAATCTGGCATTACCCAAGAATGGAATGACCCGCCGACCGATTTCGATCTTGCGATGGAAAGTCCTGGTAGTACGGTGCTCGTTGCTGAGTCTGCAGAAGGTGTCGTTGACGGTGCGACTATCGTAGGTTTCGACGGCCACCGCGGGTGGATTCACATGACAGGAGTGCGCCCTAGCGCTCGGGGAGGCGGCGTGGGGCGCTTGCTTTCCGACGGTTGCGTGCAATGGCTGCGCGAACGTAAAGCCCCAGCAGTGCACCTGATGGTGGCAGAAGGCAACGACGCAGGGCGTGCTTTCTGGGAGCACCTCGGCTACTTCAAGATTGAGCCACCTGTGTACATGATTTCCCTGGAAGATTAATCGTTCCAAGACTGGGTGCGCACAAATCTGGTGGAAACCAGTACACCAACGATGACGAGGCTCAACGGCAGAAGCATAGACGTGGACATCGCCTGCGCGAATGGTTGGTGAAGCACGTCGGGGAGCGCTTGGGTGCTCCCGCCGCCGGAAAAGTCGGCAGCCGCCGGCCCGAGCTGGCGCGTGAGCTGCTGCGACATCATTGCCGCGATACCTGCAGAGCCAATGACCGCGCCAAGTTGGCGCACGGTGTTATATACGCTGGAGCCCGCCCCTGCCAGGCGCGGATCGAGGTTTCGCGTCGCGATCATGGACAATGGCCCCCACACCATGGAGTTGCCAAACCCGTTGATCACGGAGACCGCGAGTAACCACATTGGGGAGACACTCGGGTCGGTAATGAAGTCCGCGGCACCAATCGCGACCGCGACGAGCGAGAGCCCTGCGATCGCGAACGGCTTGGGCTGATGCGTGTTGGTGAGCTTGCCGACCCAAGGCGAGAAGCATCCAGAAATCAATCCCGCGGGAAGCAGGAGCAACGCTGCTTGGGTTGGCGAGTAGTGTTGCACGTTTTGCACGTAGATCATCCACGGAATGACGTAGGTGGAGATTGCAAACCCAACCGTAGAAATTGCTACGCAGGCGAGGGAAAAGTTTCGGTCAGAAAACAGCTCCAACGGCACCAACGGATCCCGGGTGGTTTTTGTTTGCCACCATACGAAGAGCGACAGCAACACGGCGCCGGCGCAAATGAGCGCAACGATGGGGAAGCTCCACGAAAACGTCTGTCCTTCCTGGATGCCGAACACCAGGCAGAACATGCCCGAAGCCGACAGAGCGACGCCAACCCAGTCAAACGTCCGTGCATTTTGCTCAAGCCTCGGCACGAAGACCCACGCCAATGCGATGCCAACAATGCCCACCGGGACGTTGATGATGAAGATCCACGCCCAGCCCCAGGCGTCCACGAGGAGACCGCCGAGCAGCGGCCCAACGATTGTCGCTACCCCTGCCGTTGCGCCCCAGACGCCCATGGCGCCACCCCGCTGCTGCGGTGCGAACGTGCGCAGCATCACCGACATCGTCTGCGGTGTCACTAGGGCACCGCCAAAGCCCTGCACAGCCCGGGCAAGAATCAGTGCCTCGATTGAGGTTGCCAAGCCGCACGCCAGCGAGGCGACCGTGAACAGGCTCAAGCCACACAGGTACACGGTCCGCGGTCCGATCCTGTCTCCGAGCCGCCCCGTAATCAGCAGCGGCACCGCGTACGCCAGCAAGTACGAACTGTTCACCCAGATAATCTGGCTGTAGGTGGCGTCAAACGCTGTGGAAATCGCAGGAATAGCGACGGCAACGATCGTCGAGTCCACCAGAATCACGAAAAACCCGACCATCATCGACCACAACGCCGCCCAGGGCCCTGTGCTGCGGGGAGTCTCCATCGCACTGACTCTACCGGGTGGTCGCCAGTGGCGAAAGAGCATAGGGCATATGATGGCACCTATGAGCGATATACATTCGACAGAAGTCTCCCAGAACGTCATCCTCCCGCAGTCAAAAGACGCAATCTTTTTGACGCTCACCATCGCACAAGGGCACGAGCGCGACGTAGTAGACATCATCGGCGGCCTTGCAGGGCTCGTCAACGGTGTCGGCTTCCGCTGGCCAGAGGCTCACTTAAGTGCGGTCCTCGGCATTGGCGCCTCGATGTGGGACCGCCTCTTCACCGTGGAAAAGCCCGAAGGCCTCCACGAATTCGTCGAACTGCAAGGGGAGAAGCACCACGCGCCGTCGACACCAGGCGACCTGTTCTTCCACATTCGTGCCGACGAATACGACGTCGCCTTCGAACTTGCGCGCCGCATCACGAAACAGCTCGGCGACGCCATCGAAGACTTCGATGAGACGCACGCTTTCCAGTACCAGGACTTCCGCGACCCTCTCGGGTTTGTCGACGGCACTGAGTCCCCGCGCGGCCAAGACGGCATCGCAACGGCGATTATCCGCGAAGGAAAGTGGGCGGGTGGCAGCCACATCGTGCTGCAAAAGTACGTCCACGATCTGAAAGCCTGGGACGATTTACCCGTCGAGGAGCAGGAGCGTGTCATCGGCCGAACGAAGCACGAAGACATCGAGTTCGACGACGACGCGAAACCGGCCAACAGTCACGTTGCTGTGAACTCGATCGAAGATGAAGACGGCGAATCGTTGGAGATCGTCCGCAACAACCTCACCTTCGGTGACGCAGCCGGCCAGCAGGGCACATTCTTTATGAGCTACGCGAAGGACGTCGCCATCACCGAGCGGATGCTGCGCCGCATGTTCATCGGAGAGCCAGTTGGCAACTATGACAGAATCCTCGACTTTTCCACGGCACTCACCGGGTGCAACTTCTTTGCACCGCCGAAAACATTCATGGAAAACGTCGAGGATTACGTCAAGGAAGAACTGCGCTAACCCACAAGCTGCTGTAACTGCGGTGGTAGGTACTCGCGGATGGTAGGCCACGTCACCGCAGCGATTAAGCCCAGCCCGGCGAGCACACCAACCGTGATGAGCGCCGCCTTCGTCTTGGAACTGCCCTCCGAGGACATCAGGTTATCTTCGGCGTCCATGTCATCGGTCTGCGGTGGGTTTGGTGTGACGTTGACGTCGACATCGTTTTGGTCGTGCGGGCGCATCGCTTCAGGGTCAATACCGAAGAACGTGTCCAGGCCTTTCACGTTGAACTGCGTCGACATGTAGCGTTCGTTGGTGTTCGTGTTCCACTGCGAAATGACGACGTCGAGGTTCGCGATCGTGGAACCCGGTACGATGTACCCACCGTAAGGTTGGGAGAAATTCATCGGCGTCTGCTGAAAGTCCCAGTAGCCATTCTTGGCGATTGTCGCGACAGGCACGTCGTTCCAGCTTTGTGGCAGCGTATCCGAAATGCGGACCTCGACGGCGAGCGTGGCCTCGTTGAACATCACGAACACCCAGTGGTTGTCGATGTATCGCAGGTTCATCTCGCCGGCCTTGATCTTGTTACCGTGCAGGATCGCGCCAGCTTCGTTGCCCCACTCGTCGGTGTTGGGATTATATAGCTCCCAACTCTCTTGACTGCCAATCTGCTCCTCGGTAAAGCGAGCCAGGTACACCGGGTGCTCGCGCTGGAAGCCGGACATCACTGCGTAGATGTAGCCGTCTGGCCCTTTTTCCCAAGAGATGAGCTGGCCAAGGCCATTGAGGTAGTAGTTAGGGGTGCGCCCGATGCTCTTCCAGGTTTTCCCCTCGTCTGTGGACTTCCATGTCTGTGTCTCGAGCACATTGCCGATGCCACGGTTCCACATGCCCTGCATGTACAGCGTTCCGTTGATGTTGATCACATCGGACGGGATGAGGGTCAGGTTGTCGCCTTCTTTCCGGTAGTAGTTGATCAGGCCGTATGCGTCACGGTGCCCCTTGAGCGGGCGAAGGATTTCAATCTGCCCGTTGTTCATTCGCGCAACTACGCCAACAGGGCTGATCCAATCACCCTCGCCGAACTTCTTACCGCGGAACGAATCACCGAAGATCATCGCGAACTCATCACCGTTGAGCGGGGTCATCGTACCTAGATCGCCAGCCCCGATACCGACGTGCGCGGCCCACGGGCCGAGCACATCACCCATGATTTGGACGACGGTGCCATCTGGCATCTTCATCGGTTTTTGCTTTGGCTTCGATGGAAGGTCTTCGGGTCCATTAGGACGAACAGTAGGCCACGCGGGCAAAATCGAGTTGGTTTGCGCCTGCGCGCAGGGAACCGAAATCCCCGTCGCAGCAAGAGCAAGAGTAGTGGCACAGGCGATAATTCGGGTCAAAGGCGGCAAAGGCATGGGGCTCCTGGGATGAAACGTCGTGAGGCAAAATATTCGACGTCCCCTTTCACCGCAGCAGGCTGTGGGGAAGTGGACGTCGATAATTATTGGGCGAATATTGGGTTAGTTCGAAGAATCGTTGCGCTGACCAAGACCCGAGTCCAGGCGCAGCAGTCCAGAACCATCATTGCCGACAAGTGTCAGCTGGTCAACAATCTCGGAAACCGTTGCCTCTTCGCTGATCTGCTCGTCGAGGAACCAGGTGATAAGTGAGCGCGAGTCAAAGTCCTTGACCTCATCGGCGATGCCGGCGATGTTGCGAATCATCGCAGAGACCTTGCGCTCGTGCTCCAGCGCTGCTTTGAACGCTGCGAGCGGGGAATCGATCGATGGAGCGTCGAGTGCGACGGTGTGCAAGGTGACGTCGTGACCCCGGTCGATGAGGTGCGTTGCGAACTTCTCTGCGTGGTCGCACTCTTCCTGCGCCTGCTCAGCAAACCAGGATGCGAAGCCCGGGAAAGACTGTGCCTCCATGGTGTAGGCGAGCTGGCGGTACAGCAGTGCCGCCTGGTATTCCGCAGTGACCTGCTCGTTCATTGCATCTTGCAATTTCTTGTCCATAGTCAAGCTCCTTTGAAGGTGTAGTTGAAAACTGATGTTACGGCGCTATTTTACGCCTGCGAGGCAAAAATGCATCAAAAGTAAGGGTATCCTAATCAATGACCTGGGGGTATGTCGATGGGGAACCTTCGCAAAATGGGCTATCCTTGCCGGTATGTCTCGTTTTAGTCCCTTAAATTGGCCGGTTGTGCGCCAGATACGCGGTGGTGACGCCTTCGCCCGAGGCGAAAACACCGAATCTGCGCGCAGCCAAGAAATGGAAGGCCGCATTGTAGAAGCGGACCGCGTTGTCAAGAGCGTGTGTCCGTACTGCGCTGTTGGCTGTGGCCAGCGCGTATATGTAAAAGACAATAAGGTCATTCAAATTGAAGGCGACCCGGATTCCCCGCACTCACGCGGACGCCTGTGCCCGAAGGGTGCAGCTTCCGAGCAGCTCGTCAACGCGGAAAACCGCGTGACCGACATTCTGTACCGAGCACCGCGCTCCAAGGAATGGGTCAAGCTTGACCGCGAAACCGCCATGGAAATGGTCGTCGACAGGTTCCTCGAAGCCCGTGAAAACGGCTGGCAGGACTTCGACGACAAGGGGCGCCCAGTGCGTCGAACCATGGGTATCGCAGGCCTGGGCGGCGCCGCGATGGACAATGAGGAAAACTACCTGATTAAGAAGCTGTGGACTGCAGCGGGCGCGGTGCAGGTCGAAAACCAAGCTCGTATATGACACTCCTCCACGGTTCCCAGTTTGGGATCCTCGTTTGGACGCGGTGGAGCGACCCAGCCACTGCAGGACATGGCAAATGCGGACTGCATTGTCATCCAAGGGTCAAACATGGCCGAAGCGCACCCAGTTGGGTTCCAGTGGGTCATGGAAGCGAAGGCGCGTGGTGCACGAATCATCCACGTCGACCCTAGATTCACGCGTACGTCGGCGATGGCACATAAGCACATCCCGATTCGTGGTGGTACCGACATCATCCTGTTGGGTGCTGTCATCAACTACGTGCTGGAAAACAACCTGTACTTCGAGGAGTACGTCAAGGCATTCACCAACGCTTCGACGTTGATCAGTGAGGAGTTCCAGGACACCGAGGACCTCGAAGGTCTGTTCTCTGGATACGACCCTGAAACGGGCGGCTACTCCAACGAGTCGTGGCAGGCGCGCAAGAAGTGGGATGCGCAGACTTCGTGGGACGTTGAGAAGGATGAAACCCTTCAGGATCCGCGAACAGTCTTCCAGATTTTGAAGCGCCACTACTCCCGCTACACCCCGCAGGTTGTTGCTGAGTCGTGTGGTATTTCCGAGGAGGACTTCTACTTCCTCGCGAACTCGATTGCGGAGAACTCTGGCCGCGATCGCACCACCTGCTTCGCGTACGCGCTTGGCTGGACTCAGCACACGTTGGGCGCACAGTTCATCCGTACGTGTGCGATCCTGCAGACGCTGATGGGCAACATCGGCCGTCCGGGTTCGGGCATCATGGCGCTGCGTGGCCACGCATCGATTCAGGGCTCCACGGACGTGCCGACGCTGTTCCACATCCTGCCTGGCTACCTGCCGATGCCGCAGTCCACGCACCAGACGTGGGACGAGTACTTGGCAGCAGTGTCGAAGCGTGATCAGAAGGGCTTCTGGCAGACCGGCGACACCTTCGCTGTGTCGTTGATGAAGGCCTACTGGGGTGACGCCGCAACCGAGGAGAACAACTGGGGCATGGACCTCATGCCAAGGTTGACTGGTGCGCACTCGACGTACCACACGCTGCAGCTGATGAACCAGGGGCTTGTCGACGGCTACTTCGTCTTCGGCCAGAACCCTGCGGTTGCGCAGTCGAACGGTCGCATTCAGCGCATGGCGCTGACCAAGCTGAAGTGGCTCGTCGTACGTGATTTCTCTGAAATCGAAACGGCAACGTTCTGGAAGGACTCTCCAGAGGTGCAGTCCGGTGAGATTTCGCCGGAGGAGATCGACACTGAGGTGTTCCTCTTCCCAGCTGCGAACCACGTTGAGAAGGCAGGTACGTTTACCCAGACCTCGCGCGTGCTGCAGTGGCGCTACAAGGCCAAGGATGCGCCGGGCGATGCCGAGAGTGACCTCGAGTTCTTCTACGACTTGGGACTTCGCTTGAAGGAGCGAGTCAAGGACTCGACCGACCCGCGCGACGTGCCGTTGCAGAAGATCACCTGGGACTACGAGTGCGATGAGCACGGTGAGATTCTGCCGGAGTCGGTGCTGAAGGAGATCAACGGCTACTACCTCGACGGTCCTCGCAAGGGACAACTCGTAGACAAGTTTGCGGATCTCAAGGCTGACGGCTCAACCTCCTCCGGCTGCTGGATTTACTGTGGTGTGTACGCCGACGACGTCAACCGTTCGGCGAACAAGCGCCCAGGCCAGGAGCAGAACGCGATGGCGTTGGAGTGGGGCTGGGCATGGCCAATGAACCGCCGCGTGCTCTACAACCGTGCTTCTGCGGATCCGGATGGCAAGCCATGGTCGGAGCGCAAGAAGCTGGTCTGGTGGAACGAGGACAAGGAGCTGTGGGAGTCCGACGATGTTGTGGACTTCCCAGTCAACCGTGCTCCTGGTTTCAAGCCAGAGCGCGACGCGGTCGGTCCTGCAGCGCTTGCCGGTGATGATGCGTTCATCATGCAGGCGGACGGCAAGGCCTGGCTGTTCGCGCCAACCGGAATGGTTGACGGCCCGATGCCGACGCACTACGAACCACAGGAGTCCCCGTTTGCGAACCCGCTGTACAAGCAGCAGCAGTCGCCGTCGCGAATTGTGATGCGTGGGGAGGACAACCTCTCGGCGCCGAACTTTGGCGAGCCAGGTGTCGGTGTGTACCCGTACATGCTGAACACCTACCGCCTGACCGAGGCGTACACGTCCGGATCGATGACGCGAAGCCTGCCGTTCTTGGCAGAGCTGCAACCGGAGTTGTTCTGCGAGGTTTCGCACAAGCTGGCGGAAGCTGTTGGGCTGAAGAACGGTGACTGGGCGACGATCATCTCGCCGCGCAACGCCATCGAGGCGCGAGTGCTGGTCACGGAGCGCATGAAGACCCTGGTCATCGACGGTCATGAGTTCCAACAGATCGGTATGCCGTATCACTTCGGCGCAGGTTCCTACGCCGAGGTCGAAGGCGATGGACCGAACGACCTTTTGGGCATCATGCTGGACCCGAACGTCAACATCCAGGCGTCGAAGGTTTCCGCGGTTGATATCCGGCCGGGCCGACGCCCGCGCGGCGAGGACCGCATGAAGCTGGTGCGTGAGTACCAGCGCCGTGCGCGCCTGACGGAGGACACCGGTACCAAGCTGACCGACGAGTCGAAAGACGTCATCGTTGGTGAGCAGCTCGGTGACACAGAGGCGGCGAAGTACGACTCGACGAAGAAGAATATGGCGAACGGGGAAGGATAGGTTTTGACGATGAAAACGAAGAATCAGATCACCGAATCCCCAGCCAACATCGGGTACGAGAAGGAAGCTCGTAAGGCTTTCTTCACGGATACGTCGATTTGTATTGGCTGCAAGGCGTGTGAGGTTGCATGTAAAGAATGGAACCGAAACCCGCAGGACGGCTACAAGTTGTCTGGTAACTCCTACGACAACACCGGTTCGCTGAACGCGGACACGTGGCGCCACGTGGCGTTCATTGAGCAAGGCGAGGACCGGATTCTGCAGGCTCGTGAAGAGGGTGCAAAGCTCGTCGGGCTTGGAATGCCGAGCGTCAAGCCTGCCGAAGAGGCTTCCACCCGCGCGGTATTGCCGGATACACCGGATTTCCGCTGGCTGATGTCCTCCGACGTGTGCAAGCACTGCACGAACGCTGGTTGCTTGGACGTGTGCCCGACGGGTGCGTTGTTCCGCACCGAGCACGGCACCGTCGTCGTACAGGATGACGTCTGCAATGGCTGCGGTACCTGCGTTGCTGGCTGCCCGTTCGGCGTCATTGAGCGTCGTAGCGATGGTGGCGTTCGCAAGCGCAACGAGCGTTCCGGCAAGGGCGAGGACTTCACACCTGGTGAGAGCGCGCCGATTAAGAACATCGGGGTGGCCCAGAAGTGCACCATGTGCTTCGACCGCCTTCAGGTCGGCGAGCAGCCAGCATGTGCCAAAACCTGCCCGACGACGTCGATCAAGTACGGCACGTACGACGAAATGCTCGCGCTTGCGAAGGCGCGCGTGAAGGAACTGCACGCGCAGGGCATGACGGAAGCTCGCCTGTATGGCGCAAACCAGAACGACGGTGTAGGCGGTACAGGCTCAATCTTCCTGCTGCTGGATGCGCCAGAGGTCTACGGGCTTCCGCCAGACCCAGTGGTTCCAACGGCGAACTTGCCGGAGCTGGCGAAGCGCGGCGTCATTGCCGCAGCCGGAATGGTTGGCACTATTGCAGCCGCGGTCCTGATTGGAGGTAGGAAGTAAATGGCTGAGTTTGATAGCTACCGTCCACCGCAGGAGCCGCGTCGTCCGCGGCGACGTGATCAAGCGGAAGGCGAGCGCCCACGTGGCCCGAAGAAGCGTCGTGGCGAGGAGCTAATGGTGCCGGAGGCAAGCTTTGAGCACTTTGACTCCTACTACGGTAAGCCGATTGTGAAGTTCCCGCCGTGGGAGTGGCCGATTGGTGTCTACTTCTTCCTCGGCGGCCTCGCCGGAGGCTCCTCCTTGTTGGCCGTGGGAGCTGACGCGACAGGCAACAAGGAGCTGCGTCGCAACATGCGGATTAGTTCGATGGCTGCCGCCGCGGTGGGCTCCGGTTGCCTGGTGCTCGACCTTGGTCGCCCGGAGCGCTTGCTGAACATGTTCCGCGTGTTCAAGCTGTCGTCCCCGATGAGCGTTGGCTCTTGGTTGCTGGGTTCGTTCTCCGCGCTGCAGGGGCTTGCTATGCTTCCGGAGCTCGACGAGCTGACTGGCAAGAAGCTGCCGCTGCCAAGCCCGCTGCGCTCGTTTATTGAGTTCGCAGCGACCCCGGCTGGTATTGCTGGCGGTGTGCTTGCCTCGCCGCTCGCGGCGTACACCGCGGTGCTGATCGGCAACACGTCGGTGCCTGCATGGCAGGAGGCGGGCAAGAACCTACCGTTCGTGTTCGTATCATCTGCGACCGCAGCGACGGGTGGCATGGGCTTGCTCACCACTTCGACGGAGAATGCTGCTGTGCCGCGAGCACTCGGTGTCGTGGGCGCAGCCGCCGATGTAGCAGCGACGTCCTACATGACGAGCCAACTGGACGACGTCTCTAAGGAAGCGTTTTCCACGGGCAAGGCAGGCAAGCTTTTCAAGGCTTCCGAGGTTTGCCTCGCGGTTGGTGGCGTTGGCGCGCTGTTCAGTAAAAAGAGTCGAGTACTCGCAGGTATTTCGGGTGTCGCGTTGATGGCGGGGTCCTGCCTGACTCGTTTCGCGGTGCTCGAGGCCGGTAAGCAGTCCACCGAGGACCCGAAGTACGTCGTTGAACCGCAGCGGGAGCGCCTGCGCAAGCGCCGTGAAGCGGGCAAGGTTGATGACGGCATCACTACCGCCTAGCTGCGACTGGAGCTAACACACAACACTGCCCCTCTCACACACCGTGTTGGAGGGGCAGTGTTGTATTTCTAGTTTGGTATTTCGGCTACTTCACCTGAACGCGACCGGTGCCTGCGACAGTTTCGCCGATGACTGGGTAGCCGGGGATCTCGCCGATGACGAGCAGCCCCCCGGAAGTCTGGGCGTCCGCAAGGAGCAGCAGCTCGTCGCCGTCCAGATCAGAGTCGATGTTGGGGCGTACCCAGTCGAGGTTGCGCTTCGAGCCGCCAGGGATGTAGCCGGCCTCGAGCGTTTCACGGGCGCCGTCGATAAATGGGACCTTCGTGTGGTCGATGACGGCGTCGATTCCGGAGGCGCGTGCCATCTTGAACAAGTGGCCGAGGAGGCCGAAACCAGTGACGTCGGTAGCGGCTTTCACACCGGCGGCGACTGCCTTTTCGGAGGCTTCCTTGTTCAGCGTGGTCATTACTTCGATGGCCTGCGGGAAGACATCGCCGGTTGCCTTGTGGCGGTTGTTCAGTAGGCCAGAGCCGATCGGCTTGGTCAAGGTGATGGGCAGGCCGGCCTCTGCGGCGTCGTTGCGCATGAGCTTGGCCGGGTCCACGATGCCGGTGGCAGCCATGCCGTAGATCGGCTCAGGTGCGGTGATCGAGTGCCCGCCGGTCACGCTGATGCCGGCTGCGGTGGCAGCGTCCATGCCACCGTGCAGTACGTCGCGGATGAGCTCTGAGGGGAGGACATCCCGTGGCCAGGCGAGCAGGTTGATGGCGGTGATTGGGGTGCCGCCCATCGCGTAGACGTCAGAGAGCGCGTTGACGGCCGCGATCTTGCCCCAGGTGTAGGCGTCATCGCAGACCGGGGTGAAGAAGTCGGCTGTGGAGATGACGGCGAGGTCGTCGCGGACGTGAATCGCGGAGGCGTCGTCGCCGTCGTCGAGGCCAACGATCACGTTCGGGTCAGCGAAGCCGACCAGTCCCTGGACGGCTTCTTCGAGCTCACCGGGTGGAATCTTACACGCACACCCGCCACCGGATGCGTACTGTGTCAAACGAATCTTAGAATTATCAGCAGTCATACCCACATGGTAGCGTTGCTTTTCGGAGGCGTACGTGTCCTGGTGGCCACCCCAGTCTTCAAAACTGGTGAGGTCGAGCATCTCGGCCTGGCAGGTTCGATTCCTGTCCGTCTCCGCCAAAACGTTGTGTTGTTGTAAGGGGAAGCACATGAATGATCCTCGCCGTCGAATCCCTCGCACAGACGCACTGCTTGCGCTTGCTGCGCAGGAGCACACCGCGTTGGCGCCACACGCGCTTAAGGCGCTCGCAGGGAAGTTGCAGCAGCGCGCCCGCGACGGCGAGATCACCCCTGAAGAGGTCACCCCGGAGTTTCTCCACGCTTGTCGACGCCACCCCGGGTCCCTGACGCCAGTCCTCAACGCAACTGGCGTGGTTGTGCACACCAACATCGGCAGAGCACCGCTTGCCCCGCAGGCAATAGACGCGATGGTGGATGCCGCGCAATATGTGGATGTAGAGATGGACCTCGCAGCAGGCGTTCGCTCCCGCGATAGAGGCAGGGCGGCCACGGATGCAATCCTGGCTGCATGTCCAGCGGCGGAGGACGCGCTGGTAGTAAATAATGGCGCAGCGGCGTTACTCCTTGCCGTGGCTACGTTCGCCGAGGGGCGTGACGTCGTTATCTCTCGCGGCGAACTTATCGAGATTGGGGCGGGGTTCCGCCTGCCTGAGCTCATTGAGAGCGCACGAGTGTCTTTGGTTGAAGTCGGCGCGACAAACCGTACGCATCCCTTTGACTATGAGCGGGCGCTCGACAACGCGGGAGCGGTGCTGAAGGTGCATCCCTCGAACTACAGGGTGCACGGGTTTACCGCGGAGACCACTATCGCGCAGCTTCGCGAGCTTGTCCGGCCCCGCGGCTGCGCCCTGATCGCTGACATCGGCTCGGGCCTGCTTCACCCTGATCCGCTGCTGCCGGACGAGCCAGATGCCACCACAGCTTTGCGCGATGGCGCGGACGTGGTGCTGTTTTCCGGCGACAAACTACTTGGTGGGCCGCAGGCAGGCGTTATGGTCGGAACGAAGAACGCCATTGCGAAGCTGAAGCGGCACCCGCTGGCGCGCGCAGTGCGCATCGACAAGCTGCGCCTCGCGGCGCTGGAGGCAAGCCTGAACATCGCCAGCACACCAGTCCACGACTACCTACACGCAAACTCCGACCAGCTCAAAGCCCGCGCAGTAGCGATTGCAGCGGAGGTTGGAGGCAGTGTGGTTCCGCACGACGGCCGCGTTGGAGGAGGCGGCGCGCCGGGCTTCCCACTGCCCGGTTGGGCTGTTGCGCTTGATCAGTCGTTGGCAGACCCGCTACGGGAAGGTACCCCGGTTGTGCTCGGACGTGTCCACGAGAATGAGTTGTTGATTGACCTGCGCTGCGTGCCACCCGAGCGCGACCACGAGATCGCAGCCGCGATTCGAGCGGCCCAAGGAAAGGACTGAGTGTTACGTGTTTGTAGTTGCGACAGCTGGCCACGTCGACCATGGAAAGTCCACCCTGGTCAAAGCGCTTACCGGAATGGAACCGGACCGCTGGGAGGAAGAGAAAGACCGGGGGCTCACGATCGACCTCGGGTTCGTGTGGACCAACGTCGATGGCGAAGACATCGCGTTCGTGGACGTCCCCGGGCACGAGCGCTTCATCGCGAACATGCTCGCGGGTGTTGGGCCAGTCACGGATGTCTTGTTTGTCGTCGCTGCGGACGAGGGCTGGATGCAGCAAACATTGGATCACCGGGACGCTATCGACGCGTTCGGCGTCCAGCACGGTGTTATCGCGATGACACGGGTGGATAAGGCGGATGCTGGGCGTCGACAAGCTGTGGCTGAAGAAACTCGACGGAATGTCGCTGGTACCAGTATGGAGCGTTGGCCTGTCGTCGAAGTTTCTGCCAAGACGGGCGAGGGGGTTGAAGAACTCAGGAGCGCGCTTGTGACGATGCTGCGGCAACAGCCGACGGCGGACCCTGCCGGGCGAATCCGGATGTGGGTCGACAGGGCGTTTCACATCAAAGGCGCCGGCACCGTTGTTACGGGGACGCTCACCAACGGAACAATTCAACCTGGGCAGACGCTGACGCTACAGACCGCTGCAGGTCAACGCGAAGTCACCGTGCGTGGTATCCAGTCGGAGGACACCGCAGTTGAAGAAGCCAAGCCGACGATGCGCGTCGCGCTCAACCTTCGCGGAGTGAGCGTCGACGAAGTTTCGCGTGGCGCGGCGCTGTGCACGCCAGAGAAGTGGCACACGACCTCTGTGGTGGATGTGCGCCATACCCACGGGGCTGCACTGAACGACGTGCCGCAGGAGGTTGTGGTGCACGTCGGTACTGCAGGAGTCAGCGCGAAAGTGCGACCGTTCGGTGCAAAGCACGCCAGGCTCATCCTCGAGCACGACCTGGTGCTGAGCATCGGGGACCGGTTGGTGCTGCGAGGCTCCGGTGCGCAGCAAATTCTCGGCGGGGTAGAGGCTATCGACGTCGACCCGCCCGCCCTTCCCCGGCGCGGTGACGGGCGGAAGCGCTCGGCGCAGCTTGAGGAGCTGCCGGATATCAACGTGGAGATCGCCAGACGGGTGGCCGTGCGGCCAGAACTGTTGGCAAGCCTTGGATTTGAGGTCGGCGATAAGCCTCCGCAAGGTACCGTGGCGTTTGCCGGATACTGGATCCGCGCGCAGCAGGTAATGGAGTGGAAAGACACGTTGCTGCAGGCATTGCAAGCACACCTTGCGGCGCATCCACTGTCGGCTGGGTTAGCTACTGGCGCGGCCGTGGAAGCTCTGCATCTGCCAGACGCGAAGCTGTTGCCGCTTGCTGTCGCCGCTGCGAAACTCAACACTCGCGACGGGTACGTCTGCAACACCGCCGAGGTCGATCTCGGGGAGGCAGAGCCAGGGGTCCAGAAACTCGAGGCGCAGCTTCGTGCCCATCCATTTAAGGCGCCTGAGGCGCGCGATCTCGAACAGCTCGGCCTGGGGGCGAAAGAGCTTGCGGCAGCGGAGCGGGCCGGAAGGATTCTACGGCTCGGCGACGGCGTAGTCGTTGCCGCAGATGCGATCACGCTTGCCACCGCGAGGTTGCGGAACCTGCCTCAGCCGTTCCGCACAACAGATGCGCGCCAGGCACTCGAAACGACCCGGCGTGTCGCCATCCCGCTGCTCGAGCTTCTAGACGCACGCGGAGTCACCCGCCAGATAGAGGCGGGTGTTCGAGTACTGACGTAGCAGCCTCGTTCGGCTGTTCTAGTGTTCGTGCTCGTCTGCGTCCGCGTCGGCCTTCGTCTCGTGGACAGTGCCAGGCTTATGCTCTGGAGCGGCGTAGATTGAGTACACCTTCGCCGGGGCGTCGGACTCGTTCACGAAGTTGTGCCACTGGCCAGCAGGAACGAACGCTGCGTCATCGTCGCCGATGACCTTGTCAACAGTCAGATTGTCTTCGGATGGGCCGATCATCGCGCGCAGCTTGCCGGATTCGACGCGAATGAACTGGTCGTGATCGTCGTGAATCTCTGCGCCAATCTCGCCACCTGCTGGGATGCTCATGACCGTCAGCTGAAGGTGCTTTCCGGTCCACAGAGTGTCACGAAATGCATCGTTATCAAGCGTTGCCTGCTCAATGTCGAACGTAACTGGGTTCGGCCCGTGGTCAGTGCGCAAAATCTTGGACATGATTCCTCCTCGCAAATAGGTTCGGTTTCACTCCACAGCATAGCGCGCTTTAGGGCTTGCGGTGCCGGCCTGCGTCTTGGCTGCGGCGCCGCCGTGCTTTTTGAACCTCGGTCAGGTAATCGCCGTCGTCGCTGCTAGGGGGCTCAGCAGTAGCTGTCTCAGCAAGTATCGACGCCTCTTCGTCCTCCACGACGTCGATGTCCACCAGCGGTGCAGGCTCAGCACCCTGAGTGTTCGTTCGCGGCCGGGTAGGAACTGCGGCACGGGAACGATCAACGGTGACAGCCCACGAGCCGTCGGGGAACTGAACCGTTTCAAATTGTTTCCCACCGTCCGGGCCAGAGTGCGTGAGGTCAGGCACGTGCAGCCACATCGGGTCTGCTGCGTCTGAATAATCAGCAATGTCGAGGGCCGCCATGCCATCCAAGAAAAATGCGCGGGCGACTACACATCCGTTGTCGGGCGAAGGGGCGTCGAGAAGCATGGCACGAACATCGTCAAGGTCAGCTGCCGAGACGCAGCCGAGCACGCGCTCGCCCAGCGTGACTACGACGTCGGCGTCACCCGCGGTTTGTAGTCCAACAAACCACTGGCCTGGCGCCAGGCTCGCGAGTTGCTCCGCGCTGAACTCGCCTCGCTCCGTATCGATGATCGCCATGTCACCGCTTGGCAGCACAAGGCAATCAGGACCCGCATTGTTGCGAGGGACAGCGAGCTGAGGTGGTGGCAAAATCACATCGACGGCGAACTTGCCGTACTCAGCATCGAACTTCACCGCAGCCAACGTCAACGGTAGCAGCTGCGACTGATGGATTCGCTCCAAGTCGACGTAACGGGCTCGGTCGAATTGAGCAACCTCTCCAAGAACACCGGCGCCGAGCCTTCGTACCCGCCAGTTTTCCTCGACCGCGTTTGGCTCGAGCACTACCGGCACGTATGACGTGTGGCGCGTGCCGCCGAATTCAGCAAACAAAGGCGACTGCACGACGTCAACGACGGTCACCTCCTCGCCAGCGCCCCACGTCGATGGCGCAAGCGGGTACACGGGGAGAGAGAGTTCCACAGCGTCATACTCCTATCTGCATCCAAAAAGTCACAACCTCATTGCTGCGGCCAGCGCCGCGGGGCCTGTTCAACAGGCGGCGGGGGAGCAGCGCCAAACCATGCGATTACAACACCCGCGACCGTGACACACAAGATACCTAACACCAGATGGGGAGTGAGCACGTCACCGCGAAACACCACGCCGAGAACCGTGCCCAGCACCGGCTCCATCGCGAACAACGTGCCGACAATCTGCGCCGATGTAAACCGTGCAGCCAGCGTGTCCGCCATATAGGGGATGACGACGCCAACGAAGCCCGCCAACGTCAGGAGCATCCAGCTATGCGCATCGAGCTTGACTGCATCATGAATTGAAAAAGGCAACGTAAGCAGAGCTGCGATCGTGATTGCGATTGCAAGCTCTCCCATTCCACCCGAGGACTTGCCCACCTTTTCCGCGAAGATTGTGTAGAGCGCGCAGAACGCGGCGCCGCACAACGCGAACACCACTCCCAGGGGATTGAGCCCCGACGAAGGCCCAGCAATCAATGCAACCCCGGCGAGAGCAACCAGCGCCCAAAGCCGAATCCACCATTGCCGAATACCAAAAAATGTCACGCAGCACGGGCCCAAGAAATCGATAGTGATTGCAGCACCCAGGGGGATACGTGCGATAGCTGCGTACAAAAACTGATTCATCAGCGCGATCGACGCGCCGAAGATGAATGCCTGCTTCCACTGCTCTTTCGACATCTCACCAGGGTTCGGCCGAAAAAGTACGAGAAGAATAACGGCGCCCAGCAAGAAGCGCAGTGTTGAAATGCTGACGGTACTAGCGACGACGAACAGGGAAGCAGCTAGCAACGCGGAGACCTGATTGCCCAGGGACCCAACGAAGATAAGGCCAATGGGGCGAACCAACGTACGGGTCGAGCGCGCTGCCATGGAACCTCCCCCTTACCGGACGCGCCGAATCGCGGACACCACACCGACGACGATCAGGCCAACTATCAGGCCCGCGGTCAGAGAAATCCCAGTCTCCACGAACCAACCAAGGATACCGTTATGCACGGCGTTCACAGCGCGTTCGATTACCTCATGGATCACATGCAGTCCAAAGACCTCGTCGAGGCCCCGAAGGATGAGGTGCCCTCCAACCCACAACATCGCCACGGTGCCGATCACACCGATCGCCGAAAGCACAACGGGCATTGACTTCACCATCGCGTGGCCCAGTTCCGCTGCACGATCGCGCTGAATCATTGCGCGGCCAATGTCATCGATCTTGACCAGGAGTGCCACTGCACCGTAGACCGCAAGGGTGATAAAAATGCCCACTGCGATGAGCACCGTAGCTTCCATCCAAATAGATTGATCGGCGACCTCGTCGAGCGCGATGATCATGATCTCCGCACTTAAAATGAGGTCTGTTCGAATTGCGCTTTTTACTAGTGCGTCTTCGTCCTGAGCAGATCGGTGTACGGCCGCATCTTCGTCAGCCTTGGTATCGCTGGTGAGTTTGTGCACGATCTTCTCGGCACCCTCGAAACATAAATATGCGCCACCGATCATCAAAATCGGCACGAGCGCCCACGGCGCAAACGCGTTGAGCGCCAACGCGACTGGCAGAATAATGAGGAGTTTGTTTCGCAGGGACCCTTTCGTGATCTTCCATATCATCGGAAGCTCGCGCGCCGGGGTCACACCGGAAACATATTGCGGAGTAACAGCGGCGTCATCGATGACGACACCTGCGGCTTTTGCCGACGTTTTTGCCGTAAGGGAAGCGACATCGTCCACAGAAGAAGCTGCGGTCCTGGCGATGAGGGCGACGTCGTCAAAGAGGGCGAGGAGGCCTCCGGCCATGTGCGTTCCCCTTCCTAGGAATCGTTGCGGTGGGCGACCGAAAGTCTACACGGCGCTCTCTAGATACCTTTGTGTGCTCAAGGGCGAAGGAACTGTGAAAAGGCTGTCAGTAAGCACCCCCAAAAGTGTAGAACCATGTCAGAAACCTGAATTATTTACCAATGTCGCAATCTTATGTGGTGGAATAGAATGCATCTCATCAGGTGTGATGTAGTCCACTTGAGTGAAGGTAATTGAAGCTAGCTAACAACAATCTGAAGGAGGCGCTGTGCGTACAGTAAAAGCTGCAGCGATCTTGGCGGTAGGAACCCTCACACTCGGATTGGCTGCGTGTGGTGGATCCGGCAACGACGAGGCCGCAAGCGGTCAGAGTGAGTCGACCGGTGGCGACAACTATGTGTTGGTAAACGGCTCGGAGCCGCAGAACCCGCTCATCCCGGGCAATACGAATGAGGTCGGTGGCGGTCGCATCATCGACGAGATCTTCTCTGGCCTCGTCTACTACGACACTGAGGGTAAGACCCATAACGACCTTGCAGAGTCCATCGACCTTGAGGGCGACACCCTCTACAAAGTCACGCTGAAGGACGGCGTGAAGTGGCAGGACGGAACTCCAGTTACGGCGAACGACTTTGTTGACGCATGGAACTACATCGTTGCGAATTCGCTGCTCGGCGAGAGCTTCTTTGAATCCATCAAGGGCTACGACCCAGAAGGCGTGCCAACCCTTGAGGGCCTCAACGTCATCGACGATAAGACCTTTACCATCGAGCTGAGCCAGCCTGAGGCAGACTTCCCAACCCGCCTTGGCTACTCCGCGTTCTTCCCAATGCACCCTTCGGCGTTCGAAGACATCGACGCCTACGGTGAGAACCCAATTTCCAATGGCCCGTACAAGCTGGCGGAGTGGAACCACAACCAGGACGCAACCATCGTTCCGAATGAGGAGTACGCCGGCGACAAGAAGCCGCAGAACGATGGCGTGACTTTCGTCTTCTACGCACAGCAGGATGCTGCATACGCTGACCTGCTCGCGGGCAACCTGGACGTCCTCGACGCTATTCCAGATTCCGCATTCGCAAGCTACGAAACGGAGTTGGGTGACCGCGCAGTAAACCAGCCGTCGGCTATCTTCCAGTCCTTCACCATTCCGGAGAACCTGGAGCACTTCAACGGTGAGGAAGGACAGCTGCGTCGTCAAGCCATCTCGATGGCGATCGACCGTGATGAAATCACGAAGACGATCTTCCAGGGCACCCGCACCCCGGCGACCGACTTCACCTCGCCAGTCATCCCTGGCCACTCTGACTCGCTCAACGGGGCAGAGGTACTCGAGTACAACCCAGAGGAAGCAAAGCGCTTGTGGGCTGAAGCAGACAAGATTAAGCCATTCACCGGCGAATTCTCTTTGTCCTACAACGCTGATGGCGGCCACCAGGCATGGGTCGATGCAGTTGCAAACTCCATCCGCAACACCCTTGGCATCGATGCAGTTGGCAACGCATACCCAGACTTCAAGTCCCTGCGTGATGACGTCACGAATAGGACCATCAAGGGCGCGTTCCGTACCGGCTGGCAGGCAGACTACCCATCGCTGGGTAACTTCCTGAGCCCGCTGTACGCCTCCAATGGTGGTTCCAACGACGGTGACTACGCTAACCCTGAGGTGGACAACCTGCTGAAGGAAGCCGCTGCTGCAGGCGACGTCGAAGCCGCTACACCTATCTACAACAAGGTGCAGGAGCAGCTCCTGAAGGACTTGCCGGCAGTTCCGCTGTGGTACGCGAACGTCAACGGTGGCTCCTCGGAGAACGTTGAGAACGTCGCGTTCAACTGGAAGTCCGTTCCGGTGTACACGCAAATCACCAAGAAGTAACAAAACCCCTACGCTCTGACCCATCCCACCCCGCCTGCGTACAAGCATGCGGGGTGTTGGGTTTGGGTGCGTCCATAAGCTCATGTTCAAAACGAAGAATTAAGGAGAGCCTGCAACCATGTTGCGATATATCGGGCGACGGCTCCTTCAGATGATTCCCGTGTTCTTTGGGGCCACGCTGCTGCTCTATGCGCTGGTGTTCCTCATGCCCGGTGATCCTGTCCAGGCCCTCGGCGGCGATCGTGGCTTGACCGAGGCCGCGAGAGCGCGCATTGAAGCCGAATACAACCTCGATAAACCTTTCATCGTCCAGTACCTGCTCTATCTGAAGGGCATTATGGTTGGCGACTTCGGAAAGACTTTCTCTGGCCAGCCCGTCGCCTCTGTGATGGCAAATGCGTTTCCGGTGACCATCAAGCTCGGCCTGATGGCGCTCGCGTTTGAGGCGTTCTTCGGCATTCTCTTCGGATTCTTCGCAGGAATCCGCCGCGGTGGAATTTTTGATTCGACCGTGCTGGTTGTGTCCCTGTTTGTAATCGCAGTGCCGTCCTTTGTCATCGGCTTCGTGCTGCAGTACCTCGTGGGCGTGCGGTGGGGCTTGCTCCCCGTGACAGTGGGCAGGAATGAGTCTTTCATTGCCTTGTTGATGCCGGCCGTCGTGTTGGGCGCCTTATCGTGCGCGTACGTGATTCGATTGACCAGACAATCCATCAGCGATAACCTCCGCGCGGACTATGTGCGCACCGCACGTGCTAAGGGTCTGTCTAAGGGAACAGTGATGTCCCGCCACGTGCTGCGAAACTCCCTCATCCCAGTGGTGACGTTCTTGGGTGCTGACCTCGGCGCGCTCATGGGCGGTGCGATTGTGACAGAAGGCATCTTCGGTATCAACGGTGTCGGTGGCACGATCTACCAGGCCATCATTAAAGGTGAGCCCGCGACAGTCGTGTCCTTTACCACCGTGCTGGTGATCATCTACATCGTTGCCAACCTGATAGTTGACCTGCTCTACGCAGTACTTGACCCAAGGATCCGCTATGCATAACTCTCAAGATCTCACAGCAGCTGCCCGCGCTGGGCAGGAGTATTTCATCGCGGAAACGGACGAAACCGGACTCGGTGCTGTTGACGCAGTCCAGGACGAGTCCGCTCCTACAAGCCAGTGGGGCGAGGCCTGGCGCGCGTTGCGACGCCGTCCTCTGTTTTGGGTATCCGCACTCCTGATTTTGTTCGCCATTCTGCTTGCCCTGGTGCCGGGCCTGTTTACTAGCGTGGACCCGCGTGAGTGCATGTTGTCTCGCTCACTTGGCGCGCCGGAGTCCGGTCACCCGTTTGGCTTTGACCGTCAAGGCTGTGATATTTACGCTCGCACGATTTATGGTGCGCGAGCATCGGTCACAGTCGGTGTGCTTACTACGATCGTCGTGACGGTCCTAGGTTCGCTGATCGGCGCGATCGCCGGTTTCTACGGCGGTATCTGGGACACCTTGCTGTCTCGCCTGACGGATATCTTCTTCGCTGTACCACTCGTGCTGGCAGCGATCGTGGTGATGTCCATGTTCCAGAACCAGCGCTCCATCTGGATGGTGGTGTTCGCGCTCTCTATGTTCGGTTGGACACAGATCGCGAGAATCGCGCGAGGCGCGGTGATGGGTGTGAAGAACGACGAGTTCGTCACCGCGGCACGCGCGCTCGGAGCGAGTGACGTGCGGATTATCTTCTCGCACATCCTGCCCAACGCGGCAGCACCGATCATTGTGTACGCTACCGTCGCGCTGGGTACGTTCATCGTCGCAGAGGCAACGCTGTCGTTCCTTGGCATCGGTTTGCCGACGACAGTCGTCTCGTGGGGCGGCGACATTTCTGCCGCACAGGCATCCCTGAGGGCCCAGCCCATGGTGCTGTTCTACCCTGCAATTGCTTTGGCACTGACAGTGCTGAGCTTCATCATGATGGGTGACGCCGTACGCGACGCCCTTGACCCTAAATCGAGGAAACGATGAGCGAGTTACAAGATCAACCGCTACTCGAGATAGCGGACCTGAAAGTTACATTCGAGTCAACTACCGGTGTTGTCGAAGCGGTGCGTGACTTCGACCTGACGGTGTATCCAGGCCAGTCGATCGCTATCGTGGGCGAGTCCGGGTCGGGAAAGTCCACTGCAGCGATGTCCATCCTGGGATTGTTGCCCGGAACAGGCAAGGTCACCAATGGTTCCATCAAGCTCAACGGTGAAGAGCTCACCGAGCTTGATGAGAAGGGATGGCAGAAGGTTCGAGGTAACAAAATTGGGCTTGTACCGCAGGACCCGATGAGCAACCTCAACCCAGTGTGGAGGATTGGCACGCAGGTAGAGGAGTCCCTTCGCGCAAACCATGTGGTGGAGGGCTCTGAGCGCCACGCGCGCGTCGTCCAACTGCTCGAGGAAGCGGGACTTCCAGAGGCCGAACGCCGCGCCAAACAGTACCCGCACGAGTTTTCGGGTGGTATGCGACAGCGTGCGCTCATCGCTATCGGTCTCGCGGCACGCCCAGAGTTGTTGATTGCCGACGAGCCAACATCCGCGTTGGATGTGACGGTGCAGAAGAAGATTCTCGACCACCTGGAGACGCTGACGGAGGAACTCGGCACAGCGCTGCTGTTCATCACGCACGACTTGGGACTGGCCGCCGAGCGCGCGGATCACCTGCTAGTCATGCACCGCGGACGCATCGTTGAAAAAGGTCCGAGCCTGCAGATTCTGCGCAACCCGCAGCACCCGTACACGAAGCGCCTCGTTACTGCCGCGCCTTCCTTGGCATCCGCTCGTATCCAGAGCGCGAAAGCTCAGGGCATTGAGTCCAGCGAGGAGCTCGCCTCGGGTCACCACGACTCCGAAGAAGTGGTGCTGAGCGTGCAGAACTTGGTGAAAGAGTTCGACGTCCGCGGGCAGAAGGGCAAGCAGAAGGTGCTTCGTGCTGTAGACGACGTCACGTTCGATGTTCGCCGTGGCACAACGCTTGCGCTCGTCGGTGAGTCCGGCTCCGGTAAGTCCACGGTGGCGAACATGGCGCTTCGCCTCTTGGAGCCAACGAGTGGCCGTGTCTTGTTTGAAGGACAAGATATCGCGAAGCTTAAGGGGCGCGAGTTGTTTGAAATGCGCCGCAAAATGCAGGTGGTGTTCCAGAATCCATATGGGTCGCTGGACCCGATGTATTCCATTTACCGCTGCATCGAGGAACCGCTGACGCTGCACAAGGTCGGTAACCGAAAGGAGCGCGAGGCGCGAGTCGCCGAGCTGCTTGATCTGGTGCAGATGCCGCGATCGGCGATGCGTCGATACCCGAATGAGCTATCCGGTGGGCAGCGCCAGCGCATCGCAATTGCACGTGCGATGGCATTGGGCCCGGAAGTGATTGTCCTTGACGAGGCTGTTTCGGCGCTGGACGTGCTCGTTCAAAACCAGATTCTCCAGTTGCTGACTCAGCTGCAGGAGGAGATGCGCCTTTCATATCTGTTCATCACTCACGACCTAGCGGTGGTTCGCCAGACTGCTGATGACATCGTGGTGATGCGGCAGGGTAAGGCAGTGGAGCAGGGCCGGGCCGATGACATCTTCGATAACCCTCAGGATCCGTATACACAGAACCTGATTAATTCGGTGCCTGGTCTCAACATTGAATTGGGGGTAGGAGAGTAGGTCCCACCTGCTGATTTGTTTCGTGCGTTACGCCACAATCGCAGCGATGAATACTGCGATTGTGGCGTAGCGTTTAGGGAATGTACAGTATTGTCACAACTTCATACACGGGTGTCTTCGTTGGAGAGAAAAGCGAAGGCTGAGATGCACAAGCGAACCGTTGAACCTGATCCGGGTAATGCCGGCGTTTAGGAAGGAATGTAAGCGTATGAATACGCGTGGAAGCCATTCGTGGCGTGTCATTGATATTGTTACTGCAGCCGTTTTGGGGGTGGCATGCGGGCTCATTTTTTGGATGTGGAACAGCGTCGGGTACGCAGGATTTAAGGCCTTTGATGCGCTCACCCCGGGGCTTGGTGGCCTGTTCACCGGTATCTGGTTCCTCGGTGGCACGCTTGGTGGGTTGGTAATTCGCAAGCCTGGCGCTGCGGTGTTCGTGGAAGTGCTGGCGGCGTCTGTGTCCGCGGTCATCGGAAGCCAGTGGGGGATCGAGACGCTGTATTCAGGATTGGCACAGGGTCTCGGTGCAGAGATCGTGTTCCTGATCTTCGCCTACAAGAAGTTTTCGACGACTGTGGCGGTGCTTGCCGGTATGGGCAGCGCAGTGGGCGCGTTCGTGCTTGAGCTGTTCCTGTCTGCCAACTTCGCGATGGGCCTGGCGTTCAACGTGATTTACCTCAGCTGCATGCTGGTATCGGGCGCGTTGCTTGCTGGTATTGTTTCAAAACTCTTGGTTGATGCTCTAGCCAAGACTGGTGCGCTTGACCGCTTCGGTGCAGGACGCGAGCGGTTCCAACAGGAGGTGTAGCCTCGGTGGCTACGGGGGACCAGGTCATCCAAGCACAGGGCCTGGGCTATAAACACGCGACTCGCCCGAAGCCTGCGTTTACCGGGGCGGACTTAACCGTCTCTCGTGGGGAGCGCGTGCTGCTCACGGGAGACTCTGGCGCTGGCAAGTCAACGCTGCTTGCCGTTTTAGCTGGGTTGGCGGCAGATGGTGAGGAAGGCCAAATTCTTGGCACCGTGAGTGTCAACGGCACGGTTGGCATGGTGATGCAGGACCCAGAGGCGCAAACGATTTTGACTCGCGTTGGCGACGACGTTGCGTTTGGTGCCGAGAATATGGGGATTCCGCCAGAGGAAATCTGGCCCCGTGTGCGCGCTGCGCTGGATGCAGTGGGCCTGGATGTGCCGTTGGACCACAACACCGCGCATCTTTCTGGTGGGCAGAAGCAGCGACTCACATTGGCGGGAGTATTGGCCATGGGTGCCGATATCATCTTGCTGGATGAGCCGACGGCAAACCTTGACCCGGAAGGGCGCGACGATGTTGTGCGGGCAGTCGATGCCGTGTGTCGCCGCACAGGGGCGACCTTGATTGTGGTGGAGCACCGACCTGCACACTGGGTAGGCTTCGTGGACACGTTCTACCACCTCACCGCGGATGGGCTACAGGCCAGCGGCCCGGATCAGCTCCCAATGCCACCGCAGTTGCCGCCAGCGTTGAAGGTCCCTGCCAGCGCGGTAAGCGCGCTACGCACTGAGAATCTCCGGGTTGCATTCGGTTCACCCCGCAACATCGCGGTACCAGAGGGCTTTTCTACCGTGATTACAGGCAAGAACGGCGTTGGAAAGACGACGCTTGTGCAAGCGCTCGCCGGGCTCGTCGCGCCACTCAGTGGCACTTTGGAGTACTCGCCGCGGATTCGAAGCGGGCTGACTACACCGTCGCACCGCTGGAAGTCGAAGGACTTGGCCCAACGGATTGGTTATGTGTTCCAGGAACCGGAGCATCAGTTCGTGACCGCGAATGTGCGCGATGAAGTTGCGTTGTCGGGTGCGTCGGCACACCGCGTCGATGAGCTGTTGCAACGACTGAAGCTTGAACACGTAGTAGCAGCAAATCCCTTTACACTTTCAGGAGGAGAGAAGCGCAGGCTTTCGGTAGCGACTGCGCTAGTGAATGCCCCTGAGCTCCTCATTCTTGATGAGCCGACCTTTGGGCAGGATGACAAAACCTTTGTAGAGGTAGTTTCGTTGATCCGCGAGTTGGCCAACGAGGGGAAAACTATCATCTCAATTACTCACGATGAGGCCTTCGTCAGTTCGTTGGGCGACCATATGGAGGAGCTGCGCAACGAGACGAATGCGGAAGGCGGGGTGCGGGAATGAACGTGCTCAATGGGGTGAATCCGGTAACGCGGATTCTGGGATTGGCTTTGCTGACTACACCGCTTATGGTGACGATCGATTGGGTTTCTGCAGTTGTCGCCATTGCGTTTACGCTGGCAGTCGTGCCGCTGTGCGGGCTGTCATTTAGGACGTTTTTCAAACGCGCGTTACCAATTCTTGTTGTTGCCCCGCTCGCGGGTATCCCGATGGCGCTATACGGCCAGTCCGGTGGGGCAACCTACCTTGAGTGGGGTCTCATCCATGTGACGGAGCTGTCCATTTCGCTCGCATTATCAATGGTGCTTCGCGTGTTTGCCATTGCGCTGCCCGTCATTGTGTTGTCTGCGCACGTGGATCCAACGGATCTTGGCGATGGGCTGTCCCAGGTGTTGAAGCTGCCAGAGCGCTTCGTTCTGGGATCAGTCGCTGCGTTTCGTATGTTGACGCTGCTTCGTGAGGATGTTGAGGCGATGCGAATGGCGCGCCGTGCCCGTGGCATTGCTGATACGGGACGCGTGAAGTATTGGTTTTCGTTGGCTTTCGGCTTGCTGGTGATGTCTCTGCGCAGGGCAGGCAAGCTTGCCACCGCGATGGAGGCTCGCGCATTCGGCGGCCCGCAAAAGCGTACGTGGGCTCGAGAGTCGCGGCTTACCAGGCGCGATTGGGTTGTCATGGTTGTATGCATCGCTGTCGCGTGCGTCGCGCTGGGGCTTTCAGTTGCCACTGGGTACTTCCGGCCAGTGTGGAGCGTCTCGTAGCTCATGGCTTACACACTGCTTATCGACGGCCCCTCCGGCGCCGGCAAAACCACATTGGCTGAACAAATTGGTGCTGCGCTCAGCGTTCGAGTGGTGCATTGCGATGAGTTTTATCCTGGCTGGAGCGGGCTTGAAGAAGGATCCAGAATTGTGGAGCGGGATGTACTTTCGCTCAATGAGCCGGGATACTGGCGTTGGGACTGGGAGCGTCAACGCCGCGGGGAGTGGGTCAGCCTTGACCCAGAAGGCGACCTTATTATTGAGGGCGTTGGTGCAGTGACCGAGGCGTCGATCGCGGCGGCGCGGGCGCGTGGCTGTGTGAACACGCTGTGGGTAGAGGCGGCAGAGTCGCTGCGTCGTTCGCGGGCGTTGCAGCGTGACCCAGGGTATGCGCCGTTTTGGGATATGTGGGCGGCCCAGGAGCAGGAGCACAGAGCTAGCCGAGGTGCCGTTTACTTCGACGTGACTATTGAGCGGCGTTAGTCAGCCGGGGTGAGCGTGACGCGCTCTGCCCAAGTGAGGTCGATGCCGAGGCTGGAGAGCCACCGCATCGCGTCGTCGCCGTGGCGGGTAATTCCCTCGACGGCGTTGAGGGTCACTTCCATGGCGCGTTCAGCTTCTTCTGCAGTGATAAGCCCTGCGGACGTCGCCGCGGCAAGCTCGTCGATGTCAAGGACTTCGATCGGACGTCCGGTCAGGGACACTAGGTCGACGTAGAGGTCGCGTGTCTGCCAGACGCCATCTGTTTCGGTGATATCTGCGACGTCGAAGTAGAAATCTTGTTGTACATCGATGCCTTGGCGGAAGTGGAAGATGTTTGCGCGGAGACCAAGCGATGGAAGCAGCCAGCTTTCCAAGTATCCAAACCGTGGGTGGTTTGCGCCTCGGGCCATGTAGAGGCCGAAGTTGGTCGTCGTGAAGACATCCACCTGGCGCAGGAACCCCTTCGGATCGGTGTTGACCTTCGCGGAGATGTCGAAGGTTTCCTGCTTCACTGGATGAAGATCGACGGTCATAGGCTGGCTACCTTACGTTGAACTGTGCTGCTGTTGGGGCGAAGTGACAGACATTGTTTTCGGTGCGCGCGGCACCATTGATCACTGCGAGGACTTTGCCGGGCCCTGTTTTTGCGGTTGCGGACAGGGTGGTTGGTCCTGTTGGGTTTATCTGATTATTCGCAAGCGGCGTTACACCGGTCTTGCCGGAGTTGAGATTGATCCAGTACGCGTTCATGAGGCCTTGACGCTCTGCCGCTGGTGGAGTACCGAGGGCGGTAAACACGAATGTGGCTTCCCCAGCTTTGGCGCCTGGGGCTGGTGCGGGTGCGGGTCCAGGTACAACGAGTGCGGAGGCCGTGGAGTGCAGGCCTGGACCGATGCAGTTACTAGAGACCGTCGGCCAGTAGAACTGCGTAAACGCCGGTGCGTCTTTTGGCAGTGGCGGGCCGCCAAGTTCGCCTGTACCGGCGAAGAAGTTTACGGCGGTGCGCAGTGCGTTAGCTACCTGTGGCGGTACGAAGGGTTGATCTGCGAATTGGTTGACGCGAGCAACGGTGTTGTTCGTGGGGCGTCCGAGTCCATCAACCGCGGATGAGAGAGATGACGGGATGCTGGGCTGTTGAGCGCTCGCGAGTGGTGCAGTAACGAGGGCGCACGCAGCGCAGAGCGTAGTAAGGCGGATCGCGGCGCGACGCGTGAAGTGGGAGGGGCGCACGTGGTGACCTAACTTTCCTTCGCATGACAGGTAGGGTGGCCGTCGAAAAGCCATAACCCTAGTCACAATAGTCACTTTTGTAACAGGGTCAAGTGGGGAGCGGGCTACAAGGTGCATGTTTTGTGCTTTGCGAGTAGCATTTAACCGTTATTTCCACCTATGCGAAGGAGCACCGGTTTCAGTGTCGCATCCTGAATTTCGAAACGTAGCGATTGTCGCTCACGTTGACCACGGCAAGACTACATTGGTCAACGCAATGCTGGAGCAGTCCGGCGTATTCTCTGACCACGGCGAACACGGTGACCGCGTGATGGATTCCGGCGAGCTCGAGTCCGAGCGTGGCATCACCATTTTGGCGAAGAATACCGCTATCCGCCGCAAGGGGAAGGGCAAGAACGGTACAGACCTTGTTATTAATGTGATCGATACGCCGGGTCACGCCGACTTCGGTGGTGAGGTCGAGCGTGGCCTGTCCATGGTTGACGGCGTTGTCTTGCTTATCGACGCCTCCGAAGGCCCGCTGCCGCAGACTCGTTTCGTGCTGGGCAAGGCGTTGGAAGCGAAGAAGCCAGTCATTATCTGCGTAAATAAGACTGACCGCCCGGATGCCCGCATTGACGAAGTCGTTGAAGAGGCCCAGGACCTGCTGCTCGAGCTTGGTGCGGGGCTGGAGGATCCGGAGGCAGCAGAGGCCGCGGAGAATCTGCTCGAGCTCCCTGTGCTGTACACGTCGGGTCGCGCTGGCCGGGCTTCGCTTGAGAACCCGGGCAACGGTAATCTGCCTGACAATGATGATCTGCTCCCGTTGTTCAACGTCATCTACGACGTGCTGCCGGAGCCTTCCGCTGAGATCGATGCACCGCTGCAGGCGCAGGTCACGAACCTTGACTCCTCTTCGTTCCTGGGCCGTATCGCGCTGATTCGCGTGTACAAGGGCACCGTGAAGAAGGGCGACACTGTTGCTTGGGTGCACTATGACGCCGAGGGCGAGCAGCACGTGAAGAACGTGAAGATTGCCGAGCTGCTGGTCACCGAGGGGCTCGACCGAGTTCCGGCGAAGGACGGCGTCGTCGCGGGTGACATCGCTGCAGTGTCGGGCATCGACGAAATCATGATTGGTGACACGCTGTGCGACGTCGACCACATTGAGCCGCTCGAACGCATCAAGATTGACGATCCCGCAATTTCTATGACGATCGGTGTGAACACCTCGCCGATGGCTGGGCGCAACGGTGGCGATAAGCTGACCGCCCGCATGGTCAAGGCGCGCCTGGACCAGGAGCTCATCGGTAACGTCTCCATCAAGGTGTTGCCGACCGAGCGCCCGGACACCTGGGAAGTGCAAGGTCGCGGCGAGATGGCCCTGACCGTGCTGATTGAAACGATGCGTCGTGAAGGCTTTGAGCTGACCGTTGGTAAGCCGCAGGTCGTGACCAAGGAGATCGACGGCAAGGTGTACGAGCCGTACGACCACATGGTTATCGACGTCCCCTCCGAACACCAGGGCGCTGTTACCCAGCTGATGGCGGCCCGCAAGGGCCAGATGACGGCGATGGGCAACACGGGCTCCGGCGATTGGGTTCGCATGGAGTTCGATGTTCCGGCTCGTGGCCTGATTGGCTTCCGTACGACGTTTCTGACCGAGACCCGTGGCGCTGGCATTGCGAACTCCTACTCGATTGAGCACCGCCCATGGGCGGGCGAGATCAAGGGCCGTCCGACCGGTTCGCTGGTCGCTGACCGCTCTGGCCAGGTCACCGCGTACGCGCTGACGCAACTCGCGGACCGTGGCGATTTCTTCGTGGAGCCTGGTGCAGAGACCTACGAGGGCATGGTCGTTGGTGCGAACAACCGTGATGAGGATATGGACATCAACATCACGAAGGAAAAGAAGCTGACGAACATGCGCTCCGCAACCGCCGACGCGACCGTCACGTTGGCGAAGGCCCGTACGCTGTCCTTGGATGAGGCGATTGAGTTCTGTGACGAGGATGAGTGCGTTGAGGTCGCTCCGGAGGCGATGCGAGTGCGCAAGATCATCCTCGACTCCACGGAGCGTGGCCGTGCCCGTTCACGTGCAAAGCAGCGCAATAAGTAGTTACGCACTGGTGCGGTAGTATCTACTGCGATGAATCCGCACATCTTTTCAGCGCCACGTCGCTCGCGATCACTGCGAGTCGGCGTGGCGCTGTTTGCGTGCTCTGGCGTGGTTGCGCTTTCTGCATGCGCCGCGTCGCCTGGCCCGCCGCCTCTCGTTGATCCGAACGATGTTGCTGCTCGTGAGATGTATGAGCAAGAGGATTCCACGACTACTTCCGCTCGACCGGAGGGCAAGACTCGCGTGCGCTCCCAGGTGGAGGTTGGTGTGGATTCGCTCCGAAACGGGCTGAACCCGCACCTTATCGCTGATGAATCTGCGGTTGTGAAGAGTGTGGCGAATCTGGTGCTTCCCAGCGCATTTCATGATGGGGTGAGAAATTCCGCACTGCTCAATGGGGCGACGGTGCTCTCAGAATCGCCGCGTGCAATGACGGTGCGCTACATCATTCGCGAGACCGCGCAATGGTCTGATGGCACGCCGGTGACCGGTGCGGACTTTGTGTACCTGTGGCGGGGGATGCGGGACACACCAGGGGTGCGAAACCCGGCCGGGTATCGCGCGATCGATGCCGTGCGTGTCAGTGGCGCGACGGGCAAGGTCGTCGACGTTGACTTCGCTGAGCCTGTCGCGGATTGGCGTGGCCTTTTCGACCACTTGCTGCCGGCGCATGTGTTCGCAGCCGACGGCTCTGATTTCGGGGTGGCGCTGCGCGACACGATCCCGGTTTCTGCTGGCCGGTACATGGTACGCGGGGTAGACCGCGGTCGTGGAACGATTACGCTGAACCGCAATGATAGGTTTTGGGCGGCCAATCCTGCCAAGATAGATATCTTGACGCTGCACGCGGTACGCGGGACCACCCAGATTGCAGATCAGCTGCGCACGGGCCAACTCGTGTTTGTGGATCGAGTTCCTAGCGAGACGACCGGGCGCGTGCTCAGCCTGGTACCGGGTGTGCAGACGCGGATGCTCGATACGCCACGGGTGCTAGGCGCTGTGCTTTCTGCGACGTCTGGGATGTCGCCTGAGGTTCGTTCGGAGCTTCGTTCGCTGATCGACGTTCCGCTGCTTGCAAGCATTGCGTTGGACCGCACGGCTGATGTTTCGGTTGCAAAGCACGGTCAAGTGAGCACGCATGAGCCGCACGCGGTGTATCAACACGTTGCGGCTCACGGTGCGATACGCATTGGTGCCGATCTTGCAGATCCTGCAGCGGTAGCAGCGGCTCGATCGATGGCGGACATGCTGCACGATCGTGGAGTGTCGGCACGAGTTGTCGCGACGGATTTCGGTTCGCTGATTCGCTCAGGTCTCGAGGAAAATACCGTCGATGTTTTGGTGGCGTGGCAACACGATCCGGAAAATTTGCCGGATGCTGCGAGTCGCTTGGACTGCGTCGCGGGCGCCCCTCGTGCAGGCAACCTCGCCGGTTTTTGTGAACCTCAGTCGGTGGGGCTTGCGAAAGAAATCTTGGCCGGTTCGTACGGGCTTAAGCAGGCCACCGAGGCGGTCAATGAGGTGCTCGAGCAAGAGGCACTATGGATGCCGATTGCGCGCGAGCGTCGTATTATCGCCCTCGGGGAGGGCATCATCGGGCCGGATGCAGATTTGAATAACTGGAAAGCAGGCTTATCGACGGCCGCTTCGTGGCGCCTGCAACCGAAACGAAACGAAGGAGATCGGATTAATCATGCACAACTCCCGTGACCTACAGGGCTACCGGGTGCTCGCCGTGCACGCGCACCCCGACGACGAGTCCATCACCATGGCCGGAACGCTGTTTGACCTCGCGCGACGCGGCGCAGACGTATTAGTGGTGACCTGCACGTTAGGGGAGGAAGGCGAGGTCATTGGAGAGCCATATCAACTGCTGACGAATGACCATGGTGATCAGCTAGGCGGGTTCCGCATTGCGGAGCTGCACGGCGCGCTCCAGGCGATCGGCGTCCGCGGTGAGTTCCTTGGTGGCGCTGGTTGCTTCCGTGACAGTGGGATGGCGGGGTTGGAGGCCAGCAAGAACCCACGTGCATTTGTCAATAGCGGGCGTCGCGCAGTCGACGCGTTGCTGGAAGTACTGCGCCGGGAGCGTCCACACCTCGTTTTGACCTACGGTCCCGACGGTGGGTACGGGCACCCGGATCATATTCGTGCGCACGAGATTGTGCACGAGGCCGCTGAGGAGTTTGATATCCCGCGCATCCTGTGGGCAGTGCGCAAGAGGGAGGAAACCGACGCACTTTTGCCTGAGGTCGCGCCTGAAGGCTGGCGCTTGCCAAAGCCTGGCGAGCTCGACGGCGTGGACAGCGTCGATGTTTCGGTGCGCCTGGACGTTGAGGCGTACAGCGCCAAAATCGCTGCGATGGCGGCGCATGCGACACAAATCTGGGTTGCGGACGGGCGGACCAGCGCGACGAACCCGCACGCGGTGCTGGGCAAGGGGCCAGTCATGTACTACGCGCTGTCCAACTTGATTGTGCAGCCGATTCAGCCGTGGGAGCATTTCCAACTGGGCGGTGGCGAAGCGGTCGTCGACACGTCGGATGTGCTCAGCGGACTTGAGCGATGACTGAAACCCGTTTCAAGGCGGACATTGCCCGCGGCGAGAAAGCAGCAGGTCTCATCTGGCTTTCTGTCGGCGCGCTCATTTCACTTTTGTTAGAAGCTGTCAACTTGGACACACGTATTGTTGGAATCGCGGTGCCGTTTACGGCAGTCATCGCTGCGCTCTTTAATGCGGTGCTCACGAAGACTGCGGCGCTGTGGTCAGATCATCTGCTGGTCAAGCTCGTTCCACTCATTGTTTGGGTGGTAGGTTTCTTTGTTCTGCTTATCGCTCTCCCGGCGCGGGGAGCGGTCGTGCTCCCCGCGAGCCCGCTGACGCTGCTGCTCCTTTTTGCGGGTTTGGGTGGGGGCGTTTGGCCCCTTTTCGGTCGAAAGTGACATACTGGAACGCATGACTTATGTGATTGCTCAACCATGCGTGGACGTAATGGACCGCAGCTGCGTCGAAGAATGCCCAGTCGACTGCATCTATGAGGGCAAGCGCATGCTCTACATTCACCCAGACGAGTGCGTCGACTGCGGTGCATGTGAGCCAGCTTGCCCGGTAGAGGCCATCTTTTACGAGGATGACACCCCGGAGGAATGGGCCGAGTACTACGACGCAAACGTCGGCTTTTTCGACGAGCTCGGATCGCCAGGCGGGGCGACAAAGCTTGGGCCACAGGATTTCGACCACCCATTCGTGGAGGCGCTACCACCGCAGAACCAGGACGGTTAAACCTGCATGAGCACGCACCATCGCGCCGGCTTAGAGGAGCAGCTACCGGAGTTCCCTTGGGATACCATCCTCGATGTCAAGCAGAAGGCAGCCAGCCATCCCGGCGGACTCATTGACCTCTCGGTCGGGACACCGGTAGATTCAGTCGACCCTTCCATCCAGCTTGCCCTGGCTGAGCATGCCGCTGCGCCTGGCTACCCGCCGACGCAGGGGTCGGCGGAACTACGCCAAGCGATTGCCGACTCGCTGGAGCGCCGATACAACATTCAGGACCTGCACACAGACGCTGTGCTTCCCGTCATCGGCACAAAGGAGGCTGTCGCGTGGCTTCCAACCCTGCTCAACCTGCGCGGTGGCATAGTGGTGATCCCGGAGATCGCGTACCCAACCTACGAGGTGGCCGCGATCATAGCGGGATGCAAGGTCGTGCGATCTGACGTTCCAGTCGATGGTGCGTCCCTAGTATTCTTAAACACCCCGAGCAACCCAACCGGTCGCGTCCTCTCCGCAGAGGAGATGCGCGTATGGGTTGACTACGCGCGGGACACCGGCGCGATCATCGTTTCAGATGAGTGCTATATGGGTCTGGCGTGGGACGAAGAGCGTGCGCCAGTATCTTTGCTTGACCCGGCGGTCAGCGGTGGTGACAACACCAACCTCTTGGTCTTGCATTCGCTGTCAAAGACATCGAATATGGCCTCCTACAGAGTCGGTTTCATCGCTGGTGACGAGAAGCTGGTGCAAGAACTTCTGCTGTTGCGCAAGCACACCGGAATGATGGTGCCAGGACCAATCCAAGCAGCAACGCTGGCTGCACTCCGCGACGATCAGCACGAAACACTCCAGCGGCTTCGCTACGCCAACCGTCGGGTGACACTCTTGCGCGCGCTGCTCGCGGCAGGGTGCAGCGTTGAGCATTCCGAGGCCGGGCTGTACCTGTGGACACGCAGGGAAGGCGCAGATGCCCGCCAGACGCTCGACTGGTTCGCGCAGCGTGGAATCCTCGTTGCGCCAGGGGACTTTTACGGCCCTGGCGGCTCGCAGCATGTTCGAGTTGGCCTCACGGCTTCCGACGAGGCCATCGCTGAGGCCGCACAGCGACTCTCGGAGTAACACGTGACCACTCCAACAGAGCATCGTGGGATGCGTGCGCTTCGAAGCCTGCGCGAGTTTTTGCGCTTCGGCATTGTGGGAGGCTCCGGCGTCCTGGTCAATCTTTTGGTGTTCTACCTCACCAAGAAAGCGATCGAAGTCGGCTTCAATCTGCATGAGGGCGACATCTTCTTCAACCTTTTCGGCACCCGCTTTAACGTCCGCTGGTATCACGTGCTTGCTACCGTGGCGTTTCTCGTGGCGAACACATGGAACTACCAGCTCAACAGGTCGTGGACCTTCCGGGGCCCGCAGCGGCGTTCGTGGATCCGCGGGTTTTTCCCGTTCCTCACCACCGGCGTGATGGCATTCGTTGTTTCGCTGGTGTTCTTGACGTTGTTTATGAACCCGAACTCCCCAATTGGTTTGCCGGACAGCATTTTCGACGACTCCACCGGTCTTCGCACGAAGTCCTACTGGTCGCAGGGCCTGGCGACGCTGATCGCGACACCGGTGAACTACATCATTAATAAAATTTGGACGTTTTCGAAGCCGAAAACAGCTCCGAAAACGTCCGCGTCTTCCTAGTTGTGCTTGCCCGTTAGACGCTTTCCTTGGATGGGCGCACCAGGAAAGATGCGCCGATCAATACCGCGGAGACGATGAGGACCGCGATAATTTGGCCTCTGGTGGAGGCGTCGAAAAGCATGAGGATGGTGAGTCCCACGAGGGCAATCAGCGTTGCCCACGGAACCCAGGTCGCTCCGCGTACCTGCACTGCGGAGTTCTTGATCTGCGGGTGCAGTCGGATGTAGCTCAGCGTGATCATTACCCACGTGACCATGAGGCAGCCACCGACGGCGTTCATGAGGAAGTCGAGCAGCCCTGGTGGGTTCCACCACTGCAAGCCGACTGCGGCGAAGGCGAAGAACATCGACACCAATACGGAGTTCATTGGGACGGCGTTCTTGTTCGTGGCGCGAAGCCAGCGCGGCGCGTCGCCTTCGAGCGCCTGTTGGTAGGCGAGGCGAGACGTGCCGTAAATCTGGGCATTGAACGCGGAGAGCAACGCCAGCACGATGACGGCCTCCATGAACCCGACCACGCCTGGGATGTTTGCCATGCTGAGCACCTGGGTAAATGGTGAATCTGCTGCGGAGTCGGCACCGTCGATTTGAGCATATGGGATCAGCAAGATGATGACGATGATGCTTCCGATGTAGAAGAGCGCGATGCGCCAGATAATGGAGTTGACCGCGCGCTTGACGGCCTGTGCGGGGTTCTCCGACTCTGCCGCCGCGATGGTGACAACCTCGATACCGCCGAAGGCGAACGCCACGGCGAGCAGCCCAGCGGCGACGCCGGCGAAGCCGTTCGGCATGAAGCCCGACTCCCGGACGTTGTCCAGGCCGACGAAGTCGTGGCCGGGGAGGATGCCGAGGAAGAGCGCGGCGCCGATGGCCAAGAAGAGGATAATGACGGCGACCTTAATCATGGCGAACCAGTACTCAAACTCGCCAAAGCCTTTCACCTGCGCGAGGTTGATGACAGCGAAGAATACCACTGTGACCAGCGCTGGAACCCATTGGGGGACGCCAAACCAGCCAGACATAATTGCGGCTGCGCCGGTGATCTCGGCGCCACCAACCATGATGAGGAGGAACCAGTAGAGCCAGCCCAACAGGAAGCCGGCCCAGTGGCCGAACGCCTGGCGCCCGTACGTCGCGAACGAGCCGGAAGACGGGCGGGCTGCAGCCATCTCGCCGAGCATGCGCATAACCGAGATAACAATCAGGCCTGCGATCGCGTATGCGACCAAGATGGCGGGGCCTGCGGCCCGGATGCCGACGCCCACTCCGAGAAAGAGACCGGCGCCTACCGCCATGCCCAGACCCATCAGGGTCAGGTGACGCGATTTGAGGCCGGTGCCCAGCGTGGCGTCGTCGGATTCAGTGTTGCGTTGAGTTGTCATCGGATGTTCCTCTCGGCGGCGTCCTTAGCGCGTTGTTGGAAAGTGTCGGTGCGGGTCCAGAGGACGCCAGCGATTGAAATGATGCCCACGACGACTGCTACCGCGAACATTTGGAAGCGGCCGTCAGGGTTGGTCAGCATGAGCACCACGATGGCTCCCGCCAGTACAACCGTTGCCCACGGCAAGACTCCTGGAGCCCACATGCGAACGTGCGTGATCTCGTTGCGCTTCACTAGCTGCGGGTGGATGCGCAGGAACGAGAATGTGATGGCGAACCACAACACGATCAGGCAGCCGCCTACCGCGTTGAGCAGGAATGCGAGCAGTCCAGGGGGATTCCAGTACTGTAGTGCGACAGCTACGAAGCCGAAGAACACGGAGAGCACGACGGCGCGCATCGGTACGCCGCGGTGGTCGGTGCGTGCGAAAGCCTCGGGGGCGTCGCCGCGCAGGGCCAGGTTGTGGAGGAACCTGGAAGAACCGTAGATCTGTGTGTTGCACGCGGAAAGCAGCGCGATGACGATGACGGCTTCCATAATGCCTACCGCGCCCGGAATGTTTGCCAAGTGCAGCACGGCGGTAAACGGGGACTCGGAAGCGTCGTTCGCCCCACCGATGTCTTCGTATGGCAGCAGCAAGACGATGAGCAACACGGATCCGATGTAGAAGACGCCGATTCTCCAGATGATGGAGCGGATCGCAGAGTGCACGGCAACCTCGGGGTCTTCAGATTCGGCCGCCGCGATGGTGACCAGCTCAATACCGCCGAATGCGAACGCAACTGCGAGCAGTGCCGTGGCGACGCCACCCCAGCCGTTCGGCATGAACCCGAACTCGGCAATGTTTGTTGTGCCGACGAACGACGTTCCCGGCAGGAGCCCCAGCCACAGCGCCACGCCGAGGGCGAGGAAGAGACAAATCACGGTGACCTTAATCAGGGCAAACCAGAACTCGAATTCGCCGAGGTTTCGCACTGCGGCGAAGTTAATCGCCGTGAAGATAACAATCGCTGTCAGCGCCGGGATCCACGGAGACACCGCGAGCCATGATGCGATGATGGCGGAAGCGCCGGTGATCTCGACGGCCATGATCATGATCATCATGAACCAGTAGAGCCAGCCGATGGCAAAGCCTGCCCACGGACCGAAGGCCTGCTCCGCGTAGGTAGAAAACGTGCCCGAAGAAGGGCGCGCGGCAACCATCTCCGCGAGCATCTGCATGATGCACACGGTGATTGCGCCAGCGATCATGTACGCAATGATGACAGCGGGGCCTGCTGCGGCGATACCCACACCAGTGCCAAGGAAGAGCCCGGCGCCAATTGCTGAGCCGAGGCCCATCATGGTCAGGTGCCGGGTCTTCAGTCCGCGCTGTAACGATGTCGACGCCCGAGTTGGGGCAACAACCGGTGAAGCTTTCAAAGACATGGCAATTACCTTAAACACTCATGTACATTCATGCCTATCATTCGCAGTTGTGTCGCCCCGTGCTCTGCGAATTCGGCCCGTAAAACTAGAGCGTTAGCTGCTTCGCGCGCGCAGTACGGGCGTGGTGCTTGCCGGCTCTTGGTGGATGCTGATATCACTCTGACCAGCAATCTCACTTGCTGGAATATGTGTCTCATTTCTTGTGTCGTAGATAATTGTCGACGGCTCCAGCATCACATTGACACCGATCTCGCAGTTGTCCCCGAGATCCACCCCGATTACACCCGATGCGGGGTGAAGCGTGCAATTGCGTCCGACTCGTAGCGGGATCCGGTTATGTCCGCTGCCGCGCGCAGCCATCAGCACCGCCGACAACGCAACCTCGGTACCTTCACCAACCGTGACAGCGGAGGAGAGTCGCCCCTCAATCTTTGCCGGTCCAAGAGCTCCGGAGTTGTGTGAGACGTAGCCCTCACGGATCACGGACGTTCCCGGAGCCAAGTAGGCCCCGAGGCGGACGCGCTCCGCTTCGGAGATTGAGACCCCAGTCGGCACCACGTAGTCGACCATGCGGGGAAGCCGCTCGATGCCGTAGACGTGGATGTTGCCCCTGCTACGCAGGCGAGTTCGCACGAATTCGAAGTTATCCGCCAAGCATGGACCCTTATTCGTCCATACCACCGGCTCGAGGTGTTCGAGGCAGTCTTCCATGTTGACTTCGAAGGGGCGCACCAGGCGGTGGGAGAGCAGGTGGAGCCGAAGATATACGTCGTGGGCACCCACAGGGGGTTGGGACAGGTCCGCGATTGTGGTGCGCACCGGCACGTGCTCGACGAGCCGGTCCGAGTCCATGCCCACCAGGCTGAGGAATGCGTCCCCAAGTTCGTGCGCGCTGACTCTGCGGGACCCGGAAGTGAGGCCGGAGGGGTCGTCGATAAGTGAAGGGGAAGGGTACCAGGTGTCGAGTACCGTACCGTCCAGCGAAATATTGGCAATACCTGTGGCCTGCGCTCCTTGTAACATGCTTGTCATCTTAAACGCACAGTCACAAAGGGCCGGACTCGGACGACAAGCGGGGGAGGGGTTGGCCTAGCATATAAGTTTTTGGCAGAGTCGAACTCAACGTGTTTTGAGGAAGGAAGGACCCATGGCACCTCACAAGTCACCGCGACCGGACAAGGAGCGAAAACTGCGCGGCCCAATCATGCTGCGAAGCGAGGACACCGAACAGCCGACGACGCACGACCGTCGCCTCCTGGAGTCCTTGGGCTACAGCGACCACGACTGGAAGCACGCGGACCCGTGGCGTGTGATGCGAATCCAGTCTGAGTTTGTCGCAGGCTTCGACGCACTGAGCGACTTGCCGAAGGCGGTCACTGTGTTTGGCTCCGCGCGCCTCAACGAAGGCACGGAAGAGTATGCGCTGTCATGCGAGGTAGGCAAGGCGCTCGTCGAGGCGGGATACGCGGTCATCACTGGTGGCGGTCCAGGCTTGATGGAGGGGCCGAACCGCGGTGCCCACGATGCCGACGGCATCTCGGTGGGGCTCGGAATTGAGTTGCCGTTCGAACAAACGCTTAACGATTGGGTCGACCTGGGCCTGAACTTCCGCTACTTCTTCGCGCGCAAGACAATGTTCTTGAAGTACTCGCAGGCGTTCATCGCGCTGCCGGGCGGGTACGGGACCATGGACGAGCTGTTCGAAACGCTCGTGATGGTGCAAACCCAAAAGGTCACCAACTTCCCGATAGTGCTCATGGGCACCGAGTTCTGGTCCGGCCTGGTTGCGTGGATTGAGGAGCAGCTGCTCGGCCGCGGCCTCATCTCGCCGGGCGATGAATCCCTGTTCTACGTCACCGACTCCGTCGACGACGCGATCGCGCACATCGTGCACGCACATAAGGTGATGACAGACGCGCGCCTGCGAGATGCTCACAACGAGGACGTCTAACAGATGCCTGGCCGCATCGCAGAGGTAATGGCGATCATCAACCGGACGCCAGATTCGTTTTACGACAAAGGAGCAACGTTCGCGATAGAGCGAGCACTGGATCGAGCCGATACGGTGATCGCGCAGGGAGCGTCGATTGTCGACGTCGGCGGGGTAAAAGCAGGTCCCGGCGACGAAGTCGACCCCGCAGAGGAGATCGAACGGGTCGTCCCTGTCATCCGGGGCATCCGCCTCCGGCACCCGTCAATACGCATCAGCGTGGACACCTGGCGCGCCGACGTCGCACAGACCGCAATCGAGGCGGGTGCCGACCTAATCAACGACACCTGGGCTGGCTACGATCCCGAGCTCGTCGAGGTCGCCGGAGCGCATCGCGTTGGGTACGTCTGCTCCCACACCGGCGGTGCGGTACCTCGCACACGCCCACACCGCGTCCACTACGACGATGTCGTCGCCGACGTCATCCGGGAAACCACAGCGCTCGCCGAGCGCGCCGTTGCTTGCGGCGTGCCCGAAGAGCTCGTGATGATCGACCCAACGCACGACTTCGGCAAGAACACCTTCCACGGACTGGAGTTGCTGCGCCGAGTCGACGAGCTCGTCGCGACAGGGTGGCCAGTCCTCATGGCGCTGAGCAACAAAGACTTCGTCGGCGAGACGCTCGACCGTGCAGTTGGCGAGCGAGTCGCAGGGACGCTCGCAGCGACAGCGTGGTCCGCCGCACGCGGCGTCGCAGCCTTTCGCGTCCACGAAGTCGCCGCAACCCTCGACGTGATCCGAATGACCGCCGCCATCCAGGGACATATGCCACCGATCAATACCGTGCGGGGGCTTGCGTAGTGCGCGTCAGTGTGGTCATCCCGGCGCTGAACGAGGCCGCAACCGTCGGACACGTTGTGCGACGCTGCTGCGTTGCAGATGCAGTTCGGCGCGATGGGGAAGTACTGGTCATCGACTCGGATTCACACGACGACACCGCGACGCTTGCCGCCAGGGCGGGGGCTCGTGTGGTGAACTGGCGCGAGGTCAGCGCGATTGAACCGCAGGAAGGCAAGGGCGAAGCACTGTGGCGCGGTGTGAAGGCCGCGCGCGGAGAGTTCGTCGTGTTTATCGACGCCGACGTCACCTCCCTCGAGCCGTGGTGGATTGATGCACTCATCGAGCCCTTCAAGACCCCGGAGATCCACCTTGTGAAAGCTCGTTACAAAAGATCCCTGGACGGGCGGCCTTCTGGCGGCGGGCGTGTCACGGAACTGACTGCAAAGCCTTTGCTACGACGGTTTTTCCCAGCATTGAGTGATATTGGTCAGCCACTGGCCGGCGAATATGCAATACGGCGAGATACAGCGCTGCGCCTGCCGTTCGTGGCGGGATACGGCGTTGAGTCGGGGCTGCTCATCGACACCTTCGCCAGGTATGGACGCAATGCTATTGCGGAAGCGGATCTTGGAACTCGCGTACACCGCAACCGCCCGCTTGAGGAGCTGGGGCCGATGGCGGACGTGGTGGCGTCGACAATTCTCGACAGGGCGTTGGTATCCGGACAGCTAGGTTCCGAACAGAAGACGAGGCAACGGCCGCCCTGGTGCGAAATTCTGAGCGCTGAACGCTAGTATGATGACATGCTTTCTTGGATCATCCTGATTATCGCCATTGCCGTTTTTTGCGTGCTTGGTTTCTTGCTCTTTAGCCAGCTGTTTGGGCGCGGCGAACAGCTGCCACCCATGATGGAGACCGAGGACGTCAAGTCCGCGAACCGGCTCGCAGTTGAGGAGGGCAACATTGGAGACGTGCACCTTGAAGTGGTGCACCGTGGCTACCGGATGGACCAGGTCGATGACCTGCTTACCGCACTCGGTGAAAAGTACGGCTTTGCTCCGACTATCAGTCAGCTAACCGAAAACAGCGTAGTATTGGATACAAACGTTTTGACTGAAGGAGAAGCGACAGATGGCAGCAATGAAGCCGCGCACCGGTAATGGACCAATGGAAGCCGCAGAAGAAAGCCGGAAGATTGTCATGAGAATTCCGTCCGACGGGGGCGGCCGCCTGGTCATCGAGATGAGCAAGGAAGAGGCAACTGAGCTCGGAAATCTGCTGATTGAAGCCGTAGGATAAGAATTCTCTAAACTTAAGGTAATATATCCAGCATGCTCAAAGACATAATTGATGTGCTGGCAGATCCTATAGACCTTACTCCTCTTTGTGGTGAAGAGGAGTTTTCACGCCTCGTTTCCGAAAGTGGCCACTCGTACGATGTGGCGAAGCAGGGCTACGTTACGCTGGCGAGCGGAAAAGGTCTGCAACATGTCGGTGACTCGTTGGAGATGGTCCTCTCCCGCGAGTCATTTTTGTCGCAGGGGCACTTCGCCCCGTTCGTTGAAGCGATGACGGAGCACGTAGAACACGTGCTTGACCTCAGCGCGCCTGAGGAAGACCACCCGGCGATCCTCGAGGTTGGCGCGGGGACCGGCTACTACCTGTCGCACACCCTGGACTCCGTGGTTGGCGCGCGCGGCGTCGGACTTGATATCTCGGTTCCAGCTGCGAAGTATCTTGCAAAGGCACATCCGCGAATCGGCTCGATTGTGGCCGATGTGTGGCAACAGCTTCCAATTGCGACCGGGAGCATCCACGCGATTACCGTGGTGTTTGCCCCGCGTAACCCAGCAGAATTCGCTCGCGTGCTTGCGGATGACGGCCAGGTTGTAGCGCTCATTGCGGATCAAGGCCACCTCGATGAGCTGCGTGAACCCCTCGGTATCTTAGGCGTCGAGCCCGGCAAGCTGGACCGCCTCGTCGAGCAGTCAGAGGGCCACCTGGAGCTGGCCGAAGACCCAAAGGAACTTGTCTTCCCGATGCGTTTGGACCGCGAATCTATCGCGGCCCAGGTCGGAATGAGCCCATCCGCCCGCCACATTGAGCGGGGCGAGTTGGCGCGTCGTCTTGACGCCCTGCCGGATCACATGACCGTAACCGCGCATGCACAGCTCGTGCGCCTGCGCAAGGCGTAAGCCGTTCCGCTCAGGAAGCACCTAGCGACTACGACGCCACTCGTTCAAGATGCTGGCGTCGCCCTTTGCGCGGGAGCGGATGCCGATGCATCCGTTCTCCGGCCAGATGCGCGAGGACATCACTACTGCACCGCCGTCGGCATAGACCTCGAGCGTCGAACCGTCCACGATAACCGTGATGGTATCTTCCTCGTCCTCGCCGATTTCGGCTTCCGCAACTTGGCCATCGAATCGATCGACGGTGAGCTTGTCGCCAGCATGGGTGACCCGAGCTGCGACCTCACCATTACCGTCGACAATCTCAGCGACGACACTGCCACCTGCGGAGATCTCGCATAGCGCAGTCCACAAATGGGCGCCGCGCGTCGTGCTCACCGCCTCGGGGAGCCCTGGCGCAGGTACCTGGTACAGGTGACCATCCTGGAGCGTGACATAGCGTGGCAGTGTGAGCGTATTTGCCCAGCCTTCGGTTTCCCAGTTCGGCTCTTTCGTCGGGGACCCTTGGCGGCCAGAGGGCGTCATAAAGCCAAAGAGATAGGTGCCTTGGTAGCGCTGCGCCGGGTCCATCGCAACCGGGAGGTAGTTGGTGTTGCGGGGGCGAGTGAAATCGTGCCCGAAATCGAGCGCCTGTGCAGGTGTGGTTACCCGGAACGTGTTGTTCTCCAGCTTGCCGATGATGTAGGCCGAACGGTCTTTGCCACCGCGCTCAAGCGTGAAGAAGAAGACGTCGTAGATCTTGGAATCAACTTCATCGCGGAGCCTGCAAATACGTGGCGCTACTAGCGTCTCATCGAGGTCGATTCCGGGGTCGCCATCAAAAGTGAGAGGTCCTTCGAAGCGCCACTCAACGCCATCGATAGAGCGAAGCACGACTGGCTTCGGCGTATCGACGCTGCCCGTGATCGCCAGCATGAGCCAGCCATCGTGCTCCTCGCGCTCGTCATCTTTCCAGTCAGGAACGACGCAGGGCGAGCGGAAGTTGTTGTACTCAGGCGTGTCCTCGACGATATCGCCAAGTCGCTGCACGCCAGGTGTGGCGTTTGTATCTTCGAGGAGTTCATCGCACAGCCCTTCCAGCTCAGGCGCGTGGGCGAGCTGGATGGTGTTGCCGGCAGCAGTTGCTGAAGTGAAATACAGGTAGATGCCTTCCGGCGCACCAATTACGGCACCTGCTCGAACCGCGGATTCGCCACCGGCGGGGACAATGGCATCGTTGCATTCGACCCAGCTAAACGGGTCGCCGTCGCTGACGTTGTGGCCCCAGCGGCTCGGGGCTTCGGGTGTGGGGCGGTATTGGTAGAAAATATGCCAATTGTTTTCTCCTTCGCGCCCGTCGAAAATGACACCAGCTGGCCCCTCGAGGATGCCACTGTCTGCGGTGACGTGAAGTTCTGGTCGGAAAGTACTCATCGTTAAGTGGTGTTCACCCCTGCGTTATTTCGTGAGTTGTTCGTAGATCTTGACGGTGTCTTGCGCAATTGTCTTCCAAGAGAAGTCATTGCGGGCGCGCGTCAGGCCAGCTTGGCCCAGCCTTCGGGAGAGATCCTTGTCACCAGCCACCCGGTTCACTGCCTCGGCGAGATTGCGCTCGAAGGCTTCCGGCTGCGTTTTGTCGTAGTCAACGAGCACACCCGTCTCACCATCCACGACGACCTCCGGGATACCACCCACGCGAGATGCCACGACAGCGGTTTCGCACGCCATGGCCTCCAAGTTCACGATGCCAAGCGGCTCGTAGATTGACGGGCACACAAAGACGTCGGCTCTGGAGTAGACCTCGCGGATCTTTTCTGCCGGCAACATGTCCTGTACCCAGAACACACCATCGCGCTCAGATTGTAGCTTTTCGACGAGCCCCTTCGTCTCTGCGGCGATCTCCGGTGTATCAGGCGCACCTGCGCACAGCACGAGCTGGACGTCTTCCTCAAAGTGCGACGCCGCCTTGAGGAGGTGCGCGACGCCCTTTTGGCGCGTGATTCGACCGACGAACGCGACGATCGGCTTCGCCGGGTCTACACCGAGGTCTGTCAGGACGGTTCCCTCGGTGGGGTACCACTTTGCCGGATCGATGCCGTTGAGTACGACGTGAATCTTGTCCGCCGGGATGCTCGGGTAGGCACGAAGGATGGCTTCTTTCATACCCGCGGAAACGGCAATGACTGCGTCCGCATTCTCGAAAGCGTTCTTCTCGCTCCACGAGGAAACGTTGTAGCCACCGCCGAGCTGCTCGCGCTTCCAAGGGCGGTCAGGCTCGAGAGAGTGCGCAGTGACAACGTGCGGAATGTCGTAGAGAAGGCCTGTGAGGTGGCCACCGAGCCCGGCGTACCACGTATGGGAGTGAGCCACGTCAACATTGTTGGCGGCGTGGGCGATCCGAAGGCCCGTCGATAAGGTCTTGATGGCACCGTTCGCGTTTTCAAGGGCAGGGTCAACCCCGTGGACGTAAACGTCCTTCATGTCGCGGGGAGTGCCCATGCAGTGAACATCGACGTCAACGATCTCCCGCATAAAGCGAGTGAGCTCTGTGACGTGGACTCCGGCTCCCCCGTAAATCTCGGGAGGATACTCTTTGGTCATCATTCCGACTCTCATACCGCCCGAGCATAGTGACGAATTCACGTCGGTGCAGGAAAGCAAAAACTGAAATGTAGCGCTGCCCACTTTAGGAGGCAAAAGGCTGCAAGGTCACGAAGTTTTCAATAGGCTCGGAAGCGTGAGAAGTCAGCCTAGAGTACTTGCAATTGTCCTTGCCGGTGGCGAAGGGAAGCGCCTGTTTCCGTTGACCGCGGACCGAGCTAAACCGGCCGTTCCTTTTGGAGGCAACTATCGATTAATTGATTTTGTTCTGTCGAACTTGGTCAACGCTGGGTACATGCGAATCGCAGTGTTGACACAGTACAAGTCGCACTCGCTGGACCGGCACGTGGCGACGGCTTGGAACGTATCTGGCCCGACTCCGCAGTACATCGCATCGGTGCCGGCGCAGCAACGTCGTGGCAAGCGCTGGTACAACGGCTCTGCAGACGCGATTGTGCAGTCGCTCAACCTCATTTACGACGATAAGCCGGATTACGTGCTGGTCTTTGGCGCAGACCACGTCTACCGGATGGATCCTTCGCAGATGGTGGAGAACCACATCAAGTCAGGCAAGGCTGCAACGGTGGCCGGTATCCGCGTGCCTCGATCAGAAGCTACGGCGTTCGGCTGCATCCAGTCCGAAGAGGACGGCACCATCACCGAGTTTTTGGAGAAGCCCGCGGATCCACCAGGAACCCCGGACGATCCGGATATGACGTTCGCTTCGATGGGTAACTACGTATTCTCTACGGAACCACTGATTCAAGCGCTGCTCGAGGACGAGCAGAACGAGGACTCTGATCACGATATGGGTGGCGACATCATCCCGTACTTCGTGCGCAAGGGCGAAGCAAATGTGTACGACTTCTCGCAGAACGAAGTGCCCGGCGCGACAAAGCGCGACAAGGGATACTGGCGAGATGTCGGTACGATTGATTCTTTCTACGAGGCGCACATGGACCTCATCTCTTCGTACCCAGTGTTCAACTTGTACAACTCGACGTGGCCGATTCACTCCACAGAGGACGGCAACCTTCCACCAGCGAAGTTTGTCGTGGGAGGTATCGCACAGGAGTCGATGGTGGCGTCGGGATCAATTATCTCGGGCGCTACCGTACGCAATTCAGTGCTTTCCACGGATGTGCGTGTTGAGGAAGGCGCGACCGTTGAAGGTTCTGTGCTGATGCCAGGTGTGCGCATCGGTAAAGGGGCGGTGGTCCGCCACTGCATCCTCGATAAGAACGTCTATGTAGCTGACGGTGAAATTATTGGCGTCGACCTTGAAAAGGACCGCAAACGCTACACTGTTTCGGACAACGGCGTAGTGGTCGTCGGCAAAAATCAGGTGGTTCAGGAATAACTGACACTCATAGGCAAGGCCCGCTCGAAGCTCAGCGAAGTTCGAGCGGGCCTTGTTCGTGCGTACGTAGAGCTAGCGCTTCGTAATGATGGTCAGGCCACCGTCGAGAGGCAGGCGAGCTACGAGCGCTCCGTGGTCGGCGGCGAGGCTGCTCACGTACCTATCTGCCTCTCGTGCTGCCTCGGTTTCGCGGTCCCTGCGTGTCGAATCGCTGACGGTACCGTCCAGCAGAGAGTCGGCGAGAATCAGCGTGCCGCCCTCGCTGAGGAGCGGCCAGGCGGCATCAATAACCGCGGTGAACTCGATCGGCGAGACATCCGCGTAAACGAGGTGGTAGGCGTCGTTCGCAAGCCTGCCCATAACCTCAAGCGGGCGCGCGGTGAGGAAACGTGTGCGGGAGGTTGGGTACTCGGCGGCACGGAATGCCTCCTTTGCGCCGGTTTGTAGCGTGACCTCGGGTTCGATGCAGGTAAGCGATGCGCGCTCTGGAAGACCACGCAGCAGGTGGAGCCCGACGACGCCCGCAGCCGGAGTGATGGCGACTGCGCCTTGCGACTGACCACTTGGGCAGGCTGCAGCGAGCGTCGAAAGTAACGTGCCGACGATGACCGACGGCGCACGGACTCCGTTCTCCTGCGCTTCTACGCTGGCGTACTTCAACGCTTCGCGGAAAGCAGCAGGGAACGGCTGTTGCTCGGCATCAGTGAAAGACTGATGGATGTAATTTGTCAACTGATCAAAAGCGGTCGCACTCACAGCCAACATCATAACCAGAACTGTCCTCACAGCGTGTGTGCTACGCGCATGCAGTAACCTTTACGAATTTTCCTTTGGTGAATGCGATTTCAATCTGCCACAATATGAAGCATGCAACCTGATGATGCTGCCGCCCAACATGATTCCGTCGCGCCCGAAGATTTGCGCGGTACGGCTGCATTTGATGCTGGGGTGGGGGCGATGCCTTCGTGGGCTGAGCTCGTCGCAGAGCACGCCGACAGTGTGTATCGCCTTGCGTACCGTCTTTCAGGTAACCAGCACGACGCGGAAGATCTTACGCAAGAAACCTTCATCCGCGTGTTCCGTAACTTAAAGAGTTACCAACCGGGTGCGTTCGGTGGCTGGCTTCATCGGATTACAACGAATCTGTTCCTTGATATGGTGCGCCACCGGGCGAAGATCCGGATGGAAGCACTCCCGGAAGACTATGAGCGCGTTCCCGGCACTGATATGACTCCGGAGCAGGCGTATAACGTCGCGCATCTCGATCCTGCCCTGCAGCACGCACTCGATGAATTGAGTCCGGACTTCCGCGTTGCCGTGGTGCTTTGCGATGTCGTCGGTATGACGTACGAAGAAATCGCTGAGACGCTTGGAGTCAAGATGGGTACCGTCCGTTCACGCATCCATCGCGGTAGAACTCAGCTGCGTGAATCGCTCGAGGAGCAGGCGCGGCATGACGTCGCCACCGAAGAGTTAATTCGACTACGCTAGGGCGCGAGATAGTGGTTGACTACGGATGCGAAAGGAGCGTTACCGATGCGAGCGTTTTGTTCCACTGAGCATTTGAACCCTGAAGCAATTGCAGCTTTCGCAGACGGTGAACTTTCGCGCTCTGCAAGCCGTCGCGCTATGAAACATATGTTGGAGTGCCCAGAGTGCTTCCAAGATGTTCTTGTGCAGCGGCGAGCGTCCGCACGTGTAAAGGCCTGCAAGGATGACGACCTGCGAGCCCCAGATTCGCTGGTGGCGAAGCTCAGCGGCCTGTGCCACGAGATGCAACCTGCCGAGCCTTGCGGTGAAGATGCTCATCACAAGGAACGATCACCGATTGTGGCCGCCGTTGACGCCACGCTTCGGGCGCTGCGGCACCGAGAGTAGGATGTGATCCGTGTTTTCCAGTATTGGCTGGGGTGAAGTCTTTTTCATCCTGATCATCGGCCTCATTGTGATTGGTCCGGAGCGGCTCCCAAGCGTTATCGAGGATGTCCGCGCAGCCATTTACGCTGCGCGCAAGGCGATCAACAACGCGAAGCGGGAGCTCAACGGTGAGCTCGAGGAGTTTGAGGAGCTACGCAAGCCACTGGATACGGTGTCGCAGTATGCGTCGATGGGGCCAAAGCGCGCGATGGCGAAGTTTTTCTTCGAAGATGACGAGGAATTTCTCGAAAGTTTTGATCCGCGCAAAATGATGGAAGACGATGCGCCTCTGGCTCGCCAACCATCAAAGCCACAGTCCCGGGCAAAGAAAGGGCCGGAGGACGGGGGACAGCCCAGTGGAGGGGGATTCTCCTGGACTGACGTTACCTAGTTCCCACCGATCTATTCGTCAGTGTGCTTCACACCAAGGTTGAGGGACTTGCCAGCAAGTGAGTTACGGCGAATCTTCAGCTTGGTGACGATCTCCTGGATCGCCGCAGCGGCAGGGGAGTCTGGTTCTGCTGTGACGACAGGGGTTCCGGTGTCACCGTTTTCTCGTAGCTTCGGATCCAACGGGATGGAACCTAACAGCGGCACGTCACTATCTGTGAGCGCGGTCAGGCGCTCCGCAACCTGCTGGCCACCACCTTCACCAAAGATATTCATGACGGAGCCGTCAGGCATGACCATCCCGGCCATGTTCTCGATGACGCCAGCAATTCGCTGCTCAGTCTGCTGAGAAATTGTGCCGGCACGCTCAGCGACCTCAGCTGCGGCTGCTTGCGGAGTGGTAACAATGAGCAGTTCGGCATTTGGAATCAGCTGCGCCACTGTGATCGCCACATCGCCGGTCCCCGGTGGAAGGTCAAGGAAGAGTACGTCAAGATCGCCCCAGTACACATCAGACAGGAACTGTTGGATTGCGCGGGTGAGCATCGGTCCACGCCAAACCACAGGGGCATTGCCCTCCACAAATTGCCCCACAGAGATGTGGCGCACGCCGTGTGCGATCGGTGGCATGATCATTTCTTCGACCACAGTCGGCCCCATGTCGGAAGAGCCGAGGAGACCAGGGACGGAGTGCCCGTAAATGTCGGCGTCGACAATTCCGACGCTGAGGCCCTGTGCTGCCATTGCAGTGGCCAAGTTCACTGTCATCGAGGACTTGCCGACGCCACCTTTGCCTGAAGCTACCGCGAACACCCGGGTGCGCGACGACGGGTCAGCGAAAGGGATGTCGGGCCCGGGCTGCTGTGCACGCAGCTTCGAGGCCATTTCGCGACGCTGCTCCGCGCTCATAGTGTGAAGCATGACTGTCACGTTCTCCACGCCGTCGATTTCCTCTACGACTGCGCGGACGTTGCCCTCGATGGTGTCACGCATCGGGCAGCCCGCGATGGTGAGGTAAATGCCGACGGTGACGTTGGGGCCGTCGATACGTACGGACTCCACCATCCCGAGTTCGGTAATGGGTTTTCCAATTTCGGGATCGTCAACGCGAGCAAGCGCTTCGCGGACCTGGAATTCTGAAATGAGTTCTGCGTTTGCCATAACGGGCTTCAGTATAGTCAGAGAAGCTGGATGTTCATACGAGCAGAGGAGTGACAACGAATGGCCCAACTCAACAACAACCGCCTGGTAGCGCGCGAAGTGCCAACAGGGTGGCCGGTAGGCAGTTTTAATACCTACCAGGAGGCACAAGAAGCAGTTGACACGCTGTCGGACAAGGAATTTCCGGTAGAGAAGCTCACAATTGTCGGTGTGGACTTGATGCAGGTTGAGAGTATTACGGGCCGCCTCACGTGGGGCAAGGTACTTGGTGGCGGCGCACTATCGGGCCTGTGGATGGGCATGTTCATCGGCATCATTTTCTCGCTGTTCGCGGAAGAAGGTGGGTGGGGCATCTTCGCCTCGTGCGTCGCGATGGGTGGCGTGTTCGGAGCAATTTTCGCAGCTATCGCTTACGCGTTTACAGGTGGAAAGCGTGACTTCGCCTCAGCGACAAGCATCGTCGCACGCCGATACGATGTGCTTTGCGCACCTGACGCTGCGCGTCGAGCCCGCGACATGATCGCCGCAATGCACCCACAGCGCGTCACTGGACGGCCAACTGAGCCGTCGGCCACCGATAGCGACGCCTCCGAAGACAACGCAGCGCGCTAGACTAACTCTGTTTTCCAGGCTCGTCTGAGCACACTACGAAGAAGGTATTTATGGTGTCCCTGCGTCCTCTCCGTACACTGATTGCTGCGGCACTGGCAACGAGCCTTGTCGGCGGGTTGACTGGCTGCACAGATGACTCGCTTTCACCGGTGAAGTTTGTCAACGGCGAATCCCGCGGCAACATCGTCAAAATCGGAATTGATACCTCAGAACCTGAACAGGTAGTGCTGGGGGAGATCTACTACGAGATCATTACAGCGATGGGACATCCTGCCGGGGTAGTCCCGTTCAATGACGTGTACTCCCGAAATGCAGCCGAACTGCTGCAAGAAGAAGACGTCGATATGGTCGTTGCGTGCTCTGGTGTTCTGTTGCAAGCGCTAGACGCACACGGAGCGAAGGAGCTCGACAACGATATAGCGCACGATCGTCTCGACGGTGCGGATCCGTCAGAAGCGACGTTCGCTCTTCTTGCGGGTGCGCTGCCCGGCAACATCCAATCGGTTGACCCTTCCCCTGCGCAGGGCTGTGCGTCGCACGTGGAGCTCGAGCACCTTCCTAACAGCGTCATCCCGCTGTTCTACAAATCAAAGTTTGCTCGCAAGGAAGTCAGGCGCATCAACGCGATGACGCGCGTGCTCAGCACAGCGCAGTTGGAAGAGATGAGCGAGGAAGTCGCGCAGGGCAAAGAACCGCGCGTTGTTACTGCGGATTGGCTCCGTGAATACGCCAGCATCAACGTTGAAAACCCAGATGCCAACGGCGGGGAAGCCGAGGCGACAGCTACTCCCTAGGCGCAAGCCAAATGAGTGAATCCTCAACAGGGAAGCGCCCCAACCGCAGTAAGCGGTTGGGGCGCCATTGCGTGTAAGCGCTACTTACTTCGCAAACGCCTCATCCAGCAGAGTCTTCTCCTCTTCCTGGTGGACCTTCGCCACGCCGGTTGCAGTGGTCGACTGCGCACGGCGAGAGACGCGGACCATTTCAGGCATATCCGGAATCAGTGTGCGCAGGTGCTCGTTGTAGAACGGCCATGCGCCTTGGTTAGCGGGCTCATCCTGAACCCAGCGAATTTCCTTCGCGTTCGGGTAGTTCTCGAACGCATCCCGGATGCGGTTGAATGGAATCGGGTGCAGCATCTCGATACGGATGATGGCGACATCGTCGCGCTTATCCTTCTTACGACGCTTCTCCAGTTCGTAGTAGATCTTGCCGGAACACAGCAAGATCGTGGTGACCTTGTCGTGATCTGCGCCGTCAACCTTGACGTTGCCACGCTGTACGAACTCGGGGTCGTCGATAACTGACTGGAACTTGTCCACCTCGATGAAGTCTGCAGGCTGCGAGACCGCCACCTTGTTACGCAGCATCGACTTCGGGGTGAAGACGACGAGCGGGCGCTTCATCTCACCGAGCGCCTGACGGCGCAGCAGGTGGAAGTGGTTTGCCGGGGTAGAAGGCTGGGCAATCGTCATCGAGCCCTCGGCGACCAGCTGGAGGAAGCGCTCGATACGGGCGGAGGAGTGGTCCGGGCCCTGGCCTTCGTAGCCGTGCGGCAGGAGGGCAATCATGCTGGAAAGCTCGCCCCACTTAGTCTCGCTGGAGGACAAGTACTCGTCGATGATGGTCTGTGCACCATTGGCGAAGTCGCCGAACTGCGCCTCCCATGCGACGACAGCGTCCTTGTTGCCAAGGGTGTAGCCGTACTCGAAGCCCATACCTGCGTATTCGGTCAGTGCAGAGTTGAACACCTCGAAGCGTCCGCCGTTGTCCTGCTCTTCCGCGTTTGCGTCGAGTGGGTTGTACGGAGTGCCGTTATTCGGGTCGTAGAGCACCGCGTGGCGCTGCGTGAACGTACCGCGCTGTGAGTCCTCACCTGCAAGGCGGACAAACTTGCCCTGCTCTGCAAGGGAACCGAAAGCGAGCAGCTCGCCCCAGCCCCAGTCGATGTCGCCGTTTTCGAAGGAACCACCGCGCTTCTTGAGCACGTTGTTCAGGCGCTTGTTCGGCTCGAATTCCTCAGGCAGCTTGCCGTACGAATCCGCAAGGCGCTTGAACGTATCCTCGCTGATCGAGGTGTCCAGGCCACGAGTGAGCTTCTGCGAGTCCGTGATGCCGGTCTGCTCGCTTGGCTTGCCCTCAGCGGACTTGACGTCGGAGAAGACTGCGTCAAGCTGATCGTGGAAGTCCTGTGCCGCGATCTTGGCTTCTTCCTGCGTGAGGTCGCCACGGCCGATGAGGTCCTTGGTGTAGCGGGTACGCACCGAGTCGTGGGAGTGGATGCGGTCGTACATCACTGGCTGCGTCACGGTCGGGTCGTCTGCCTCGTTGTGGCCGCGCAGACGGTAGCAGATGAGGTCGATGAAGACGTCCTTGCCGAAGGCGCGGCGGTATTCGGTTGCCAGGTGAGCAACCCAGGCGGCTGCCTCCGGGTCGTCGCCGTTGACGTGGAACACTGGGCAGTTGAAGCCCTTGGCCAGGTCGGTGGCGTAGTAGGAGGAGCGGCCAGAGTCAGGGGTAGTGGTGAAACCAATCTGGTTGTTCACAACGATGTGGACGGTGCCACCAACGGAGTAGCCAGGGAGGCGAGACAGGTTCAGCGTCTCCTGTACGATGCCGAGGCCAGCGAATGCGGCGTCGCCGTGCAGCATAATCGGAACTACTGGATTGTCGTCGCGAACACCGTTTTCACGCAGCGTGTCCGCCTTTGCGCGGGCAATACCGACGAGCACTGGGTCAACAGCCTCGAGGTGTGACGGGTTCGCGGCCAGCGAGACCTTGATCTCGCCGTCGCCGAACATCTGGATGTGCTTGCCCTCGAAGCCGAGGTGGTACTTCACGTCGCCAGAGCCACCCTGCTGTGCGGACTGCATGTTGCCCTCGAACTCGTTGAAGATCGTAGCGACAGGCTTGCCCACGATGTTAAACAGCACGTTCAGGCGACCACGGTGTGGCATGCCGATGACAGCTTCGTCGAGGCCTTGGCCAGCGGCGGTATCAATCACCGCGTCCATCAATGGGATGAGTGTTTCGGCACCCTCGAGGGAGAAGCGCTTCTGGCCGAGGTACTTCGTCTGGAGGAAGTTCTCAAATGCTTCAGCAGCATTGAGCTTCTGCAGGATGTACTTTTGCTCAGCATTCGTCGGCTTCGGCATGCCAGCCTCGATGCGCTCGAGCAGCCACTCACGCTCATCGCGGTCGAGAATATGGGTGTATTCAGCACCGACGTGCAGGGTGTAGGCAGCGCGTAGGCGACTAAGCACCTCGCGCAACGTCATTGTTTCCTTGCCCCCGAAACCACCTACGTGGAACGTGCGGTCGAGGTCCCACAGCGTCAGGCCGTGGGTTTCCATCAGCAGGTCACGGGAGTCCGGTTGCTGCAGGCCCGGCTGGCGCCAACGAAGCGGGTTCGTGTCAGCAATGAGGTGGCCGCGGGAGCGGTACGCCTCGATGAGCTGCATGACACGGGTGTCCTTGTTCACGCCGGAATTCGGCAGGTCCTTCGCCCAGCGCATCGGGAGGAACGGGATCTCGAGGGACTCGAAGATGGAATCCCAGAACTTATCGTCGACGAGGAGCTGCGAAATATCGCGCAGGAACTCGCCAGACTCTGCACCCTGGATGACGCGGTGGTCATAGGTGGAGGTCAGTGTCACAAGCTTGCCGACGCCCAGCTCCGCCAAACGGTCCTCGCTGGCACCTGCAAACTCTGCAGGGTAGTCCATTGCGCCGACACCAACGATGGTGCCCTGGCCCTTTGTCAGACGCGGAATCGAGTGGCGGGTACCGATGCCACCTGGGTTGGTCAGCTGAATGGTTACGCCGGAGAAGTCGTCCATCGTGAGCTTGCCGTCGCGCGCGCGACGCACAATGTCTTCGTAGCTTTCGACGAACTCCGCAAACGACTTGTTCTCGCACTCCTTAATCGCAGCGACGACCAGGGAGCGGGACCCGTCTTTCTGCGGCAGGTCGATTGCTAGACCCAGGTTGATGTGCTCAGGCTGAACTGCGAAGGACTTCTTGCCGTCCTCCTTGTAGTTCTTATTCATGTCCGGGTGGAGCTTGGTGGACTGAATGATTGCGTAGCCAAGGATATGCGTGAACGAAACCTTGCCGCCGCGAGTGCGCTTGAGGTGCTCATTGATCAACGTGCGGTTTTCAAACATGAGCTTGACCGGCATATCGCGCACGGTGGTGGCGGTTGGCACCTCGAGCGATTCGTTCATGTTCTTCGCGATAGCGCGGAACGCACCCTTGAGTTGTTCCTCGCCTGGAGTGACCTTGACACTATCGAGCTTGTCCAACGGGGAAGCGGTCGGCTTCTTGGTGCGCTTTGGAGCTGCTTCGGCGGCTGCGCGGTCTACCTGGGTTTGACGGCCGTCCTGGGTAGGAGCGCTCGTGGAGCTGGTGACGCTCGTCGCAGTCTTCGAGGAACCTTTTGGCGCCGGGGTGTTTGTCACCGTCGGCGGGGTGCCCTTCTTCTCGAAAAGATCGCGCCACTCCGCGTCAACGGAGTTGGGATCCTGTTTGTACTGCTGGAACATCTCCTCAACCAGCCAGTCGTTCTGGCCGAACGTATCTTCGCTGCTCACGGCAGGTGCTCGCCTCTCTTCTTGGGTTGTATGTAACTTTTCAACGACTTTAATTGTCTGGGATTAGGTAGTGCTACCTTACATTCCCGAAAAGCCCTCGTACTTGTGAGATCTACCCCCTTTAGCGGTTGATACACCACAAATGGGCATATCTTCCGTTTTGAGTGAGAAGGGTCTCATGAGAACCGTTATCAATGATACGTCCTCATTCGACAACAAGTATTTGAACGGTTGCTTGCTCGTGATTGATTGATTTCGAACTCTTGAAGAGGTGGGGCGGGCACGTCGACTTTGGCCTGGTGCGTGGGGAAGTGCAGAGTGGGCGTCGAGCAGTATTCACGGTGGCAGCTGTCGAGAAGCGCTCGTGTGCAGTCTCGGGGGGACCAAGAAGGTGGGGCCAAAGCAGGCTCGCGTATTTGAGGGGGCGCTGTGTTTCGGCGGCGGTGCAGAGTGTGGATCTCCAACTAAAGCAGAGGTGCTACCGGGGGTAGGCGAAAGATGGAAGTGCGTGATTCCCGCCTCAGTTTTGGGGGAGGCGGGAATGAACTTCGGAGCCGAAGCTATTTGGTAATTTCTTGCTGATTGGTGTCGCGTACTTTGTCGTCGTCACCAAAGAGTCGGAGTACCCAGCGCAGAAGGTTCTTTGGATTCGCACTGAGGCCAGCCTCCTCCTGGTCAGGCTTTTCCGGAAGAGGGCTCAAGAATTGGGAGGGAGGAGTGCCGAGGGCGACGGCGATGTTATCCATCAGGTGGTCGGCAAGCTTGCGGTTGGCGGCGGTGCCCGCGATCGCGCCGAGCCCCAGAGGCAGCATCTTGCCAATCCATGCTCGGCGGAACCGCTTCGTAAACGACTTCATGGCCACACGAGACAGGATGCCATTGACTTCGGCGAGGCCCGGGCCAGCAAAGCGCGTCAGGACATTTTTCGACGCCAACTCCCTCGGCCGAGCTCGGTCCGCGCCGAGCAACGTGTCAACAATCGCAACGCCCTGGGCGCCCATCATGACCGTGAGCACGCCTGCGCGTCGGCGCTCTTTGTCTTCGATATTGACGTCGCGCAAGTACATGGAGGAGAGGGTGTAAAACGCGGCAAGGTCTAAGAAGACTACCGATTCGCCAGCAACGGCTGCTGCGCCGGTGACGAGCCCTACGCCAGGAACCGCGGCTGCTGCGCCCACGCCTGCACCTGTTGCGGAGACTACGTTTTTAAAATGCTTGTCCATCGTGTGCTGGATTTCCGCAGGACTTTGCTCCGGGTGTTGACGGCGAAGCCAGTTCACGTAAGCCCGAATGGCACCGGACTGAAGATGGACAGCCTTATCTACTGCTGCGATAAACGCTCGGCCTGCTGGGCCTGCTTCCTCCTCGAGGGAGCTTAAGTCTTCAGCACGGGCGTCTTCAATAATTTCGACTACAGGTTCGTCGTCTTCGTGCTTGTCTTTGCGGAACTTTTCTAACATGCTGTGTGTTTTTCTCCTTATTAATTATTGGTACGAGCGTTCATCGTACCCGCCTTAGAAACTCCACGAGAATAGACAGAATTCCGGGCTAGGCTAAAAGGCATGCATCTCAACAGCAACAATCCGCAGGAGCACCTCCAGGTGCAGACCACCTCGGGAATCGTTGCTGGCACTATTGATCCACAAACCGGGGTTCGCACTTGGCGCGGGGTACCCTACGGTGCAGATATGGGCGGTGAGAACCGATTTCGGGCCCCACAGCCTGCGCCTTCGTGGTCAGGTGTGCGCACCACAACCAACTATCGGCCACCTGCGATGCAGACGAATTTCGGGTGGAAAGACACAGTAATCGGCACCGAGGACTGCCTACACGCAGACATCGTTCGGCCTGATACGGACGACGTACTCCCCGTCGTCATCTATTTTCACGGTGGATCGTTCGTAAGCGGATCGAGTCATGAGAAAGTACTCCAGGGGCACTTTCTGGCTAATGCCACCGATATCGTCTATGTCTCCTTAAACTTTCGCCTCGGGGTGCTTGGGTACTTGGATCTGCGCAGTATCGGCGAGGACTGCGCTGCCAACCCCGCCATTTTGGACCAGATCCTCGCGCTGCAGTGGGTACACGAAAACATCGCGGCCTTCGGAGGGGATCCGAACAACGTAACCATCATGGGCGAGTCAGCCGGGGCAGCTTCAGTAATCCATATGATGTGCGCCCCGGCGGCTCGGGGGTTGTTCCACCGGGCAATCGCCCAGTCCACTCCGCTTTCTTCCGTGCATACGAAGGTACAGGCCGCGATGTGGACGTCGACACTTCTTGACGGCATGGGGCTATCGCGACTATCTACCCTCGAGCACCTCCGGGAAGTACCGGCCGAGGAACTGGTTAGAGTGGGGCAGTCCATGCTGTTTACTGGCCGCGAGCTGCGCGAACTGAACTTAAGCTTCATGCCGACGGTCGATGGCACCACGCTGCCAGCTCACCCGCTGGACATGTTCCGCGCCGGGCAACAGGCGCCGGTGCCGTTGATCATCGGGACCAATGCGGATGAGGCCAGCTTTGCAAAGGCTCTGTATCAGCGGACGAAAGCCCGTCAGCGTGCAGCACGCCGCTTGCTCGAGGCATATGACGCGAAGAACGCGACAGCGGTCATCCAGGCGTATAGCGACGTGAGCCAGCGAACGGACTTCGCCGAGTTTCTCGCAGACGCCGTGTTCTGGGGACCGTCGGTGATCGCTGCAGGGGAGCACCGTAAGGTGGCTCCGACTTGGATGTACCGCTTTGAATACGCATCGGCGACAATGCGGCGGCTCGGGTTGGGAGCAATGCACACAGCCGACCTGATGGCGGTGTTTGGCGATCGGGAAGGTACACGCTCATCGAAGATCGACCGATTTGGTTCCACCGTTGCGTTTGAAGCAGTTGTTGAAGTGATGCAGCGCAACTGGGGGTCGTTCTTTCATACCGGCGAACCAGGGCCGAACTGGCCCCGCTACGATTTTCGTGGCGACGACCACCCCGGGCGCGCGACCGCAATCATCAACGAACATCCGTCAATCGTGTACGACCCAAAACGTCACAAACGCCGGGCATGGGAGGCTTTTGACATGCGTAGCTGGCAGGGCCGCGAAGCGTGGATGCGCATCATGGGGCCAGAACAGTAGGCTTGGCATCGTCCGCCGGTGACAACCACGATGAGGAAGAGTAGAGGATTCTTCGTGAGCTTTTTAGAAGACATTGCCGCGGCTCTAGACCGTGAAGGTATTGAGTCTCGTGTGCACGACGACACGATGTTTGTTCCTATCACCCCCGAGATTGAGATCCAGTTCGTTGTTATCGACGAGCAACTGCCAGCGGCGAACGTGTATATCGCGGCTGCTGACGTTGATGAAGACGATGAGGACTTTGAAGCAGCATTAGTCGCAGTCATTTTTTCTGCCGAAGATGCTGTGTCTGCTGTCGCTGAGCACATAGCCACTGACGAGGTGGTTACCGTGTTCCGCAGCCTGCTCGAGGCTGCAGACGAACGTATCGCCGGGCTTGAATTCTTTCCGGACGTCGAAAACCATCAACTCGTCTTCGCAGAAGTTGGTACAGAGGCTGAAGTCCACGTGGAGGTCGAAGTTATCGACGCCACAGCCACTGCCCACGTGCAGTTCGTGGTTCCTGGAGACGATGAGGAAGCAGATTCCGAAGAACTTGACTTGGGAAGCTTCACCGACATCGACAGGCTTTTCGATGTCTTGAATCTGGTAGCTGACCAGGCTGAAGACTGGGAGAGCCAGATGCTTCCGCTTGACGACGAACCAGGGCAGTAGCCAGCCGGTTACGCTACGTTCAGTCCGGCGAACAGGGATGAAGGAGAGCGGACGGGATCGAAGTGGCCGTCGACTAGCCAGACATACGTTGCCGCGTATGGATGTGGCAGTAGATGAAGCATGTCCTCCGTTGCGTCGGGGTAGAGCGCACGCATCCAGCCCTCAGCTACCGCGGGGTTGACCGGCGCACCCGACTGGGCGGTGAATCGTGCTTCGATGATGTACGCGGGACGTGCAGACGCTCCGTAACCTTGCACCATCGCCTGAGCCCGCGGGCCGACTCTCCGCCGCGTAAGCGCAAGGTTGATGTGTTGCTTGTCTATGACTCGCGGCAATGCGATGACCGGCGGGCGCCACGAGCCAGTTGGTCGTGCAAGAGAGCGAGGGTGCTTGACTGTGGCGCTGAGGGCTTGGACGGTGTCGTCAAAGCGATGAATAATTTCTTGAGCAATCGTTGATTCGTAGAACATGCTTCGAAGCGTACGAGAGCAGCTAGACATGGAGTAGCGAAATTGGCCATGTATTCGAACAACAGTGCTAATGTTATTGCGTAATGGGACGCGAACGCGAAGAAAGACTAGTGTTGTCGCTGGTATGACGGAACAAACATATAAGGGCGGCGCGTCACCAAAGCTGCCATCAGTGATATGGGTGCTGTGCACCGCAGCGTTTATCATTGCGCTCGGCTACGGGTTCATCGCCCCGGTGTTGCCACAGTTCGCCGCCAGCTTCAACGTGTCCATGGCGGCCGCTGCAGCGGTGATCTCCGCGTTCGCAGCAGCTCGCTTGCTGGGCGCGCCAGGCGCTGGCGCTCTGGTGGATAAGCTCGGATCACGGCCGGTGTACCTCACCGGGCTAAGCATTGTTGCGACTGCAACCTTTGCCGTGGCGTTTGCTCAGGCGTACTGGCATATTTTGGCGTTGCGCTTTATCGCCGGCTTCGGATCCACGATGTTTACGCTCTCCGCACAGGCCTTCATCGTTCGCGTGATTCCTCCCGGCATTCGTGGGCGAGCGAATGCACTTTATGCATCGTCATTCTTGCTTGGCAACATCTTCGGGCCAATCATCGGCGCTGGCCTCAGTTTCCTTGGATACCGAATTCCGTTCGCAGTCTACGGTGTTGGTGTCGCTCTTGCGGCAACTATCGTGTGGGTTGCTACGTCTCGGCAACACAAGCCAGAGGCGCCGAGAATACAGCAGCCGCCAATGCCCCTGCGCCGAGCCTGGAAGCAACCCACGTACCGTGCGTTGCTCGCTGTTGCCTTTACAAATGGTTTTGTCAACTTTGGTGCGCGCGTTTCGGTCCTTCCGCTGTTCGCTGCGGCGATATTTGCAAATGGTGGCGCGGCATCCGGACTTGCGTTGACTGCGTTCGCGCTGGGCACGGGTGTCACGCTGCAGTTTTCTGGTCGGCTGGCTGACCGGATCGGACGTCGTCCTTGCATTCTCGCAGGTCTTGCGGTCTCGGCAATATTCACGGGCACACTCGGACTTGCCACGACTGTGTGGGTGCTGTTGCTGGTCTCAGTGTGCGCGGGTGTTGGCGGTGGGCTGATGAGTCCTGCCTCGCAGGCGACGCTAGCTGACATCATCGGCAACGACCGCTCGGGTGGCAAAGTGATTTCTACCTATCAGATGGTGCAGGACTCCGGCCAGATTGCGGCACCGATTGTGATCGGCTTTCTGGCGGAGGTGTTCGGCTTTGCTATCGCGTTTGGCGCCTGCGGAGTAGTTGCTCTGGTCGCTCTATTGCTCTGGGCAATGTACAGTAAGGAATCTCTGCACAGGTCCACTGCGTAAAGGAGCACGGTGCGAATAATTGTTGACTGCGTCCCAGGGGTCGAGGACACGCTTGCGTTGGCATATGTCGTTGCTGCGCACCATCATGGACGGGCTGAATTGGAGTGCGTGACAACCTCAAGCGGTAGCGCCTCAGCTGCGCAATGTGCCCAGCATGCTGCGTGGGTGCTGGCACGCTGCGGCCTGCCCGCTGTTGCGGTCGCAGCAGGTTGTGACGTGCCAAAACACCAACCGACGCGCGATGCTGGCCTGGGTGACGCCCAAGTCCCAGATCGCTACGTCGCGAATGACTGGGACCTGTTGTGGGCCGACGCGTGCGCACGAGGTACACGGGACCTATGCTTGATTTGCACGGGCCCGTTGACAAACCTCGCCGAGTTTTCACGGCGCTACCCCGAGTACTTCGACGCACTTGAGCACATCGTTGTGTCTGAATCCAGCCTTCTACTCGACCGAGAAGCCTCCGATGTGGTGCTGCAGGACACCCCGGTGGCGATCACTGTCTGTGCAGCACCGGAAACGTTGGGACAGGTAGATGTGCAACGGTGCGCACCGCTGGCAGAAGTCGGGGCCACCGCGGTTACTGGCGTTTCGCTTCTCGCGGCCCAGGTCGCGCTAGGTGATATCCAGACTGGTGGGCAGTGTGTGACGCTCGCGCCTGCCGAGGAAGATGATGACCCGAACGCGCTGGTGCTCGACACCGCGGATGTAGACGAAGAGGACGTCGTCAAGCTTTTCGACGCCTGCTGCGCCACGTTTGACGCTCTTGCACGCGGCGATGATGCTCTGGACGTAACGAGGCACCTCCGGGCAGAGGACTAACGCAGACAAAACGCCCGCCGGGGTGTGTCCGGCGGGCGCAATCGAAGGGTATGGGAAAGGCTTATGCCTCGGTGAGGCCAGCTTCGACCATCACGCCACGAAGGGTGTTGGCGGAGTGATCGAACTTTTCCTTCTCGCTATCTTCAAGGTGCAGCTCGACAACCTCGCGGACACCGTTGCGGTTGATAACAGCCGGGGTGCCGATGTAGATGTCTTCCTGACCGTACTGGCCTTCAAGGAGAGCAGAGACTGGCAGTACGACGTCCTCGTTCATCAGGATTGCGCGGGTGATGCGGGCAAGGCCAGCACCGATACCGAAGGACGTGGAGCCCTTGGCTTCGATGATCTTGTAGGCGGCATCGCGGGTTGCGACGAACATCGCGTCGATGCGCTCGTAGATCTTCGGATCGGTTTCTGCTTCCTTCTCCAGACGACGACGTAGCGAAACGCCAGCGACGGAGCCGGATGCCACGACAGGCAGCTCGGTGTCGCCGTGCTCACCGATGATGTAGGAGTGGACAGAGCTTGCGGAAACACCGAAGTACTTGCCGAGGTTGCAGCGCCAGCGTGCGGTGTCCAGGATGGTGCCGGAACCCACGACCTGTGCGGAGGAAAGACCGGTCTGCTTCCACGTGGCGTAGGTCAGGACATCGACAGGGTTGGTTGCAACCAGGTAGATGCCGTTGAAGCCGTTGGCCATCACTTCCTTGTTGATGGACTCGAAGATCTTCACATTGCGGCCCACGAGCTCAAGGCGGGTTTCGCCGTCGCGCTGTGCAACACCTGCACAGTTGACGATGAGCGCCGCGTCGCGGCAGTCCTCGTAGGTGCCGACCGTGATCTTGGTGTTGTGGCCTGAGTACGGCATTGCGTGGTTGAGGTCCTCGACCTCACCCCACGTCTTCTTCTCGTTCAGGTCGATAATTGCGAGGTGGTCGCAAATACCCTGGTTGAGGATTGCGTATGCGAACGCGACGCCGACATCACCAGCACCAATCAAGACAATCTTGTTGCCTGGCGTGATGTTGTTCGACGGGGTGGACGGATTGGTGATAGTCATATGATCTCTCCTGAATCCAGTAAAACTATGTTCCGCTACCCATCATTGCAGATTTTCCGCCACAATGGGAATACCAATCGAAATATGTAACCAAGATAACGGAAATAGGCGGGCACAACCGGGCATTGATGGCTTTGGGGTATTAAAAGGGGAGGCGTGGCGCACGATGGAGTGGGTCGGCGCCCGTGGCGATTCGCCAAGTTTGACCTTCGACATCTACTGCAGGACCAACAAAATGCGGTTCAGCTGGAGTTACTCGTACGGCGAGGCTATCGCCATTCTTGCAAATCGGAAGGCAGAGGGCCTCTGCGATAGCTTGGTGGCGCCGGTAGTCCCCAAGGATCAAGATGCCTTCCTCCTGGAGGCGTGACCTTGATCCGCCGTTGTATCGAATGCGCTTCATTGGGTCTTTCTGCTGAGCGACAGTGTAAATGATGCCGCGCGGAATGAGCACCTGCTGGATTGAGCGAAACAACATGTCGAGGCGCTGTTGCCCAGAAGGCAATTCCATAATTTTGGCGACAGTTTCCTCATCCGCATGGAGGAGCACGTTATTCGGGTACGGGTGATCGAACCAGGCCCACGCAATTTTGTTGCGTGCTGCTGCCATGATGGTTCGCTTGCGGTCACGGTTTCCACCTGCGGTGAGGATGTCGTCGGTGATTTTGACGAAGCCTACTCGGAAAGTGGAAGTAACCTCACTTGCGTGGCAGAGCATGGCGTGGTGGCCAACTGCTTCCATCGGGATCATCCAGCCGTAGGGGTTCTTGGAGTATTTACAGTCAACTTCATGGCCGAGGATCTTGAAATCCATCTTGTCGCCGTCCGTGATAGTGCCGTCAAACCCTCGGCGAATGTTAATTTCAACCAACGATCCAATGTGGGCAAGTTCTGTCTTGCTCAGCTGCGCTGGGTCGAACCGGCCCGTGTGCTGGCCGTCATAGGCCTGGTCGAAAGTTTGTCGAAATATTCTTCCCATTGCTTCGCCGTCGGGAAACTCGTTACGGAAGAGCTCGGCGAGTTCATGGGAAAAATCGCCATCAAGGTTGTGTGTCATGGGCAGATCCTATGCGTGCGTTTGAAGCGCCAGTTGTGGGGCCACCTCGGGGGCTTTCGTTACGGCATTGCAGGAAAGTAGTGCGTCCTTGATTGCGGTGCCGATTGCAGCCGCAACCGGTGGCGGAAATGCATTGCCGACTTGGCGCCATTGGGCGGTCTTGCCACCTTGCCAATCCCAATCTTCAGGGAACCCTTGGATAACGCCGCCCATCCGCACAGTAAGGCGGGGAAGGTTGTCCGGGTCATCGACAGGGAAGTCGGGGCCTGGTGCGCTGTCTGCGATCGAAGTTCCTCGGATGCCGAGCTTCTTCCATGCTGCCTTTGCTCGAGTCGGGCCAACGTCTGGTCCACCGTGCTTCTTTGATCCGCCAACGAGCGTCGGTGCTACCGTATCGGCTCGATCTGCCCATGCGTCCGCTCCCGGCCAGCCATTTTCTCCCATTAGGTGGCGAAGTGCGCTACCAACGGATGTGTGATGCATATTCGGGGTCGGCCATTCGAAGTACTCGGCAAACTCGTGTTTCAGGGCTACCAAAATAAACCGTGGGCGCAGTTGGGGGACACCGAAGTCTGCCGATTGAAACAGTGACCAGTAGGTGGTGTAACCCATCCGATCGAGCTCACTGACAATTTCATTGCGGTAGGAATCAAACCGCTTTTGGCCAAGGCCTCGGACGTTCTCCAGCATGACGGCTTTTGGATTGATTTCTCCTACCAGTCGTAGGGCTTGCGGGAACAGATCACGCTCGTCGTCTGCGCCGAGCTGTTTTCCCGCGATGGAAAAGGGCGGACACGGAACGCCACCTGCAAAGAGATCGACCTGATCGCGCCATACGGTGCCGTCGAAGTCATGTACATCCATTTCGTGTACTGGCCACGGATGGGGATGGTCGCAGCCGCGATTGGCTCGCAGTGTCTCTGCTGCCCAGTTGTCGATTTCCACCACGGCTAGATGCTGGAAACCTGCTTGCTCGAGCCCAAGTGCTTGGCCTCCAGCGCCAGCGCAGATCTCGATAGAGGTCAACGTGGGCTCGGAAGTAACCGTAGACAGGCGCATCGCGTCTCCTTCTGGCTAAAACTTGGAATATGTAGGCATAGGATAGCGTGCACAGCAGACAATGGATACTTTTATTCGAAATTATGTGCTACTTCATCTCGTAAGTGACGTGCGCTGCCGCAACTGCCTTTGGGCGCCCGGTGACAAAGTAGAGCACAGTCATGATTACCACGAATGCGACGCCTACGGCGAGCGCCATGTGATACTGCGGCAGCCACACCATGATGCCGAATGTGAACAAGATGAAAATGATCGCGAACCACTGCCCGTAGGGCCAGAACGGTACAGGGAAGCTCAAGGTCTCGCGCTCTGCCGCGGACATGTTGCGGCGAGATGCGACGTGTGCCAGCAGGATCATCAGCCACACAAACACGGTTGCGAAGGTGGCCAGCGCTGCGATGGTCTCGAAGATGTTCGGATAGAGCGCGTTGAGCACCACGCCGATGATGAGTACGAGCAACAGGGTAATGGTCGTCATTACTGGGATGTCGCGGATGGTGCGCTTCATGATCTTCGGGGCTAGGCCTTCCTTCGCCAGGCCAGTAAGAACGCGCCCAGTGCCGAACAGGTCTGCATTAATTGCAGAAAGGGCAGCAGTGATGACCACCAAGTTGAGCAGTGCAGCGGCCCAGTTCACGCCAAGTGTGTCAAAGATCTGAACGAAGGGGCTTTCTTCACCAGTCATTGCACGCCACGGGTTGAGCATCAAGATAACCAGGATGGCGAGGACATAGAACAGAAGGATGCGCAGCGGTACGGTGTTGACGGCCTTCGGGATCGAGCGGTCCGGATCGTCTGCTTCGGTGCCGGCGACGCCGATGATCTCAGTTCCGCCGAAGGCGAAGAGTACGAGGATGAACGCTGCGATCATGCCTTCGATGCCGTTCGGGAAGAAGCCACCGTCGTTCCAGAGGTTAGAGATTCCGGTCGTCTCTGGGTCGGTACCCAAACCAAATGCGAGGATGGCAGCACCGCCGACGATCATCGCCATTACGGCGACGACCTTAATGAGCGTGAATGCGAACTCCAGCTCGCCGAACCAGCGCACGGATGCGAGGTTCGCCGCACCAATGACCAGCAGGGTAGTGGTAATCCATACCCATGCTGGGGTGTCCGGGAACCAGAACTTCATATAAATGCCGATGGCAGTCAAGTCCGCAAGGCAGACGATCATCATCTCGAATGCGAACATCCACCCGGTAATGTACCCGCCCAGGCCACCAAGGTGCTCCCTGGTGTACACCGCGAACGACCCACGAACCGGGTGCTGCACACTCATCTCGCCCAGGGCGCGCAACATAAAGTAGACGACGGCCCCTCCGAGTAAGTATACGAGGAGCACCGAGGGGCCGGCGGCCTGAATCGCGCCGGCGGAGCCGTAGAAGAGCCCGGTGCCGATCGCCGAGCCGAGGGCGATGAAGTGGATATGGCGGTGTGTAAGCCCCTTGGGCTTCGACGAGCGGGAAGTCATGGCAGACATCATAACGTTTAATTACGCTGCTCTGTAAATTATTCACAGGTAATTCTGTGAGTTCGGTCGCGTTTTCAGGCAGCGCTACTGTGCAGTATCAGCATCACGCTTCCGTGAGCGTGCAACTGCGGCAACTACCAGTGCGATAACGACGGCGGCACCGGCAGTGATGAGCATCCACGTCGGCGTACCGCCGTCATTTTCTGTGGGGGTCGTTTCGGCCGAGTCTTCCTTGGCGGAGATTTGCTCACGGATCCAGTCCGCCTGCGAAGCAACTGGCGCAAACGCAACCTTCGGGCTCACTCCTTCCTCAGCGGAGTCCGGGTTGTCTGGATCCATAAACAGTGATGCGGACGCGATGGCTGCGACCTTGCCCTCACTGAAGAGCGCGCCGCCGGAATCACCGGGCTGGGTTGCTGCCCCACCTTTCATGGTGGCTTCGACGCCGTCGGTGCCGTCAAACAGAATCATCGGGGTTGGGCCGTCGACGGTAGCGTCTGCGTACGGAAGGGTGCGTCCGGCACCAGAGCCATCAGAGGACCAGCCGTAGAAAGTAGCGTCGCTGCCTGCAGCTGGGATATCGCTAGCAAGCTCAGGATAAGCATCGAGTCCGAGGTCCTCAGAGGTGTGCAGCAGCGCGATATCGCCTTTCGGGGTGGTCATCCACTTATCGACGTCATAAAACTTCTGGTTATCACCCTGGCCAGTACGCACGGACCCACCAGCTTGTGGCAGGTGGTCCATACAATGGCGCGCAGTAATAACCCAGTGGGACGCAATGGCGGTACCTGTGCACACGCCGGTGTCTGGGTCATCGTCCGCGGTGCGGACGGAGACTACTGCGTTGGACTCTGCCGAAGGCTCAGCGAACGTATCGGACTGCATTGCCAATGCAGGTGCTGCCGGGAGTGCTACGAGCGCGGCAGCGACGCAGGAGCTAAGAATACGAGTGGAAGTGTGCAGTTTCATGAGTTTTCCTTTTCTTTAGTGTTGGAGCGGAGGAAGATCGGTCCGGGTTGCGCGAGCCACGATCATGCGCATCGCGGCCTCGAGTGGTCCACGGGCGTAGAAGCTGCGCCACAGCACAGCGAAGGCGAAAGCAACTGCCAGCGTGAGTACTGCGTATACCACCCCGCTGTGGCCGTTGGCCGTGACAACGTGTGCGCAGTACACCGTCAGAGGCATCCGGCCCATGTCACAACCAAACGGAACAAACTGTGCGAGGATGAGACACAGCGCAGTGATACCAGTCGCGACGGCGCACTCGCTGATCACTGAAATGAGTCCCCCGGTGTGCCCATTCGGATCGATCGCGGCGATGAATAGGCCAGCACCTGCCGTGTTGAGGTGCAGCCGAGCTGCAATCACCGCAGGCAGCACCGCCGCCGCGATAATGACTGTGACCCAACGACGCCATGGGTGGTGGAGGATGACACGCCACGACACCATGCCCGCAACCATGAGTGCCGCCCACGAAAAGACAGGGTAGGGGGCACCGAAGACTGCGGCCGGTAGTGCAACAACTGTCCCGAGCGCCGTCGTTGCAGCCGAAGCAAAGAGCAACCCCGCAAGCAGTAAGCCCAAACGCGCAGTTGGCCAGTGGGGAAGCGTCGCTAAGCAGAGGTAGCAGATGCCAAAGACAAGGAGCACAACCTCGATGTCGCCAGCGAACGGCACGAGGAGCACATGCAGCACAATCAGTAGCGTCCCACGAACATAAAAGCCATGGCGACAGCGCGCAACAGCCTCGCCGCCTACCGCTTGGGCGCGCCGGGCCATCAGTTCCATCGAGATGCCAGCCAGGAACGCGAACGTTGCCGCGGGGAAGCCGTAGAGCAACTGACCCGTGACGCCAGCAGGATGGGTGAGGTGCGCGAAGATCATGGCTGCGAGTGCTACGGCTCGCGCGTAATCAATACCGTGAACTCGCAGATCCGGTGTGGAAGTCTTTGACATGCTCCTCACGCTATGCAGGGCGATGTTGCGAGAGCGTTAACATTGCGGCCCCGTAAGAAGCCCCAATTAGAATCACAGCAGAATACAAGAACTCCAACGTGGAAGGGGCTGTTGTGGCTGCACCGCCGAAGATTTTGGTCGTTGAGGACGAGACGCTGCTCGCCGATGCGTTAGGCAAAGCACTGCGCCGCGAGGACATGCTCGTTGATGTGCGTTACGACGGCCGCTCCGCACTCGACCGCCTGGAATCACAACCGATAGATGTGATCGTGCTCGACCGAGATATCCCCGAAGTTCACGGCGACGACGTCTGTGCAACCGTCCGTGAGCTGTACCCAAACACGCGGGTGCTGATGCTCACGGCGTCCGCAACACTCGAGGATCGTCTCGAAGGCTTCGAAATTGGGGCGGACGACTATCTGACTAAGCCGTTCGAGCTGCCCGAGTTGCTGGCTCGCGTCAAAGCCTTATTGCGACGAGCCGCACCCGAAACAACCTCGGCGCTCACGTGCGGCGACGTCATCCTCGATCGCGGCACTCACCAAGTCCGCCGAAGTGGCGCGTCGATTGCGTTGTCGCCGAAAGAGTTCGCTGTGCTTGAAACGCTGATGCGAGCACAGGGGCACGTTATTTCCGCGGAGCAGCTCTTAGAAGAGGCATGGGACGCGAACGCGGACCCGTTCTCCAATTCGATTCGCGTCACTATCTCGCACTTGCGGCGCAAGCTGGGACAGCCTTGGATTGTGCAAACAATGCCCGGCGCCGGCTACTACGTTGCGGAGGAGCCGTACCAATGAGGCTTTCACTTCGCGCGCGTACGTCGTGGTTGTTCGTGGCAACGGTTTTTACCGCAGGGCTGAGCCTGACCGCGGTGGTGTACCTCTACCTGCGCCTGACTCCGGTACCTGTACAAGCTGTCATCGAGGGCGTCGGGGGAGTTCCCGGCAGTGACGGAGCATTTATTGATGGGTCCGTGCCCATCTCACACGAGGTGCTCAACGTCATGCTTGGCGCCTCGCTAGTCGCGTTGTGCATCCTTACCGCTATCGCCGGTGCCATCGGCTGGTTCGTTGCGGGCGCGCTGTTGAAACCAGTGCGCACGATCGCGGCGACCGCGCGCTTAGTCTCCGCTGGTGACCTCGACCAACGTTTCGACTATGAGGGCCCTGCAGACGATGTGGCAGATCTGGCTCATGCTCTTGACTCGATGCTGGAGTCCCTGGCACGCTCCATCGCGGCGCGCCAGCGCTTTGCTTCAAACGCATCGCATGAGTTGAAGACACCAATCGCAACCATTCAGACCATCGCAGATGTCGCGCTGCTCGACCCTGAAGCTCCCGCAGAGGAGTTACGTGAATCCCTCCGGAACATCCGCACCGTGAATGCGTCGTCTGCGGAGATGGTCACGTCGCTGCTGAACTTCAGCCAGGCCGAGGCCAAAGTACTCGAGGCGCGCGACATTGACATCTCAGAGCTCATTACCACTGTCGCCTCGAGCGCCGAAGGTATCGACGCCACCATCGAGCCAGACATTCACGTCCTCGGCGACGTCGTGCTATTGCGCCACGCGATCCAAAACCTCATCGAGAATGCTCGTATCCACGGCGCGGACGGGACTGTGCAGGTGCGTGTTTGCCGGACTGGATCCGGCGATGGGGTCGAAGTGGGCGTCGTCAATGATGGGGACGTGTTGGACCCTGCCACAGTCAGCCAGCTCGTAGAGCCATTTAGCAGGGCGAATGCGCGCGTTGCTGGGGCGCGTCCGGGGCACGGACTAGGGCTAGCGCTGGTTGATACGATTGCGCGTGCGCACCACGGGGAGTTGGAGCTCGAGGCGCGAAGCGCTGAAGTTGGTGGCGGACTCGTGGCGCGGATGACATTGCCAGTGGCGAATAGGAAAATCACTGCAGGGTGGCGTACTGTGGGGAAACAATGATCACTTCCGAAAACGCCACCGGCGGCGAGAAAGAGCCGGATATGAATGTGTCGGAAAATCAGGAAAACCCGCAGGATGTCGCAGCAGATGCTGCACGTGAGGACACCAGGGATGCGGGAGTTTCTGAGGAAACCGGCGCTGCGCAAGACGCAGCCAATGCCGAAACTAATGAGACTGAGCAGATTTTGAGCCTTGCCGACGTCGTCGGTGGCGACGTGGCGGACCTCGCTGGGAGCGAGGCGGACGAGGCCACAGAGGCAGACGAGACCGCTGAAGAGCCAGTGAACGGGTTCGAGAACCTGAATCTGCCTGAAGAAGTCGTGGATGCCGTGAAGAAGGTTGGCTTTGAGCAGCCATCCGCGATTCAGGCTGAAACCATTCCACTGTTGATGGAAGGCCGCGACGTTGTCGGCCTTGCGCAAACGGGTACCGGTAAGACGGCCGCGTTCGCGCTGCCGATCCTTTCGCGGATCAACCGCAAGGAGCGCTACCCGCAGGCACTGATCCTCGCGCCAACACGTGAGCTTGCGCTGCAGGTATCAGACTCTTTCCAGTCGTTTGCAGACCACCTTGGCGGGATCTCCGTGCTTCCGATTTACGGTGGCCAGGCATACGGTATCCAGTTGTCCGGTCTGCGCCGCGGTGCCCAGATTATCGTGGGTACTCCGGGCCGCGTCATCGATCACTTGGAGAAGGGCTCGTTGGACATTTCCAACCTGCGCTTCCTTGTCCTCGATGAAGCAGACGAGATGCTGAACATGGGCTTCCAGGAAGACGTGGAACGCATCTTGGGGGACACACCGGAAGAGAAGCAGGTTGCGCTGTTCTCTGCGACGATGCCGAACGCTATTCGCCGTATCTCGAAGCAGTACCTCGACAACCCGACTGAAGTCACGGTGAAGTCGAAGACGCGCACCAATACGAACATCACCCAGCGTTACCTGTTCACGGCGCACCGCAACAAGCTCGATGCGATCACCCGAATCCTTGAAGTCACTGAGTTTGAGGCAATGATTGTCTTCGTGCGTACGAAGCAGGAGACTGAGGAGCTGGCTGAGAAGTTGCGTGCCCGCGGGTTCTCCGCAGCTGCGATCAACGGCGACATCGCTCAGCAGCAGCGTGAGCGTACCGTTGATCAGCTTCGCGACGGCCGCCTTGACATCCTGGTCGCTACCGATGTCGCTGCTCGTGGCCTGGACGTTGAGCGCATCAGCCACGTGCTGAACTACGACATCCCGAATGACACCGAGTCATACGTGCACCGCATTGGCCGCACCGGGCGTGCAGGCCGTACAGGTGAGGCGATCCTCTTTGTCACTCCGCGTGAGCGTCGCATGCTGCGCTCCATTGAGCGCGTAACCAACGCGACCATCGAAGAGATGGATCTGCCGACGGTCGACGAGGTCAACGAGAGCCGCAAGACGAAGTTTATGGACTCCATCACCGAGTCGCTCGAGGCGAGCGAGGTGCAGGTGTTTCGGTCCATGGTCCGCGAATACTCCGCTGCCAACAACGTGCCGATGGACGACATCGCCGCCGCTTTGGCAACGCAGGCTTTGGCGGGTGACGAGTTCCTGATGAAGGAGCCTCCGAAGGACCGTCGCGATCGGCGGGACCGTGATCGGTGGGATCGCGACGACCGCCGTGGCCGCGGGCGTGACCGTGATGACCGTCGTGGAGGCCGCAGCCGCTTCGACCACGATTCGGAGAACTTCGACACCTACCGCCTGGATGTTGGCAAGCGCCAGCATGTTCGCCCGGGTGCAATCGTTGGTGCACTCGCCAACGAGGGGGGCTTGAGCTCCAAGGACTTTGGTCGCATCACTATCGGTGGGGACTTCACCCTGGTTGAGCTGCCGAAGAACCTGGATAGCGCGGTCCTTGATCGCCTGACGGATACCCGTATTTCCGGTCAGCTGATCAATATCCAGCGTGATCACGGTGCACCTCCGCGCGGACGCGGCGGGCGCGGGCGTGGCGGTTACGACCGCGATGATCGCCGCGGTGGCCGCGGGCGCGGGCGTGGCGGTTACGACCGCGATGATCGCCGCGGTGGCCGCGGCCGGGGACGTGGCGGTTACGACCGTGACGATCGCCGCGGCGGTCGCGGGCATGACCGCAACTGGGACTAATCGCCCTTGATCCTGAGCGCACCTGCTGAGTAATGACTACTCGGCGGGTGCGTTTTTCATTGCTTGGTTGTGCAGTAGACTGCACTGGCATGAAGTTGAATCGCCGTTTGCTCACGCTGGGGTGGGCGCTTGCGCTCGGAGTGGGCGTCGTAACGAACTTGCCAACTGCGCAGGCACAGAACCTGCAGCGAGTAGAGCAGGGCGGAGCCGTGATGGTTGAAGGTGGCGGTTACTGCACCGTCGGATTTAATGAACCGTCTCGTAGGCGAAGCCTGGTTGCGGCGCACTGCGGACCGGACGGTGCGCGTGTGCGCATCGTGGACCACAACGCGAGGGTCGCTTCGCCACAGCTCGGCACCCTGTATCGCTCGAAGGCGTACGATGGCCGCCTTGGCAATGACTGGGCCGCTATCCAGTGGGACGCGCCGGTGCAGATCGGCGGCAACCGGTTCTCCGGTGACGCGTGGGTAAACCCAAACACTATCGCCGTCGGTGAGCGCGTGTGCTACTTCGGGCAAACATCGAACCGGCCGACGGGCGCCCCCACGTGTGGTCGATTCGGCGGAGCAGAAGGAAATACGTTCTTCGTCGAAGCGCCGATGACCCGTCCCGGAGACTCCGGTGGCCCGCTGTGGATTCCGGGCCGCGGATTTGTTGGCGTTGTTTCTTCGCAGTGGGTTGCACAAAAGGTACCCCTGCTGGGCTCGCGCGACCTGGTCGTTGGCGTGCACGCTACTGATGGGCCTCGCGTCGCTGAGTCACGCTTGTTGGGCCTGTATGCGCAGAACCTCATGATGCCGGCTTCGGGCTCGGCCGTTGGCCCGGCTGCTGATGCGGTTCGTGGCGCTGTGACTGACGGGTTCAGTGCACTCGCAGGGTTCCTACCAGGCGTAGTGAATTACAGCTAGCTCACTAGCATTCCTGCAGAACTGTGCCAGTATAGAAGTATGTTGACAAGGAAATTCATATCTTCGCTGGCCGTCGCAGCATGCTCGACTGCAGTCCTCGTGCCAAGCGCTACAGCGGCACCAATCCAGCCGACCCAGGGCGATGCTATCTATACCGGTAGTGGTCTGTGCACGCTGGGATTTAACGATCATGAAGCTGGTGTCAGTTACACCGCTGCGCACTGTGGACACGATGGGGCTCGTATCGCGTTATACGACAGGAAAACTGATCGTCCCACTACGGAGAGCATCGGGACGCTGCATCTCTCACCTGGATACGATCATTCATTTTCGAATGACTTTGCCTGGATCGAGTGGGACCGGGGCGTGTCGATGGGCGAAAACATCTACTCCGGTGACGCAAAGGCCGACATCACTTCGATCAAGCGTGGCGTGAAAACGTGCTTCCATGGGGAAACATCTCACATGGGCACGAACGACGTTACGTGCGGGAAGTTCCATCGCGCTGCGCGTGGTGGGGGAGGGTTTTCTGCGACGGTGGGCTCACCCCAGTCAGGCGACTCCGGTGGACCGATTTGGGTCGAGGAACAGGACGGGACAAAGAAGTTTGCAGGGGTCTTGTCAGCCGGCCCAGCATTCGGCAACGCAGGTTTCGCCAGCATAAATGGCATCAAGATTAACGGAAAGGATTGGCTGTGGGCCGCCCCGATTGTTGAGGGGAAGAGGGTGAGTCAGTCCGAGGCGTCGGACCTGGTTTTTGGAGCTGCTGGCATAAATGAAGCCGGTCTCTACGACCGGCTGCTGTCCTCTGATAAGAGTTCGGAGCGGGACTCCTCGTCGAAGTCCGAAAGCTCCAGCGATATGACACCGGGTGAGATTGCCGCGATCGTTGTTCCGATCGTGTTGGCGCTGCTTAGCCTGGCGTCGTCGATAAAGTTTTAGTGACTACATAGTTGGTGCTGGCAAAAACATCAGCACCAACACGATGAACCACAAAAGGTTAAAGACACCAGCGAACGCGGAAGCCTTAGCTTTCGACTTTTCAAAGTTCGCGGTGACATCGGCTGGGTCGGCCTCGGCTGGCTCCAGCTCACCGAGTGTACCGACCATCTTGCGCTGGGTCGGGATGACCACGAAAAGCAGCAGTGCCCAGGCGATGACTGCCAACACGATAGAGGTGTGCAGGAAGTAGTTCGTCTTGTACGCAGCCCAGTCGCCGAAGAGGATGGCGACACCGAGCAGCGGAACGAGTGATGACGCGATGCCGTAAGTGCGCGAGATGCGGTACAGGATCGACGCGCGACCGGCAGCGGCCGCATCGCCCGCCTGTGCCTCGGCGGCCTGGCGCGGGAACATCGAGGTGGATACGACGATCGGGCCCAGCAGCAAGATGGCGGCTGCGACGTGAAGGAAAGTTAACAGAGTAGTCATAGGCAACCACTGTACTTGATACGTCCACCATCACCTAGGCGAATTGGTGGTAGGGAACATACCAATTCCAATGAGGTGGGCGGCGACGCCTCGCCATCCCTTGCATGCACGGCGCATTGTGCGAAGGTCATTGGTGGTTACGCGCAGGTCGTACATGTTTGCAACGCGTGCCAGCTGCCGTGCGTATGCGCATTGCTGCGGGATCGATGGAGGCATCCACTCGCTCGGTAGCATGTCTGACTTTTGTTGGTTCGCCTTGCTCGAGGTCACGATGAGGTTGTGGGGGTCATTCGCGAACCGGAGTCGCTGCTCGTCGCTCCAGGCGAAAGCACCCATGTCCCATGCTGCGGAGAGGGGGAAGAGGTGGTCGAGCTCCACATCCTTAGGTCTGATGCGTTCGCGGGTGTACGGATCGATAACGTCAACCGGCTCCCACTGCCGGTGGGGAACGTTGCAATTAGGCTGCTCAAACGCGTACGCCATGGCATGCTCGCGAGTCGTACATCCGGTGGCATGGCGCTGCCAGCCTGGTCCGAAGTTGTCCCGCTCGTAGCCGATGATAGTAACGCGTTGGCGGGTCGTGGGGGCGTCGATACGCGAAAACCCCGTTGGAAACGGGGCGTACGCGATGGTCAGGATAAGTAGCAGAGTGAGGTAAACACGCACGTCTAGTTAGACGCGTGGGAGGCCCCTTCGGTTCCCGCAGTCGCCTTGAGCGCGTCAGCGAACGTTGCGTCCGGAGTGGTGAGCGCAAAGTTCGTCACTGCAAGAGCACGGTCAAACTCGTCTTCGACGCCCTGCTTCGGCTTGGTCAGCAAGGAGACAGCGACAAGCGCGATCGTCGCGAATGCGATACCCGGAACGATTTCGTAGATGATGCCGGACAGCGTGTCGGAGGAGCCCCACACGAAGACCGTGATTGCACCGACGATCATGCCAGCGATGGCGCCCGGGGCGGTGAGACGACGCCAGTACAACGATGCAATTACAACGGGGCCGAAGCTTGCGCCGAAGCCTGCCCACGCGAACGCGACCAGGCCCAGGATCGTGTCCGATGGGTTGATCGCCAGTACCATCGCGACCGCTGCAACCAAGACCACCATCGTGCGCGAAAGCACCAGCAGGGCAGTCTGGCTCGGACGCTGCTTCGTCACGGCCCGATAGATGTCCTCAATAAGCGCGGAGGAGGTGATCAATAGTTGGGAGGACATTGTGGACATAATCGCCGCGAGCACCGCTGTAAGGACGATACCTGCAATGAGTGGGTGGAAGAGGATGCGGGCCAGGTCCAAGAAGATGGTTTCGAAGCCGCTTTGGTCAGTGACACTGTGCGGTGTTTCGGCGAAGAAGACCGTCGATACGAGCGCGGTGAACACCGCACCTGCAAAGCAGATGGTGACCCAGCTGATTCCGGTCCGGCGTGCGCTGGCTGCCTCAGCCGGGGAGCGCAGCGCCATGAAGCGGGTAACAATATGTGGCTGTCCCAGGTAGCCGAAGCCCCACGCCAAGTTGCCGATGATGGTTGCCAACGAGACACCGGCGATCATGTTGAAGTAGTCCGGGTTGCCGGCCTCCCACGGGCCGTAGGCGTTGTGGGAAGCGAACGAGAAGATATCAGAGGGGGTATCGAGCGAGATCAGTGCCATCAGTGGCACCGTGACCAGCGCCAAGAACATCAAGACCCCTTGGACAACGTCGGTATAGCTCACAGCGAGGAAGCCGCCGATGAACGTGTACAGCACAGTAATCGAACCGACGATGAGTACGCCTGTGAGGTAGTCACCGTGGAAAGTGGATTCGAAGTAACGGCCACCCGAGACCATGCCTGACGAAACGTAGAACGTGAAGAAGAAAATAATGATCACGGCGGCGACGAACCGCAGGACGTGTGAGGAGTCACGGGTGCGGTTCTCGAAGAAGGACGGCAAGGTAATCGAGTTATTTGATACTTCCGTATAAGCGCGGAGGCGTGGTGCGACAAACTTCCAGTTCGCCCACGACCCGGCCAAGAGTCCAATAACGATCCACAGCTCGCTCATGCCGGAAACGAACAATGCGCCCGGCAGCCCCATCAGCAGCCAGCCCGACATATCTGATGCGCCCGCGGATAGGCCTGCTACGAATGGGTGCAGTCCACGGTCGCCAAGAACGTAGTCGTCATACTTGCTCGTCTGGATCCACGAATAAAACCCGATGGCAACCATGACACCGAAATACAACACAATGGCAAGGACAAGCCAGAAGCTATCGGCCATGTTTGCCTCCCTAAAGCAATAGAAAAAATAAGCGAGTAGAGTTTTAAAGATTACCGTTAGAACCGTAGTCGATGTAGCGAAATCAAGGATGGTATAAGGGTGGGCTTGCCAAAATTCCTTCTTCACGGGCTGTGGCTGCCAGATTCTGGTTTGCAGGTCTGGGTCGAGCAGGTGGCTGGCCATAAAATCATCACACTCGACGAAGTGCCGAAGGGGACCTTCCCCGAACCAGTCCACACACTGCTCGAAGGGGTCAAGTTCCGCCACCGCGGCAAGGTCATGTTGCGCACGCCGAAAGGCAAACTATTGCGGCTCCGGGTGCCGACGGCAGCATTCGCCCCCGATGAGGCAGTACAGTTTCTACGAGCAATGTCCTTCCTCCTGGACCCAGACGTTCCGGCACCGGAAGGGCTCACGGAGCAACAGCGGGCGTCGGTAGCCCCGGATCTTTTGTGGCTCATCCAGATGTTTCTCGGGCTTGAGCGGTTTGTACAGGCTGGCAGGGTATCGATTCACGTGCCGTCTCAGGACTTTCAGTGGTTCGCGCAGTGGCAGCTCGGCACCGGGGTGGAGGAACGCGGTTGGCTCGCGGATATGATTGCGGCTGCGCCGGGAGTACTTACGGAGAACAACCGACGGCTCGACGAAGACTGCTCGCGCACATTTGTGCACTGGATCGCGTCTGCCCAGCTGCGTAACTCCCCTATGCTGCGTGGTGAGCGCCCGTTTCCGTGGCACGATTTTGTACAGTCGCTGCTTAACGGGACGCCGCTACGGCGAGGCTCTAGCGCGTTTTCGCGACAGATGAGCCAGTGGAACGGCTCAATCACTGCGACAAATTTCCAACTGGTGTTCATCGTGGAGCAGCCCGCAGACGCAGAAGATGGGGGCGATGAAGCGCTCACGCAGTGGCCGATCCGGGTGAACGTGCGCTCCGGCGATGAATCGCCGCGGCCCATCCGGCTGTCGGAGTATGACGCCTATACGGTGCAGCAGCTCCACTCCGTGCTTCGCGACGCCATCAGGGTCTCCGACCTGATTGATCCATCGACGCACCGGCGTGCCGCGACAACGCCGGGCTCTGCGCTCGATGGCGACTGGGACGTGTACCTGTCCGCGGAAGAGATTGTGCAATTCGTGGAGACTGAGGTGAGCAAGCTTCGGCTTGCGAACTACGCGGTGATGCTGCCACGCGCCTGGACAACTGCGGAGACAACATCGAAGCTGCACCTTTCGGAAGCGAAGAACCCGTACGACGCAACAGCGGTGACCCGGCTTGGCTTCGGCCAGCTGGTCAATTACGACTGGCGCGTCAGCATCGGCGGCACTGAACTGACGGATGACGAAATGCAGCGGCTCGTCGAGTCGAAGTCTGGGCTGATCAAGTTGCGTGGCGAGTGGGTGCTCGCCGATACACGGCACCTCGAGCGCACGAAGCGGTACATGGAGAAACTCCACGGGACGGCGCTTGCGCGGGCCAAGCGTGAAGCAGAAGAAGCCCGGACGACTGCGCAGCTCGCAGCTGATGCGGGAGCAGATGACGCCGAAGCGCTCGCTGCCCGCGCCGACCAGCTCGAGGAGGAGTACCAGAAACTCGAAGCCTCAGAAGAACACGGCGCGGTCACCGCCGCGGAGCTTCGCCAACTCGCGCTGGAGAGTGGGCCAGACTCGCCGCTTGAGTTCACTGGTTCCCGTTGGTTTACGTCTCTGGTCGGCGGAATGGACCGCCCGGCGCCGGAGCGCGTCGACATCCCAAGAACTGTGCATGCTGAGCTCCGCGAGTACCAGCGTCGTGGCGTGGATTGGCTCTACTACATGTCCCGCAACCACCTAGGTGCCGTGCTTGCCGATGACATGGGGCTCGGTAAGACGCTCCAGCTGCTCACCCTGCTTGCCGTCGAAGAGGAACGCGGGCAGCGCACCGGACCAACCCTCGTTGTTGCGCCGACCTCCGTGGTGGGCAACTGGGCACGCGAAGCCGCGAAGTTCGTGCCGCACCTTTCTATATATGTCCACCACGGCAGTGCCCGGTACAAAGGAGAGGAACTGCGTGAGGCTCTCAAGAAGCATGACGTCACCATCACCTCCTATGGGATCGCATCGCGCGATGTGATCGACTTGTCTTTGATCGAATGGGACCATGTGGTGCTCGACGAAGCTCAGGCGATTAAGAATGCGGGGACGAGGGCGTCGAAAAGCGTGCGAGCGCTGCCAGCTCGCCACCGTATCGCGCTGACAGGCACCCCGATTGAAAACAAGCTCTCCGAGCTGCGCAGTCTCCTCGACTTTGTGAACCCCGGCATCCTCGGCTCGCAGTCCTTCTTCCGCAACCACTTCGCACGGGCAATTGAGTCGCGCCGGGACGAGGGCCTCGCCGACGAGATGGGGGAGCGCCTGCAGCGCCTCACCGCGCCGTTTATCCTGCGCAGGCTGAAGACGGACACCGCGATCATCGATGACCTGCCGGACAAGGCTGAGCATGTACTGACAGTGGACATGACTGCGGAGCAAGCGGCGCTCTACACGGCACTCGTTGACCGCATGCAGCGCGAACTGCAGGAACGCAAGGGTATGGCGCGTAAAGGTCTCGTGCTTGCCACGATCACTCGCATCAAGCAGATCTGCAACCACCCGGCTCACTTCCTGGGCGATGGATCACCAGTACTTGCCGACGGCCACCACAGGTCCGGTAAGGTCGCCCGCCTTGTGGAGCTGCTCAATGAGGCAGTGCGAACCGACCAACGAGTGTTGATCTTTACCCAGTACAAAGCGTTTGGTGACATCCTGCGGCCCTACCTGAGCGACTACCTCGGTGAGCTCATCCCGTTTCTCCACGGTGGGGTAGGAAAGAGCGCGCGCGATGCTATGGTTGCGCACTTCCAGGAGCCGGACGGGCCGCGCGCGATGCTGCTGAGTCTTAACGCAGGTGGTACCGGACTCAACCTGACTGCTGCATCGATGGTGATCCACCTTGACCGTTGGTGGAATCCCGCCGTGGAAAACCAGGCGACGGACCGCGCGTTCCGCATTGGCCAGAAGAAAGACGTCACGGTGTACAAGATGATTACGCGCGGAACCATGGAGGAATCGATCCAAGACATCTTGGATGGCAAGATGCACCTGGCAGGTGCGGTGATTGGCGAGGGCGAAGGCTGGATTACGGAACTCGACGCTGACGATCTGGCACAGCTGATGAGCTACCGAGGAAACGGAGGCGAGCGCAACCTATGAGCACCCAGCGACCACGCGAAGACAACGTTATTTATGCAAACTTCGGCGCACGTCGGCGCTCCCCGGAACAGAAGCAGGCGAAGCAAGCTTCTGAGACTCGATCGCGGTACAAAGATGTGCCTGCGACGTGGAATGCCGCAGGCCGCAGGATCTGGGAAGCAGTCGTGCGATACAGCGACGCCGGGCGTATCAAGCGAGGTATCGCGTACGCAAACGGCGGCCACGTTGCCGAGCTCTACCCGCGGCTTAGTGGGATCGATGCGGTTGTGACCGGTTCACAAATCGAGCCGTTTCACACCGTCATTGAGCTACCACGGCGCACCGCTGCTGACATCGGTGGCCTGCTGTCCGACATCGCGCACGACTCTGCGGCATTGATGAAAGCGCGCAATGGCGTCTATACCGATGAGGCGTTGGACACCTTGATCGCCAACGGTCCTGAGGAGTTTCGGCTGCACTGTAGCTGCCCCGACCCCGCCGTAGCCTGCAAACACATCGTCGCAGTGGGGTATCAGGCAGCACAGCGCATGAGCGAACACCACGAATTCATTCTCCAACTCCGGGATAGTTCGATTGCGCGACTGACCGGCATGGCGCCACCGACTGTGCAGCACGAGGCAGCGCAGCCTGACGCGCCGGGCGAAGTCACGGTGTCTGCACCGCGCCCGCAGCCGGACTTTTGGGAAGGCGGCGCGCTACCTGATTTGCCTACCCCGAAAGTCGCTCCGATGATCGAAGATTCTGACATCACGATGTTGCACAAGGCGATGCAGACGATTTCCTTTACCAACATCGACCAGCTACGAGCGGTCTCCGATATCGAAGATCTGTTCTATGCTCTGACTGAAACTGAAGACTAATGTCCGAGCCGTTTGGTAGTAGTGAGTATGTGAACACGTTTCGATTTATCCACTCCTCTGACCTGCAGCTTGGCATGACTCGGAAGTTTCTGCGCTCCGAAGCCCAATCGAGGTTTGACGACGCCCGCTTGCGCGCCGTTGAACGCCTCGGCCAAGTAGCCACGGAGCATGATGCAGACTGTATTGTGATCGCCGGCGATGTGTTTGAGCACAACGCGCTCGAGCGGGAGACGCTTGGACGAGCGCTCGAGGTGCTGAAGCGCCTGCCAGTGCCGGTGTACTTGCTCCCGGGTAATCATGACCCGCTGGTGGCGGACTCCATTTTCTACGCCACCGATGACCTTGAGAATGTGCACGTGCTCGATTCCTTCGATCCCGTAGAGGTCGTCCCGGGCGTTGAGCTTGTCGGCGCGCCTCTCAAAGCCCGATACGCCTCTGAGGACTTATGCGCTCGCGCCGTGCGCGATTTGGAACCAACGGATAGAATTCGAGTGCTTGTCGGCCACGGCCAAGTGGATGGCTACGGCAAAGAACAGACCGAAGCGCTCATCGATCTGGATTTGCTGGAGGAGAAGCTGGCCTCGGGGGTGATCGATTACGTCGCGTTGGGGGATACGCACTCCACGCAGTCACTCGGCACGAGTGGGCGCGTGTGGTTCTCGGGCAGCCCGGAAACCACTGATTTCCACGACTTTGCTATCGGTGGTCCTGGTGGTGGCGGCGAGGTTGATTCCGGTAACGCGCTCGTCGTCGAGATTACGAAGTCCTCCGCGGAAGACTGCACTGTGAACGTCGAGCCGGTTGCGACGGGAGCGTGGACATTTGAGGCACTGGACTGGGAGGTCAGTGAGGAAGGGGACGTCGAAAAGATAGTGGAGCAGCTTGAACGCTACGAGCACAAGGACCGCACTGTGGTGAAGTATTCCGTCCGCGGCACGCTTGGCCTTGCGGCGATGGCGACCTTTGAGCAGGCGGTCGGGCGGCTTGAGCCGGTGTTCGCTGCGTTGTACGAGCGTGAGCGCCTCATGAGCCTGCACTTGGCGCCCAGCGATGAAGAGCTCGAAAACCTTCCGCTGAGCGGGTACGCGGCCGAGGCGATGCGGGACCTGATTTCCCAGGCATCCGCGCATGATGATGCTAAAGGCTCTGCGACAGCACGTGACGCTGTGAACCTTCTGTTCCGATTCTCCAAGGAAGTGAACTAAATGCGCATCCATTCGATCACCATTGAAAACTTCCGTGGTATTCAGCGGTTAGAGCTCCGTGACCTGCCAGATACCGGTGTGATCGTGATCCATGGCAATAACGAAGCAGGCAAATCCACCATCCTTGACGCGCTGACGACAGTGCTCAACGAACGCCACACTGCCGGAGGCAAGAAGATTGGCGTGCTCACTCCGATCGGGAGGGACGTTTCGCCTGCAGTGCGGCTTGAGGCGACGGTTGGCGATTACAGCTTCACCATTGCCAAACAGTGGGGGAAAGGGAAGTACTCGGAGCTCAACATCACCAGACCGCAGCTGCGCCAATACACCGGGCGTGAGGCTGACGATGAGCTTGCACGGATCCTCGCGGAAAACCTTGACCAGGAGCTCGCTTCGACGCTCTTCCTGCGCCAGGGACAGTTCGCGGCAGGGATCAGCGCAGCGGGCATCCCAAGTGTTGTGCGGACCCTTGATGGGGACGCTGGACGCAGCGCAGAGGAAGCCGCCTACGATGACACTGCGCTCATGCAGCGCATCAGCGACGAATACGCAGCGTACTTCACATCGACTGGTCGGCCGCGTGGTGAGTACGAAAAACTGCGTAAAGCAGCAGAAGAAGCGCAGCAACAGTACGAATCGCTGTTGCAGGAAAAGCGGAAGTTTGACAATGAAGTCGTAGAAGTTGAGCGCTTGCAGCAGCAAATGCAGCAGATCCAGGATGAGCTGCCGGAAGCACAGCGAGATCTTGAGTCCAGTCAAGCCGAGGCGAAGCGCGCCGAAGAGGTTGCCGCAAAACTTCAGGCTGCGCAAGCAGCTGTGAAATACGCAGAGCTCACGGCACAGCGCGCAGCGCAGGATGTGGAAAACAGGAAGAAGTTGGAGCAGCGCGTCGCACTGTTGGGTGAGCAGCAGGCAGCGCTCGAGCAGGAGAAGGGCGCCGCCCAGCAAGCCAGTGATGAAGAGGAAGCTACCATTGCGACACTCACCGAAACCGTGGAGCGGCGTCAAGCTGCACTGACGAATGCACGCGAGGAGGCACGCCGTGCCAGCGCTCTGCGTGAGTACTCGCTGTGCCAACAGGAACTCTCAGATCTGCAGGCAGTGCTTGACCAGGTTGACGGTGCGCAAGCCGAGTATCAAAAACTCGTTGCTGAGGCCCCTAGTCGTCCCGTCACCGACGCCGATGTGACTCGAGTGGAAGAAGCTGCGAGTGAAGTAAAGGTACAGCGCACCATCCGTGCAGCCTCGACCGCGAAACTGACCGTGCATGCCGATGACGCCACCTTCGTGCACGACGATGCCCCCACACACGTCAAAGGCGAGCGCACTATCGAGCTTTTCGACGCCACCACCTTTGAATTCGGTGAGTTCCATCTGACCTACAGCGCTGGCGCCAGCGGCGCGAACCAGTACAGCGTGGTGGAAGATGCGGAGCGCGCGCTTGAGGAGTTACTCGCGGACCTTGGTTGTGCTGACGTTGCGGAGGCGCGAGCGAAGCGCGATGAGCATCGGACGTTTGCTCAACGCGTGGAGGAAGCCAAGCGACGCAGGGAAGACATCCTCGCAGGCAGAGACCTATCTGCGCTACAGGAACGCCACCTAAAGCTGCAGAAACTACACGCAGAGCACGCTGAGGCCTTGGGGGAGGGCGTAGCTTTAAAGGAACTCGATGCTGCTGAGCACGAGGCCGCTGCTGCAGAGGCTGCTTTACAGAATGCCCAGCATGACGCGGAAGTGGCGGTGGCTGCGCTGGAGCCGCACCGGGAGCGAAAGGCCCGCCAAGCACTGCTTGTACTGGAGACCAAACTCGCAACGCACGAGGAAGCAGTACATAACGCCGATGAAGAGTTGCGAACAGAGCAGGAACATACAACGTCGGAAGACTTGGGCGAGGCACAAGCAACTGCTGAGGCTGGACTGAGCGCTGCGCGCACAAAACTTGAAGAGGTCACCACGGCGGCAAACGAGGCCAACGTGGACATGGCACAGGCGCTGCTCGAAAGCGCGCAAACCCGCGTCGTGAACTTGCAAGACCGCTACAATGCCGCCGATAGGCGCGTTGCCGAGCTGAAAAGCTTTTTTGAAATGGCGACTGGTATTGCGGAAAAGGTCGACCGAGCCGAAGCGCTGTTGGACGCAGCTGAGTCTGAGTACCGCCGAACCACCCGCCGTGCTGAAGCAACCAAGCTCTTGTATGACACGCTACAGCGCTACCGTGAAGAGGCGAATGCACGCTATGCGGCGCCGTTCGCTGCTGCGCTGGAGGGCTACGCCGGGGCGCTGTTTGGCAGAGATGTGGAATTCGAGCTCGACGACCAACTGCAAATCACCCGCCGCAACGTTGCTGGTGTGTCCCTGCCGATCGAGGAGCTTTCTGGTGGCGCACAGGAGCAGCTCGCCTTGCTGACCCGTTTTGCCATTGCGGAACTTGTCGCCCGTGATGGAACAGCACCGGTACCTGTGGTGATAGACGATGCACTCGGCGCGACGGACCCCCACCGGCTGCAACTGATGAACGCGCTGTTTAACAGAGTGGGCAAGCATGCTCAAGTGATTGTGCTGACGTGTTACCCCAACCGGTACGACGGCGTTGCCAGTAGCAACCGATACGAGATTGAGCAGCTGAAAACCAATTAATTAATGTTATGAAACTGTTTGGTTGATCTACTACAGTGGGGTGCATGTCTGACGCACCCCACTGGCTCAGCGATGCCGAGCAAGACCTGTGGCGGCTCATGCTTGCCACTGCGCGCAAAATTTCGCGCGCGCTCGACGACACGCTCCAGGCAGACTCAAACTTGTCGACTTCGGAGTTCTCTGTGCTGGTCAGCCTTTCAGAAGTGGATGGGTACACGATGCGCTTGCGTGACTTATGCGGTGCACTGGAGTGGGACCGATCCCGAACATCGCACCAAGTCACCCGCATGGAGAAGCGCGGTTTGGTATCAAAGCAGAAGAGCCCGGGAGACGCCCGTGGCGTCTTGGTAGCGCTCACCGAGAACGGTTTACAGCGGCTCGAGGCTGCAGCCCCGGGCCACGTTGAAAGCGTGCGACGCCTGGTGTTCGACCACCTTGATGACGCCGACATCCCAGCTCTGACCAGATTTTTTCAGGGTGTACTCGGCGCTCCGACTAACTCCGAAACTCCATAGATAGCCTGGATTGTGATTCCTCCGAAGGTCTAACGCGTGAACGCTCTCTGACGGTACTGGAGTGTTACACTCTCGTTCTGTACCGAGCTGTCTATTTTGTGTAGGGGAGGTGTTCGCGATGTCGGAAACTAAAGAGAAGATGCAGAATCGCCGACCGGCCTCTACCCGCCCGGTGGCGTTCGTAAAAGTCGACTCCGATGAGATTGATTTGAGTGATGATTTTCAGTGGATCGTGGATCTGGTTAAAGAGGGGGTTGAGAAGGAAGGCGGGCAGTAGTCGCCACTTTGCGGTGAGCAAAGCGAGAACCCCGCCACCAAGTAAAACGCTGGGTCGCAGGGTAAAGGGGCTTTTATGAAACCGCCTGACCAGTTATATCAGGTCCGTGGCTACACCCCGGGTACACCGGGCTCCGCCTCCAGTTGCACGACACATAACCATTAATCCTGCCGGTCAGCGACTTCCTTGGCTGGCACAAGCACCACAAGTGGCAGCGCCCACTGTTCGTTTTCCTCCGACTGCAACCCGTGCGGGGTCTTGGACATGTGACCCCACGGCAAATCCTCACGCTTGAGCGCAACGAGAATGTTGAGGTCGAGGAACCAGGCTTTGGGGGTGCTTTTCTGCCCACTGCTCAACTTCTTCTTTCGTCGTGAGCCAACGCGGTTCTGCACCGTCCGCAATGATCCGAGCGATGCTTTCGGTGCCTCCAAAGCCTTCGTGGTTGGTGAGCCATTCGTCCCCGTCTCGGGGCTCGTCGCGGTATGCGTAGCGGAAACCGTCCTCGTTAAGCGGAATGGACACCGTTTTGGCTTCGTTTTCGACGGTCCACGAGCCGTTGTCGATCTTGCTCGCCAGTACGGCTCGTGGGTGGATGTTATGGACGCTGTAGTAGATCTTCTTCATGTTTGGTCGTTCTCCTTGTGTTGTGCGTCGTCCGGGTTGGGCGTTCGCATCACGTCTTTCTCGCTCGTTCTCATGCCGTTCGAGCTCTCTCTCCAACTTGTCGTTTAAGTCAGCGAATTTGTTGGCGTAGGCGGTCACCAGGCCGAGCGAGACCACCTCCGAGTGGAACAGGTCGCTCACGGTTTTCGTCTTGCCCGCGTCCCATTCGGCGACGAGGTCTCGCATTTCGTCTTTGTTCATAGGCTTCCGCTTCGTGACCCGAGACGTGCGCGAGATCCGCCAATACCAGGCGTGACGCTCCTTCAGTTCGTCAGAGGCAATCTCTTCTCCAACCAGCGCTTCGTGACTTAAGTGCTAAACTAATCGGCGTGGCCGGGGTTTCTGTATACTGTTTCAACTGAGATACAGTAAAAGCGGAGGCATGAATGGATGTAAATAAACTATACATCATATCTTCAGTGATTATGGCAATTGCGGGAGTCGTCGTGCTTTTTAGCCGAAATTTTCTTGCAGCCAGCGCTATGCTTATTGCCTCAGGGTTAGCCGCTGACATTTACCGCTTGAGGAATAATATGAGTGGAAATCAACGGTAATTTCAGAAGACTTGCCTACACCTTTAGCTAGCGACCACCATTGGTGGTCGCTAGCTTTTTGATGCATCTAGTCAGGCCGATCTGCGACCTCCTTAGCAACCGATAAACAGACGTTTACGTCCTCAAGCTCCGTCGACACCCTTGCGGATGCCGACGGGTCACACTAAGGCAGCTACGCGCAAATCACACCAATGTGAGACACGTCGAGCCAGTCTGTGGTAGTAGGCGGTGGTGTGGTGGCTCAATGCCAAAGAACCGACCACACTGCTACTGCGGCGGTGATGCCGAACGCAATGGAACAACCAGCAAACGCACTACCCGATGGCGATGTAAGGCCTGTGGGGCCTCAGTCAATAAAAGTCGGCCAGATGTCACAGTAGCAGACCGCCAGCCCCGTTAGGCCCCATGCGTAGCTATATCCCCAATATGCACAGTCCTTCACTTGCATACTTTGCAAGCATTAGACTTGCATGTACAGCAAGTGTTACACTTGCCTTAGTTGCAAGTCAGTGAAGTTGACGTTAGGGGAAGAATAATGAGCGACGACCTTAAGATCATTCACGACGTTCAAGAACGCACCACGTGGACGCAGAGCTGGTGGGCGGTGGCGATAGTGGCGCTTGGCGTCGGCGGCGGTCTCGCGCTAATCAAGCTGTCATGGTGGTACGGCCTCGCGGTTCTTGTACCGACGTTCGTTCTGGGCTATCTCCTCAAGGATAAGATTGCAAACCCATTCGTGCGCCTCGATCCAAATATGGGTCCGAGCAACGATCGCGCAACCTGGTCACGAGTATTGCTACCCGGTGCAATGATCATGTCTACAACACCGACGCCGGATTCGTGGCCGTGGATGATTGTCTGCGGCGTCGTTGTCTCTACGGCGACGGCATGGATGTTGTATGAGAACCGCAACGCCGCCGTAAAGGGCGTCAATGTCTAAGGATCCTTCACTACGCCCAGCAAAGCTGGATCCGGTCATCCACCCCATCAACCGGCTTAAAATTTGTGCCACGCTGTTCCATTCAGGCGCAACCGGCGGCAGGCAGATGAAATACGCCGTGCTTGCAGAGCTCACCGAGCTTCCTGCCGATACGCTTTCCAAGCAGTTGAAACATCTTGAGGACAGCGGCTATATCAGCCGCACCCGCGAATATGGCTCCACGCGCGCGAAAGACGCCGTTTGGGTCGCGTTGACGCAGACTGGAACAGAAGCCTATGCACAGCACGTTGCGGCGCTTAAAGCCATGACAGAGGGCTCATAGATTGCGCAGCTACTGCGTAATGTGCTGCCACAACTGCGGAAAGTTGAGGTAGTCGTCACTCCCCAGGAAGTGCCCACCGTTCTCAATGGCAGTGAGCGGAGCCGAGAAAACATCGGCAAGCGTGATGGCTGTATCTAAAAACAGAACTGCCCGACGATCCCGTAGAAATCGCCAGACAGTCCAACTGGGGCCAGGACCAACTCGCCAAAGTACAAACCCTGACCCACAACGAGAACCAAGCCGACCACGAAACAGGACGACCAGCCCTCTACGACAACGCTATCGACACCAACTACGCCCGATTCAATCGGCATTCAAAAAGGCCAAATCTAGCCCAAGCGACACGCCGAGTCAGACACACAAAACGGCGTTCAGACAAAGAAAAATGACCCCTCCGACCGAGCGGAGCGGGTCATTTTTGTGTTCGCGGCCGTTTTCCTTCGGCCGGCAGGAGGTTTCGTGAAAAGATTGGAACAGTTTCGTGAAACCCCCGTAGAAAATTGTGTCCCCGACAGGATTCGAACCTGCGACCTTCGGTACCGGAAACCGATGCTCTCATCCGCTGAGCTACGGAGACGCATTGCTTGTGAGCAAGCAATGACGCAATCTTAGCACCAGATATGCTGGGCACATAACTGGCCTAAGACTGCGGAAAGTAGCTGCTATTGGGCCTCCCAGTAGCCTGGTGCATCAGTGCGATCGGCCTTGCCGGTGCGCAGGTAGTTGATGACGGTGGCGTCGACAACTTTATTGCCGGTGCCGAAGTGCGCGTGGCCTGGGCCGTGAATCGTGACTACCTGGGTGCCCATTCTGCGGGCGAGTTGTCCGTGGCCTGAGTACGGCGTCTGGGGGTCGCGGGTCGCAGATAGCTGCAGCGGGCGAGTCTTTAATGCCGCCCCGTTCAGCGGTGCCATTCCGGTGACTGCGCCGGCGCCGTTGCAGTACCACCCTGAGCCGCGTGAAGCGTTGAAGAACGTAAACGGGTCTCCCGTGAGCTGTGACCATGCAAATGAGGGGAGCAGCGTTGGGTCGCCGGGGACAACGTTCTCATTGCACCACTGGGCAGCCTGCAGCTGCTCGACCGCCATCATCTGATCCACCGCCTGCTGAATCTCTTCCTTGGACGGCTGCTTCGATTCTTCAGCGGTCAGGGTGCCGTTTGTGGACCGTGCCAGGTAGTCCCACATCTTTGGGGTTGGAAGCATAGCGCGGGTCTCCTGCAGGAGCGGCGACTTAGCTTGTACAGCACCAGGGTTCAGCATGCGGCTGATGACGCCTTCACCTTCGACACGGGTTTTCCCGACTGCTGTCATGGCGTCCGCACCAGCCTGTCCGGCGAACTCCAGGCCCGCTGGCAGATCGCCAACGCGTGCAGGCGGGGGAGTGACAGTTGGGTTGGTGCCAGCTTGTGCACTGACCTTGCGTGACCAATACTGGTATGCCTTCAGCGGGGTGTTGCCCATGTGATACTTGGCGTCGTTGAGTGCTACCCACGCGAAGTATTCGTTGAGTGCTTTCTCGTATGCTGCCTGTTGGTCGGCGGCAATGCCGTTCCAGGAGCGGGTGGGGTCCATGGCGGAGTCAAGCACTACTTTGTCGGTGTGCTGTGGAAATAGAGTCGCGTACACGGAGCCAAGGTAGGTGCCGTAGGAGACGCCGAGGATAGAAACCTGCTGGTAACCCAGGGCGCGTCGAACCTCTTCCCAGTCGCGTGCGGTGTTCTCCGTGGTGATGGTTTCGGGGTAGCCAGGCTTGTCCCCCTGGCATGCCGAACGGTTGAAACCTCCTGCATTGAAGAGACTGTCAGCGGTGAGTTTGGCTATCTGGCCAGGATCATTCACGTCTGGAATGGCACACTCGAGCGCCGTGGAGCCTGGCAGCCCGCGCGGTTGTACACCGATGATATCCCACTCGTTGTTGAGTTCTTTCGGGAAATCAAGAATGTTGCCGGCTGCGTAAGCGTAAGCGTCACCACCTGGGCCACCGGGGTTTGTAAACAGTGCGCCTCGGCGGGCTTGGGTTTTCGCTGGGACTCGTACGAATCCAATTTGAATCTTCTTGCCGTTCGGCTGGTTGTAGCGCATTGGGACGTCGATGTGTCCGCACTGCGCTGTTGAATCTTCGACTTCTTTCGGGCATTTGGTCCACTGCACTGGCGGAGCTGGCTGCGCAGTAGCAGGCGTTACGACGGCCATGCCAAGCAGTCCGAGCGCCGCAATTACTGAAGCTGTGGTGCGCATTGCATTCCTTCCGTTGGGGTGCGAAAAGACAAATCCCTACCGATGCGCTGATCGGTAGGGAATGTCGACGGTGTGTTTCTACTTCACAACCATCACGATCAGGTCGCGGGGCCCGTGGACGCCCTCGACACGAACAAGTTCGATATCTGAGGTCGCTGAACCACCAGAAATCATGGTAGCGGGTTTCTCCGGATCGATGCGAGCGATCATTTCCGGCACGCCGTAGACCACTGACTCTGGACGGACGATGACCACATGGCGATCGGGGACCAGTGACAGTGCACGGCGACCGCACAGCTCGCCGGCTTCGAGCACGATCGAACCGGTCTGTGCTGAAGTGACGTGGGAATCCGTTACTGCGGCACCGATAGTGCCGAGCTCACGCGGATCGCTCGATGGGTCGTCTGGGCGGGCGCTGCCAGCAAACTCTTCGAACAGCGCGGTGTCGAGACCCGGTGCGTAAACAATCTCGGTTGCCTCGCGCTTCGCCAGAATATCGGCGATGTCTGCGGCAAGGGTCTCCTCCGTTGTCTCTACAACTGTGGCCTTGTAGTCCAGGAGACGATCGATGAGAATCTCGCGCAGCTGCTCGGGAGTGTGGTCGCTGGTGGTGCGGTACTCGCGCACAGGTTCGACGTGCTCTGGGGTATGGGAGAGCTTCTGTGCAGTGCGGATGCGGTCAAGAATCTCGCGCTTCGCGCTTTCATTTCGGGTGCTTGACATTGTTAGCCATCCTTCCTGACATTAGCTGGGATCCCTTCGCGACGAGCCTCAGCGAGGAGGTCCTTCGCCTCGTCCGTATTCCACCACTGGCGGAACGACTTCTTCGGTGGCACTGCTACGTCGCGGTAGTCGGTCCAGCCAGCAACGAAACCGGGCATCGAGGAAATCTCACCCTTGAAACCGCCGAGTACGCGACCTAGTGAAACAACATGCATAGCAGCGTTCCACAGCGCAGGCTTGCCCCACAGTAGGGAAATAGCGCCGAAGGCTGTGGATTCCAGGAACGGCTTGTGCTCCTTTACCTTTTGGTGGCGAAGCTCAAGCAGGATGTCTGTGATCGGGATCTTCACTGGGCACACTTCGTTGCAGCGCCCACACAGGGAAGATGCGAACGGTAGCGACGCGTTCGGGTCCTCGGCAGACTCGATGCCGGTCAGCTGCGGCGTGATAATCGCGCCGATTGGGCCAGGGTATGTCGAGCCGTAGGAGTGACCACCAGCACGCTCGTAGACCGGGCACACGTTGAGGCATGCGGAGCAGCGAATGCACTTCAGTGCTTCGCGGCCGATCTCATTCGACATCGCGTGGGTACGACCGTTGTCCAGGAGCACGATGTGGAAGTTCTGCGGGCCGTCGCCCTCAGTAACACCGGACCACAGCGAGGTGTACGGGTTCATGCGCTCACCGGTGGAGGAGCGTGGCAGCAACTGCAGGAAGACACCGAGGTCCTCGAACGATGGCAGGAGCTTTTCGATGCCCATCACTGAGATCAGTGTTTCCGGCAAGGTCAAGCACATGCGGCCATTGCCCTCGGACTCGACGATGGATACGGTACCGGTTTCCGCGATGCCGAAGTTGGCACCCGAGATCGCGACCTTCGCCTTCATGAACTGTTCGCGTAGGAAGGTTCGGGAGGCTTCGGCGAGCTCTGCCGGGTTGTTCGTCAGTGAGTCGTCGGTGTTTGGCATCTTATCCACGAAGATGTTTCGGATTTCTTCGCGGTTGCGGTGGATTGCGGGCACGAGAATGTGCGACGGGAAGTCCTCACCAAGCTGCACGATGAGCTCCGCAAGGTCAGTTTCCTGTGCGTGGATGCCGCGCTTCTCCAGCTCTTCGTTGAGCGCGATCTCCTGCGTTGCCATCGACTTGATCTTGACAACCTCAGTCTCGCCTGTCTCCTCAATGAGCGAAGCGATGATGTCGTTGGCTTCCTTGGCGTCGCGCGCCCAGTGGACGTGGCCGCCACGCGCGGTGACGTTGCGCTCGAACTCCTCGAGCAGCTCAGGCATGCGAGCCGCAACATCCTGCTTGATGGTGGAGCCAGCGGTGCGAAGCTCCTGCCAGTCGTCGAGCTCGTCGACAACGTTTTGACGCTTTACACGAATAGCAGTGGTTGCGTAGTTGAGGTTACGACGCTTCGTAACGTTATCGAGTTCGTGGTGCGCAGCCTGTCCGAAGCGCTCCGAGCCACGCAGGTGGTTCGGTCCTTGCGCCACTGGGGGCATCGTTGGCTTGCCGAGTGCAACTTTCACAGCATTTTCTCCTTCGAATACGCAGCGGTCGTAGGCGTCCACGGGTGTTCCTTCGTGGATGCGAGAATCTCTGCAATATGCAGCGCGCGGATGCCGTTGTGCTGGCGGCTCATCGCGCCAGCGATGTTCATCAAGCACGAGGAGTCACCGGCAGTGACAAACTCCGCCTTTGACTCCTTGATGTGGCGCACCTTGTCGGAAACCATCGCCGCGGAAACCTCGGGCAGTTTCACCGAGAAGGTGCCGCCGAATCCGCAGCACTCTTCGACGTTCGGCAGGTCCACGAGCTCGATGCCTTCGACGGCTTCAAGCAACTTGTAAGGGCGGTCGCCGACCTTCAGGAAGCGGCGAGAGTGACAAGACTCGTGGTAAGTCACCCTGTGTGGGAAGAACGCGCCGAGGTTGGTCACGCCAGCGACGTCCACGATGAACTCGGTGAGCTCGTAGGTTTTATTCGCTGCTTGCGTAGCGCCGTCGACAAGTGCTTTGTTGCCGTATCGTTCGGCGAGGCGCACGTGCTGTTCGCGAACTGCGCCTGCGCAGGAGCCGGAGGGGGCCACGACATAGTCGATGGAAGGGTCGGCAAACGCATCGGCGTATGTCTGGATGATCGGCACAGCTTGTTCCTGGTAGCCCGTGTTGACGTGCATCTGGCCACAGCAGGTTTGGCCCTCAGGGAAGACTACTTCGTAGCCCAGACGAGAGAGAACAAGCGCTGAAGCCTTGTGCGCGTCAGGGAACAGGGCGTCACCGATACAAGTAGAAAACAGTGCTACTCGCAATGTGGACTCCTTTGTTGGTCGTGAACGATACAGATAATGGTAATACGTCTACGGTACAACAGTTGGGGCTAGAAAACTCAGTATGTTGGTTTGCAGGAACACAATTACGCACACTGCTACCAAGAATGCTGCCGAGAAGCCAGCGACCTTCTTAAAGAGTTCGGACTCTTTACCCTCCATATTCACAGCGGTTGCGGCAATAGCGAGCGACTGCGGCGAAATCATCTTGCCGACGACACCACCGGTCGTATTCGCCGCCAGCATCAGGTCTGGGTTCAGCCCCAACTTATTCGCCGCAGTCACTTGCAGATTGGCGAAGAGCGCGTTGGCGGAGGTGTCGGAGCCGGTTACTGCCACGCCGACCCAACCAAGCACTGGGGCAGCGAATGCGAATACGCCGCCCATGTTGGCGAAAAACTCGCCGATCGAAACGGTCTGGCCCGAGTAGTTCATGACGTAGGCCAACGCGAGCACCAACATGATAGTGGTCGATGACCAGCGCATGCGCCAGAAAGTATCGACGAATTCACGCCCCACCTGTGCCCAGTTGAGCTGGTAGAGGCCGTTGCCGTCAAAGATCATGTAGGCGATAGCGACGATGAGGCCAGAAATGACCAGGAGCGTGCCGGGGTTGTTGATGTAGGCGAAGGTGTAGTCGGTGTTGATTGGCTCACCCAGCTGGTTGAAGAGCAGTCCGCGCTCGATAACAGGCCATGTCAGGCTGATCTTGAACGAGCTCAGCCACTGCGGGATGGTTGTGCCCAGGTTCGCTAGACCGAAGACGACAACCACGACTGCGTACGGCATCAGCGCCATCCAGACTCGGGTGCCAGGCAGTTCAGTATTGTCCTCGTACTCAGGCAAGCCGAGGCGTTCGCGGAGAGCGGCGGTAGTCGAAGGCTTCCAGAAACGAAGCGCCGCGAAGGCAGCCCCAAGGGCGACGATGCAGGCAACGACATCCGTGAGTTGGTAAGCGAAGTGGTTCGACGTCCACCACTGGGCAATGCCGAAGCTCAGTCCGATCGTCACCGCGATAGGTGCGGTTTCTTTGATGCCTCGCCAGCCGTCGATAATTGCTGCGATGATGAAAGGAACAAAGAATGCGAGCAGAGGGGTCTGGTGGCCAACGATCGCGGCGATGTTCTGCGTTTGCTCGAGGGTGCGGCCACCGACCTCGCCCGCGGTGGTAATGGGGATGGCGACGGCGCCGAATGCCACAGGCGCTGTATTTGCAATCAGGACTACCGTTGCGGCTTTCAAAGGTGGGATGCCGAGCGCCAGGATCATCGTCGCGGTAATCGCGACGGGTGCGCCGAATCCAGCGAGGGCCTCGAGTAGGCCACCGAAGCAGAATGCAATGAGCATTGCTTGGATGCGGACGTCGCCGCTGCCCATCTTGTCAAAGACCAGGCGAAGATCTTCAAAGCGACGCGATGCAACCGTAATTTGGTAAAACCAGATCGCGGTCAAGATCACCCACACGATTGGGAAGAGTCCGAACAATCCGCCGCGTAGTGCAGTCGCAAGTGCCATCTCGGTTGGCATGTTGAAGCCGAAGACGGCGACTGCAATAGCTGCGACCAGCGCTACTGCGCCGGATGTGTGCGCGCGGGCCTTGACCGCGAGCAGCATGAAGAAAAATGTGAGAAGGGGAATCGTGGAAACGAGCGCAGAAAGCCCGAGGCTTCCCCCTACTGCGTCGGTAATAATTTGAAACTTGTCCACTGAGACACTCCTTGGAGTCAGAGGGCTACACAAAATACCTCCCCAAAGTACTGTGGTGACATCTGCAATGAGAAAACCAAAAAGTATGCTAGGTCACACAAATGGATGAGGTCTGTAGAAGTTCAAGCTAGTAGCGTTTTCAGTACCTATGGTGGGGGTAGTCAAATGGGGGTCGCGCGGCATTTATGGGGGAATAGGGAGAATGTCCGGCACGTGAATTAGACTGTTTGCCCATGACTCCAGCTGATCTCGCTACAACAGTTCATGAAGCGACCGTCAAGGTGCTTTCCGACCACAATCTCGACGCATCCGTCGTGCCCGATGCAGTGACCGTCGAGCGCCCGCGCAACCCTGAGCACGGCGATTACGCTACGAATATCGCACTGCAGGTGGCGAAGAAAGCCGGTACGAACCCGCGCGAGCTTGCGCAGTGGCTTGCCGACGTCCTCCTGGAAACCCCCGCAATCGCAGAAGCTGACGTCGCAGGCCCAGGGTTCTTGAACCTGCGCCTCGCCACGGACGCGCAGGGACAGCTGGTTGCGGACATCCTGGCGGCAGGCGAGACCTTCGGCAAATCATCTCTTCTTGACGGCCAGCGCATCAACCTCGAATTCGTCTCGGCGAACCCAACCGGCCCGATCCACCTTGGCGGGACCCGCTGGGCAGCTGTGGGCGACTCGCTAGGCCGCGTGCTAGAAGCGAGCGGCGCCGAGGTGACCCGCGAGTACTACTTCAACGATCACGGTGGCCAAATTGACCGCTTCGCACGTTCGCTAGTAGCAGCGGCAAAGGGCGAGCCGACTCCAGAGGACGGCTACGGCGGCTCCTACATCAATGACATCGCCGCCGACATTGTGGCGAAGCAGCCGAATGCGCTTGATGGCAGCCCCGAAGACGTGCAGGAAACGTTCCGTGCCGCAGGCGTGGAAATGATGTTCGCTCAGATCAAGGAGTCCCTACACGAGTTCGGCGTGGACTTCGACGTGTTCTTCCACGAAAACTCGCTGTTTGAGAGTGGGGCCGTCGATAAGGCGATTGCAACGCTCAAAGACAACGGCAACCTGTACGAAAACGAGGGCGCCTGGTGGTTGCGCTCTTCCCAGTTTGGCGACGACAAGGACCGTGTCGTGCTGAAGTCCGATGGCGACGCCGCCTACATCGCGGGCGACATCGCGTACGTGGCAGACAAGTTTGACCGCGGTCACACACTGGCGATCTACATGCTTGGCGCGGACCACCACGGCTACATTGCGCGCCTCCGCGCCGCAGCGCAGGCTCTTGGCTATGACCCTGAGGCTGTCGAGGTGCTCATTGGTCAGATGGTCAACCTTGTGCGTGATGGCCAGCCAGTCAAGATGTCGAAGCGCGCCGGGACGATCATTACTCTCAACGATCTCGTGGACGCTATCGGCGTTGACGGGGCTCGCTACTCGCTCGTGCGCTCCTCTGTAGATTCCACTCTGGACATTGACCTTGACCTGTGGACTAAGCAGTCCTCCGACAACCCTGTGTACTACGTGCAGTACGGTCACGCGCGTCTGTGCTCCATCGCTCGCAAGGCGAAGGAAGCTGGCGTCACTACCGACGGCGCGGACGTTGCGTTGCTTGAGCATGAAAAGGAGGGCGACCTCATTCGTACCCTGGGTGAGTTCCCAGAGGTAGTGAGCACCGCCGCGCAGCTGCGCGAACCGCACCGAATCGCGCGCTACGCGGAGGAACTAGCTAGCTCCTTCCACAAGTTTTACGACGCCTGCCAGATCCTGCCGAAGCCTGGCGAAGAAGTTGAGCCGTTGCATACCGCCCGCTTCGCACTGGCGATGGCGGCGCGCCAGGTACTTGCAAACGCACTCGGCATGATCGGCGTGAGCGCGCCTGAACGGATGTAGGAGGAAGTACATGACCGCAGCGTTTGATGCGCTTCCCGCGCACGTATGGCCACGCAACACCAAACGACAAGAAGACGGGGTCGTGACTATCGCTGGCGTGCCCCTTCCAGAGATTGCCGAAGAGTACGGTACGCCCGTCATGGTGGTGGATGAGGACGACTTCCGCTCGCGGTGTCGCGATATGGCAAAGGCGTTCGGTGACCCAGCACATGTGCACTACGCGTCGAAGGCGTTCTTGACCACGCACATTGCCCGCTGGGTTGACGAGGAAGGCCTCGCGCTTGATGTTGCGAGCGAAAATGAGCTTCGCATTGCGCTTGCTGCAAACTTTCCGCCAGAGCGGATTACGGTGCACGGGAATAACAAGTCACGCAGCTTTCTGCAGCTGTGCATCGATTCCGGGGTAGCGCACGTCGTCCTTGATTCTCACCAGGAGCTTCGAGAGCTCAATGAGCTTGCCGGGGAAATGGGGACCACCCAAGAGGTCTTTATCCGCGTGAAGCCAGGCGTAGACGCGCACACACACGAATTCATCGCGACGAGCCACGAGGACCAAAAGTTTGGTATTTCCTTGGCGTCTGGCTCTGCCTATCAGGCGGCGTGTGCCGCGATCGATGCGGAGCATCTGCGCCTGACCGGCCTGCACTGCCACGTAGGCTCCCAGGTCTTTGATGCAGAGGGGTTCAAGCTCGCCGCGGAACGTGTGCTTGCGCTGTATGCGCAGATTTGGACCGAGCGCGGCGTTGCGCTTGAGTACTTGGACCTTGGCGGCGGATATGGCATCGCGCAGCTTGAGGAAGAAGCGCCATTGGACGTTGCTGCGGTTGCGAAAGATCTGTTGGCTGCCGTCGACGAGGTTGCCGGTGAACTCGGCATCTCGTCGCCGACCGTGGTTGTCGAGCCTGGCCGTGCGATCGCCGGGCCATCCGCCATTACGCTATACAGCGCGGGCGTGGTCAAAGACGTCGAGATTTCGTACACCAAGACGCGTCGCTACATTTCCGTTGACGGTGGCATGAGCGACAACATTCGTCCAGCGCTTTACGACGCCGTCTACGAGGGCCGGGTGGTCAACAGGTTTACAGGCGGCCAGCCGGTGGCAACTCGTGTGGTGGGTTCCCACTGTGAGTCCGGCGATATTCTCATCGAGGATGCTCAGTGGCCGGACGACATTGTCAGCGGCGACCTGATCGCGATGCCTGCGACAGGAGCGTATTGCTACCCGATGAGCTCGAATTACAACTCATTTGGGCGCCCTGCCGTGGTCGCGGTCCGGGCTGGAAAGATCAAGCCGATGGTGCGGCGAGAAACTGTTGAAGACATTCTCTCGCGTGAATATAAATAAGAATGTATTCTGTGCGAAATAGACAAAGCGGTACACTGCGCCGTAGCTGAACGTACCAGTATCGAAGTAGGAGAGAATCTAGAGATGTCGGTCGAATCTGCAGAGAGCCGTAACGGTAATTACCCAGGTAAGGGAATTGGTCAGCCGGTCGGTGTCGCTATTTTGGGGAAAGGCACTGTGGGCAGTGAGGTGCTTCGCCTCATTCGGGAGTTTTCTGACAATCTTGAGCAGCGTATCGGTGGCCCACTTGAGGTGCGCGGTGTTGCGGTCTCCAACGTGGAAAAGCACAAGGATGCGCCTGAGGTGCAAGGCATTGAGCTGACTGATGACGCTCGCTCGCTGATCACTCGCGATGACGTTGATGTTGTAGTCGAGGTCATCGGCGGCATCGACTACCCGCGTGAACTGGTGTTGTCTGCTCTGAAGGCAGGTAAGTCCGTTGTTACGGCAAACAAGGCGCTGGTTGCAGCGCACGGTTCCGAGCTTGCCGACGCCGCGAATGAAGTAGGCGTCGATCTCTATTATGAGGCAGCGGTTGCTGCGGCGATTCCAGTTGTTGGTATGTTGCGTCGTTCGTTGGCCGGTGACCAGGTTCAGCGCATTTCCGGCATTGTGAACGGTACGACTAACTTCATCTTGGACGCGATGGCTTCGACTGGAGCGACCTACGAGGAAGCACTCGCTGAGGCGACCCGTTTGGGGTACGCAGAGGCTGATCCGACCGCCGACGTTGAGGGGCACGACGCGGCTTCCAAGGCAGCGATCCTTGCCTCGATGGGCTTCCACACACGAGTCACGTTCGACGATGTGTCCTGCGAGGGCATCACGAAGATTACTGCTGAGGATATTGCTGCGGCGAAGCAGTCGAACCAGACGATTAAGCTGCTGGCGATCTGTGAGCGCCTCTACGACGAAAACGGTAAGACCACTGCTGTTAATGCTCGCGTTCACCCGACGCTCATCCCGAACGAGCACCCGCTGGCGAGCGTTGATAAGTCGTACAACGCCATCTTCGTCGAAGCTGAGGCTGCTGGCCGCCTGATGTTCTACGGCAACGGTGCTGGTGGCGCTCCTACCGCGTCTGCAGTGCTGGGCGACCTGGTCGGTGCAGCCCGCAACAAGGTGCACGGCGGTCGTGCACCAGCGGAGAACCCGTACGCGAACTACCCAGTGGTCGGCTTCGACGAGGTGGCGACTCGCTACCACGTGAACATGACCGTCAACGACCGCGTTGGTGTGCTGGCGGAGCTGACCCGAAAGTTTGCGGAGGCAAACGTGTCGCTCTCCGCAGTGCGCCAGGAGGAGTCCGGCGATGAGGCACACCTGATCGTGGTGACGCACAAGGCGCTGGAGAAGGACCTACGTGACATCGTGGAGCGCCTCTCGCAGCACCCGGATGTGCAGCAAATCAACTCGGTGATCCGCCTAGACGCCTAAGCTGAGATACCTACAGACAAGGAGCACATCATGGCGACAGACATTGAAGTAGGCCTAAAGGCGACTGTGACGGTGCCGGGTTCGTCGGCGAACTTAGGACCGGGCTTCGATACGTTGGGGCTCGCTCTCTCCATTTACGACACTGTCGAGGTTGAGGTCATCGAGTCCGGGCTTGAGGTGGAAATCTTCGGCGAAGGCGCCGAGGACCTGCCGCGCGACGGCTCTCACCTCGTAGTCAAAGCGATTCGTTCTGGCCTCAAGGCTGCTGATGTTTCTGTACCAGGCCTTCGCGTGGTGTGCACGAACAACATCCCGCAGTCTCGTGGGCTTGGTTCGTCGGCCTCTGCGGCTGTCGCAGGCGTTGTGGCGGCAAACACACTGGCTGGTAACCCGCTTTCCACAGAGGAAGTTGTGCAGCTTTCCTCGGCGTTCGAGGGGCATCCTGATAATGCTGCCGCATCTGTGCTCGGCGGGGCGGTTGTCTCCTGGACCGAGATTCCTGTCGATGGTGTATCGCATCCGGTCTACCGGGCTGTCGGGGTCCCCGTGGATCCCTCGATTCGTGCGGTGGCGCTGGTGCCGAACTTCCACGCCTCGACCAACGCGGTGCGGCAGGTGTTGCCGAGCCACGTCACGCACACGGATGCGCGTTTCAACGTGTCGCGTACCGCGGTGATGACGGTTGCCATCCAGTCCCACCCCGAGCTGCTCTGGGAGGGCACCCGCGACCGCCTGCACCAGCCGTACCGTGCTGACGTGCTGCCGGTCACCGCTGAGTGGGTCAACCGCTTGCGTAACCGTGGCTACGCAGCCTTCGTCTCTGGCGCGGGCCCGACCGCCCTGGTTCTGACCACGACGGACGTTGACGAGGAGTTGCTTGACGACGCCCGCGAGGCCGGACTACGCGTCATCGAGCTCGAGGTAGCGGGTCCGGTACGCGGCGAGCTGACCCGCGCTTAATCCGTCCTGGCTGTTACAGGCCTGAAAGGGGGCGGAACTGTTCGACGCCCCCGCGCAGGCTCGCTGTGCCGGTCACGCCGCGCGCATCGAGCGCTGCAACAGCTTGCGCTGAGCGCGCCCCTCGGGCGCACACCACAATGGTGCCGGGCTGCGCTTCTGGCGGTGTGTAGCCATCGATAATGGTGCCGAGCGGCACGTTGATGGCGCCGTCAAGGTGGAAGTCAGCGAACTCTTCGGGCTCGCGGACGTCGAGAATCGTGGCGCCTTCCGGAATGGTGGTGACTTCCGCCGGTCCTTGTGGAGGTGCGCTCGTACGCACGCGCTCAGTGACCTCTGGGTCTGCGACAAGCGGCATGTACTCCCACATACCTGTGAGTGAGTCGAAGTAGCCAATCTGGCCAATTAGTGGCGAACCGAGTCCGGTGATGAGCTTGATGGTTTCCATTGCCATCGCGGACCCGACAACGCCTACAAGTGGACCGACCACGCCTGCCTGGGAACAAGAGGGCACGCTGCCTGGTGCTGGTGGAGCGGGGAAGAGGTCCTCGTAGATTGGCCCGTGGCCTGCCCAAAACACCGTGAGCTGTGCTTCAAACCCGAGGATTGACCCCCACACGTGCGGCACGCCCAAGCGCGCGGCCGCGTGCGATGCGATGTGGCGAGTCTGGAAGTTGTCAGTGCCGTCGACGATGATGTCAGCGTCACTGAGCAGCTGCAGTGCGTTATCCCACGTGAGGCGGTCGGATACAGTGCGGACGTTGATATCCGGGTTCAACGCCAACATCTGTGCCTTTGCCGACGCCGTCTTTGCGGTACCGATGGCAGCGGTGGTATGGATGACCTGCCGGTGCAGGTTGGACAGATCCACCCGGTCGTCGTCGATGACAGTGATCGTGCCGACGCCAGCACCGGCTAAGTACAGCAAGGTCGGAGCCCCCAAGCCTCCGGCGCCAAGAACAACGACGTGGGCGTCGAAAAGTTGTTGCTGCTTCCTCTCACCGATGAGTGTGGTTTGCCGTAGGTAGCGCTCATCGAGCGTCATCGATACCAACCCACTGCGTTGCGCCGTCCGCCATGGACTGCTCTTTCCATATTGGGACCTGTGATTTCACTCTGTTGGTGACCTCTTCACAGGCGGCGAATGCCTCGGCGCGGTGCGCACTGGCCACGAGGACCAGGAACGCCATCTCGCCGATCGGCACGGAGCCGACTCGGTGGGCGGCCCAGATTCGCACCGGGTGTTGTTGGGCGATGTCTTCGACAATCGCGCGGAGCTCGTCTTGGGCGCTGGGGTGCGATTCGTACGTCAGCGAACGCACTGCCTGCCCGCCGTCATGGTCGCGGACAACGCCCTCAAAGCGGACGAGCGCACCCATGGAGCGCGTCATTGTAGCCGTGGCCGCATCCGCAGCGAACTGCTCAAGCGGCGTTTCGGTAATGCGTGCGTCGATGACGGTATTGACCTGCTCGGCGACGAACTGTGGGTCCGAAGTAGAGGCTGGTTGTGAACTAGTGCTCATGTGATCCTTCTATGAGTGCAGTGATGTGGTCGAGCAGGGGAGCGAGTACGGCACACCCGTCCTTCACCCCGCCGCGTGAACCTGGCAGTGTCATGACAAACGTGCGGCCCGCCACTCCGGCGACAGCACGCGACAGCACTGCCGTCGCGACTTGCTGCTGACCATAGGCCCAGAACGCGTGCACGATACCTGGCAGCTGCCGGTCCAACAGAGGCTCCACAATATCAACCGTTTGGTCATCCGGTGTAATGCCGGTTCCGCCCGAGGTCAGCAGTACCGACGGGGAAGCGCCGAGTGCCTCCTGGACCGCATCCGAAAGGTCGGCATCGGCCACGATGGTGGCGTCTGGGGTGTCGAACCCCGCTTCCCGCAGGAACCTGACCGCGATCGGACCTGACTTGTCCTCGTAGACACCAGCGGCTGCTCGCGTAGAAGCCACGATAACCCGTGCCGTGCGTTGATTGGTATTCATAGGCACAATCTACAGCGGATAGACCATGACTGGTGTACCCGCGGGAACCGTAGCCGCGGCGGGAATGCGGATCAGGCAGGTCGCGGTGGCACCCTGGGTAAGCAGGTGCGAGCTTGTACCGTGGTACGGATGCGCAAGGCCCTCTCGAATTTCACCACGCAGGAACTGATCCTTGTCGGCGATTCCAACGACATCTGTATCTATAGCTACGCGTACAGGAGCTGGCGCGCGACCCAACACTGGTGCGACGTAGAGGACGAATGACACGATGGTGGAGATCGGGTTGCCTGGCAGGCTCAGTACAGGCACACCGTGAAACGCAGAGATGCCTTGTGGCCCGCCGGGCTGTTGAGCGACATGTCCGTACCAGCCATCCGTAAACACCTGACGGATGACCTCGAACTTGCCGTGGCTAATCCCACCCGAAGTCACAATCGCATCGGGTTGGTGCTCCTCGATTGCTGCTGCGACCTCTCGCTCGAGTGCCTCAGGATCGTCGTTGGTCAGTAGGCGCGCTACAACCTCGATGCCATGGCGCGCGGCTAGCGCCTCAAGCATCGGACCGTTCGAGTCCGGAATTGTCGCGGGGCCTGTGGCCTGGTCGCTCGGGGAGACCTCAGCGCCACCCGTGATCACTAAGATGCGCGCAGTGCGCTCGACCTCAACGGTCTCGATTCCCTGGCTGATCGCGGCGCCAACAAGCGCCGGTGTCACTCCATCACCGCGATGCGCAATGCAAGCCCCGGGCTGGATATCGCTGCCCGCAAGGCGCATGAACTGACCACGCTTGACCTCAGGGATCTTGACAGGTTCACCAGTTGCCCCGAACGTCGGCGGGGTGCAACGCTCAACTGGGACGACTGCTACCGTGCCACGAGGAAGCTTCGCGCCGGTCATGATCGGCGCCACAACGCCCTGCAGGCCTTCTGGATACAGTTCGTCGGGGTCAGCGCCTGCGGCAATCGTCGGGCCGATCGTCGCCGTGTGCGCTTTCACCTGCGTCAACGCGTACCCGTCCATTTGCGAGTTATCGAAGGTCGGTTGCTCGCGCACGGCAACAACATCGGCCGCGAGCACACGCTGCTGCTTGCCAGCTTCAACGACGCTGATGCGCTCCGAAAGCCGAGGGCCGACGGCCTCGCGCACCGCACTCAGGTGCTCCTCAGCAGTTCGTGTCATGGCGCCTACTCTACGCGCCACCACCAGTTCGCTACCATGGACGACATGCAAATTCACTACTTTGCCGCCGCACGCGCGGCCACAGGCGTCGCACAGGAAGAAGTTGGGAACTTTGCCACACTGCAGGAACTGCTTACCGACGCCGCTTCGCGCCACAACGGCACCACCGACGCAGGCCAAACGCTCGCAGACATCCTGGCGCGCTGCACCTTCCTGATCGACGGAAAACGCGCCCGGCAGACTGACTCGCTCGAGTCCGCTGAGCGCGTTGATGTCATGCCACCGTTCGCCGGGGGCTAATCCGTCGGCTTTGGGTAGATGGCGATGTCATCCGTTTTGACGTAGCACGTTACAGATGCGCCGGGCTCAATGCCCGCATCGAGTGCCTCCTGACGCTGGACCGGGAGCGCCACAACCGCACCGTGGACGTCGAGCTCCACAGTGAGGCCACCTGAGGTACTGACATCGACTGTGGCCACGGTGGCCTCCAGTGAGTTGTAACCTCCCGGCGCTGCTCCGGCTGGGACGTGCAGCGAGACGTCCTGCGGCGCGAAGACTGCGACGGCATGCTCATGCTGCTCGCACTGCTCTGAGGCGACACCGGTGAGCTCACCGACTGTGGTTGCCACGCGCGCAACGGAACCTTGGTGCGCGGCACCCACCATGTGCGCTGGAATCCAGTTCACGCTAGCGGGCAACCAGTTCACACCAGCGAGCCGTGCAGAAAACTGTGTCGCCGGAACTTTGAGCTCCTCGGCCGTCGGCCGCAGGCTGATGACGTTGCCTCGGTCCATTACCGCGACGTATTCCGCAAGGTTGGCCACGTCCAATGGGTTGTGCGTAATCACGATCGTGGTGCGGTCGTGTGCCGTAGCCCGCAGTACCTGGCGCCAGTGATGCGCAGAGTTCACGTCGATCGCAGCGAGTGGCTCGTCAAGAATTAGCACGCGGGGGCGCGGTGCGAGCGCTCGTACTAGCGACACCTGTGATGCTTGACCGCCAGAGAGGGCGCGGACGGGGACGTCGACAAGGTCGCGCAGCCCCGCTGAGGTCAGCAGCTCAAGTGCGCGCTGTTTGCTGCCAGTGACCATCGCGACAGCCTTCAGTGGGGTCGACGTAGGTGGCAGACCGGGGTTCTGGGTAAGCAACACAACTCCGCGTTTGTGCGCCGGGACAAGCTTGCTCGACGACGTGCCCGCATCAACCACGCGGTCGCCGATCAAGGTGCGCAAACCGCCGAGGCGCCCTGCAATTCTGTCTACCAGAGTGGTCTTCCCCGAGCCGTTCAAGCCAATGAGCGCCGTCGTGGCGTTCGCAGGGAACGTTGTCTCACCGATGACGACGGGCACGCCCCCGTCTTCGGGGCTCGTCAGTAGGCGCAGCCGTTCCGTGTCCACCTCGTGGGTGGCGCGAGCGACTTCACGGGAGCGCGTACGCGACAGAAATACCGTCGGCAGCGTCGATGCGGCAAGTGTGAGCACCGCCAGTGCGATGAGGATGGCTGATAGCCCATACGCTACGTCTTGATCCACTTCGCGGGCAATATAGATGCCCAACGGCATGGTGCGCGTTGTGCCAGGCATAGAGCCGGCGAAGGTCAACGTGGTGCCGAACTCGCCGAGCGAGCGCGCAAACGCCAGCCCGGCCGCAGAGACGAGTGAGGGCGCGATTGCAGGCAGGATTATCTTGCGAGTAATCGTCGAGGGGCTCAGCCCCACGCCCGCGGCCGAGTATGTAATCTCCGGATCGAGTTGCCGCAGCGCCGCGTCAAGTGTGATGACAACGAACGGCAGCGCAATGAACACATGTGCAGCGACGACACCCGGAAACGCGAACGCGAACTGAATATGCAGCGCGTCCAACAGCGGCGCAGCTAAGCCTCGGCGTCCGAGAAACGCGCTGAGCGCTAAACCACCGACGACCGGCGGCATCGCTAGCGGAAGTAGCACGAGTACTCGCGCAAGGCCTGCACCTCGTCGCAAGTGTTGCATCCATAGCGCAAGCGGTGTGCCCAGCAGGAGTGTGATGACGCACGCCAGGACAGCGGAGCGCAGCGTGACGCGGAGCAACTGCTGTGTCGATGCGGAGGCAAGGATCTCACCGAGCTGGTCCCATGGCACACGTGCACCAAGCGCCAGGATCGGCAGCACAATGGCGGCGAGTGCAAGAAGCGCCAGGCCCCACACCAACATTGGTGTCTGGCGTGGGGCCTGGCGAAGCGTTGATTGCTGCATGAATACGGACTCTACCCGGTGGTTACTGTTGCGCAGCAGGGGTGAAGCCGTACTTCTCCCACACCACGGCCATTTCTGGGCTTGCAAGCAGTTCGAAGAGATTCTGCGCGGCAGCCTCGTCGGTGGTGTTGGTGGTTACAGCGGCGACGAGGGAGTTCGGCTTCTCATTAGCGTGAGGGATATTGAGAACCTCAACGCCATCACCAGCTGCAGCAGCGTCGGTGCGGTACACGAAGCCAGCGTCGGCCTCGCCGGAGACAACCTTGCCCAGGGTGTCGGAGACGCTGTGTTCCAGAGATACAGGGTTGATGGTGAGATTGTTCGCCGCGACAAGCTCGTTGGTCACCGAGCCACATGGGACCTGCGCATCACACACAACCAGGTTCACATCCTCTTTTTGGACATCCTCGACGCTCTTGATGCCCGCTGGGTTGCCCTTCGGCACCACGAGCACCATCGAGTTCGTCGCCACGACTTTCGGATCCTTTGCGACGCCCGCCTCGACAGCTTTGTCCATATTCTTCTGGTCAGCTGTGATCAACACGTCACCAGGTGCGCCCTCCTTCAGTTGCTGCACCAGGTCAGAGGAGCCGGCGTTGACGAACTCGAGGTTGCTCTCCGACATTTCCGAAAGGTCCTCGTTGAGTACGCGCGTGGAAGCCGCGCCCATCACGATGAGGTCGCTGGGTGCCTCAGCGGTCGGTGCTTTTGAGGCGGCGCTTTCGGAATCGGTGCCACCGGCGCAGGCGGTCAGACCGGTCGCGGCCAGGGCAGCCACGAACAATGTGGCAAGGCGAGTAGAGCGCATGAGAACTCCTTCGAGTACTGGTTTGAATATGAATATAAATTATCTTAAAAAAGGGGTAGACACGAAGAATGCCCCCGGAAGAAGAGCTCCGGGGGCAGCACTGGCGAGCGGGTTGAAGCACTAACGCTTCAATTGACGTCCGTTCGAGCGGATCGGCTCCCACTGGGCCTCAGAGCGGCGGCCCTGGACCTCTTCACCGCGCGAGCGGTAGACCACGTACGGCCTGGTGGAGTAACCCACCGGTGCAGAAAATGCGTGGACGAGGCGGGTGAATGGCCAACATGCAATCAATGTGAAGCCAGCAAGCACGTGGACCTTAAACTGCCACGGAGCCTGCACCATCAGGTCCGGCATCGGGTTGAAAATCAGCAGCTGGCGCAGCCACGGCGAAATCGTTTCGCGGTAATCGTATCCGCCGGGCACACCGAAGACCTGCGTCGAGACAGTCGCGATAAAGCCGGAGCAGATCGCGATTGTCAAGAACACATACATGAACTTGTCGGAGGTGGCCGTCGATAAGAACACCGAACGGTTGACCACACGACGGTAGAGCAAGCCGAGCAACCCCAACACCACGGCGATACCCGCAATCGTGCCAGGAATCGTTGCGATGAGGTGGTAGGCATGGTCGCTGATACCCATGCCTCGGGTCCAAGTCTTCGGAATCGCTAGGCCCATGAGGTGGCCAATGACCACGAAGACCATGCCCCAGTGGAACAGTGGCGAGGAAAGCCGCAGCAACTTCGATTCGTAAATCTGTGACGAGTGGGTAGTCCAGCCCATCTGGTCATAGCGCCAGCGCCAGATAATGCCGATGACAAACGCAGCGATGGCCAACCAGGGAAAGGCCACCCACAGGAATTCTTCAATACCAGTCATAGTGAGTTCAGTCCTTTAACTGTGGTTGGGAGATGCCGTTGGAAACGGCAGGGGAGTAGTTTCAATACCGACCATCTCCGCAGGAGGGCCCTGGCGAATCAGGTTGATGTAGCGAGCGATAGTTTCCTCGTCGATGCTGGGCAGCAACATGCACACAGCCGTGAGCAAGTGAGCGTACGGGCTACCCAGTCCGACCAGAGCGTGACGCAGCACCTCGAGGCCGTCTCGGTGCGCGGCAATCATCTCTAACGCGTGCTGTTGGGAGTCGGAGTCAGCGAACGCAAGCGCTTCCAGGACGACGCAAAGGTGGTCCGGCAGCTCCTCCGAGATCTCTTCCATCCCTAGACCTTCCAACTGTTGACGAAACGCCAAGATCGCGGCACCGCGCTGGCGGGTATCACCAACCGAGTAGTAGGAGAGGTGCAGCGCGCAGCGACGCCGCTGGTCGAAGGTCTCGACGTAGTGCTCCTGGAGTGGCAGAAGTCCGAGGCTACGTGCCCTGCCGATGAACTCCGCGATTTCCGCAGCAATAGGGCCTGGAAGCAGCCCGAGCTGTTCCTCGATGGTCTCCAACGTGGAGAAGAACTCCTCTTCTGGGTACCGCAACGTGAGGCTGAGCGCCATCGCTGCGATCTGACGCTGCTGCGTATCACACGCCACTGGTGCCACTAGTTCCTCGGGTACAACCCCGATTTGGGTTCGGGTGCTCATTACTGCTCACCCTCGCGTCGCGCGACGTTGCCGTCAGCACTCGGTCCTTCCTCGACCGGGTTCGGCGTTGGAGTCGATGCTTCCGGAGCAGCAGGGCGGTAGTTCTCGCTTGCAGTCTTCGGCTCGCGAGTCTTCAACGCGGTAGGGAACATCGCGTCAGGACGGTCGCCGGTCCACGACATGAGGGACACCTTGCCAGGCTGCGCGTTGTCGGCCTCTTCGTGGCAGGCGCTCGGCGCACCCATGCCCAGGTTGGCCATCAGGTCGCCACTGGCAGGGTCGACGCCACCAAACGGATCCAGCGAGGAAACACCACGCGGGGTCTCCAGCGAGGTGGTCGGGATGACATAGCGGTCGTCGTACTTGGCGATCGCCAGCAGGCGATACATCGCTTCCAGGTCTTTGCCAGTCATACCGACTGCGCTCGCAATCGCCTCGTTCGTCGGCTGGCCTAGGTTGATGTCGCGCATGTAGGAACGCATCGCGGCGAGCCTACGCAGCGAAAGCTCGACTGGGACGGTGTCACCTGCAGTGAACAGGCCAGCCTGGTACTCGAGTGGGATACGCATGTTGGAGATCGCGCTGAGCAGTACCTTGTGGTCTTCGCCGTCAGCGCCAGTCTTGGTCACCTGATCGACGATCGGCGACAGCGACGGGATGTACCACACCATCGGCAGTGTGCGGAACTCTGGGTGTAGCGGCAGCGCCACACCGTACGTGAAGATCAGATCGTAGATCGGGGAGTTCTGCGCAGCCTCGATCCAAGAGTGAGGGATGCCCTCTTCGGTCGCAGCCCGGACGACCTCAGGGTCGCGAGGGTCGAGGAAGAGCGACTTCTGCGCCTCAAACAGATCCTTCTCATCGGGTGTCGACGCCGCTTCGGCAACACGGTCCGCGTCGTAGAGCAGCACACCAAGGTAGCGCAGGCGGCCCACGCAGGTTTCCGAGCACACCGTCGGCTGGCCAACCTCAATACGCGGGTAGCACAACGTACACTTTTCGGCCTTGCCTGTCTTGTGGTTGAAGTACACCTTCTTGTAAGGGCAGCCCGAGACGCACATGCGCCAGCCACGGCAGCTGTCCTGGTCGACCAGGACGATGCCGTCCTCCGTGCGCTTGTACATCGCGCCCGACGGGCAGGAAGACACACACGTTGGGTTCAGGCAGTGCTCGCAGATGCGCGGAAGGTAGAACATGAAGGACTCTTCAATTTCCTTCTTGACCTCCAGGTTCATCTTCTCCAGGACGCGGTCCTCGTCCATGGTCGCAGTCGAGCCACCAAGGTTGTCATCCCAGTTCGAAGACCAGGAGATTGTGTCGATTGGCTTGCCGGTGATCTGCGACTTCGGACGCGCAGTCGGCTGCGTCTTCTGCCCAGCCGGGGCGCTAATGAGCTTCTCGTACTCATAGGTCCACGGCTCGTAGTAGTCCTCGATCGTCGGCATGTTCGGGTTGTGGAAAATAGTGGCCAGACGCTTGATACGCCCACCCTGGCGTGGCTTGAGCTTGCCGCTGCCGTCAAGCTTCCAGCCGCCCTTCCACTTGTCCTGGTCCTCCCACGAGCGCGGGTAGCCCACGCCGGGACGGGTTTCAACGTTGTTGAACCAGATGTACTCCGTGCCTTCACGGTTGGTCCATGCCTGCTTACAGGTCACCGAACACGTATGGCATCCGATGCACTTATCCAGGTTCATGACCATGGCAATTTGCGCCATTACTCGCATTAGTACTGCACCTCCTGGGAGCGACGACGGATGCGGGTAACCTCGTCGCGGTTGTTGCCGGTTGGGCCAATGTAGTTGAATCCGTAAGTCAAGTGACCGTAGCCACCAGCCACATGCAGTGGCTTAATGGTGATGCGGGTCAGCGAGTTGTGCGTGCCGCCACGTCGGCCGGAGCGCTCGTTCAGCGGTGTGCCCACTGTGCGTTCCTGCGCGTGGTTCATGATGACCGTCCCCTCCGGAATACGGTGGGTGACCACAGCACGCGCCGAGACAACGCCGTTGCGGTTGTAGAGCTCAACCCACTCATTGTCCTTGACACCGATCTTCTGTGCATCCGTGTCAGACATCCACACAACCTGCCCACCGCGGGAGATGGAGAGGACGTGGAGGTTGTCGAAGTACTGGGAGTGGATCGACCACTTGTTGTGTGGGGTGAGGTAGCGCACCGTGATCTCCGGGTTGCCGTCCTCACCCTTGAGGACCTCGCCTGGGCGAGTCTCGCCGTTGAGACGCATGCGGTCAAGCGGTGGCTTGAACACAGGAAGCTGCTCGCCGTAGTCGATGAACCAGTCGTGGTCGATGAAGTAGTGCATACGACCGGAGAGCGTGTTCCAAGGCTTATCCATCGCCAGGTTCAGCGAGAACGCGGTGTAGCGGCGTCCATCACGCTTGTCGCCGGACCACTCAGGAGAGGTAATGACCTCTTGTGGGCGTTCCTTAACTTTGTCCCAGACGATCTGGGCGTCCTCGGTGCCTTCCCAGAACTCGCTTGTGTCCGAGCCGAGCATCTTGCCCAGATTCTCGAAGCCGTTGCGCGCAACCTCACCGTTGGACACACCCGAAAGGTGAAGGATCGCCTGTGCTGCCTTCACGGCGGAGTTCAGTGCAGGCCGGTCACCCGCAGAGGCAGTTTCAGCGACGCCGTTCATGCCGAAGAGCTCACCAACCTGCTTTTCGACGTTAAATGGCGTGCCGTGCACGTTCGTGCCGGCCTTCTCTGTCAGCGGGCCAAAGGACATCCACTTCTCGAACACCTTGGTGTAATCGCGCTCAACCGGAACCAGCTTCGGCATCGTCTGGCCTGGCACCATGCCGACTTCCTTGACATCCGGTACAACGCCGTTCGCCATGTTCGGGTTGATCTCATCCGGTGCGTCGTGGGAGATCGGGGCAGTAACGACGTCCGTCTGCACACCCAGCCACTTGCCGGCCATGCGGGAGACGGCGTCGGACATGTCGCGGAAGATCTCCCAGTCGCTGCGGGCTTCCCACGGCGGGTTGATCGCAGCGTTAAACGTATGGATGAACGGGTGCATATCCGTCGTAGACAAGTCGTTCTTCTCATACCAGGTGGCGGCAGGGAAGACGATGTCAGACACCAGGGTGGTGGAGGTATTACGGAAGTCCGTAGTCATCATCAAATCGAGCTTGCCCATCGGGGCCTCGTCGCGCCAACGAATCGACTTCGGGCGCTCGCCTTCCGCCAGCTCCTCCGCGGAGACATCTGAATCGACGCCCAGCATGTGACGCAGGAAGTACTCGGTGCCCTTCGCCGAAGAACCCATCAGGTTCGTGCGCCAGTTCAGCAAGATGCGAGGCCAGTTCTCCGGGGCATCCGGATCCTCAGCAGCGAACTCCATCTGGCCCGACTCGAGCTGATCAACGATGTAGTCCTTCACATCCATACCCGCTTCCTTCGCCTGCTCAGCAAGCAGCAGCGGGTTGCGGTTGAACTGTGGATACGACGGCATCCAACCACGCTTCATGGCCTCGACCAGCGTCTCCGACAAGAACTTATCGTCCGATGCGCCCTTACGCGCCAGAGGCGAGGCCATCCTGGAGGCCTTCGAGTTGTCGTAGCGCCACTGGGAGGTAGTCAGGTAGTAGAACCCGGTGGTGATCATGTGACGCGGTGGACGGTTCCAGTCATTTGCGAACGCGTACTGACTCCAGCCCGACTGCGGACGCAGCTTCTCTTGGCCCACGTAGTGCGCCCAACCACCACCGTTGACACCCTGGGTGCCACACATATAAGTCAGTGCGAGGAAGGTGCGATAGATGGAATCCGCGTGGACGTAGTGGTTCACGCCTGCGCCCATGATGATTTGGGAGCGGCCCTTCGAGTCCAGTGCGTTCTGCGCAAACTCGGTGGCGATGCGTTCGATCTGCGCAACTGGAACATTGGATAGCTCCTCGGCCCAAGCAGGGGTGCCGACCTCGGAGGCGTCGTTAAAGTCAGCCGGCCAGGAGCCTGGCAGCTGCAGCGTCGGGCGGTTCACGCCGTAGTGCGCAAGCATGATGTCGTACACGGTGGTGACGGTGCGGCCAGCAATCTCACGGACTGGGACACCGCGACGGTATACGCCAGCGCCGATAGGACCATCCGAGTCCAATGCCTCACGCGAAGCATCCATGTCGAAGCGTGGGAAGCACACCTCGGCGGTGCCGTAGGAGTTGGTATCCGCCATGGACATCACCGGGTTGGCGTTGTCATGGCGCAGGTTCCACTTGCCGGGTTCGGTCTTGTAGTGGTCCGCGATCGTGCCACCTGGGTCGACAACAGTGCCGTCTGCTTCAATGTTGAGCAGGCGGTACTGGGCGTTATCGCTGTTGGCCAGGGCGGCGTCATCAAGCTTGTCTGCGGTGAGGAACTTTCCTGGAGCGAACGTGCCGTCCTCGAGCTGATCAAGCTCCACCAGGAACGGTGCATCCGTGTACTTGAGCATGTAGTCCATGAAGTACTGCGGCTGCTGCGCAACGTGGAACTTGCTCAAAATGACGTGGCCCATCGCGAAGGCGAGGGCGCCATCGGTGCCCGGCGACATGCGCATCCATTCGTCGGCGAACTTCGCTGCATCGTTGTAGTCAGGGGAGACCACGACAATCTTGGTGCCCTTGTAGCGCACCTCAGTCATGAAGTGGGAGTCCGGGGTACGGGTCACCGGGATGTTGGAGCCCCACATCATCAGGTAAGAGGAGTTGAACCAGTCGCCGGATTCCGGCACATCCGTCTGGTCGCCGAACGTCTGAGGGGAGGCAGGCGGGAGGTCCGCATACCAGTCGTAGAAAGACAGCATCGCGCCGCCGATCAGACCCAAGAAACGGGTGCCGGCAGAGTAGGAGACCTGGCTCATCGCAGGAATCACTGTGAAGCCAGCGATGCGGTCTGGGCCCCACTGCTTGATGGTGTACACGTGCGCTGCTGCCGCGATTTCGACGGCCTCTTCGTAGGCCACGCGCACCAGACCGCCCTTGCCGCGGGCGCCGACGTAAGCGCGGCGCTTGACTGGATCTTCCTGGATCGCACGCCAGGCAAGTACTGGGTCGCCGTCGTGCTGCTTCTTTTCGTGGCGGTACATCTCCAGTAGCGCGCTGCGCACATACGGGTAACGGATACGCGTCGGCGAGTAAGTGTACCAGGAAAATGAAGCGCCACGCGGGCATCCGCGAGGTTCGTACTCTGGGAAGTCAGGTCCAGTGGTGGGGTAGTCGACAGCCTGGGACTCCCAGGTGATGACGCCATCTTTGACGTAGACCTTCCAGGAACAGGAACCTGTGCAGTTCACACCGTGCGTGGAGCGCACCATCTTGTCGAAAGACCAACGGTTGCGGTAAAACACGTCAGCTTGGCGGCCGCCCTCGAGGAAAATCTGCTGGCCGGAAGGCGTGACGTCGCCTTTGCGAACGAACCCACCGAGTTTGAACAGCGGGTTGGACTGTGTCGCATCAGTCATGGTTCACAATCTCCTTGAATGAAAGTGAGAAAACGGGGTCGTGAAGAGGGAAGAAGCTATCCCGGGAACGGAGCGTTCGGGCGGGCGTAGTAAATCCACGCGAGTGCTGTTGCGAAGATGAAGTACACAACGCAGCCCCAGAAGAACGTTGGAGCGCTCATCAGCGTGAGCAGAACACCGACGATGAACGGGCCGAACGCGGCGATTGCGCCGGTGAAGCCGATGACGCCGCCTGCCTGACGCTTTGGCAGGATCATTGGCATCTGCTTGAACGTGCCTGCGTTGCCGATGCCGGCAAAGACGGACATGGCGAGCATCGTGTAGAAGAATGGCGCTGCTGCGTCGCCACCACGAGCAAGGAATACTGCCGCAATCGCAGTGGTGATGGTCATGCCAACACCGGCGACGAACGTCCAGATCGCGCCACCGAACTTGTCACACAGCGGGCCCCACAGCGCGCGAATCAGTGCGCCGAGAAGCGCGTACATAAACGCCCAGCCGAGTAACTTGGTAGCGCTCTCACCGAAGGAGTTCTTCATCAAGAGCGCGAGCTGTGCGCCGAACCCGGCGAGTGCACCGAACGTCATCACGTAAATGATGGTGAGGATCCACGTATTCTTGTTTCCGAAAATATCGATCTGCTGGCGGAAGTTCGCCTTTACAGGAACGTCCTTCAGCATCAGCCAGGACACAATCACCATGATGACGACCCAAGGAACGAAGAACGCTGGGACGTTGTGCACGTTAATTGCTGCGCCAGAGCCATCCGATGCCTCAATGGAACCGATCATCGTGATGCCGATCAGCCAAGGCGCCAGCAACAGTACGAAGGACATGCCGAGGTTGCCCAAACCGGCCTGGAGGCCAAGCGCGGTGCCGGACTTTGACTTCGGGAAGAAGTAGCCTGTCGACGGCATGAAGCCCGAGAAGATACCTCCGCCAATGCCTGTCATGAAGGACAAGATCAACAGCGTCGCGTATGAAGTCTCAGGACTTTGGACTGCAAAGTACCAGCCAACCAACGGGATGAGGAAGAGTGCGGTCGAAAGCGTGATGAGTTTTCGGGTGCCGAGGACTGGTGGCAAGAACATCCAAATCAGGCGGAAGATACCAGCCGCCAGTCCTGGGACTGCAGTGAGCCAGTAATTCCAGAGGGTGACGAAGCGCTCCGGGGCGCAATGGCACAGGCAGTGAAGGACGGGAACTCGCTCATCCTCACCTGTGGTGGTACCGGACTGGGGCCCCGAAACCTCACCCCTGAAGTAAGCGAAGAGTTCATCTCCACACGGCTCCACGGCATCGAAACCCAAGTACTGATCGACGGGCTGGAGCATTCACCGCGCCCCGGACTTTGCCGAGGCCTCATTGGTCTCACTTCCCGGGAGCCTGGTGCAAGCCTCATCGTCAACGCCCCGAGTTCGCACGGTGGCGTGCGAGACACCCTCGGTGTCATCCTTGCGCTGTGGCCGAGTCTGACAGAGTGGGTTCGCTAACCAGACGCTACTCGGTAGCGGGAAACTCGACGTCCCCAAGCTCGTCGAGTTCCAACCGGGTATCGTAGTCGCGCTCAGCGCCAGTGCCCTGGACTCGTACTACGTGCTCAACCGCGTCGAAGAGGCGCTTCGCGGGAATGTCGCGTGAGCCCGCAGTGTCGAGTGCAGCTACTAAGGAGGCCCGGTTCCACACCGCGCATAACGGTTGCAGATACCCGTCCGCAGCTTCAACGACCGCAACGTCCGCACCGTCGCGAGCGGCTCGAGAGAGTACCGGGATCAGTTCAGGGGATCGTGGTGCGTCGACGGAGACGATAGCGACGAAGGGGGCGTCGATACGTGAGAGCCCTGCAGCAATCCCTGCGACGGGACCCCCGAACGGCGGATCCTCACTCACCGTAGGCATTCCCAGCGGTTTCGGACTGACGACGATGCGCGGCACATCATCAGGAATGCGGGCGCACACCGCATCAACGAGGCGGGTGCCATTCACTTTCACCTGGGCTTTATCGGCGCCCATTCGTGTCGAGCGTCCCCCAGCGAGCACAATGACGCCAACATCCTCCCACTTGTGTTGCACGCTTCGCACGCCTCGCACGCTATGTCTCGGGAAGCTCGCGCGACCAGTCGCCAGAGCGGCCACCAGACTTGGCCACGATTCCCATCCGGCGCACATATGCCGAACGGTCGACACCCTTGACCATGTCCACGATGGCAAGTGCCGCAACGCTGACAGCGGTCAGCGCCTCCATCTCGACACCGGTGCGGTCCGCCGTGCGAACGGTGGCCTCGATGAAAACGTGGTCTTCGCGCAACTCCACGTCTACCGCGCAACCGTGTACGCCAATCGTGTGGGCGAGTGGCAGCAAGTCCGGCACGCGCTTCGCAGCCGAAATGCCTGCGACGCGTGCAACGGCTAACACGTCGCCTTTCGGTACGGTGCCTTCACGCAGTGCCTTCATCACCTCAGGCGAGCAAGCGACTTCACCTTGCGCGGTTGCATTCCGAACGGTTGGCTGCTTCTCCGTAACGTCAACCATGTAGGCCTGGCCAGCAGCATTGAGATGGGTAAATTTCATGTTGAGTCTTTCTTTCTTTAAAACAGCATCACTGGGATGCGAGTGGGGGCGTCGGTTCCAGGGGCAAGGACCGCGATTCCGTCCACTGCAGGTAGGGAAGCCACGAATCCGGAGCCGCCATGTCCGCCGGCAAAGGCTTCAGCGCGGACAGCACCGTGTTCGGTGTGCAGGCGCACAGGTACGAATACATGACGATCAGCACGCGGGGCGGGGAAGTGCGTATCGACGTCCGCTTCCACCATTGTTCGCTCGTCCATGCTGCAACGCGTGTGGTCCCCGGCACTCGCGCGCAGTAACGGGATCGCGTACAGCGCGCACGAGACGAACGCCGCAACTGGATTTCCGGGCAGGCAAATAAATGCAGCTTCAGACCAACGTCCAACGCCCTGCGGACTTCCCGGGCGCTGGGCGACATGGCCGAACCACATATCTGGTGAGGAGGCTGTGACAGTGCGGACTACGTCGTACGCTCCAGCGCTGACTCCGCCGGTAGTGACCACGATGTCTGCCTGCTGCGCGGCCTGCTGGAGTAAGACCTCGGTCGATTGCGTATCGTCATCAGCGTGCATCGTGAATACCTTGGCGTAGCCGCTTTCGCGCAGAAGCGTCGCCACCATTGGCAGGTTTGAATCGGGAATTTGCGCGCCGCGAATGTCGCCGGGCCAGGCAACGAGCTCGTCGCCAGTAGAGACGACTGCGACGGTCGGGCGTTCGAAAACGTCCACAGTGCGGACACCAGTGGCGACAAGTGCGGCGAGTGTGCCAGCATCAATCCGTGTTCCCTCTCGCGCAACGACTTCACCGACGCCGACATTCTCACCAGCATGTCGGATGTGGGAACGGCCAAGGTCAACAGAAGTAATCTGGACCTCGTCAGGGAGAGGATAAGGGCCTCGAGGGATATTCGTCTGCTCGACGGGGACGACATGAAGACCGTCCTGTTGCGGCATCGGTGCGCCAGTCATGATTCGGACTGCGTGGCCAGCTGGACAATCGATTGCGTCATGTCCGGCCGGGATCTCACCAGCTACAGGCAGTACCCACGGCCCGTCACCGAATAGATCCGACTCGTGGGCTATGAAGCCGTCGACCGCCGAGTTTGAAAAAGGTGGCACTGGGAACCGTGCCACGACGTCGGCTGCGAGTACTTGGCCTACGCAGTCACCTAATGGGACATCGCGCTTAATACGGGGTCGCGCCGCAGCCAGGACACGGGCCAAATGTTCGTTGACAGAAGGAAGAGTGTTCATTAGTTGCTAACCACCAATTTCGCTCATGAGGCGCTCCGGCTGCAGGAAGCCCTCGTCATCAATGCCGTGTCCGGGCTTCTTCAGCCACATGGCTTTCGACCAGAGGTCCGCGAGCTCCGCGTCGGAGGCGCCCCCACGCATGACGTCGCGGAGCGAGACCTCGTCGGCCGCTTTCGAGAACAGGCAGGACCGGATGGAGCCGTCAGTCGTGAGGCGGGTTCGGTCGCAGGCGCCACAGAAAGGGTGTGTCACAGACGCGATAATCCCAAGCTTGCCGCTGCGAGTACCGTCTGTGACATCCCATAGGGCAGCGGGTGCAGAACCCCGTGGCTCGACGGCAGGTGCAAGCGTGAAATCGTGGCGGAGACGCTCAACCAAGTCATGCGCCGTCACCATGTCGGTGCGCTTCCACTGCTCGCGTGGGCCCAGCGGCATTTGTTCGATAAAACGCAGCTGCAGCCCGCGTTCCAGCGCAAAGCGCACGAGGTCTGTGACACCGTCTTCGTTGATGCCCGGCATCACTACCGCGTTGACCTTCACCGGCTGAAGGCCTGCTTCCACTGCGGCGTCGATGCCCGCAAACACGTCGTCGATGCGGTCTCTGCGGGTGAGCTGTGCGTAAAGCTCCCGATCCGTGGTATCGAGCGAAACATTCACTCTGTCGAGGCCGGCGTCGGCAAGCCTCTGCGCCCGGCGCGCAAGGCCCAGGGCATTCGTGGTGACCGCAGTTGAGGGTGCGACGCCCTCGTCGGTGCGCATGGTCTTCGTCTCACTGATGATGCGTTCCAACGAGCGCCGCAGCAGTGGCTCGCCCCCTGTGAAACGCACCTGGCGGATGCCGAGGTGCTCCACAGCCAGGCGGATCAGCCGGATAGTCTCCTCGTCGGTGAGTGCCTCTTCAGTTGGCATCCATTCAAGGCCCTCTGCAGGCATGCAGTACGTGCAGCGCAGGTTGCAGCGGTCGGTAAGGCTGACCCGGAGGTCTCGTGCCGTACGCCCAAAACGATCGTCGAGCGTGCGCGGGGCGGGCTGCTCACCTGGGTCCAAGCTGGCGTTTGGTGCGAGCGGACCGTCGGAAGCTGCGCGGGACGCTAACGGCGATGCAAGAGGAAGGTGAATGGGCATAGTGCTGTCAATAATAAGTACGAATTACGCCAGGTCAAGAATTAGCAGTGAAAAACCCGTATTTATTGCTCGGGTGTTTGTGTCTTCCTTCCGCGGTTACCGGGGCCCGGCAGCGCGATAATCTCATAGTCGCCCTTGGCGAGGTGTTTCCGTAGGTCCTTCTTGTCAAACTTGCCCACCGAAGTCTTGTCGATCACATCGACGAACGTCCAATACTCAGGTGCCATCCATGTTGGTAACACATCGGCGAGATTCTTTCGCAGCCGCTCCGCTGTTTCCGCGGTGCGCGGGATATCGTCCAAAAGCACGGTAATAGCCAGTGGGCGCTCGCCCCACTGGCGGTCGGGGAAGCCAATCACAGCGCACTCGATGACATCTTCGGCTTCCATGATGAGGTTTTCCACCTGTGCGGAATAGATCCATTCGCCGCCAGATCGGATAACGTCGCGTGCACGGTCGTACAACGTCATGTAGCCATCGGCGGTGACTGTTCCGACATCACCAGTGCGTAGCCAGCCGTCTTCAGTGAAGTGGTGGCGGGCGTCATTAATCTCTTTGCCACGGAACGTCGAGGCCAACTCGCCCTGTTCTTGGGTTGGCGAGTGGTAGTAGCCGTTGGCAACCAAATTTCCTCGCACCTGCATCTCGCCTTGTGAAAGGTCTGTTGATGCCATCACCTCTCCATCGTTGACCACGCGGTATTCCAGCCATGGCACAAACCGTCCCTGGGACACGCGATACGCCTGGCGAGCTTCGCCTGAAGCGCCTGATGGCGGGCGTGCCACCGTGCCAACAGTAGACGTTTCCGTCATGCCCCACACGTGGACGACGTCGACACCGTAGCGTTCCTCCCACACCTTGATCAGTGCAGGCGGGGCAGGGGAGCCTCCGACGAAGATCTCCTGCAAGCTCATGCGCTCAGGCGGCGTATGTAGATAGTGCACCATCAGCTGGATCCACAGCGTCGGTACACCGTGTGCCACGCGTGGGTGCGTCGAGGCAATAATCGTTGCAAGCGTCGGTGCGGAAACGTCGGCACCTGGTAGCACCATCGGTGCGCCGGTGACGTACGCTGCGAACGGTACGCCCCAGCTCAACACGTGATAGATGGGGATGCAGCACAGGAAAGACTCGCCGTGCGTAATCGCTAGTGAATCCGTTGAGCGAAGCGTCATCGCCTCGAGCCAAAGAGAGCGGTGCGAATACGCCACGCCTTTTGGCGCGCCAGTCGTTGCTGTCGAATACACCAGTGCGGCTGCAGTATTTTCTGGCAGTTCCGGCCACGAGTACCGTGTTGCTTGGCCGTCGAGAAGCTGCTCGTAGCTGTGCACCTTGGCAGCTCCGAACGACAACCCAAGGACGTCGTCGCTGAGCAGAGCGCCAATAAAAACAATGTGCTCAACCAGCGGGCACATCTCCATCACTCGGCCAAGCTTTTCAGCTAGCCGCGGATCAGCCACAATGACCTTCGCCTCTGAATGATTCACCACATAGGCAATCTGATCCGGCATCAACTGAATATTCAGTGGGGTGAACACGGCGCCTTTCGCGGCGGTACCAAACATCACCTCAATATGCTCGGAGCAGTTAAACATGAACGTAGCCACGCGCTGGTCCCCGTCAATGCCCAGCAAGTTTTCCGCAGCGTTGGCAAAAGCGCTGGCCCGCGCGCCAATGTCCGCAAACGTGCACTCTTCGGCGCCCGTGGGCCCCCACGTCGTACACTTCGTCGAGGCGTGAGCGGTGCGCCCATACTCCAAAATGCGACCGACGGAAAACGGCACTTCCTGCATCGTTGAAAGCATGGGCACCACTTTAGCGCGAATGAAGCACGCGCAATTCAATCATGCGATACAATACGAGGCGGATCATGCGCATCGCACGAACTTTGCTGCGCAGCCAACCTCATCGATCCGCTTCCCCTTTTTGCAATCTACGTGCAGTGGCGTAGTTTTATTACATGGTTTTCACTGACCATGGGGGAGCGCGCAGGCAATTCAGTTACTGCTAACGAAGTTGCAGCGCACAGTGAACGAAACGACACAATGCACACGAAAGCTTCGAATCAGTGTTCACTCTCTTTGCTGGCGAAGTGACGAAAGGACATCCGTGACAGATACGGGAAACGCAGCAGGAACTGACCTTCAAGCGCTGAAGATTCCTGAACTGCGCAAACTTGCTGCAGAAAAAGGCCTCAAAGGTGTCTCCGGTCTGCGGAAGGGCGAGCTTATCCAAGCAATTACTACTGGCACCGTGCCTGGAAAGGCTCCTGCGAAGGCAGTAGAACCTGCGAAGGCAGTAGAAGAGGAAACTCACAGCGACAACCGTCGCCGCGCCACCCGCAAGGCCGCAGATCCCGCTGAAAATAGTGAGGAACAAGGCGACAAGACGGGCAAAGAGGAAAAGGGCAAAGAGCAGCAGTCCGGGCAGCACGAGGGGCGCTATGAGTCCCGATCTGCGGCACGCCGTGCTCGCCGAAACCGTGCGCGACACAATCATGAGTCCCACGATGCCGACGCAGAACAGAAGCACTCGAACGACGAGAAGAACGATAAGCCCGAAAAGCACGATAACGGCTCGGCCGACGAGAAGTCTGAAAACAACAACGACGGCAACGGCGGCCGCGGCCGCAACCAACGCAATGACCGCGGCGGTCGTAACAACCGCGACCATGACGAAGACGGGGGAGGCCGTCGTGGACGCCGTGGCCGTCGTGGACGCCGCGGCCGTGACAACAACCGTGACCAGCAGGATAACCAGAACATCCCACCAGAAGAGCTGCAGGAAGTAGCCGGCATCGTCGACGTCATTGACAACAATGCTGCATTTATCCGCACCACTGGTTACCGTCAGAGCAGCGCAGATGTGTACGTGAACAACCGCCTCGTTCGGGCGAATGGGTTGCGCTCCGGCGATGCGGTCATCGGTCAGGTGCGCGCGAACGGGCAGGGTCACCAGCATGGCTCTGGCCGCAACCGCCAGCGCTACAACCAGTTGGTCCGTGTCGATTCCGTGAACGGCATGACGCCAGAGGACGCTAAGCAGCGCAAGCAATTCCACAAGCTGACCCCGCTGTATCCGAATAAGCGTCTGCGCCTGGAGACAGAGCCAAACATCCTGACCACGCGAGTGATCGACCTGGTCATGCCGATTGGTAAGGGTCAGCGTGCACTGATCGTCTCCCCTCCAAAGGCTGGTAAGACGACAATTCTGCAGAACATCGCGAACGCAATCGCGAAGAACAACCCAGAGTGCTACCTGATGGTCGTTCTCGTTGACGAGCGTCCTGAGGAAGTCACGGACATGCAGCGCAGTGTGAAGGGTGAGGTTATCGCCTCCACCTTCGACCGCCCGCCGTCAGAGCACACCGCTGTCGCGGAGCTCGCGATTGAACGCGCCAAGCGCCTCGTTGAGATGGGGCAAGACGTTGTTGTCCTCCTCGACTCGATCACGCGTCTGGGTCGCGCGTACAACAATTCTTCGCCGGCATCGGGCCGTATCCTGTCCGGTGGTGTTGATTCCAACGCACTGTACCCGCCGAAGCGTTTCCTGGGTGCTGCGCGCAACATCGAGGAGGGTGGCTCGCTTACGATCATCGCTACGGCGATGGTGGAGACGGGCTCCGCTGGTGACACCGTCATCTTTGAGGAGTTCAAGGGCACCGGTAACGCCGAGCTGAAGCTTGATCGTAAGATCGCGGAACGCCGGGTCTTCCCAGCTGTCGACGTCAACCCGTCTGGTACCCGCAAGGATGACCTGCTTATGGGGCCGGATGAAGCGCGCGTGATGCACAAGTTGCGTCGAATCCTGTCGGCACTTGACCCGCAGCAGTCCATCGACATGCTGATCAAGCAGTTGAAGAAGACGAAGAGCAACGGCGAGTTCTTGATGGGCGTTGCCAACTCGGCACCAATGGTGGCCGATCAAGACGCAGAGGAGTACATCTAATGGCTGGCGAAGTTTCGCTTGTCGACGACTACGTCGCCGAATACGAGGGCATTCAGGCCCAGATGGGCGACCCAGATATTGCGGGCGACCAGGATAAATTCCGGAAGCTTTCAAAGCGCTACGCCGAACTGCAGCCGATCATCAAGGTCAACGACGCGCTGAACCAGGCGAGGGAAGATCACGAAGCTGCGGCTGAGATGGCGTACGAAGACAAAGAGTTCGCCGAAGAAGCTGAACGCCTTGCGAAAGAGATCGTCGCGCTTGAGGAGGAACTCGCGGACCTGCTCGCACCGCGCGACGAGCACGATGGTGATGACATCATCATGGAGCTCAAGGCCGGTGCTGGCGGTGAAGAGGCGGCCCTCTTTGCTGGTGACCTCGCCCGCATGTACCAAAAGTATTGCGAGAAGCACGGCTTGACCTGGGAAGTACTCGACTTGTCTGAGTCGGACCTTGGCGGCGTAAAGGATATGACCGTCGCGGTGAAGGCGAAGACGCCGTCACGTGACGGTGCATGGTCCAAGCTGAAATTCGAGGGTGGCGTACACCGTGTGCAGCGCGTGCCAGTCACCGAGTCGCAGGGCCGCATTCAGACGTCGGCCGCGGGTGTATATGTGTTCCCGGAGCCGGACGAAGTGGCGTCGGTAAATATTGATGAGAAGGACATCCGCGTTGATGTCTACCGATCCTCCGGTAAAGGCGGCCAGGGCGTGAACACCACTGACTCCGCCGTGCGTATTACCCACCTGCCGACGAATATCGTGGTGACCTGTCAGAACGAGCGCTCGCAGATCCAAAACCGAGCCCGCGCGATGCAGGTGTTGCAAGCTCGCCTTGACCAGCTCGAGCGAGAGAAGGCCGAAGCCGAAGCCGCCGAGGGACGCGCATCGCAGGTGCGGACCATGGACCGCTCGGAGCGCATTCGGACCTATAACTGGCCCGAGAATCGTATCTCGGATCACCGCATCAACTACAAGGCGAACAACCTTGACACCGTGCTTGACGGCAACATGGACGATCTGATTGCAGCGCTTCAGACACACGAGCGGCAGGAACGACTTGAAGCCGAGTAAACAACCCGCTCAACAGGTCATCGCCCGTGGCGCGCAGATGCTTGCGGCCGCGGGCGTTGCCACGCCAGCAGTCGACGCGAGGTTGATCGCTGCCTGGCTTCTCGACGACACCCCGATGAACGTACTGTTCCTCGACGTTGACCAGGAGTTTGAAACAGCGTTTGAAGCAGCGATTCAACGCCGGGCATCGCGCGAACCACTCCAGCACATCGTTGGAGTCGCGCCGTTTGGGCCTTTGACGCTGCGTGTCGGACCGGGTGTGTTTATCCCGCGGCCGGAGACCGAGGTCCTAGCCGATTGGGCAGTGAAGACATTGCAGCAGTCCGCCACTTCGCAGGCGCCCACTGTCGTGGATCTGGGCACTGGTTCGGGCGCGCTCGCGCTCTACATCGCGAATGCGGTACCGTGCGCCGAGGTGATCGCGGTGGAGCGGTCCGAAGCTGCTCGCGAGTATGCCCAACGAAATCGCGATGAACTCGGCCTGAACGTCCGGATCGTCGAAGGGGACATGACTGATCACAACTTGTTGTCTACGCTGCATGGCACCGTAGACATGGTGGTAAGCAACCCGCCGTACGTTCCCAATACCGACGGTCTGGACCCAGAGGTCTACGTAGACCCACCGGAGGCAGTCTTTTCCGGAGACGACGGTATGGACGCGATACGTGGCCTGGTGCCGGTGGCTGCGACGCTATTGAAACCGGGCGGAGTATTTGCAGTTGAGCATGATGACGCAACTTCTGACCTGACTGTCGACGCCGTTACAGCATCCGGCACGTTCGAAAGAGTGGAGCGGTTAGCGGACCTCACCGGAAAGCACCGCTTTGTCTGTGCCCGGAAGCGGAGCGAGTAAGCTAGTCCGGTACTGAACAAAGGAGACGAGGAGCATTATGGCGAGTAGGGTTTTCCAGTGCCTCGAACCAGAAGAACGCGAACAAGGACTGCAGGCAGCAGAAGCCGCAGTGAAAGAGGGGCGTTGCATCGTCCTTCCTACTGACACCGTCTACGGCATCGGCGCCGATGCATTTAATAACCAGGCGGTGGCGACACTGCTGGCAACGAAGCGGCGGGGCCCCGATATGCCGGTGCCAGTGTTGGTAGGGTCTTGGACTACTATCCAGGGGCTCGTGCGGGAGTTCACGGACACCGCTAAAACTCTTGTTGAAGCATTTTGGCCGGGAGGGCTTTCGATCGTCGTTCCGGAAGCCCCGAGCCTTCCCTGGAATCTCGGCGACACTCGTGGCACCGTGTTGTTGCGGATGCCGAATCAACCCCTGGCGCTTGAACTTCTGCAGCGAACTGGCCCGATGGCGGTCTCGTCGGCGAACCTGACGGGCAATCCACCAGCGCTCAACGCGGCTGCTGCACGCCAGCAGTTCGGGGAGGCAGTCGGCGTGTATCTCGAGGGTGGGCCCGCCGAAGTTGGCACCCCGTCAACGATTATCGATATTTCTGGCCCTAGCCCAGTCATCCTGCGAGAGGGAGCTATCAGCACGGAACGCATTGCTCAAGTCCTAAAACTTGACCCAGAGCAGTTGCGGAGGAAGTAGATGGGCGGCGCCGGAGTCCCGCTGCGTGAATTGGGCTTGGTTCTGCTTGTTGCCGCAGCGATCACCTACCTGCTCACAGGCGTGGTGCGCACAGCGCTCGTTCGGACGGGCAGGGTGGCAGAGATCCGCAAACGCGATGTGCATACCCAGCCGACGCCTTCTGTCGGCGGCCTTGCCATGTTTACAGGGCTCGTGTGCGCCCTTTTTCTTGCGCAGCAGCTCCCGGCGCTCACACGTGGGTTCGCACCGGTGACGCCCGAGATGACGGCAGTCTTCGCTGGTGCGAGCGGCATCGTGATTCTTGGAATTATCGACGACCTCTACGAGCTTGGGGCCGTCGTAAAGCTGTGCGGACAACTCTTGGTAGCTGGCCTCATGAGCTTTCTTGGACTGGTCTTTACCGTCTTTTACGTCCCGTTTGGGGAGGGGACCACGCTAATCCTCGATCAAGTGCAGGGTATGTTGTTGTCCGCGTTCTTCACTGTGTTGATTATCAACGCTGTGAACTTTGTTGATGGCATTGACGGACTCGCTGCTGGCCTGGGGATGATCGCCGGGGGAGCTATCCTTCTCTTCTCCCTCACTGTGCTCCACGACCAGGGTGGTGCTGTTTCGGCCTACCCGCCGGCGATCATTTGCTCGATTCTCGTCGGAATTTGTGCCGGGTTCTTGCCGCATAATTTCGAGCCTGCCCGAATTTTCATGGGGGACTCAGGCGCGATGCTTATTGGATTGCTGCTGGCAGCCGCGTCGACGTCAGCGTCGGGCAAGATCAACATGTCACTCTATGGGGCTGCGGACATGGTGGCATTAGTGAGCCCAATCATCGTTGTGCTTGCTGCAATTGCCTTGCCGTTGCTTGACCTGGTTTGGGCGGTCATCCGACGTGTGATCCGTGGCCAGCGACCGTGGGAGGCAGACGCCGGACATATTCACCACCGACTGCTTCGCCTCGGGCATACACACAGACGCACTGTTTTGGTCCTCTATATGTGGATTTCCGCAGTAGCCCTCGGTGCGGTGAGCTTTTCGATCGTCCCCACCCGATTTGCCGTAGCTTTTACCGTCCTTTCGTTGGTGGTGGCCTTTGTTGCGACGCTCATTCCATGGCTGAAAGGCAAGATCGGCCCGGTATCTGTGTAGGATGTCCAAACGTGGATACTCCAAAGAACCCGGCGACAGCGAACCTCGAAGTCTCAGATACCGAGCAGTACGAAGACCAGCGACGACCACTGCTGCGCGCGTTGCGTTTCGGAACTATGGCGTTACTGGCTCTGCTTATCGTCTCACTCATGGGGTGGGGCGCAGTAAGCGGTGCACCAGGACTGTGGGCAGTGCTTATGGGTGTTGGCATTGGCGGAGGTTTCGTCCTCCTGACCGCTATTAGCGTGCTGGTGACGTCGAATTCCACACCTACCGCGACCATGGCGGTGGTCCTTGGGGGCTGGCTTATCAAGATGGTCGTCATTTCGCTCATCCTGCTCGCGCTTCGGGATGCGACGTTTTATGCCTCGACCGCATTCGGCGTTACAACGATTGCGGCGCTCGTTGTTGCTCTTGGCGCGGAAGCGTTGGGAGTCCTGAGTGTTCGTACGGCTTATATTCAGCAGTCGTAAAAATAGGGACGCTTTCGCCGCTACCCCTGGCCTTGGGGTGGCGGCGTTCTTTTATGCCGAAATACGGGGGTAGTATTCCCGAATTAGCGGATGTGTACCCCTTTTTGGAACGGGTGTGGGGGAAGTAACAAACACGATGAAAACGCCAGTACCAGCCACATTTAATAGCGTGAATGTCCAAAATGCTCAGAAGAAGCTTTGCAGGACCCCCTAAAGAGTAAAAATACGCTGTGACCTGTTAAAGTATCGAGCGGGTTAGTTAAGGTCTGCTGCTTCCTTATTTTTCGCTGGAAGAAGCACGAAAATACATCCCCTGTCCCGTGGTAGAAGATGTGCGACGGAGTCCGCCGCGGAGACAGCTTGTTGGAGACGTCCATCGCACCGCACATTATGTGCGGCCCGAGAACGGGAGAGAACGCTGAGCGTTACAACTTTGGCCATGAAGGGTACATTCCACGCACCCCAATTGGGTCCAGAATTTTTCCCGGGGCACACGTTCGACCAGTTCATTGGTGAAGACTTCGCCAATGGCTGGTTCGCGCTGGACCGCATCATGCTCGTCCGCCTGTTTATGGCGGCAGTGTTGGTGGTCCTCTTTGTTATTGCTTTTAGGAAGCCCAAGTTGGTTCCTAAGGGTCTGCAGAACATTGGCGAGTTGGGTGTGGACTTCGTTCGTATCCACATCGCCGAAGACACGTTGGGGAAGAAGGAAGGTCGGCGCTTCCTGCCGGTCATCGCGACAATCTTCTTCACGATCCTGTTCATGAATGTCGCCACGATCATCCCTGGCCTCAACATCTCGCCAAACGCACGTATCGGTATGCCGATTGTGCTGGCTGTTGTCGCCTACATCGCGATGATCTACGCGGGCGTGCAGCGCTACGGCGTTGCCTTCTTCAAGCACTCGACCGTGATTCCTGGGTTGCCGTTCTTCTTGCACTTCCTTGTTGTGCCGATCGAATTCTTCTCGACGTTCATTCTGCGTCCGGTCACGCTGGCGCTTCGTCTTATGGCGAACTTCCTTGCTGGCCACATCATTCTCGTCCTGCTGTACTCTGCTACGAACTTCTTCTTCTGGCAGCTTTCGGCCTGGACGAGCGTGTCAGGGCTGACCCTGATCGCGGCGTTGCTGTTCACCCTGTATGAGTTGATCATCATCTTCCTGCAGGCGTACATCTTCGCTCTGTTGACTGCGGTGTACATCGAACTGTCGCTGCATGCAGACGCGCATTAACAAAGCGCAACCTACTGGTCAAACTGAATAAACCCCATACAAATTGTCACTCGTTTGCTTGCGGGAACCGTTGCAAGCAAACACCAAGAAAGGGAACGACTTTCACATGAACGACATCATTCTTGCAGCAGCTGCAGACGAGAGCACCATCAAGGGCCTCGGCACCATCGGCTACGGCATCGCAACCATCGGCCCTGGTATCGGCATTGGCATGCTGGTCGGTAAGACCGTTGAGGGTATGGCACGTCAGCCAGAGATGGCCGGCCAGCTGCGTACCACCATGTTCCTGGGTATCGCCTTCGTTGAGGCACTTGCCCTGATTGGCCTCGTTGCAGGCTTCCTGTTCTAAAAAGAACTCACGAATTCCACGTACACCTTTTAGATCAGGAGCAACCAATGACTAACGTCAACGATATTTTCGTGTTGGCAGAGGGAGACGCGGCGGAGCCGTCCATTCTCTTGCCTGCCACGTACGACGTGGTTTGGTCGGCCGTTGTCTTCGTCATCGTATTCTTGCTCTTCTGGAAGTATGTCCTTCCGAAGTTCCAGGAAGTACTGGCGGAGCGCGAAGACCGAATCAAGGGCGGCATTGAGCGTGCTCAGGTTGCCCAGGCCGAGGCTAAGGCTGCTCTAGAAAAGAACAACGCTGAACTCGCTGAGGCACGTGCCGAAGCTGCTGAGATCCGTGAAGCTGCCCGAGCAAAGGGCAAGGAGATTCAGACAGAACTTCGTGAGCGCGCTGAGGAAGAGTCTCGTCGAATTGTTGAAGCAGGCGAAAAGCAGCTTCTGGCTTCCCGCGAGCAGGTCGTCGCTGAACTGCGCAACGAGATGGGTCAGAACTCCATCAGTCTGGCAGAGCGTCTGCTGGGTACCGAGCTTTCGGATGATACCCGCCGCTCGAACACGATTGATGCTTTCCTCGCCGAACTCGACAACGTTTCTACGAGGAAGTAGGCGAAATGAAGGCAGCTAGTCGCGAAGCACAAACAAAAGTTTCTGAGCAGCTTGATCAGCTGATTCAAGGGGCAGGGGACACCGTTGCTGTTGCATTGCAGCTCGGTACGGAATTGTTCCTGACCGTGGATCAGCTGGACGCCGAGCGTGCACTGCGCATCGCTGTCGCTGATAACTCGCTTGATGCCGCGCAGCGTCGCGGGATCATCAACGATGTTTTCGGTGCCAAGGTGGCAGAGCCTACGGCACAGATCCTTGCTGCAGCAGCTTCCGAGGAGTGGTCAAACCCGCGCGAATTCCGCGCAGGCCTGATCAACCTAGGTCGACGTGCGCTGATGAAGGGCGCGGAGGCTCAAGGGCAGTTGGAGCAGGTCGAAAACGAGCTGTACCAACTCTCCACCTTGCTTGAGAAAGAGCGGAAGCTTACTCAGCTTCTCTCCGACCGAACCGCTACAGCCGCACAGAAGCGCGGTCTGCTTGCGAATGTCATTTACGGCAAGGTCACCACGGTTACTGAAGCGCTAGCTTTGCAGGTCATTGGCCGTCCAGAACACCACCCGGTAGACGATCTCGCAGCTCTGGCAGCTGACGTCGCCGCGTTGCGTGGGAAGGCCGTGGCACGTGTGGTCACCGCACAGGCGCTCTCTGAGGCGCAGCGCGATGCACTGGCACAGAAACTTGAGAACATTTACGGTCGTGAGATGGCGATCCATTCTGAGGTTGACCCCAGCCTCCTCGGTGGACTGACCATCCGAGTCGGCGATGAACTAATTGACGGGTCGACGCGCGGTAAGTTGAACCGCATGCGCACCGACCTTCTCGCCAACGCGACCCTTTAGTAAGAGATAATGCTGGAACAAACTACCGAGAGCAGGAAGAACATGGCGGAGCTGACGATCTCCTCCGATGAGATCCGTAGCGCGATAGCGAACTACACCTCGAGCTACTCCGCGGAGGCCTCCCGTGAGGAGGTCGGCGTGGTGACTTCGGCTGCAGATGGTATTGCCCAGGTTTCCGGGCTGCCAGGTAAAGCGGACAGGCGAAGTTCTGTCCATCCCGGTTGGGGAGGAATTCCTCGGCCGCGTTATTAACCCACTGGGCCAGCCAATTGACGGCCTTGGTCCAATTGAATCCAACGAAGAGCGCGCACTTGAGCTGCAGGCTGCAGGCGTTCTTGACCGCCAGCCGGTCGAGGAGCCAATGCAGACCGGTATCAAGGCTATTGACGCCATGACCCCGATTGGTCGTGGTCAGCGTCAGCTCGTCATTGGTGACCGTAAGACTGGTAAGACCGCAGTCTGCATCGACACCATCCTGAACCAGAAGCACTTCTGGGAAACCGGTGACCCGTCGAAGCAGGTTCGTTGTATTTACGTCGCAGTCGGCCAGAAGGGCTCCACGATCGCCGGTGTTCGTGCAACCCTTGAGCAGCATGGTGCGCTTGAGTACACCACGATCGTGGCTGCTCCTGCATCCGACTCCGCAGGCTTCAAGTGGCTCGCACCGTTCTCCGGTGCAGCACTGGGCCAGCACTGGATGTACCAGGGCAAGCACGTGCTGGTGATTTACGATGACTTGACCAAGCAGGCAGAGGCATACCGCGCCATCTCGCTGTTGCTGCGTCGTCCACCAGGCCGCGAGGCATACCCAGGTGACGTGTTCTACCTGCACTCTCGTCTGCTGGAGCGTGCTGCGAAGCTCAACGATGAGCTGGGTGCAGGCTCGTTGACCGCACTGCCGATCATCGAGACGAAGGCTAACGACGTGGGTGCGTTCATTCCTACCAACGTCATCTCGATTACAGACGGCCAGGTCTTCCTCCAGTCCGACCTCTTCAACCAGGGTGTTCGCCCAGCTATTGACGTGGGTATCTCCGTGTCCCGTGTCGGTGGCGCTGCGCAGACTAAGGGTATGAAGAAGGTTGCAGGTAACCTGCGTCTCGACCTTGCTGCATACCGTGACCTGGAAGCGTTCGCTGCGTTCGCGTCCGACCTCGATGCAGCTTCGAAGCGCCAGCTCGAGCGCGGTCAGCGTCTCGTAGAGCTCCTCAAGCAGTCGGAGAACGCTCCGCAGCCTGTTGAGTTCCAGATCGTATCTATCTGGCTTGCAAACGAAGGCGCCTTTGACGTCGTTCCCGTCGAAGACGTGCGTCGCTACGAGTTCGAGCTGCAGGAGCACATTCGCTCCGTCGCTCCGGAAGTCTACGAACAGATCTCCGGTGGCGCTGCGCTCGACGATACGAGCAAGCAGACGCTGCTGCGCGTCAATGATGACTTCGCTCGCTCGTTCCAGTCCTCCACCGGTGAGCACATCGTGCGCGAGCCAGAGGCGGATCCGCTGGACAAGCGTGAGGTCAAGAAAAATACCCTTAACGTCGGCCGTTCCAAGAAGTAGTTCTTGGAACAAGACGTAAACGTCTACATATAGGAAGGGAGGAGAGTAAACCATGGCAACACTTCGCGAACTACGTGACCGTATTAGGTCTGTAAACTCCACGAAGAAAATCACTAAAGCCCAGGAGCTGATCGCGACTTCGCAGATCACCAAGGCACAGCAGCGCGTCGAAGCGGCAAAGCCGTATGCCGACGAGCTGAAAGACGTCATGGAACGCCTCGCAGCTGCGAGCTCCCTCGATCACCCCATGCTCCGTGAGCGTGAGAATGGTCGAGTCGCAGCAGTCCTCGTGGTCACATCAGACCGCGGTATGGCCGGCGGGTATAACCACAACGTGTTGAAGAAGGCAGCAGAGCTCGAGCGCATGCTTGAGGAAGCTGGCTACGAAGTCGTCCGCTACATCACGGGCGGTAAGGGCGTAACCCACTACCGTTTCCGCGATATGGAGGTCGAAGGCTCTTGGACCGGTTGGTCCCAGAAGCCTTCGTGGGAAGCGACCCACGACGTTCGTCGCCACCTGATCGACGGCTTCATGGCGAGCTCTGAAGGGACCGCTAAGTGGCGCGAGGGCCTGCACGGCCCTGAGGGTCAGGAGGTTCGTGGCTTCGACCAGGTACACGTGGTGTACACAGAATTTGTGTCGATGTTGACACAAGAAGCCAGGGTGCACCAGTTGCTCCCAATTGAGCCGGTGCTTGAGGATTACGAGTACGAGCAGGAAGACATGCTCACCACAAGCGGGGATGTGCAACCGGACATGGATTTCGAACCTGATGCGGATACGCTGATGGACGAACTGCTTCCGGCGTATGTTTCTCGCTCGCTGTACTCGATTTTCTTGGAGGCATCTGCAGCGGAGTCCGCTTCACGTCGTACGGCGATGAAGAACGCTACGGACAATGCGACCGAATTGGCGAACAACTTGTCCCGTGAGGCTAACCAAGCCCGTCAGGCAAAAATTACCCAGGAAATCACCGAGATTATCGGCGGCGCTGGCGCGCTGTCTGGTAGTGGAGAAAGTGACTAAATCATGACTACTGCTCACTCTTACGACGAGCTCGGCGAGGAGCCAACGGGTCAGGCTCAGAATGAGTCCGATTTCGCTCAGAACCCGGCAGGGTCTGAGAATGGCCGCGTCGTGCGCGTCATCGGCGCAGTCGTCGACGTGGAGTTCCCGCGTGGCGAGCTGCCCGCTTTGTACAACGCGCTTGAGGTTGACATCGACCTCGGCGAAATGTCCCGCACCATCGTGCTTGAGGTGGCCCAGTTCTTGGGTGACAGCCTCGTCCGCACGATCGCCATGGCACCAACCGACGGTCTGGTTCGTGGCGCACAGGTACGCGACTCCGGCAATCCGATCTCCGTTCCGGTTGGCGACCAGGTCAAGGGCCACGTGTTTAACGCGCTTGGTCAGTGCTTGGACGACCCATCGGTCGGCGTCGGCGGTGAGCGTTGGGGCATCCACCGCGAGCCACCAGCGTTCAAGGACTTGGAAGGTAAGACCGAGATCCTTGAGACCGGCATTAAGGTCATCGACCTGCTTACCCCTTACGTGAAGGGTGGCAAGATTGGCCTCTTCGGTGGTGCTGGTGTCGGTAAGACAGTTCTCATCCAGGAGATGATTACGCGTATTGCACGCGAGTTCTCCGGTACCTCCGTGTTCGCCGGCGTCGGCGAACGTACCCGTGAGGGTACGGACCTCTTCCTCGAGATGGAGGACATGGGCGTTCTTCCAGATACGGCCCTTGTTTTCGGCCAGATGGATGAGCCGCCAGGGGTTCGTATGCGTGTCGCGCTGTCCGGCCTGACCATGGCGGAGTACTTCCGCGATGTTCAGAACCAGGACGTGCTCCTGTTCATCGATAACATCTTCCGTTTCACCCAGGCTGGTTCTGAGGTTTCGACCCTGCTGGGTCGTATGCCATCGGCCGTGGGCTACCAGCCAACGCTGGCAGACGAGATGGGTGTTCTCCAGGAACGCATTACCTCGACCAAGGGCCGTTCGATTACGTCGCTGCAGGCAGTTTATGTTCCGGCTGACGACTACACCGACCCGGCTCCGGCCACGACCTTCGCTCACCTGGACGCGACGACCGAGCTTTCGCGTTCCATTGCTTCCAAGGGTATTTACCCAGCAGTGGATCCGCTGACCTCGACCTCGCGCATCCTTGAGCCAGGTATCGTTGGCGAGCGTCACTACGAGGTTGCACAGCGAGTTATCGGTATTCTGCAGAAGAACAAGGAACTGCAGGACATCATCGCAATTCTCGGTATGGACGAGCTTTCCGAAGAGGATAAGGTCACGGTTATGCGTGCTCGTAAGATCGAGCGCTTCCTGGGCCAGAACTTCTTCGTCGCTAAGAAGTTCACCGGCGACGAGGGCTCCTACGTACCTCTCGAGGAGACCATCGATGCCTTCGAGAAGCTGTGCAACGGTGAATTCGATGCATACCCAGAGCAGGCATTCAACGGCCTGGGTGGCTTGGATGACGTTGAGGCTGCCTACAAGAAGCTGCAGGGCTAGGAGGCAATAATGGCTGAACTTACCGCTCAATTAGTCTCGGTAGACCGTTTGCTCTGGAAGGGTCCAGCAAGCATCGTGACTGCTCAGACTACCGAAGGTGAGATCGGCATTCTGCCTGGCCACGAACCCATCCTTGGTCAGCTCAAGGACAATGGTGTCGTGACCATCCGCCCAATCGACGGCGAGCGCATCGTCGCCGCCGTCCAGGGTGGGTTCCTTTCCGTGCAAGGTGACAAAGTGACCATTCTTGCGGATTACGCCATCTTCGCCCACGAAGTGAATCGTGATGAAGCTCAGGCAGAGCTTCAGAACATTGATGACGCACTCGCGAAGTCTCGTGCAGAGGCCGAGCTTGCTGCCGTCCGTCGCAGTGAATCTCGCTAACGCGGTCACCGCGTAGGAGGAAGGTAGAGCGCCACGCTCAACCTTGTAAAGCCCCGCTGTTTTAGCAGCGGGGCTTTCCGTTTCTTCGTTGCTTGCACTGGCAGCGAAGGTCGCTAAAATGAAGCGCATACTTTCATCAAGGTCGGTTTGAACGAAGCAGAGGTGCAATGTGATCGTTTTACTGTACGTGGCATTGTTCTTTGTGTTCTTTGTTATCACTGTGTGCGTGTGGCGCTTTTTAATGTTCCGCAACTCCGGCGCGATAGGCCTGTTCCGACAACTCCCGGCCACCGGGGTCCACGGTTGGCGCCACGGTGTGCTGATCTATCACGCGGAGGAGCTCCGTTTTTATAAACTGCGGTCCTTGTCATTCCAGTACGACATGTGCATTGAGCGCACCCAGACCAGCTTCGAGGGAATGCGAGCGCTGAGTCAAGAAGAGCAGTCGTTCATGCCAGGGATTAAGGAAGCCGTACTGCTGCACGGTGCCGATGGCGATATTGAATTCGCGGGCCAGAAGCGCGCGCAGATGGCGTTGATTTCATGGATTGAGTCTGCACCTGATGAGCGGCAGGAAAAGGTTGATTACGAGGCGCTGCGTCGGCGTGCGCTGCGTGACCGCGGCCGCGATCAGCGCTACTAGCGGGATAATTCCGTACAGAATGACACGACCGGTAGCCTAGTATCCATGCGTCTTGTCATTGCTCGCTGTTCAGTAGATTATGTTGGTCGTCTCGATGCGCATTTGCCGTCTGCGCTTCGCCTTATTTTGATGAAAGCTGACGGGTCTGTGTCGATCCACGCAGACGACCGTGCTTATAAACCACTGAACTGGATGACACCGCCGTGCACGATACGTGAACAAGCCGTCGTGGATATTGATGGGGAAGACACGGGGGACGAGTTGTGGATCGTGGAGAACCCAAAAGGCGAACAGCTTCGCATAACGGTCGAGGAGATCGTGTCTGATACCAACGTGGAGCTCGGTGAAGATCCAGGTCTTGTGAAGGACGGGGTGGAAGCGCACCTACAGGAGCTGTTGGCTGAGCATATTTCTACGCTCGGCGATGGGTTTACGCTCGTCCGCCGTGAGTATCCGACGGCGATTGGCCCAGTCGACTTGCTCGCCAAGGACGCAGACGGCAAGACAGTTGCCGTTGAGGTGAAACGCCGGGGAGGGATCGACGGCGTCGAGCAGCTCAGCAGGTATGTTGAACTGCTTAACCGCGATAGCGTACTTCGTCCAGTACAGGGTGTGTTCGCTGCGCAGGAGATTAAGCCTCAGGCCCGCACGCTCGCGGAAGATCGTGGTTTTCGCTGTATTGTGCTGGACTATGACGACCTGCGTGGAATCGAATCAGATGAGCTGCGCCTGTTTTAGAGGAGCGATGTAGCAGTGCCGCGAAGAAATCGGCGTCAAAACATCCAGCCGAGCTATATACTCCCGCGGGATGGGTCCACGTTTATCGGCACCCAAGAAATGGAAGGGCCGCGGTGGACGCATGGTGAGATCTACAAAGTGCGTCAGATTGGTTCTTCCGCAGCGCGGAAGTTCTACGTGTGCCCGGGATGTAATCAGAACATTCCTCCAGGAGTAGCCCATGTCGTTGCGTGGCCGAAGGAAGTGGGGCGCGGGGCGGATGATCGCCGTCACTGGCATAAACATTGTTGGTCGAGGCGGTAGGGTATGAGGCATGATTGCAGCATTTTCAGTAGCACCAGCCGTCACTGACACGCCGAACGCGGAGATGTCGCAGGCCGTGGCACGCGCCGTGAAAGTAGTTCGTGAATCGGGGCTGCCGAATGAGACGACAGCCATGTTCACCACGGTTGAGGGTGAATGGGACGAAGTCATGGACGTTATTAAGCGTGCGACGCAGGCGGTGGAGGAAGTGTCTCCACGTGTTTCGCTGGTGATTAAGGCGGATATCCGCCGTGGGTTTACAGATATGCTCCACCAGAAGATGGAGTCTTTGAACAAGCATCTTGAGGAGAACTAGGACGTGACAGGACCACAATTTACGGCAGGGGCCGTTGATTTAGCTCAGGTAGCGAAGCAAGCGGAGGCCCGCGAGGAAATGCAGCGCGAGGGGTTTGTCCCAGTATTTACGGTTACTGAGGCAGATTTGGAAGCCAAGGTACTGCAGCGCTCAATGCAGATTCCGGTTGTCGTTCATGTCGGTAGTGCGCGTTCAGCTGATTCGGAGTCGCTACGGGCGACGTTGACCAAGTTGGCTACCGGTCAGCGAGGATTCGCGTACGCATACGTTGATGCTGATGCCACTCCGCAGATCGCGCAGGCGCTCGGTGTACGGATTGTTCCGACTACGCTCGCGCTTGCTGCTGGGCGCCCACTGACGAGCTTCGAGGGGGATCAGTCGGAGGAAGAATTGAAGCCTTGGCTCGAGGCATTGGTGAGCAACGTTGGCAGGCAGTTGCAGGGCCTAGACGAGGAGCCCGTTGAGGATGCTGCCCCAGCAGAGGACCCGCGTTTGGAAGAGGCAGCTCGTGCGATGCAGGCAGGTGATTTTGATCAGGCTACGGCTATCTACGATGCGATGCTGAGCGAGGAGCCTGGTAACAAGGAGGTTGCGCAGGCGAAGGCGACGGTGGCCGTCGTCAAGCGGCTTGACCCTGCGAACTTGTCGGTTGATCCTATTGCTGATGCTGCGGAGCACCCTGACGATGTCGCGAAACAGCTGGTGGCTGCTGATGCTGAGCTCGTGTCTGGTGCGCCTGAGAAAGCATTCGACCGTCTGTTGGGCTTGGTCAAGCAGTCTCCAGAGGCGAAGGAGCGACTGCTCGAGCTCTTCGGGCTTTTTGACGCCGGCGACCCGCGTGTGCTCGCCGCTCGTACGAAGCTTGCGAGTGCGCTGTTCTAGCGTGACATGCAAAAGCCCGGGCCTGCAGGAACTCCTGAGGCCCGGGCTCTAGCGTTCTAGCGGCTCAGCTTGTACAGCTGTGCGCTCATTGCTGGTACGTGCAGCTCGATCGAGTGAGGGAAGTGATCCCACTGAACATCGTCGCTGTGCACAGTGTGTGGCAGGTCGTTGTTGGCACCGCCGTAGACGCCTGCGTCCGTGTTGATGAGTAGCTCCCACTCACCGGCGACCGGCAGGCCGATCCGGTAATTTGGCTGGGAAGTTCCGGACATGTTGATGACGGCCAGCACAGGGTTGCCCTCGGTATCCCACCGGAGGTAGGCGAGGATGTTGTGCTGTGAGTCGTCGCCCTTGACCCACTGGAATCCGGCAGGCACGTTGTCCTGCGCGTACAACGCAGGGGTGTCGACGTACACTCGGTTGAGGTCGCGAACTAGTTGCTGGATACCGCGGTGGTACTCGTGGCCCCAGCCGTCAGAAATATTGTCCCAGTTGATTGAGTTCGCTTCGTCCCACTCGGTGGTCTGGCCCCAGTCACAGCCCATGAAGAGGAGCTGCTTGCCTGGGTGGGAGAACATATAGCCGAAGAGCGTGCGAAGGCCTGCGGCCTTGTTCCAGTCGTCGCCTGGCATGCGCTGCCAAAGCGAGCCCTTGCCGTGGACTACTTCGTCGTGGCTAAACGGCAGGACGTACTGCTCGGAAAACGCGTAGACCAGTGAGAACGTGATCTCATTGTGGTGGTATGAGCGGTGAATCGGGTCGAGGGAGAAATACTCGAGGGTGTCGTTCATCCAGCCCATGTTCCACTTCAGTGAGAAGCCGAGGCCATCGTGTTCCGTCAGCGCGGTCACGCCTGGCCAGGCGGTGGACTCCTCCGCGATGGTCACGATGCCTGGATGGTTGCGGTGAACCGTCGCGTTCATCTCTTGCAGGAACTGGACAGCGTCCCAGTTCTCGCGCCCACCAAACTGGTTCGGGAGCCATTCGCCGGGTTGACGGGAGTAGTCAAGGTAGAGCATTGACGCGACGGCGTCGACGCGGAGGCCATCAATGTGGAACTCTTCGCACCAGTACAGAGCGTTTGCGACCAAGAAGTTGCGAACTTCGTTGCGTCCGAAGTCAAAGACGTAGGTGCCCCAGTCTTTCTGTTCACCACGGCGCCAGTCGGGGTGCTCGTAGAGGGCGGTGCCGTCGAAGCGGGCGAGTGCCCAGTCATCCTTCGGGAAGTGGGCGGGGACCCAGTCGACGATGACCCCGATGCCTGCAGCGTGTAGGTCGTTGATGAGTGCGCGGAAATCATCTGGAGTTCCCCAACGGGCGGTTGGGGCGTAGTATCCCGTGACCTGGTAGCCCCAAGAGCCACCGAATGGATGCTCGGCCACCGGGAGGAACTCGACATGGGTGAAGCCGTTTTCCACGAGGTACGGTACGAGCTCGTCGCGCATCGTCTGGAAGGTTGCGCCCTTCTTCCATGAGCCGACGTGGCACTCGTAGACGCTCATTGGGGAGTTGGTCGGGTCTGCTTCGCTGCGCTTTTGCGCCCAATCCTCATCTGTCCACTCGAATTCGGAAGGGGCGGCAACCACGGAGACGGTCTCTGGAGGTGTCAGCGTTTGCTTCGCCAGAGGGTCGGCCTTGTCGATGCGACGGCCGTCGGACGTCTGTACTGCAAATTTGTACGTGGTGCCTGCCTCAATGCCCGGGATGAAGATCTCCCACACTCCAGTCGAACCGAGGACGCGCATCGGGTACTGGTTTGGGTTCCATGCACAGAAGTCACCGACGACGGCTACGCCCTGTGCGTTCGGGGCCCACACAGCGAACGAGGTACCAGTGACGGTGCCGAGCGTCGTCTCGTAGGTACGGACGTTGGCGCCGAGCACCTCCCAGAGACGCTCGTGGCGGCCTTCGCTAATCAGGTGCAGGTCGAGCGTGCCGAGTGTAGGCAGAAAGTGATATGCGTCGGCGACGGTCACCGGGTCGCCCTCGGGGTAGTGAACCTTGAAGCGATAGTCGGGCGCAGTGGTGTCGGTCAAGCCGATCGCCCAAATATCGTCGCCAAGGGACTGCATTTGCCGGATCTCATCGTGGATGAGTAACTCGACGTTCGTTGCACCGAGGAATCGGGTGCGAATGAGGGAGCCCTCGGGTGCTGCGTGCCATCCGTAGAAGTCGTGCGGTGCGTGGTGCTTGCATTCGAGGAGGCGGTGCCGGTCGTGTGCTGGGATCAGCAGTGCTGGGTTGACTGAATTTGCAGACATAATGATCTTTCTAGCGTCTGTTTGGTCGCGGTTGTTATGGGCGGTAGTCGTGATCTGAAATTTGTCGGAAAGCGAGCGCTTCTCGCTTCTGTGGCGCAACATCAGGCAGCTTCAGAATGTGAGCGACGTTGACTTCCGGTGCGAGGCGCACGTAGTTTTCTGATCCCCAGTCGTAGTACGCGTCAGTTACCAAGTCATGGACGGCAAACTGCGCACCATATTCGAGACCAACTGCCGGCGCGTCGAGGTACAGCGTGCCTTCCTGCGCGTTCCAAGGGTCGAGATTAACGACGACGAGGACCGCGTTGCCAGAGATCGCATCGACCTTCGAGTACGCGAGGATCTGGTCGTTGTCCACGTGATGGAAGCGAATTTGACGTAGCTGCTGCAGCGCAGGCTGCGCCTTGCGGAAGCGGTTCAGCGAAGTGATGTAAGGCTCTAGAGACTGCCCGTTATCGAGGGCTGTCTGGAAGTCGCGTGGGCGCAGTTCATACTTCTCGGAGTGGTTGTACTCTTCGCTACCTTCTGCGACGGCTTCGCCTTCGAAGAGCTCAAAGCCGGAATATACGCCCCACAATGGGCTCATTGTGGCGGCAAGCGTGGCGCGAATTGCGAACGCGGCTGGACCTCCGTACTGCAGCGAGGCGTGCAAGATGTCAGGCGTGTTCACGAAGAGGTTCGGGCGCGAGACATCCGCGACGTCGACCATGTGCTCAGCGAAGTCGATGAGGTCACCCTTAGATACTTTCCAGGTGAAGTGAGTGTAGGACTGGGAGAACCCTGCCTTCGACAGCCCGTACATCACTGGTGGGCGGGTAAACGCTTCGGCCAAGAAGATGACGTCGGGGTGCGTCTCGTGGACGCGGGTGATCAACCAGTGCCAGAAGCTCACCGGCTTCGTGTGCGGATTGTCCACACGGAACGTTCGGATGCCCAGGTCTACCCAGTACATGACAACCCGGTAAATCTCCTCGTAGGCCTTCTCCGGGTTGTTATCGAAGTTGATCGGGTAGATGTCCTGGTACTTTTTCGGCGGGTTCTCGGCGTAAGCAATCGTGCCGTCTTCCAAGATGGTGAAGAAGTCGGGGTGCTCGCTCGCCCAAGGGTGATCCGGCGCAGCCTGCAAGGCCAAATCCAGCGCTACCTCCAATCCGAGTTCGTGCGCATGGTCAAGCATCGCGCAAAACTCTTTCTCACCACCGAGCTGCGGGTGGAAGGCATCGTGCCCACCGTCTCGTGAACCGATCGCCCACGGGGAGCCGACATCACCCTCCTCGGCGACAAGTGTGTTGTCTTTGCCCTTCCGGTTGATCTCACCGATTGGGTGGATAGGAGGGAAGTAGACCGTGTCAAAGCCCATTGCAGCAACGCGATCGAGCGCCTTCGCAGTGGTAGCCCAGGTACCGTGAACCGGGTTGCCTTCATCGTCCCAACCGCCGGTGGAACGCGGGAAGAGCTCGTACCACGAGTTCACCAGCGCATCGCGTCGTTCTACGTAGATATCGCAAATAGGCCCATGGGTGACGAGCTCCCGAAGCGGAAAAGCATTGAGTACTTCGAGTACTTCGTCAGAAATGCCGGCGAGAATTCGTTCAGCCAGTGGCAGCGCGGGATTATCAAGCGCCGCAGCGGCCCGTTCGAGCACCTCGCGGTCTGGGGCCGGAGTCTGCGCAATTGCGGCTTCAAAAAGGTGGATGCCGTGGGCGATGTCGTTCGCCATTTCTTCGGTAGTCTGCCCGGCCTCCAGCTTCTTTGTGACGGCGTTGCGCCACGTCGCCATGACGTCACTCCACGCATCAACGCGGTAGCGCCACAGCCCCTGAGCATCGGGGACAAACACCGCATGGGTGTAGTCCGGGCGGTACGGTTCTTGCTGCATGTGAATGGAGTACTGTTCTCCATTCGGATCCGTAATAACCAAGCTTGCAGCGATAGCGTCGTGGCCTTCTCTCCACACCAGGGCAGAGACTGGCACAACCTCACCTACCACCGCCTTTGCCGGAAGAGTTCGCCCGGAAACTTGAGGGCGTACGTCGTCGATACCAAAGCGTGCAACCATGTCGTTTTTGTCCTCACATGTGGCCGATGGAAGTCGGACACACCTATAGGTGTGCTCTTTCTTCTCTCAGACTAGCTAACTCTCGCGTTAAATATCGACATAAGGGTTCGCTTTCATCCGTGGCGATTCTCATACAACGATATGGTTACACTGAGAACTCAGTCGCTTGTTTTTCTATCCACCGAGACGCCGAAGTAGAAAGAAGCCAGAATGGTAGCCGTGAACGAACCAACCACTGATCCAGATCTGCTTATCGACTTCCGAGGAGTCGAGTTTATTCGCGGAGGCAACACGCTTGTTGGCCCTATCGACTGGCAGGTGGAGCTCGACGAACGTTGGGTCATCGTCGGCCCAAATGGCGCCGGCAAGACCACACTGATCCGAATGGCGGCTGCCCAAGAGTTCCCATCGCGCGGCGTCGCATTCGTACTCGGAGAGCGCATCGGTAAAACAGATATGCGTGACCTTCGCGCGGCAATCGGATTGACGTCCTCAGCGATTGCTTCGATGATTCCGCCAAGTGAAAAAGTTGGCGACGTCGTCGTCTCCGCAGGCTACGCGGTCGTCGGGCGTTGGCGCGAGCAGTACGAGGACGTCGACTACGAGCAAGCACTCGAAGTCCTGGAACAGGTCGGGGCTATGCACCTTATCGACCGCACGTGGGGAACGCTCTCAGATGGAGAAAAGAAGCGCGTCCTCATCGCCCGCGCGGTCATGATCGACCCAGAACTGCTCATCATGGACGAACCGGCGGCAGGTATGGATCTCGGCGGACGCGAGGACCTCATCGCATACCTCGGCGACCTCGCACTCGACCCCGATGCGCCAGCTATGGTGATGATCACCCACCATCTGGAAGAAATCCCATATGGTTTTACACATGCCTTGCTGCTCGACGAAGGAACAGTGATCGCCCAAGGTCTTATCGAAGACGTATTGACCAGTGAAAACGTCTCTAAGGCGTATCATCAGCCAATCGAAGTGCAGCACGACGACGGCCGGTTCTATGCACGCCGTGCACGAAGCGCACGAAGTGGTGCGCACCGCGCATAACACCACGCGAGGAGGTGGAGCACCGTGTACCGCAAAACCGGCGCATTTTCTGTCGACGCAACAGACGCCGTCGACGCAACAGAAACCAGTGGGTTCAACGGGTCACGCCTGTCTGCCACCGTCATCCTCATCCGCGACACTCCCGACGGAATCAAGGTGTGGATGCAAGAACGAGTCATGAGCATGAAAAACTACCCAGGCATGACAGTTTTTCCCGGAGGTGGCGTCGATAGTCGCGACTTCCCACCCCGCGCCTGGAATGACGGAGACCTGTGGATTGGCAAGTCGGCAGTCTCTGTTGCACGAAGGCTCGGCGTCACCAAATACAAGGCACATGCCCTGCTGTTTGCCGCTGTTCGCGAATTGTTCGAAGAAACCGGAACACTGCTCGCCGTTGACGACGAAGGAACCCTACTCGGCGACGCACGTCCTTTCCACGACCAACGGCTCAAACTCGTCTCGCACGAGATCTCGCTTACGGACATGCTGCAGGCCAATGAACTCAACGTCTGCAGCGACCTCCTCATCCCATTTGCACGCTGGGTAGGTTGCTCGCACCGAGGTAACTGGTTCGACACCTTCAGCTTCCTCGCAAAAGCACCCATCGGACAAGAACCAGACGCGGAAACCGGCGAGGCAGACGACGCAAACTGGTTCTCCCCGAAGCTACTCATGGAAGGATGGCGCGCCGGGCTCGTTCGCTTCGTGCCATCAACATGGGGGCAACTCCAACAGCTGTGCTCCTGCGACACCTTCGAGGATGCGGTCAAACTTGCACGCAACGCCGACATGCGCCCGATCATCGGAGACCCCGCCGATGATCCGCGCTACCACGAGTTTTTCCACCAGCACCCGACAGATAGGATCGGGACGCCCAAATGAGTTTTACTTTGGACGAGGTTGGGTTCCTACGGGACAACCTGGAAAAGATTCTGGCGCTTGGACCGGACCTCGAACTCATCCCAAGTACGCTGATTCGCGACAGAGCCGTACTGGAAAAGGAATTCGGCGATCATGCACGTGTCGTTTCGGAGTTACTCGCCGCGCAGCGCAGTGCCCGTGGGAAGATGCCCGAGCATTGGCTTACCGATAGCGACGCCGCGCAACAAGCAACGCCACAACTCGTTGCCGAATACAGAGCGCAGCTGATCAAGGATTTCGGAGCAGCCACGGTCCACGACGTGACCTGTTCAGTGGGAAGCGAAGGGGCGTCGATAAGAAAACAACAGCTCTCCTGGATAGGCTCCGATCTCGATCGCGTACGGCTTGCAATGGCTCAAGCAAACCTTGCCGACGCCAACGTGCTCCTCTGCCAAGCCGATGCACTGCAACCCATTAGCCGCGCCGATGTCGTCGTGGCTGACCCAGCACGACGCGCCAACGGCCGACGAATCACCGACCCAGCAAAACTCCTACCACCCCTGCCAGACCTCGTGGAAGCACATCGTGGCAGAGAACTCGCAGTAAAGTGTGCACCCGGAATCGACTACAGCGAGTGGAGCGGGCTCGTCAGCGTCGTCTCTCTCGATGGCGGCGTCAAAGAAACCTGCCTGTACACAGAAGGTTTCGGATCTGGCATTCGCGAAGCGGTGGTGCTGCGCGCGGACGGTTCGCGAGAGATAGTGAGGTCGGACGAGCCTGACGACACCACTGTCGCCGAACCAGGTACTTGGATGATCGAGCCCGACGGAGCGATCATCCGCGCCGGGCTAGTTCGCCACTGGGCGCACCGGCACAAGCTGTGGATGGTGGATCCGCACATCGCATTTCTTACGGGTGATGAGCTTCCCGCAGCAACGAGTGGCTTCCGTTTCTTGGAGGCTGTGCCGTTCAAGCGACTTAAGGCAGCACTGGCCAACTACCAAGCGGGGGCGCTTGAGATCCTCGTACGCGGGGTAGACGTCAACCCGGACCAGCTTCGGAAGAAGATGAAGCTGAAAGGGCACCGACAGATGGCGGTACTTATTGCGCGAACAGGCAACAGCCCGACTGCATACATTTGCGAGGCAAGGGAGCATCAGCGCGTAGGGTAGTGCGCATGAAGTATCTCGATCACGCTGCAACTACTCCGATGCGTCAGGTAGCAATCGATGCCTGGGTTGAACACGCAGGTGCGTTGAATCCCGGTGCGCAACACGCAGCGGGACGCCAAGCCAACGCGGTGCTTGCCGATGCAAGAGAACAAGTCGCGGAGTTGCTTGGCGCGGACCCGGTTGAAGTGATTTTCACAGGCTCGGGCACCGAGGCAGACAACATCGCGGTCCGCGGTCTCTACGAAGCCATGCGTGGCAAGCAAGGGGACCGGGTGGTGTGTTCACCGGTTGAGCACTCGGCAGTGCTCGAGACTGTCAAGGCACTAGGAGCACAGCACGTGGATTGGCTCCCGGTAGGTGACGACGGCCACCTGTCGGACCTCGATGCGCTTGACACTCCGGCAGCTGTGGCCGCAGTGATGTGGGCAAACAATGAGACTGGCGCACTCCAGCCAGTGAAGGAGGTTGTTCGCAGAGCTGCGCTTCAGAACACTCCTGTGCATGTGGATGCTGTGCAGGCCGTTGGAAAGGTCCCCGTTCACTTCCACGACCTCGGTGCTACCACATTGGCAGCGAGCGCACATAAGTTTGGTGGGCCACGCGGAACCGGCCTACTGCTAGCGAAACGCTCGCCGGCGCCGACCGCATCGATTCACGGTGGCGGCCAGGAACGTGGACTGCGACCAGGGACGGTAGACGTGGCCTCTGCCGCTGCAACAGCTGCAGCACTGGCGGAAGCATGCTCTGAGATGGATCGTGAACGCGAACGCGTGAAGGAACTTCGCGATGCACTCGTGGCAGGTGTACAGCGTGAGGTCCCGGACGTGGTGGTAACAACCCAGGAGCCAGCTGTGGAGGGGCATGCCCACTTCATGTTCCGCGGTGCCCACGGGGACGCGATGCTGATGCTGCTCGACTCGTTGGGCATCGCTGTATCAACCGGGTCTACGTGCGCCAGTGGTGTGACCCGAATGAGTCATGTGCTTGAGGCGATGGGCGTGGAGGAAGTGCTCGGCTTGGGCGCGCTACGAATTTCGCTGGGGCGAACGAACACACGTGAGGACGTCGACTACTTTGTCCAGAACATCGCTGATGTAGTTGCGAAGGCGCGAGCGGCGGGGAACATGTAGATCTCACGCGATAGTGGGCGAGTTAACGTCGATGTGTTGGCGTTGTTTGCCGGGCCCGAACCAGTACAAGCATCATGCTGGTTCGGGCCTTTCATACTTTCGACCCAACCCAACGGGGGTAAAACACGGGGG